>Ga0194130_10003182_pt1 | contig 22408 bp, 24 predicted proteins | sample TA2KigsurfametaG_FD_160084 | JGI IMG/M metagenome (GOLD analysis project Ga0194130, IMG submission 160084) | Freshwater microbial communities from Lake Tanganyika, Tanzania - TA2015050 Kigoma 12 surface | ecosystem: Environmental > Aquatic > Freshwater > Lake | place: Tanzania: Lake Tanganyika... | reverse complement strand
ATAGTAAAGCTGTTGAAATAATAAAAACAGAAGGTAAGGCATCTACTAGCTTTTTACAGAGAAAATTAGGCATTGGTTATAATAGAGCTGCAAGAATCATTGATCAAATGGAAGAAGAAAAAATTATTAGTCCAGCAAATCACATAGGTAAAAGAGAAATATATTAGATTAGTGCAAAAAATAATATTAATATTTTTCTTTTTTATCTCATTAACTAAATATTCTTTCTCAAATGAAATACAAAAAATAATTCAAAAATTAGAAGAAATTAAAAATATTAAATTTGATTTTATACAAACTTTAGATCAATCTATTGAAACTGGTAATTGTATTCTGGAATTTCCCAATAAGTTTCTCTGTCATTATAACATGTCAAAAAAAAAAATTTTAATTTCTAATAGTACTCTGTACTTAGTTGATGAACTAAATAATAAATCTAGTCAAAATATAACTGGAACAGCTTTTTTATTTCTCACAGATAAAAATCAAATAATAAATGCTCTAAGAGAAGTTCGAGATTTTAAAATTATTGAAAATCGTATTTCTATAGAAATTAATTTTTTTGAAAACGAAACTATGAGTCTATATTTTGATAGTGGCACTTACTTAATTGATGGTTGGAAATTAATTAACTATGATAAAAGTTTCTTAAAATTTAATTTAAAAAATCTATTATTAAATCTTCAGAATATTGGGAACTTTTCTTTAAATTAAATTTAATTCTTCCGTGTTAAATATTTTCATTCCTCTTGCCAAATAATTCTTAAGAGCATTTGGATGATCTAAAGTACAGGTATGTACCCAAACTCTTTTTGCACCTTGATTAAAAGAATTTGAAATAGCATTAGATAATAAAAAACTTCCTAATTTTTTTCCAAAATATTCCTTGAAAATTCCAAAATAGGCTATTTCAAAATTTTTATTTGTATCAAAAATTATTTCATAATAACCAGCTAAATTTGAATTAAAACTCAATGTAAATAGTTGGTAATTTTTTTTTGATACCAATTTCATCCATTCTTGATCTGTCCACAATAATCTATCTTTCCAAGAAAAGTCTCTTCCAACTTCTCGATATAAAAATTTTGAAAGATCATGATTGATAATTATTTCTTTTTTTACATATAACTTTTCACTATTAGCAGGTGATGACTTTAATTGATCTATCGATAGTATTTCTAGAAAATATCTAAAAACTTTTTTTTGTGACATCAATCAATTTATTTGATAAATTCAGTTTTTTTAATCTAACCATTTCCTCATAAGCAAACTCTAAATATTTTAAAAACTTATTAAAATTTATTTTAGAAACATTTTTTTTTAATTTTTTTTTTATTTTATCTAATTTTTCTAAGTTACTTCCTAACTCAACTGCTTTTGAAACATATTCTTTTTCATTAAAAGCAACTAATTCTTTAAGGTCTAAATTTGTTAATAAACTTCCTGCCATTCTTGAACAAAAAGATTCTCCAGATTGCGTTATTACGGGTACACCTGACCACAATGCATTACTTGCGGTTGCTCCTGCATTAAAAGGGAATGTGTCCAAAAAAATATCACCTAATTGGTACATGGAAAGATAATCATTATAATTGGTTTTTTTTGAAAAAAAGATTCTATCTGGTTCTACACCTCTTTTTTTTGCCTCTTTTTTTAAATTAACAGAAAAAATCTCACTATCACTTATGAGCCATAATATGCTTTTGGTTACTAACTTTAAAATTTGCATCCATTTATCAAAAATTTCTGGAGTAATTTTAAAAGAATTATTGAAGCAACAAAATACTACTTTGTCATTAGGAAGATTCTTTTCTGCCTTTGTTAAGTTATAGCTTATTGAACTTTGTAACTTTCTTGACTGATAACAAGGCAAATATACGATTTTTTCAGAAAAAAATTTGTTATTTTTTTTAGAAACAAGAAAAGGATCAACTATTATATAGTCATAAAAACCACATCCCAATGTTCCAACATAGCCTAAATAATTCACTTGAATAGGAGCGCATTTTTTTTCAAAAATACCCATTCGTTGACCCCTCGTATGACCGGTTAGGTCAACAGCAATATGGACTTCAAGAGATCGAATAAGATCGACTATCTCTTGGTCTGAATAATCTATTACATTAAAAAATTTATCAAACATAAGAGATAATTTTTTATTTAAATCATCAGTTGTTTTAGGACCAAAATAAATTCCAATTATTTCAAATCTATTTTTGTCATGCATACCAATCAAATCATGAACTAAATATCCTACGGCATGATTCCTAAAATCGGGTGATAAATAAACAATTTTTATTTTTTTTTGTTTTTTTTCTAAAATATTAGAAAAATTATAATTATTTTTTTTAAATCTTTTTTCACTATAATTTTTATTATTTTTAAATTGAATTTTCGAACTGTCTGAAATACAAAAAATTACAAAAGGGGATACACTATAATTTTTTTTTGTTTTTATATTTTTTAATATAAGATTTTTTTCTTTATTATAGTTATCCCAATATCCAAATCTCAAATCAAAAAAAAATTTGTCCCCTAATAAAAGATCAAGATCTTTATTAAATTTATATGCTTGTTCAAAACAAACTTTAGAATTTTCGAAATCATTAAAATCTGAATAAGTTAGAGCTTTATTGTAGTAGGCTTCTGCATAATTTTTTTTAATGGTAATTGCCTTATCAAAACATTGGGATGCATCGTTAAAAAGTCCAAGATCTTTAAACAAAACTCCTTTATTATTATAAGCCTCTGCATAAGAGGAATTATAATAGATTGCTTGATCAAAATTATAAAAAGCTTCCTTTGTTCTTTTTTGGTCTTTTAATAAAATTCCTAAATTGTTATAAGCCTCGGCAAAATCAGGTTTAACTTTAATTGCTAGAGTAAAAGCTTCCAAAGCTTCGCGTATTAATCCTAAATGTTTTAAAACTATTCCTTTATTATTATATGCACCAAAATAATTTTTATTTAAATTAATGGCATTATTAAAATTCTTAAGTGCTTCATTATAATTTTCTTTATCCTTATAAACGTTGCCTAAGTTGTTGTAATAGGCTTCATTTTTAGGATTAATTTTAATACATTTTTGAAAAAGGTTAGTCGATATATCATAATTTTTCATTTTAAAATGAATTACCCCAAAAAGATTTAATAAATCAGAATCTTCAGGATATATTTTTAAAATTTTTTCACATAGTAACTTGGCCTGACTTAATTCTTCGTTTTTTATTAAAGTTATAACTTGTACAATTTGTCCCTCAAAATTATCCATAAAAATATTGCACGATGTATAATTTTAAAAAAAAAGTTTAAATAAAACTTATGTTATTTTTTTATTCATTAAATCTAAGAAAAAACTCTCATATTCAATAATCACACGATGATTTTCATAAAACTTTTCAGAATTATGTAAAATTTGACTTCTAATTAATAGATTTTCTTTTTCATTATTTGCTAACTTTGTTGCTAAATAAACATATTCATCAACTGATGAACTTATAGGAGCATTTTCAATACTTAGTTGTTTATAAAGTCCAGTAGAAAGATTTGACCTTAGGAAACTACCAGGAAAAGTAATAAGTGGAACAGGATTTACAAATGTTTCTATAAAACTATTACCCGCGGAAAAATGCGTAGGATCAAGAAGAACATTTGCTAAACCACAAAAATATATGAACTGATTTTCGTCTAATCTTTCTAAGAATTTTATACGATCAATATTAACATTATTTTTTTTTAGTCTATTCAAAAAAATTTTATACTGATAGTTGAAGGGATCTTTAATGAAAAATATTTTAGCTTTTTTATCTTCCAATAATATCTTTTTTATAAGAATATCAAAATCTGGAAGAATTTTTATTAAGCTTTGAGGACAAAAATAAACTTTATCGGAGGTATTAAAGTTTAATTTATTTTTCTGATCAAAATACTTAGGTTTAACATAAAAAGAATTAAAATTTTTAAATTTAATAAGTTTTTCAATATAAAATTTTTCTGAATCTTTATTCTCTGAGAAAATATTAGAGATAAAAAAATCAATATTATCATTCCCACTTGTTTCTGGATGACCCCATGTAAGAACCTGATGTTGCGCTAATCTTGTAAAAGATAAATAGTAAAGATCCAGAGACATTCCTATGTCTGTATAAAAAAGTATATCTAGATTTTCTTTTTCTATAGTCTTAACCTTTTCATTAAAATCTGCTGATAGATTAATAGTTTTAAAATTCATATCTAATTTTTTTTTAAAAAAACTCTTCTTTGTAGAAGGACTATGAAAAACAATTATATCGAATTTTTCTTTATTTAAATAAAATGGTATATTACCAAAAAGTTTACCAACAGTATGATTGGTAAGAAATTCTGAAATAAATCCCAGTTTAATTTTGGAGTTTGAGTTTGGTTTATAGTTAAAATTAAAATTTAAAACCGGGTATATTTTTCTTATATTTTCATTGAATTTTTTTAAAATGTTTAAATTATCTTGATTACTATAAGACAAAAAAAAAGTTCTTATATCTGGAGGATGAGTAATTTCAAAATTTGACAAATCTAAACTTGAAATTTTATCTAAATTGTTCTCAAAATTTAATCTTGAGGCATTAAACTCCTCCTGCGATTCAACAAATCCTGGTAATAAAAAAAGAGATGATAAATATATATCTAATTTTTCAGGATAGAAAAAAACGTATAGCTCGTAAAGCTCTAAAAGCTTTGTATAGTGTCCAGCTAATTTTAAAAAACTTGAAGCTTGCTCAAATTGTTCTTTAAAATTTTCTTTTACTCGATTTTTTGGTATTTTTTTTAAAAGTTTAATTGATTCAAGAATATCCTCTAATTTTTTAAATTTTAAAAAAAAATTTATTAATAATTTTAAAGCTAAAATATTTTCTTCATTTTGATCGATTATTTTTTTTAAAAAAATTTCTAACTCATCAAATTCTTCTAACTCGTTGAAACATGCTATGATATTATTTAATATACTTTCTCTTTCAGGAGATAATTTATAGGCTTTAAGAAAAAAGTTTTTAGCTTGAGAAAAATTTTTTTCATTAAAACTAATTAAACCTAAATTAAAAAATTCTTCTGCTTTACGAATTTTTCCAGAATCTAGCATTAGATAAGATCACAGCATTTTACCTAATTTTTCTCCCCCAAAAACATGGAAATGAAGATGTGGAACCTCTTGACCACCATTTATGCCATTATTTCCTAAGTATCGGTAACCAGAGGCTGAAATATTCATTATTTCTGCAACTTTACTTAAAGCTTTTATTAAAGCTGTAATTTCTTCATCTTTTGCATTTTTAGCAAAATCATTCATGTCTACATAAGGTCCTTTTGGTATGACCAGAACATGTATTTTTGCTTTTGGATTTATATCATGAAAAGCAAGAGCAAATTCATTCTCATAGACTTTTTTACAAGGTATTTCTCCTCTTAAAATTTTGGCAAAAATATTATTATTATCGTACATAATTTCTATTTTTTTTTTCCTGAATTCCAGACAGTCGAGATCGCCTTATCAACTCCTTTAAAATTTGAGATAACTTTATTTTTTTAGCAACTATTAATACCATTAAATGGTAAATTAAATCGGCTACTTCGTGAATTATATTTTTTTTATTATCTCTGTTTAAAGCAAAACTAAGTTCTTTAAACTCTTCAGAAAGCTTTTTAATTGAATATGAATTTCCTTTTTTAAATAAATAAGCAGTATAGGATTTTTTAATATTTTTAGACTTATTTCTTTTAATAACCTTTTCTAACTTGAATAAATAATTTTGCATAAAATTAATTTATCTTTTGATTAAAAATATTACACATATCTACCATTGCATTTTCAAATTGCTTTGTAAAAGTTATATCATTAAAAATAATTGAGCCTCTTGAATTTTCTCTAAGAAATTTTCTTGTTTCCATTAAATTACCTAAATTATTTCCCAATTCTGAAGATATATTAATATAATCGCTTAGATTATTTGCTATAAGCTTTTCCATATTTAAATTTTTATTAATGCTTTCCCCACAACAAGATACAAAACTTTTTCCTCGTAAAGTTACTATTGGTACTCCCATCCAACTTGCCTCAAAATTCGTTGTACCACCATTGTAAGGGAATGGATCTAAAGCTATATCAATTTGATTATAAGTTTTAATGTTATCTAATCTTTCTGAACTTCCTAATAAAAGCAATCTATCTTGATATATATTATTTTCTAAAAATTTAGATAAGAGATTATCTTTAACGAATTTATGGTTAAGCTGAAAATTTTTTATTAAAATTTTAGAATTTTTTACTTTTTGTAAAATTTTACACCAAACTTTAATTACCTCAGAATTAATTTTATTTAAGTTATTCAAAGAACCAAAGGTAATATATTTATTTTTAATACAAGGCGTATCTTGAATCTGCAAATCCTTGATTTGATAATCACTCATTACACACCACGTGTTTGGAAGCACATATATTTTTTCTGAATAATTATTTTGAAAATTATCTTTTAGAACATGAGGATCACCTAAAATATAATCTATTTCAGCAACATAAGTTGATGCAAGATATCCTGCCCAAGATAGTTGGATAGGTGCCGGTTTACAGGCAAAAACACTGAGTCTGTTCATTTCAGTATGCCCGGATAAATCAATGAGGATATCTATTTTATCTTTATAAATTTTATCTAATAGCTCATTATTACTCAAAATCCTAACTGAGTTCCATTTAGTACAATACTTTTTAATTATATGAGATGTTTCATCCTCATATTCATTGTTGGAATAAAGATAGCTTAAAAAAGTCTCTGAATTTAAATTTTTTAAAATACTAATTGTATAATAACCAACTGGGTGATTTCTAAAATCACCACTTAAAAATCCAATAGATATTTTATTAGTATCAATTTTTCTTTTATGGTGAAAAGATTTTTCACGATAAATAGTCTGAACGTATGCTTTTATCCATTTTTTCTTATCATCCCCATATTGAACATAATGTAGTCCGCCTAACAATTTTTCTAAAAACCTATGCTTAAAATTACTTTCGTTACTTTTGATTAAAAACTCTATTCCTTTTTCTGGTTCAGCTATTTCAAAATAATAGGCTCCTAAATTAAAGAATAAATCTCTTTTATCTCCATCAAGAGTAAGAGCAAAATTAAAAGCCTTAGATGCTTCCTCAAGTTTATTTTGTTTTGTTAACAAAGCGCCAATGTTATTCATTGTTTGACAATTCTTTTCTTTATTTAAATTTTGCGCTGTTAAATAATTTTCAAGAGCTCTTTTATTATCACCAAGTTTTTCATAAGCCATTCCTAAGTAGTGATAGCCTTCATAAAAACTATTGTTAATTTCTACACATTGTTTAAAAAGATTTAGCGCCTCAGGAAACTCATTATCCTCAAAGTAAAATAAACCAAGATTGTAGAGTAAAAAAAAATTTTTTTTCTCTTTTTCTAAAATATTAGTAAGAGTTTTTTTTGCTTCTAATTTTCTTTTTTTTTTAAAATATAAAATAGAAAGATTTAAACTCGATTCATAAAAATCTTTTTTCAATTCAATTGAAGTTTCATAATGCTTTATTGCAATATCAATATTCCCAGTTTCAAATTCAGCAAAAGCTAAACAATAAAAATAAATATGATCTTTTTTTTCTTTAAAATCTTTTAAAAGATATTCTTTTACTTGAGTAAATTTATTTTCTTTTATTAGACTAAAGGCAAAATTTAATGGGCTATCAGAATTTATCACTTTTCCAAATTTTTATTGAAATGCCAAAATATAAAAAAAAATTAATTCTGTCGAATTGGAATTCCTTTGTTAAAAAGGAATTTTTTTACTTCTTTTACAGAAAAAATACCAAAATGAAATACCGAAGCTGCTAAAACTGCGCTTGCTCCCCCCTCTTTAAAACCCTCATAAAAGTGATTAAGGGAGCCTACACCGCCAGATGCAATTACAGGAATTGATACCATTTTAGATATTTTTTTTAAAATTTCTATATCATACCCTTTTTTTGTACCGTCTCTATCCATGGATGTTAAAAGAATTTCTCCAGCTCCTAATTTTTCAACTTCTCTGACATATTTTAGAGCATCAATACCTGTTTCTTTTTTTCCTCCGTGGGTAAAAACTTCCCAAAGATTTTTTGATCTCTTCTTGACATCTACAGCAACAACAATGCATTGTGAACCAAACTTGATAGAGCTTTTTTTAACTAAATTTTTATCTAACACTGCAGCAGTATTAATAGATACTTTATCAGCTCCTGCTAATAGTAAATTTTTAATATCATCAGTATTCTTTATTCCACCTCCTACTGTTATTGGAATTAAGCAATTATCTGCAACGGCTGAAACCATATCTAGCAATAAACCTCTATTTCGAATTGAAGCATCAATATCTAAAAAACATAACTCGTCTGCTCCGCCCAAGTCATAAATTTTTGCTTGCTCTACAGGATCTCCTGCATCTTTTAAATTTAAAAAATTAATACCTTTTACAACTCTGCCATCTTTTATATCGAGACAAGGAATAATTCTTTTTTTTAACATAATAAATATTTTAAAATTAATAAATAATATAATACACAAAAAAAATAAAAAAAAAATTTGCTTTTATTAATTTATTTTTTTTACAATTATTTCACTTAAATTTAATTTATTTAATTTTCTTAGAAACATTTCCTCATATGCTGCCTCAATATGCCTTGCAAAAATTTTTCCGTTAAAAAGGTTAGATTTTAGTATATTTTTTTTTAAAATCTCTTTTATTCTCAATAGTTTTGATTTATTATTTGCTAAATCTATTGCTTTAATCTCATAATCTTTAAAATTTTCGGTAACTAACTCTGGTAGTTGAAGAGCATATAAAAGACTTCCTGCAACACGACTTGCAAATGATTTTCCAGAACAAGTCAGTATTGGGACTTCCGAGAATAAGGCATCACTAGCTGTGGTGTGTGAATTACAAGGAAAAGTATCCAAACAAAGGTCTGCACATTTAATTCTAGCTAAGTGGAGTTCAAGATCTAATCTTTTTGCAAAAATTATACGGTCTACGTCTACTCCTCTATTTTTAGTTTCTCTGAGTATATTTATTGAGGTATTTTTGTCTTCTACCAACAACCACAATACACTTTCATCAACAGATTTTAGAATATTCATCCAAACATCAAAAATATTAGGTAAAATTTTAAAAGTATTATTAAAACAACAAAATACGAAACCTTTTTCAGGTAAAGATAAATCTTTTCTACAGAAGTTTTTTCTTGATATTTGTCTTTTTGAGTCATTTACCTGATAGCTATCAGGTAAATACACAACTTTTTCAAAAAAAAATTTTTGATGCTCTGTTGGTACTATAAATTTATCTGCAATTATATAATCAAAAATCTCCCCATTAATTGTACCTGGGTATCCCAAAAAATTAACTTGTATAGGAGCACATCGGTTTGCAAATATTTTAATTCTTGAGTCCTTCGTAAGCCCTTGAAGATCAACAGCAATATCTATACCTATTTTTTTTGATAATTTTATAATTTCAGCATCACCGTAAAATCTTACATCAAAAAATTCCTTAAATGCTGCAATTACTCTTTTTTGCATTTCATCATTTGTTTTTGGTCCAAAAGAAAAACCGAAAATATCAAACTTATTTTTATCATGTTCCTCGAATAATTCGGCCATCAAATGACAAGTAGCATGATTATGAAAATCAGCCGAAAAATAACCAATTTTTATCCTTTCTTTTTTTTTTATCTCGATAGGATATTTAAAATTTTCTCTTTTTAATTTTTCTTTAGTATAAATTTTTGTGCATATTTTTTGCAATTCTGGATTGTCATATGTTAAAATCATCTGAAAAGGAGTAATTACAGGCTCTGAAGCACTTACTCTCTTACTACATTCATCAAGGAAATGGTTTAAAAAAGACCAGTCACACAATAACAATTTAACAAAAATCAAATTACCTAATAAAAAATTTATATTTGGATCTAAATCAAAAGCTTTTTTAAAATTTATAAGGGAATCTTTAAAGTTTTTTAAAAGCATTAGAGAGTTTCCTTTATTATAATATGCAAATACAAAATCAGGTTTTAATAGAATTGCCTGATCGTAACTTTCAATAGCTTTTTTATGATTTTCGATATCATCGTAAAAAATTCCTAAATTGTACCAAACATAAAAATTTTTTGAGTTAAATTTAATAATATCAACACATATTTTAATTGCTTCATCATGTTTACGCAAAAAATTTAAAACAATTGCTTTATTTAAAAGTGCTTCAACATTGTTCGGATTAATTTTTAAGGACTCTTCATATTGGGTCAATGCATCGACATAGTTTTCCATATCCGATAAAGCCTTTCCATAGTTAAAATAGACAAAAGCATTTTGAGAATTGATACTAATTGCTTTTTTAAAATAAGAAATTCCTTGATCAAATTGATTATTGATAATTAGGATTACACCTAAGATATGTAATGCATCAAAATTATTAGAGTCAATTTTAAGAACCTTTTCAAGTAATGTTTTCGCTTGATCTATTTTTTTTTCCTGAAAACTTTCTAAAGCTTTGCTAATAATAACACTTATATCTTCTGACACAAAAAGTAGAATAAATTCTTTTAAATTATTTTTAAATACTTTTTTTTAAATAAAAAACATTCTCATGATTGAAGTTTGCTGAGTTGCAAAAGATTTATAGAGCTATCATAAATAGCTTTACCAACAATAACCCCCTCAACCTTTATAGTTTTTTGTAAAATTTTAATATCTTGAATAGAGGATATGCCTCCAGATACTATAATATTAGATTTTATTTTTTTTTTTATTTCTTGAATTTTATAAACATCAGGACCTAATCCTGTTCCGTCACGATTGATATCTGTATATATTATTGAAGAAAGTTTATATTTGTTTAATTCTTTCAAAGTTTCTTTTAAGTTTAAATTAATAAAGTGTTTCCAGCCCTTGATTGCTATTTTTTTTCCTTTTACATCTAAAGCAAAAAGAACCTTATTTGGATAATCTTTTAATATTCTTTCAAAATCATGTCGGTTTTTAAAAAACATTGTACCAACAATTATTTTATCTATACCGCAATCAAACCAATTTTTGACGTCCATAAAATTTCTAATTCCGCCACCAAGTTGAATTTTTAGTTTTGTTTTTTTTTTTAAATGAGCGATGATTTTTTTATTTTCAGAATTACCATCTAAAGCAGCATCCAAGTCAACAACGTGTAAATTTTTAAATCCATGATCTTCGAAAATTTGCGCCTGATTTATAGGTTTAGAATTATAAACAACTTTTGTATTTATATCTCCTTTAAACAGCCTTACACATTTACCTTTATGCAAATCGATAGCTGGGTAAATCTTCATCGATTATAGTTTAAAAAATTAGAAAGTAACTTTATCCCATTTTCCTGACTTTTTTCAGGGTGGAATTGAGTCCCGAATATATTGTCTTTATTAATGCTTACTATGATTTCTTTACCATAATCGCATGTGGCTAGAATAAAATTTTTTTCTTTGGTTATAAATTCATAACTATGTACAAAAAAAAAATGTGAATTATTTTTAATGTTATTAAAAATATTTTTTTTATTTAAAATTTTAACATTATTCCAGCCTATATGAGGAAGTTTAAACGAAAAACTTTTAGATGTGATTTTTTTAACTGTACCATTAATCCAACCGAAACCATTTGTCTTTTCTTCCTCATGACCTTCAATTGAAAAAAGTTGCATACCAACACAGATTCCAAAAATTGGTTTTTTTTTTATGTTTACTTGGTTATTTATTGTTTCCCATAGTCCTTTAATTGCAATAATTGAGTCAACACACTGCTTATAAGAACCCTGTCCTGGTAAAATAATTCTATCTGCAATCTTTATTTCCTTAATTGAATTCGAAATTACTATTTTTAAATTTTTAATATTCTTTCCAGCATGTTGCAGTGCTCTATAAACAGACTTCAGGTTACCTGTGCCATAATCAATAATTACAACATACATCTATTAAAGTTTTCCTTTTGTTGAAGGAAGCAAGAACTTACTTCTTTTATCAATTTCAATTGCAGCTCTTAAAGCTTGAGCAAATGCCTTAAAGCAAGACTCAACAATATGATGGTTGTTGTCGCCATATAAATTCTCAATATGTAACGTTATGCCTGCGTTTTGTGAAACTGCTTGGAACCATTCTTTAAATAACTCAGCATCCATCTCTCCGAGCTTTTCTAGTTTTAAATTAACTCTCCATACAAGATAAGGTCTATTAGATACATCTAATGAAACTCTTGTTAATGTCTCATCCATTGGAACATAGGCGGTTCCGTATCTTTTTATACCAATTTTTTTTCCAAGCGCTTTCAAGATGGCTTGTCCTAAAACAATACCAGTATCTTCAGTGGTATGATGTTCATCAACATGAAGATCGCCTTTTGCATTTAAATTCAAATCTATTAAAGAATGTTTTGAAAAAAGCTCTAGCATATGGTCTAAAAAACCAATCCCAGTACTTACTTTAGATTTTCCTTTACCATCTAAATTTATGCTAATTTCTATAGATGTCTCTTTAGTTTTTCTTGTAATTTTTGCAGACCTCATTGGGATTATTGATATATAAACAAAACTATCGTTTATCAATAAATTCTAGTTAAGCTTGAATATTCTTAATTAATAACCATTTCATTATGATTAATCACTTTATGGACAATGAATTCAAATGGCACGGAACCACCATCGTTCTTATTAGAAAAAACAAAGATGTTGTTGTAGCTGGAGACGGCCAAGTAAGTTTTGGAAACACTATTATAAAAAGTACTGCAAAAAAAGTTAGAAAAATTGAAAATAAAAATGTGATTGCTGGATTTGCTGGATCAACAGCAGATGCCTTTACTCTTTTTGAAAGATTAGAAGCAAAATTAGAAAAACATGCTGGAAATTTAACGAGGGCTGCCGTTGAACTTGCAAAAGATTGGAGATCAGACAAGTACTTAAGACGCCTAGAGGCGTTGATGGCAGTAGCAGATAAAGAAAAAAGTTTTATGATAAGTGGTAATGGAGATGTGCTTGAACCAGAACATGGAGTCATAGCCATAGGCTCTGGTGGAAATTATGCTCTTGCTGCTGCAAAGGTTTTAATGGATACGAATAAAACAGCAGAAGAAATAGCATTAGCATCCCTAAAGGTTGCATCTGAAATCTGTGTATTTACAAATAATAATGTCACAATTGAAAAACTCTAAAGTAAAAAAAAAAGAGGAAGAAAAAATAACAAGTTTTTCTCCAAGAGAAATAGTATCTGAACTTGATAGGTACGTTGTAGGCCAAAATAAAGCAAAACGAGCTGTTGCTATTGCGCTTCGAAACAGATGGAGACGTCAAATGCTAACTGATAACATGAAAGATGAAGTTCTCCCTAAAAATATTTTGATGGTAGGTCCAACAGGTGTTGGAAAAACTGAAATATCAAGAAGATTATCGAAACTTGCGCAAGCTCCCTTCATTAAAGTTGAAGCAACAAAATTTACTGAGGTTGGATATGTTGGGAAAGATGTTGAACAAATTATTCGAGATTTGATGGAAATTGCTATTTCTATGATTAAAGATCAAAAAAGAAAAGAGGTCAAAACAAAAGCCCAACTTGCTGCTGAAGAAAGAGTACTAGAGGCCTTGGTTGGAAAAAATGCAACTTCTGCAACTAAAGAAAGTTATAGAAAAAGATTAAGAGCAGGAGATCTTGATGATAATGTTATAGAAATTTCTGTTCAAGAAAATACAGCAACTCCCTCTTTTGAAATTCCTGGAGCATCAGGAACAATAGGGATGATTAGTATTGGAGATATTTTTGGAAAGGGCTTGGGTATAAAAAAGAAAAAAAGAAAAATAAGCGTTAAAGAATCTTATGATTATTTAATAGATGAAGAGTCAGAAAAACTTTTAGACCAAGATCAAATTTTAAAAGAAGCAAAATTTACAACTGAAAATAATGGAATAGTTTTTCTTGATGAAATAGATAAAATTTCAGCAAGGAGCGAAAGAATCGGTGCTGATGTATCAAGGGAAGGTGTTCAAAGAGATTTACTTCCTTTGATCGAAGGAACAACTGTAAATACCAAACATGGTACAATTAAAACAGATCACATACTGTTTATTGCATCTGGAGCCTTTCAACTTGCAAAACCATCTGATTTATTACCAGAATTACAGGGAAGATTACCAATAAGAGTGGAATTAAATCCATTAACTAAAGAGGACTTTATAAGAATACTTAAAGAACCTGATAATAGTTTAATTAAGCAATACGAAGCTCTCATGAAAACTGAAGACGTGAGTTTAAAATTTTTAGATGATGGAGTTGATGAGATCGCAGAGATTGCAACGTATGTGAATTCCACAATCGAAAATATAGGAGCAAGAAGACTTCATACAATCATAGAAAAAATTTTAGATGATATAAGTTTTAACGCCCCTGATCGAAGTGGTGAAGTTGTACTAATTAACAAATCCTATGTGCAAAAAAATCTTGGAGATATTAAAGGAGATAAAGATCTTTCAAAATTTATATTATAATTTTTTAAGTTTCAATTCATAAGCACCTTCGCCACCATTTTCAATACTTGCTACTGAAATTGAAATAATTCTGCTTTGATAATTTTTTTTAATATAGTCAGGTACAGTATACCTTAATAAGCTTAAATCTTCTGATTTATAGGGATCCACAGAAACTTTAGATCTTAAACCTTTCCCTGTAATAATCAAAACACTAGTAAAATTTTTTTCTTTGCAGAGATGAAAAATTTCATCAACTTTTTTAAAAGCTTTTTCAATTGAATATCCGTGAAAATCAAATTTAAGGTCAAATTTAAATTTTTTTGTATTTTGATGGACATGGAAATCCTTGTCTTCAAAAAATAGATTATTTTGCTTTTTAAATTTTTCCCAAAAAATTATATCTTCATTTGAAATTATATTTTTTTTTTTAATTTTGTTTATCTTTCTCATCTAAAGTTTGAGAAATTTCTGCAAGGTACCAAGTTGGATCATCTGAGTTTAAGTCTTTTCTAAAAATCCAAATATCATTTACTGTTTGGATTTCATCATTACTTCCATCAATTATTTTTCCTGTTTCGTCTTTTGTTGACGATATAATCTCGCTGATAAATCTTACTTTAACTTGATATAAAGATTCTTTATTTTTTATTTCTTCAATTTTAGCTTTTTTAACTCCAATAAAAGTAAATTCATTCTTTAAATTTTTTTTAATTTTTTCATCTATTACAGAAGTAAGCTTTTTATATATTTCAGGATCTGTTAAATCTTTTAGAACTTTTTTATCTCCTCGCGCAAAAGCATTTACTATCATCTCGTAAGCTAACTGTGAGCCTTTTAAAAAATTTGTTTCGTTAAATTGTTCAGCTTTTAGTTTATGACTTTCAACTTCAACTTTTTCTAAATTTTTTATATTTGCTGAATGTAAATCTTTAGCTCTTAAAATACTATCATCTGCTCCTTTACCAAGTGTATTTCTTAGCCTTAAAATAATGAGACCAGCAATAAATGCTAAAAGTACTATATCAATAAAACCAAAATTTTCGTTCATTTGTTATTTTTATAAAGATAACTATAACACTGCTATTATTCAACATAATTAAAAAATGCGCTGGATTTTTGCCTGTGTTGGTTCTTATCCGTTTGATATGGAAACGATTGATAAAAGACCTATTGGTGGGACAGAGTCTTGCATAATTTATTTAATTCAACACCTTTTGAAACTTGATCAAGAAGTTCATTTTTTTCATGAACATATAGATAAAAAATCAAAAAAAAATTTTCACCAATACAATATGAATGCTTTTTCTGACATAAATAAGATTTCCGGGGATATTCTTGTATATATAGGGCCCACAAACTTAATTGCCTCTCTCAAAAAAGAAAAAAAAAACCTTCCACTGATTTATTGGGCACACCAAGCTTCGAACCAAGGTAGGGAAAGTCATCTTAAAGATACTAATATTAGTTCTGGTATTGATACCATCGTCTACGCATCTAAATGGCAGCAAAGAGATTTCATCCAAAATTTGGACGTTTCTAATATTAAATCAGCAGTTATAGGTCATGGAGTAACTGTTGAGTTTCAAAATTTATTCAGTTCTTTTGATGATTTTAAAAGTAAAAAGGAGGAAAATTTTGGCATATATACCTCTGTGCCCTATAGAGGATTAGAAATCTTAGTAAACTCGGAAAAATATTTAAGATCTGAAAATATGACAATTGATATCTTTTCTTCTATGAAAATATATCAAAAAGAGGATACTAAATATTTAAAACTTATTTATGAGATAGAAAAAAAAAAAAAATTTAATTATTTTGGCTCAGTTAAAAAAAAGATACTCGCTGAAGCACACAAAAATAAGTCATACTTTTTATACCCAAGTACTTATGCTGAAATTTTTTGTTGCTCTGCTATTGACGCGATAGCTGCAGGTTGTGAAGTCATTTCATCAAATTTAGGTTGTTTGAAAGAAATCTATTATCCATATGGCAGTTTTCTAGATTTTGAAGAAAAAGATAATCTAGAAAGCTTTTCAAAAAGATATGCTAACTTAATTATTTCAAAACTAAACCAAAAAAAGAATAATTTTGATGATTGGGTTGCAAAACAATATGAAGCCATGATGGATGTGCACAATAAATTTAATTGGGTTAATAGATGTAAGGAATGGATTAAACTTGCTCAAAACTTAACTTAAACTGATTATGAATAATAAATATGAAATCTCTTTTGATGATAAGAACTCAAAATTTGAGATAGTAATGGATTTTATAAAAGATATCTCATTTGAAATTCCGTCAGCTGAGGCTTATATAAATTTAGACCAAGAAATTTCTAAATATGAAACTAAAATTAATATCTCAAATAAAGTATTAAAAAATCAATTACATGAAATTAATTGTAACTTAATATTGGCAGCACCTAACCAATTAGCTAATAAAATACATATAGAGGTGTGTCTTGCGATAATCTTTAAATTTTTAGATGATAAACTAAGTGATTTTGAAAAGAAAAAAATTATATTAGCCGAAATACCAAACCTGTATTCATCAAAACTTAGCAATATTATTGACGCTTTGTTTAAATTTTCTGGTTTTAATAATTTTACCTTTAAGAAAAATTTTGATTTTTTAGAGCTTTTTGAAAGTAATCAAAAAAAAATATAAATCTAAATCTTTCTTAAAAACCTTTTATACTTTTCTAATTCATCATTGGTTGGTTTAATAACTATTCCTGCTGAAATAAAACCGCTTTTAGTATCTGTGGGCTCACGATTATTATCTTGCAAAAAGAAATTAAATTCTCTTTTATCTATTAATTCAAAATAAACCCTGGATAAAAGCTTACAGTCAAGTAAAGCAGAATGTTTTTCTCTACTAGATACATCGATCTTAAATTTTCGACATAAAGCCGTTAAATTTTTTGCAGTAGCTCCAGGATATTTTTGCCTAGCCAATTTAAGACTATCAATTATTTGATCTTTATTTATCTCATGAAGATTTAGGTTTCTTAGTTCCTTATTTAAAAAACCTAAGTCAAAATCTGCGTTATGAATAATTATTGTTTTTTCTTTTAAAAATTCTAACAGGTTTTTTGCAATGTCCTTAAATTTGGGCTTATCACTCAAAAACTCGTTAGAATAACCATGAATTTCAAAAGCATCTTCGGATACTTTTACACCATCTGGATTCAAGAAAGCGTGAAATAAATTATTTGTAGGTAGATGATTATGAAGTTCAATACATGCAATCTCAACTATTCTATCTTTTTCGATTGATAAACCTGTGGTTTCTGTATCTAAAACAACTTCTTTAGTCATTTAGAGTGATTTTGTTGATTAGGTTTTTAATTTGAAGTTTTAAAAATCTTGAATTCAAATTTTTTATTGTAAAATCTGACAAATTTTTTTTAACCTCCTCGTTAAATTGAAATTTTTTTAAAACATTTACTAATTTTATATCAATTTGTCTCTTCATTCTAAATTTTTTTAAATTTCTGCTTTCTGTTTTGATAAAGACTACAATATTAACAAAGTTTTTAAAATCAGTCTCTAAAAGTAAGGGGATATCTAGAACTATTAATTTTTTCTTTTTATTCTTTCTAATAAAATATAATAGATTTTTTTTAACCTCAGGATGAATAATTTTATTAAGTTTACCTAGATTATTTGGATTTTTTATAATTAAGTTAGAAACATCCTTAAGATTTACTCTGTTTCTTTTAATTTTTAATTTAAAAAAGTTTGATATTTCTAAGTTAATTAGTTTATTTTTTTTATATAATGAATGAACAAACTTATCTGCATAAAAGACGTTGCAACCATAATTTTCAAAAATTTTTGCAGCATAAGTCTTACCAGAACCAATTTCTCCAACTATTCCTACGACTATCACAAATACTTTCTAAGTAATTTATAAGTCCCTTGATTTATATCGGGCGTAATATTCGTCCATATCTTAAATGATTTTTGTGCCTGGGAAATAAACATTGGTAGGCCTGAATAAATATAATTTCTAAAATTTTTTGCTGTTTTTAAAAATAGTGTTTGCTCTGGATTGTAAATTAAATCGATAAATATTTTTTTTTTGAAATGAGAAAAATTAAGTTTAATTTTGTCTTTTGGTCTTAGACCTAAACTTGAAGTGTTAATAATTAAATCAATACTATTCTTAAAAATTTGAAGATTTTCAAACTTTACGACCTCAATAACTTTTCCAAATCTACGCTTAAGGCTAAATGATTTTGTTAAATGTCTGTTCGTAAGGTAGATTTTTTTTAGTCTCCATTTTTTTTTAAGAGCAACTATTACTGAAGAGGTAACACCACCAGCTCCAATAATTAAAATTTTTTTACATTTTTTTTTAATCTTTCTTAATATTCCATAATAAAATCCAAAAACATCTGTGTTATCCCCGCATAATTTTCCATTTTTAATATAGATCGTATTCACAGAATTTGTTTCTTTTGCAAGAGGAGTGATCATATCTAAATAAGAAATTACATATGATTTAAGAGGTAAAGTTACATTAGCTCCATAAAAAATTTTTTTTTTTATATTTTCGATTATTTTACCTAAATTTTTCTTCTTTACTTTCTTTTTTAAATAAAAAGAATTTATTTTATACTTTGAAAACCAATAGTTATGTAGAACTGGTGATAAAGAATGTTTTATTGGATCTCCTATAACTAAAAATTTTTTTTTATTTTTTTTCATTAATTTTAAAATGATTAATTAATGCATCTACTGGCATTCCCATTATAGAAAAAACATTGCCTTTTATTTCTGAAAATAGTTTTTTACCTTCACTTTCAATCTGATAAACTCCATATCGTTGAAGAATATCATCGGAAATATTATTAAGATACTCATCTAGATATAAATCATCAAATTTTTTCATTTTTAAAAAAGAACTTTCTGTATAACTCCAAATGGATGAACCGTTTTTAGCAAGACATATGGAACTGATGAGTTCATGTTCCTTATTATTAAGTTTTTGAAGAATAAGTTTTGACTCCTTTTTATCTTTGGGCTTATTAAATATGCTTCCGTCACAGCTTAAAACTTGATCTGCACCAATAACGGTTCGATCTATGTATTTTCCGCTAATTTTTACTGCCTTCAATCTTGCAAGCGTTTCTGCAACCTGTTTTGGTGTTGCCTTTTCTTGTAATAATGATTTTTTTATTTCCTCCTCATCTATATTTGGAGGGTGTACTAAAATATTAAAGTTATGTTTTTCAAGTATTATTTTTCTAACCCCGCTTGAGGAGGCAAGAATTAGATCTTTCATAGATTATGCTTAATTTCATGAATTTTAATAATTGAAGCTGAAGTCTCCTCAACGGAGCGCCTTGTAACGTCAATAATTGGTATGCTTTTTAAACTAAAAAGTTTTTTTGAGTTTTCCACTTCTTTTTGAATGCTTTCAATATTAATATAATTTGTGTGTCTATCCTCGGTTATTAAATTTAATCTTGTTCTTCTAACATCTTCTAATCTGTGGGGATCAATAACAAAACCAACAACAGTTTTTCTTTTGAAATCAATTGAATACGAATCTATATTTTCTGTTCCGGTTAGTGGAATATTTGCAACTTTATAACCTCTATTTGCTAAATAAATGCTTGTCGGTGTCTTGCTGGTTCTGCTTACACCAAAAATTATTATATCAGCCTCATTTATAGTTTCTAACTTTTGACCATCATCATGTTCAATTGTAAAATGCATAGAAGAAATTTTTTCATAATATTCTTTATTAAGCACATGTTGACCGCTTGGAACGTGATTTGCTTTCTTGTTTAAAATGTTTTCAAATTTTAAGACAAGATGATCAAGAACACCTAGACAAGTAATTTTTTTTGTTAAAGCTTTGTCTTTTAAGTGGTTAACCGCTTCTTGTTCAACCAATGTATATAAAATAATTGGGTTTTTGTCTTTTTCACATCTTTTTATAAGTGCATTTATTTGATCTTTAGTTCTTATAAATGAAAAGTGATGAATAGATAAATTTACATCTTCAAATTGAGCTTTTATAGCAACAGCTATTCTATCTAGGGTTTCTCCTGTTGAATCGGAGACTAAATAAAGATCAAATTTATTGTTCATAAATATGTTTATAAAAAATAAAAATTAACAGTTTAAAAAAAAATATTTTAATAAATTAAAGTTATTAAGTTTCCTTTTAAAAATAATAACATTTTATTAAGCTCATCTTCTTTGGGGATCATGTGATATAATGTTGTTTATAACTTTTTTTATCTTTAATTTGTTTATATTATAATAAATATAAAGGTTAATAAGTTTGTTTATAGAAATCTAATATATTTTTTTAACATAATAAACAGCATCATAAGCTACAATAATCTTTAATTAATTATTTTATGTTTAGATTAGTTCAAACTTTAAATTTTAAAACCAATTTGTTTCCCATATGGTTTATGAGACAAGCTGGAAGATATTTACCTGAGTATAGAAAAATAAGGTTACAAAAAAAAAGTTTTTTAGATTTATGTTTAGACTCAAAAATATCAAACGAAATTACACTACAACCAATAAGGAGATTTAATTTAGATGCTGCAATAATATTTTCTGATATTTTAATTATTCCAAATTCGCTTGGTCAAAAAGTATACTATATTGAAAATGTAGGCCCAATTCTAGAGCCTCTCCAAAAGAAAAATTTATTAAAAATTAGTGAATATCAAAAGTTTATAAGAAAAAATTCTGAAGTATATAATCAAATCAAAGTTGTAAAAAAAAAAATTAAGGGAAAAAATTTAATTGGATTTGTGGGTGCCCCTTGGACGTTAGCAGTTTATATGATCAATAGAAAATCTCCAAAACACAATTTTAAAATTAAAAACTTAAACTTTACTAACAAACTTATAAATTTACTTACAAACTTTGTAATCCTTCATATAGAAAAACAAATTGAAAGTGGGGCTGAAGTTATTCAAATTTTTGATAGTTGGGCAGGATTAATTAAGGAAAATCAATTACATAAATTTTGTTATTATCCAACAAAGACAATATTAAGTTCAGTAAAGAGAAAATTTCCAAATATACCAATAATATGCTTTCCAAGAGGAATTGGAAAAAAATACAAAAATTTTGTAAATTTTGTAAAACCAGACTGTATTTCAATCGATCAGTTTATTAATCCTTCTTGGGCAGTTACTAATTTTAATGGAATACCAATCCAAGGAGGCATTGACCCGGCCGTACTTTGCGGAGAAAAAAAAAATGTAAAAAAGATTGTTTATAAATACCTAAATATATTTAAGGATTATCCATATATATTTAATTTGGGTCACGGAATTACACCCGATGCAAAAATTGAAAACATAAGACACATGGTTGAGATAGTTAAAGAAAATAGATTATGAAAAGAGCAGTTATATTAATGAACTTAGGAGGGCCTGATAAGCAAGAATCTGTAAAGCCATTTTTGTTTAATTTATTTAATGATCCTGCAATCATAAATATTATTCAACCTTTTAGATTTTTTATTGCAAAATTAATTTCATCTTTAAGAGAAAAAAAAGCAAAAGGCATATATAAGTTGATGGGTGGTGGATCTCCAATTTTAAAATTAACTGAATTTCAAAAAAGATCTTTAGAAAAAAATCTTAGAAAAAAAGGTGAGTATAAATGTTTTATTATTATGCGGTATTGGAAACCAAGAGCAAGTGAAGTTTATCAAGAAGTATTAAAATATAATCCTAAAGAGGTTATTTTACTTCCCCTCTATCCCCAGTTTTCAACAACAACAACAGGCTCGTCCGTAAATGAGTGGAAAAATATAAATACAAACAACTTTAAAACTAAAACAATTTGCTGTTATCCTA
>Ga0194130_10003179_pt1 | contig 22413 bp, 13 predicted proteins | sample TA2KigsurfametaG_FD_160084 | JGI IMG/M metagenome (GOLD analysis project Ga0194130, IMG submission 160084) | Freshwater microbial communities from Lake Tanganyika, Tanzania - TA2015050 Kigoma 12 surface | ecosystem: Environmental > Aquatic > Freshwater > Lake | place: Tanzania: Lake Tanganyika... | reverse complement strand
TAGGCAGTTAAGACTCCGAAAGAATTTGTTGAAGACAAATTCTTACGCTAAAAATATAAAAATTCATTTTTATATTTTTACCTTTAACTTTTATATTTTTAGCCGTCGGATAAAGGATATTTCTCTATATTTTTGATATATAACATTATTAGCTATGGCTGATGCATTTGCTTCTTTTGATATTTCATTCGGTGACATTATGTATGTTATTGTCGTTTTGGGGTCGAAGTCGCTCTTTAAGGGGACTTTGAATACCCTACACCTTCGCAAGCGTCATCAATGCGCAGTGTGTTAGGACGATGTTCTCCGGAAACAAATTCGCTCTGCTGAAAAGCGAGGCAGGATTTATGTGTGATTTTGTATGTTTGTTTCTGTTTGTTTATATTTGTTTATATTTGTTTATATTTGTTTTTTAGTAATTAAATATTTTATAAAAAAAAAATTATTGTTTATAAACATCTAATACACGTGCAGATGGTTCTTTAACATTTCCCCATTTAGGTAACCAAAAATAAGGTATGACATTAGATTGAATATCACTATATTTTTCATTAAATTTTAATCTATAATGTAGTGATTCTTTTGTATAGGGTGTATTCCATTTGAATTGATTTTTTGCATTTTCTAAATCTTCATCAGTGTATTTCATATCAAAATAATCAAGTACTATTTGATACCATGATTTTTTTACTGATGATACTCCATCTGAAAAAGCTTCTTTTGGTCTCCATAATACTTCATCTGGAATAATATTTTTTCCATCAAATGCTTTGCGTAATAGATATTTTTCACATCCATTACGTGCTTTACGAAGAGCGGGGTCAATAGACATATATAATTTAATAAAACGATGATCTCCAAATGGCATTCTAGCTTCTAATCCAGAACCACCTATACAACGATCTACACGATCTCCATCAAAATATATAATATCTTCAGTTAATTCATAAATACGTTCTTTAAAATCTTCAATTGTTGGTGCATATTTTGTTTCATTGTATCCACCACAAACTTCATCAGCATAATCTCCAACAATAATTACCTTACAATTAGTTTTTTCACTAATTTTTTCTGCTGATATTAATTGTGGTACACTTGCTCTGTTTGAAGTTATATCATATGATTCTATTTTGTGAGTTATACGGTTTTCTGCACAATCTATAAATTCTTCTCCAGTACATAGAATATGCATATGATCAGATTTAATATAATCTGCCACAAGCTTGGCATATTTTTCATCTGTACCACCTTCCAATCCAATACAAATAGTTTTAATCTTATTTTCCAGACCCTTTTGTTTAAGAATATATGCACCCGCACCAGCACATAAACTTGAATCTAAACCACCACTTAACATAAATGCTACTTCTCTATCAGCTACCATCTGATCTTCTACAATCTTCATGAACGTATCATAAATTTTAGTTAATGCTTCTTTTTCATCAAAAATAGTAATCGGAATATCACGAAGATTTTCGGTAAATTCTTTTTTTTGATGAATTATATTTTCTGATTTATTAATAATATAAGTACCAAATGTCGATGCTTTTACTTGTCCAGACTGTTTATAAATTTCATTTGGAAAAGGAATACCACATAATTGAGATGTTAAACATAGAGCATTAAAATCTCTCTCGAATCCATCATAACCTATAATATTATTATATTCGGCAAAATAAAGAGGTCTCTTACCACAAAAATCTCTTACATAATGAATTTCACACATTCCGTCTTTTATATGAAGAATAATCATTGCAAATTCTCCCGATACATCTGCTCTCGTTGTGAGTATTTCATATAATTTTTTGAGTCCAAGACGTTGATATAGATGAATTAACACTTCACAATCAGAATGAGATTTTAAAAGATTTTCAAGCTTAAATTCTTTTACAAGATTTTCAAATCCATAAATCTCACCATTACACATAAGATAAATTTGTTCATCTTTTTTATTAAGTTGAAATGGCTGGTCACCTGCTTCACTTAGATCCATAATCGCTAAACGATGAAATACAAGATGAAATTCAAATTCACCAAAAGTAATATATTTATATATTGTTCTGTCGGGTCCACGCTTCATAGTTTCATTTGATGCCTTCTGTAAAACATCGTGATTATGTTTATTAATAAGTTGAGTATAAAACCAAATACCACACATATTATCTATTTAATAATGTAGTCTTTATATTATTAAATAAATTATATAATATTTAAAAATCAATTTTTTATATTATTTAATTCATTTCAATTTTTTATAATGCATATCAAGCATTCGAGCAATTAAATATCCGATAATTGCAAAAACTAAATCACTTAATGAATTTTTTAAATTATCAGGGGCTTTTTTACCTCCTGGCCAAAATGTTAAATATTTATCAATAAAATAAACTCCTTTTGGAGAATTTTCACTTATCTCAAAAATAGTATGTATTATAATCCAATTTAATAAATTTATGCCCAAAAAATATGCAATACAACCCGTTGAAAAATGTAATAATGAATATTGATCAAAAAATAATCTTCCCATAATATATATATATATATATATATATTAAGTAGTAATTATATTTATTATTGATACAATAAGATTATCGAATTGGTTTATTTCGCGTCGACCTTTACATATTCCATATTCGGTATCTTTACAAATTTCAATAATCTTATGTTTTTTTATCACATATAATTTTTCATCATTAATAATAGTTTGCAATAATAATTTTATTATTTCAGTACCTTCAATATTTGTAATTAATAGATTGAATATAATATTTCTAATATCATTAATATATTTTAAATCACATCTTTTTATTAATGAGTATAACTCTAAAATTAATTTATCACGAGATAATACAGGATCTAATAATTTTATGTGAATTAAAATCTGATGAAATAGAGTTTTAATTTTAAACATTATCATATCAAATTTTTGTTTTTTATCAATATTAATATATTGTATTTGTTTAAAATTTGATTTTGTTATATTATTTATAAAAGTTTGTGGAGTTTTATAATATTTATTTTTTGTATTATCTGGTAAATATTTTGTAATGGAATTAACAATAATATTAAATAGTTCTGTACCTATCCTTTCAATATATTTATTAACACTTTGTATCAAAAATTTATTTTCACTATTAATTTCTCGTATTTCTTTTTTATATGGTTCAATATTTATTTCTATATTTATATTTTTTAAAGTATTATATATTTCATCAAATAAATTTTCTATTTCTATTACATATATTTCATTAAGTTTATACATTTCTAATCGCCATAATATATTTTTTACATTACCTTTATATTCTGTAATTATATAGGCTAAATGATCCAATGATATTTTTATATTTTCACGTCTTGATATATAATAAGTATAATCTATTATATCTAATGTATCTGGAGAACGTACATTAATACATTTACATCGACTTGAAAGAGGTTCAACAACTTTAGAAATAGAATTTGAAATTATTATAAATCTACATTGATTTGAATATTGTTCGATTGTTCGACGTAATGAAAATTGTACAGATTCCGATAATATATCAATGTCTGTAATAACAATTAATTTAAATTTATGTTTAGATTTTATAACATTATAACCAATTTTTGATAAATATAGTTTAATAACATCGTGAATTAAATATCTATCATGATTATTACCAGTTGGTTTAATTAAGATATGATGAAAACTTTGCATAAATTCTTCGATAGTCTCATTATTACATGAACCTGAAATAGTATACGGCACTTTTCTAACATTATAAATAGAATCTCCAAATAACATATGCATAAATATATTTACCATAGTTTTTTTACCAGATCCTTTGGGTCCATGAAATAATAAATGTGGTATAGAATCATCTTCTGCCATTATTTTTAATGTATCATAAATAGATTGATGAAAAAATATATCATCAAATTTTTTCGGTATATATTTATCTGTGAAGAACATATATTATTATATTCATTTTTGTTTATATGATTTAGATTACAAATATAAAAAATTTCAGTTTTTATTTTTATCTGATTAAAAAATATATGACTGAAACATCAATAAAAATATATGGATTACATATAGATTCTACACCCAATACTTTATCTAATAATATTAATTATTATAAGGAAATTATTAATAATAAAAATACTGTTATACAATTATTTGTTAATATTGATAAAAAACATATAGATACGTATAAAAAATTTGCAACTCTTTTAAAAAAAAATAATATAAATGTTATAGTTCATGCATCATATACTATTAATATAGCTCAAAATTGGGATGAGTATAGTTGGTGGATTACACAATTACTAATTGAAATAAATACTGCAAATTTAATTGGAGCAAAATTTATTGTTCTACATCTTGGGAAAAGTCTTGATCTAGATATAAATGTTGCATTAAATAATATGTATTCGGCTTTAATATATATTGCAAATAAAATTAATACAAATATAGATATAAAAATATTATTAGAAACTTCATCTGGTCAAGGTAGTGAAATGTGTATTAAATTAGAAGATTTATCTAAATTTATAAATAAATTATTAAATCACAAAAATAAAAAAATATCTGACAGATTTGGTATATGTGTAGATACATGCCATATATTTAGTGCGGGTTATAATATTAATACTATAAATAATGTAATTAGATATATAAAAGATTTTGATAAATATATTGGATTAAAAAATTTAAAAGTTTTACATTTAAATAATAGTAAAACAGAATTAGGTTCAAATAAAGATAGACATGATAATATTTATAAAGGATATATAAATCCGGATGGTTTAGGTGAATTTATAAGATTGTGTTTTAAATTAGGCGTCCCTATAATATTGGAAACACCAGATGAACATATTAAAGAAGATTTAGATTTTATACATCTGATTGGAGAAGAAATGTAATCTTATAATATTTTATCAACAAATAAATTTTGCTAGGTTTTTTTATAAGATTATATAAACTTATAAAAACGTCGCAACATTTTATCAAAAAATAAATTTTGCAAGGTTTTTTTATAAAATTATATAAACTTATAAAAACGTCGCAATATTTTATCCATAAATTAAATTATTTTATAAAAAACGTCGCAATAATTTTAGTAATTTTTATAAAATTACTAAAATTTTGCTAGGTTTTTTTATAAGATTATATAAACTTCGCAGAAGTTTATATAATCTTATAAAAAACGTCATGTTGTTCGTACCGTCTTAAATTAATATCTTGCATATATCCTTTGCCCTCATAAAAGTGATATAATTGTTTATTATTAGTATCAAATATTAACATAATTCCATTACATTTTTTATTATGTGCTATTTGTTCACATAAATCTAATAATTTACTTGCAATTCCATTATTGCGATATTTTTCTGCAGTATAAACATAACTAATATAAAATACTAGACGTCTATCATCTAATTCCATTATGTTTGCTGTTAAAAATCCAGCAATCTTATTTTGTTTTTTATCTAATACTACTAATATTACACTATTTTCTGCTCTTAAATTTTTTTCTATATCTTCTTTTGTATGCATTAATTTTTCTTCTTCGCTTAATTCTATGAAATTATTATATATCAAATCAATAAATATTGATAAATCTTGTTTTTTTATATCATCGTGATACAATGTTAGTATATCCATATATTATAATAAACTATAAAAATTTATTATATTCATCTAATTGATTGAGAGTAAGTGGTTCGCGTGTTAATGGATTTTTTGCTGATTCTTTTATAAGTAATCTTAATGTAATTTTTTCATACTTTTCATTACGATTTGGTAATTTATATATATTTTCTATTTTTATTACAAACAGTGGATCAATTAATTCTGATTCCGGATTGTCATCTATAAATTTATTCATAGAATTAAATTTTTCTTGAAGTATATCTATTTTTATTTTATACAAATCTGGTAATACAACATAATATTTTTCATAATATTTTTTTAAATTTATATAATCAATTCCAATATATGGTAATCTATCATATAATAATTGATTATATATCATAATATATTTACTTATTACAAAATTATGTATCATTGTTAGTGTATTAAACTTATATAAATTATTATTTTCTAATAAAAATAATACATATGATGATATATTTAAATTATTCTTGTAAATTATATAATCATACTCTTCATATTTATAAAGTATATTTAATTTTTTACATAAATACATTTCTATTTCTACAAATATATTTAATGTGTTTACCATTCCATAAATAGTATCCTTTAATAAGGAATATGTTGTATAAGTAATCTCATTTTTTAATACAAACTCTATAATATTAAAACATTCTTTTTCATAATATAAAATATTGTATAATAAATTATAAAATATTTCCGGTTGTGAATCAATAGGTTGTATCTGATTATTTTGATGTATTTTAAATAATATTTTTGTAATTATCATAATAATATTTATTTTTTCATCAAATGTTGACCAATCTAAAAATTTTACATTAGATAAATAATAATTTATATAATATATTATATTTATTGGGATATTTTTATAGGACTCATTTGACATAAATTTACAAATTTTTATTATTAATAACGTTTTATCATGTATATTTAATAAAGGGTTATCCAATAATTCAGTTAATTTATTAATTAATTCATATATTCTATCATAATAATTATGTACTATTAATGCATCAACATACTTAATTATATTTTTTATTAAAGATATATCATAATAATAATTAATTTTATTTAATATATTTACAAAAAAGATATTTATAATATTAATATTATTTTCATTTAAAAATAAATTAATGTTTTCAATTTGAAATGTTTGTGCGACGATATCTGTTAATTCTAAAAGTGGATATATTATATTAGTATAATTTAATAAGATTTTTGTAAATTTTATATAATCTTCTTTAAAATAATTATCATAATTAATATTTTCATCATTTTTATTATCATTTGAAGAAAATAATGAATTATGAAATATCATAAACGATATTATAATATATGATATTATATCATAATTAACTTTAGTGTTATATACAAATTCTAACAAAGATATTAATATATCTTTTTTACCTAAATTATAAATAAAAATTAATATATCACTAAATAGATAATTATTTATTTTTTTAAATTTATAGATATTATATAATTGTTCAAAACCTACATAATCAAGTAAAAAAATATTTTTTAATCCGTCTTGACCAGTTGTTGATTTTATAACATCTGATAAAATTATTTTCCTATATGTATTTAATTTATTTATTAATGGATTTATAAAACATACCAAAAATAATTCATCTTCTAAATTATTTGTAATATTTATTATTAATTCGTCATAATTTATATCATTAAAATTATCATATATATATGTTATCATATTATCAATAAGATCATTATCGGTTACATTTTCTTTTACTGTAATAAATATATCATTTATTGATATTAAATTACTCATTTTATTTCTAATATTATTAATATAATAATAGTTAAATGATAAAAAAATATTTATTATTTATTATACTTATTTTAATAATTATATTTCTTTTAAATTATAGTGATACCATTTTAAATAAAAAAGAATATTATGATGGGATAGTTAGAAATATTACTTCAATTGAAGATTGTGCCGATATTGCATCATCTATTTATGATGTTGGTGGATTTTCATATGATCCATCAAATAATAACTGTTATCCATCAAAAACATCATTAACTAGACCACCTATTCAGATTCATCCATATCATAATGATTTTAAAACAACTGATATAATATGTAATAAAACATTATATGCAAAAAATTCTGAATTAAATTTTGATAATATTATTATTGGAAATAGACTTTATGAATGTTATAAGAATGATTCAAAAATAAAAGACGACATAGATACATATTATTTCCAAAAGAACAAACCAAAACAATTAATTATAAGACAAGATATTGCGGGATTACCTTTTACTAAACATAATTTTTTTAGAATAGATTGGCCAATTAATAAAGATGAAATGAATGATATAAATATTAAAATTACAAAGAAAAAAAATAAAATTATACCTCGAGAATCAGAAACTATTATTGAATCAATTGATTGGGAACCAAAAATAAAAAGACTAGACGAAGAAATAAAATTAGATTATGGTATGGAATATAAATATCCTCAATTAGGTTGTATAAATTAAATATATAAAATATAATTTATTTCTAAAATAATATTATTATGCATAAAAAAATAATAATATTAATACTAGTATTAATTTTTATTTATTTATTAATAGAAAATAAATCAGAATATATTGATTCTACTTCATCGCCAAATCTTTCAAATGAAGCTATACAAAATATAGCATCAGTATACGCTGCAAAAGATACATCAGTATCATTTAATAATATGATTTTAAATGGTAATATGACTGGAAAAAATATTAATGTTGTTGATATTTCAGGTAATAATATTAATGCTAATGGTAATATTAATACAAATGGTAATATTAATACAATTGGTAATATCACAACTAAAGGAAGTATAACATTTAATGGTAATCTAAATATTGATAATCCATCGGGTAATAAGTTTATTATTAATGGTATTGATATTAGAGATTATGTTATCGGTTGTACTTTATCATCGATTAGTACTGTAGTTGATAAATATAAAAATGGTGCAAATGGTGGTTCGCAACATTTTACTGTTGGCAAATGGAGTTTTTGTAATAATGCTGATTATGGATTTATCGATGTAGCGGATAATATTATAGTTAATCCTGGATTTGGTGTTATATTATGGACAAATTGTGATTTTAATTCAGATAATAATAATGATACAGAATATGCCAAAATAGAAAATAGAGATGTTAAACCAGCTAGATGTTCATTTAAAAATGAAAATTCAACAACGTCGATAATATTGGAATCTGGAGATAACACTGGAGTTTCAGCTAATTTATATACAAAAAATACAAATCTCGTTAAAATAGAAAATACATCAACAAAATCATTTACGAATACTATAAGTTCTTTGGAAGTGTATAAATTATAACTAAATAAACTAAATAACTAAATAAACTAAATTATAATTATTTCTTTTTGCCTTTACCTTTTTTATCAGATTTAGATTTTTTATCACATAGTTTTTCTTCTTTCAATCTAATTTCATCTAATTCTTTCATCCAGACATTATAAGCCTTTACAAATTCATCAAGTTCTTCAACCCATATAGTCTCGACAGATTTTTGTTTATATTCTTGAAGTATCCGTTGAATATCTTCTTCTTCTTTTTTAAGTTCCTCAATTTTCTCATATGTTAAAGACCACAGGGGCATGTCTATTAGATATTGATATGATTTTTCTTCATCAGTCGCTGTAATTTTTCGAGCAAGGCGTGGAAATTTAAGTTCTGCAAGCCGGTTAATAATAACATCTTTCTTTTGTTTTTCAATAAGTATTTTCTTGGAGATAATATATTCGATAAACATTCTTTTATATTTAGCAATATCTGCATCATTTTCAAGTACTTTTATTCTATATGTTTTACGTTCTTTATATTTTTGTAAACGGCATGTATAAAAGTCTTCCATAATCTCATATGGAGAATCATATTTAGTGATTTTTCCATTCGCATTAAATAGATACATATTTGAAATAGTAAGACTTGAATTAAGTTTAAGATATTTTTCAAGTTCTCCTGCTTTTATAAGTTTCTGTAGTTCTCCTGGTTTAAATTGTACAATGATATCGACTTTATTATTATATGGTTTCATTATAAAATCGATTAGTTTCTTTTTAGAATCTTCGTCTTTCTTATCCTGTATTGTTACAGAATTCAGAAATTCTTTATATTTCTCAAATGATATCGGTCTGAGACTAATTGGTAGTTCTGTAATATGTACTTTATCATCCGATACAATTTCATAACATCCTTCAACTTTAAATTTTTGATCAGTCTCTCGAGTAATTTTACCTTTATATCCTCTGTAATATGGTGTAATATCTTCATATTGTTCATCATTAATTATTTTTTTGAGTCTATCAACTATATCAAGTGGATTAAATTGTACAACATTAGTTGAATAACCTGTACCAATACCAGCGGCACCATTTACAAGAACCATTGGAATAATTGGATAATATAGTTCAGGTTCAACTGATTTACCTTCTTCTACAATATATTTTAATATGGGTTCATCATCATCACGATATATATAATGTGATAGCTTATTTATATTTGTAAAGATATATCTCGGAGAAGCTGCATCTTTACCTTGCATACTTCTTGAACCAAAATTACCTTTAGGTTCCAATAGGTTAATATTATTACTGGTAGTCCAGTTTTGCGCCATTCCAATAATTGCTTCGAATAAACTTACTTCACCATGGTGATATTCTGTCTCACATCCAATATATCCTGCAAATTGTGCTACTTTTATATCAGCAGCTCTTTTACCTCTCTTTAATCCTGCAAAATAGATTTTTCGTTGAGATGGTTTGAATGAATCAATTATAGATGGTATAGAACGTAAGTTATCTGCATTAGAAAAGTGAATTAGATCACGATTGATAAAATCTTTATAAGATACTTCACCAACCATTTCTAAAATATCTTCTGGATTATACTTACTTAGCCATTTCTTCCGATCGTCCTTTTTACTCTCATCAAATGCTAATACGATATAAGGATCCACATTCTTTAATTTTTTATTATTTATTTTTGTTTCTTTATCTTCTTCAGAACCACTATCACTATTATCAGTATTATCACTATTATCAGTATTATCATCATCAGAGTTTATAGTTTTAGATTTTTTAATTTTTTTACAATTTTTTGAAGATTTAGAATCAACAGACGAAATATCTTCTGAATCAGATTCTTCAAGTCCGCATATAAAGTTAACTTTTTTATCATCAAAATCTAAAAATGTTTCTTTTGCTTCAAGTGCTGTAGACGTCCCAAGCCCTTTATAATATTTTGCATCAGACCATAAATTTAGATTATCTTTTTCACTTTCTCTCCAGAGTTTATATTCATTTAGACTATAAAATATCTTTGGATTTTCTTGTTTTTTATCAGAATTTTTAAATATTTTTAATAGAGGTGTTCGAAGACATTGGATAAAACTATCAGTTAGAATAAGACTTGGCCACATATAATGAATCATATTGATAATTAACCCTTTAATATGAGAACCATCAGCATCTTGATCGGTTAATATTAGGATACCACCATATCGAAGTTCTTTTATTGATTTATATTCAACACCTTGTTTTAGTCCCATAATACGTTTTAGTGTTATAAATTCTTCATTTTTAACTAATTGTTGAACAGTAGCATTACGAACATTAAGTAATTTACCTCTGAGTGGAAATACACCATATAATTTAGAACCAATAATTTCTAAACCTTCTTTAGCAAATGCTTTAGCCGAGTCACCTTCAGTTAAAATGAGACGACAATTATGAGAATTAGTACCTCCTGCATCTTCGGCATCATCTAATTTTATTAGATCTTTTAGGCTTTTTTGTTTTTTGCCATCGCTTTTTTTTAGTTCTTTATTTTCCCTAAATTCAGCAATACTCATAACTTCTTCAACTATACCAGTTTTTGCAAACTTTTCAATAAAATCTTGACTAAGTTCACATTTTGAACCAAATTCATTAACTTTTCGAGTAAGTTTATCTTTTACTTGAGAATTAAATGTTGGATCAGCGATAGAACAAATCAAAAACAGAGTAATATTTAATTTAATAGCATCAGGTTTAATATTTAGATCTTTATTTTTCTTTTTAATTATTTCTATTAATCCATCGCAAATTTGATCAGTAATATATTTCACATGAGTACCACCATTATATGTACAAATACCATTTACAAAAGACATATTTGATGCACCGGCATTATTATCAAAAATTGCTCCTAATTTCCATCTTGATCCAGATTCAAACAATGTGAGTGATTTAGGTTCATTAAGATAATACATTTTAACATATTTAGGAAAATCTTTACAATTTAGTTTTTTTCCATTTAAATATACACTTACATTCTTATTAGTACATATGCATAAATCATAAACACGTTTGCTAAATAATGCGATTGTGTCAGAATTTAATCCTTTAAAACCAAAACGAGAATATTCTGGTATAAATGATATTTGAGTATATGATTCTTTCTTATTATCTTTTACTATGGGTGCAGTTTTATCACGCATATTATTTGTAAATGTTTGAATATAGGATTTTTTATTAATAGAATCTAAAGTTTCTAATATAAATTCTTTTGAAAATACATTAGTTAATTTTGCACCAAACCCATTGCGACCTCCGACAATTTTGCCATCATCTTTATAATTAGACGATGAACGAAAATGTCCAAAAATCATTTCTGGTACATAAATATTATGTTTCTCATTGATCTTAACTGGAATACCTGGGCCATCATTCCAAACAGAAATTTTACCAGATGCTTTATCAAAATCAACTTTAATAGTTTTACATTCAGATGTACGAATAGTGTGATCATATGCATTAACTATAATTTCATCAAAAATTTTATATAGACCTGGAGAAAATTGAATATCAGATTTTGTAAATCTATCAGATTCTTCATCATATATCCACATCGGTTGCATAGATGCTTCTACTGTACCAATATACATATCCGGTCTAAGTAAAGCATGAGATATATCATCAAGCATATCATGTTCTTCTTCTTGTTTAACTTGTTTAACTTGTTTTTTACTTATAGTTTTAGACATTTGTAATAGTATTTGATATATAAACTATATCTTTAAGTCTTTGATAATTTATTTCAATTTTTTTGTTATATTATAAAAAAGTAATAGAGATAAATATATATGATGATTTTTAAATTTTAAATTTATTATTTTTATACTAATTTTATAAAAATTTATGCGTTTTTTATGTGTAAAACTGGAGTAAAAATATTAAAAATATTGATTTCATTCGAATTTCCATAAGTAATATGTATACAATTTTAATAAAAAATATTCTATAAAAAGTAATCATATATCAGAATATGTTTTCATCCAAATTCTGGATATTCTTGGATGAAAAAAAAGTATACCATAGTAAAAGATAACATACAAAATTTTCTAAATTTATATTAAAATTTATAGTAAAATGTATATATGTATATAAAAATTATAAAAAATATAAAATTCGAATGTTCGAATAAAGAAAAAAATCGGGGGAGCTCATGATATTTTTTTATGGTATTTTTTAAAAAATATATTTTTGGATTTCTAAAAAATTTTTTATATGAATCTCCCCCGCATAAAAATTATATTTGATTTAGAACGAAAAAAATAAGAACACATACATAATAAATATTTTATATGTTAAAAAATGTCTTTAGCATTGATTACTTTTTTTCATTCATAAATATCCAAAATTTGGATGAAAACATATTCTGATATATGATTACTTTTTATAGAATATTTTTTATTAAAATTGTATACATATTACTTATGGAAATTCGAATATTTGAATTAGTTAAAATATATAAAGTTAATTATAATATAATATATTATATGCATCGTTGTGATTTGTGTAAAAAAGATTTTAGATATAAATATTTATTAGATAAACATAAATTAAGAAAACGTGTTTGCAATACATCAGACAATATAATTAAAAATTATACTGAGAAAATAGATGAAATTGAAAAATATATTGAAAACAAAACTAATGATTCAATAGAAAATGGAAATAAATGTTTATTTTGTGATAAAGAATTTTCAAATAAAGCAAACACAAAAAAACATATATCATCTACTTGTATAGTTATAAAACAATTAAATACTCAAAAAATAGGTTTTGAACAAGAAAAAAATAATTTTATTGATAAACAAAAAATAAAAGAAAAAGATAATGAAATCCAGAAATTACGTGATACGATGGAAAAAATGATTATGAAACAAAATACACCAAGTATAAATATTACAAATAATAATAAAGTTATAAATAATAATTTAATAGTAAATATAAATAATTTTGGCAAAGAAGATTTATCGCATATTACATTAAATGATTATAAAAAATATCTATCAGGATTTTTTCCAGGTTTTATCAAATTTATAGAAAAAGTTCATTTCGATGAAAATGCCCCTGAAAATCACAATATCAATATTACTAATATGAAATCAAAATATCTACATATATATGAAGATAATAAATGGACATTAAAAGAAAAAGTCGACGTTATAGATAAATTTATAAATAAAAAATATACAATGTTGGTAGATAAATGTGAAGAACTTGAAGAAAAGAATGAAATTAGTGAAAAAATAATAGATGATTTTGTACAATTTACACAAAATTATAAAGATCAAGAAGCACAGAAAAATACAAAAAATAAAATATCAACATTGATATATAATAAAAGAGATAAAATTAATATGAAATAATTAAGTAAACAAAATTAAGTTAACTATATTAAAAATAAGTTAATTATATTATATATAAAATGTCGGAATTTGACAAACCAATAAATTATAAAAAAGATGTTAAAATGAATTATGATAAATCTTTATCAGATAATATTGATTATATCAATTTTAAAAATAATCTTTTACATAATCAAAATGTTTCAAATGAAAACGTTTCAAATGAAAATAATATATACGAATACGAAGAAAACGAACATCAGATTAATCCATTATTTACACCACAAACATTAATATCAGATCAATTTGATTATAACAAAAAAAATAAAATTAAACATACAGACTTTGATCCATATATAAATTATATAAATAATAAAGGTTTAAATGGACAAAATATTAAAGTTAGATATAATATCGAATACGTTAATATTGATAGCAAAAATAGAGTTACTATGCCACAAAATATTATATCACAATCTTATAAATTAAATAATAATCCATTAACAATATCTAATACAGAATTACAAATATCATTAGATGCATCAATTTTAAATACATTAAATATTGGTGATAAATTTTCTTTATTAAATGTACAATCATATAAAAAAATATATATGGTATATGGTGATCAAAATTATGCAAATACTCAAAATATAAATCCTATTCCAAATGAAATACAAACATCAGAACCATTATTAATACAATTTTTTAAAGGTAAAACATATGCACAAATAAATATAAATCCAAATATACATGTAAATATAAATAGTACACAAGTTGATTTTTCAGTATTATATAAATATTTTGATACAACAAAAGCAAATGTAACTATTTCTGGTATAAAGGGTGTACAAAATCAAAACATTTATACGAATACAAGTACTGGTATACAAAACGATACATATCAATTTGTAAACAATAATAAAACTCAATATAAAATTATTAATTCAAATATAAATAATTCTACTTATCCATATATTGGGAACATACCAATATCTTTTATAAATCAAACACATCGAATATATATTACCCCACCAGATACTATGGATACAGTACCGAATATAAATAAATTTTATATATTACTTCCATGGGCTTCTGATGGTACAAACATTGATACTGAATCTGAAAATTATAATGTTACTTTTAATTTTAATCATTATAATTTAATTCCAATAAATGAATTAAATGCTGATTATCCTATTAATAATGAACATATTAATGGGTATCATATTATAACATCAATTAATACAAGTTATATTACATGTAAATTATATCCTCCAATAGATTCAGTATATATTAATTCAAATAATTATTCTTATCCAAACTTTGGTAATAACAATATATATTTTAATTTAATTGAAAAAATTATTTATGGATATCCAAATCAAAATAATTATACAATAACATTTGATAAAATATTTAATAATGTTATTCAAATTAAAATGATAGACTCCTTAATAAGAAATCCATCAATAACATTTATAAATAGTGGTCTAGGTAAAAATAATAGATTATATTTTCAAAATATAGAAGATATAGAAGAAATTCAATATATTGAACTTGTAGAAGGATTATACAATATAAATTTATTAAAATCAATGATAGAAGTAGAATTTAAAAAACTGTCAAGAAAAATCAATATTGAAAATTTTGGTTATGATTTAAATTATAATATTATAGTAAATATTGACACTTCGACAAATGTTATATCTTTTGAAAGTTACAAATCAAAAACTCTTCAAGTAGCCATTACAACTATTACTCCGAGTATTAATCAGAATGATTTAACAATTGGTACAGGTACTTATACTATAACAATACAACATAATAATCATGGTATATCATCAGCAAGTGCATTTGGTATCTTTTCTGGATTTATAGATCATCTTGGAATTCAAGCATCCGATTTAAATGGTAAACATATTTTATCTATTATTGATTCAAACAGATATAGTTTTATTTTAACAAATATAAATTTAACATCAACTAAAATAATTACAAATGGGGGAAATAATATAAAAGTGTTTATACCATCGCCAATAAAATTTTATTTTAATTATAGTGATACAATGGGAAGCGTTTTAGGATATAGAAATCCAGGATATGATACATCAATTACTGAATATAATTATATCCAAAAAAATACGGATAAATATATTGGAGAAATATCAAAGGATGTAAATGGTAATGAAATAGTATTAACAAACAAATCAATAAAATTATATAAATATGATTATTTTTTAATGATGTGTAATGTACCTTTTATTGCAAATATTAATAATTTAAATAATGTACAAACAAAAGAAATATATTTTGCAAAATTTAAAATTACAGATGATACACTTATTTCAAACGAATATTCACACTCACCTATATTTTTATATGATCCAATCGTATATATGAACCAAATAGGATTTACTTTCTATAATCCAGATAAAACCCTCGTTGATTTTAAAGATGTAGACCACTCTTTTATTTTAGAAATTACAACTGTTGATAATCTTCCCGAACTTACCGCAATTAATCCAAATGTATCAGTTATAATGTAAATTATTATTTAGTTAACAATTATTTTTCAAATGTTTTTTTATTTAAGACGGCTTCATATATTTCTAATTTAATACTGAGATCTCCAATCATTGATAGATATCCATCAGTAATTTTTTTAAGATTTTTAATATGTGTTTCAAAATATTCTTTAAAATATGGATATACATAATCTCTTAATACTTTTATAATCTTATTTTCTCCTTTATCAATACCTAAAACTTGAGATCTTTCCAAAAATCGTTCAATAAATTTTAATTGTGATAACAAATCTGCACCTTTATCTTCATCATCGTCTTCAAATAATTTTAATACTATTTTTATTATTTTTTCAGGTAATATTTCAAAAATATATTTAATTAATGTCGATTTTGCAAAATCTTCATTACATATATCACTAATAATTTTATCAATACGTTCCTCATATTTATCATCTGTTTCTGTTGATTGTTTAGGTATTTTTACAATTAATTCTGCTCTTATTAATTTTAATAATATATGATAAAAGTTTACACACATTGTATTTTTTATTATATGAATATAAATATCATTTATTCTATTTAACATATAATTATCTAAAATACTATTTTGTGGAAGATCAAAATATGAATTAATATCAAAACTTATTTTTTCAAATGCTTCTTTACATAATTTTATCATATCATAATTTTCCATATTATTTTTTATTTTATCTAACATAATTGATATTATCTGTGTTGGATCATTCATTTTATTTTTTTCTATAAGTTCAAATAAATTATACCATAATTTTGTATATGTTCTATAATCATTAACTGATTCTGATAGTATTTGTTTAACAACATTATCATATACTTTTAATATGTCAGTATTTGGACTTATCGTATTAAATTTTATTCGTAAATTATCAATTAATGTTTTATTTAATCTTTTATTTATATCTTTTTGTTGATTTAATTCATCTATTTTTTTTGTTTCATAATCATTAATATCTTTATATTTATCTTTTGTTAATTGTGGTAAATTTGCATCATTTTCAATATTATTTTGATTAATTTCATCTTCTCTATATTGTTCCTCTGGTTTCAAAATACCAAATTCATTATTTAAGAATAATGATTTTTGTTGTAATTCTTTATAATCATTAATTTTCTTTTTAACATCATTTTCTCTTTTAGATTCGATTATCTTATCAATATTTTGATTATATGATATTAATAAGTCATCTGAAAAATTTAATAATGGTAATTTTTGTAATTGAGATGTTATCTCTGTAAAAAATTTGTTATGAAATGTTTCATCATTTTGTCTATAATATTGATTTAATTTAGAATAAAATTCATGATTTAATAAATATAGCAAAACTTTATAAATTACATCATTAAATCTCATATTGTGATTTATTTTTGTCAAGCGTTTAATACTATCATTAACTTCTTGAATAAACCGTTTAATTGTGTCATTATTTATTGAATTACAACAACTTTCTATTGATGTATTTATTATTTTTTGTGAAATATCTAATGGTCTAAAACCCATTCTATTTTTTGACTTTTTATTTGATACCGATACATTTTGTTGTAGTAGTTGTTTGATAATATTTTTATTTGTTTGCAATAGAGCAATAATTAATGGTGTATTACCATCTTTATCTCTGGCATTAGCATCGGCACCAGATTTTATTAATAAATTAAATAAATCTGGGTCTGTCTCTAAATAAATTTCACTAGGTTTATCTCCAATAGTTGATGACATTATTTTATAAATATTCTTATTTTTTTCTCTTGTTTCTAAGATTTCATCAAAATAATTATATAAATTTAATTTTGTATTTTTTTTAAATAATCCATATATTTCTTTTTCAATATCTTCTAATTTGATACCCATTATATCTGTTTTATTATATTGTGTTATATTTATTAAATTATAATCAGGGGGTAAAGGAGTATTATATAAAATACTTGATGCGCAAACTGATACTATATTTTCTAAATTTACATTTAAAATTCTATCAATTAATTTTCCAACTGTTATTAATAATAAACCATAATCGCCAGAATTAATATTAATATTATTTCTAATTTCTTTATCTAAATCTCCTATTTGTTTTTTTATATTGGTTTTATCATCTGTAGCACTTGCTAAAACTCCAGTATTTGATTTTAAATATTTGTATATTTCTTGTAAAATATTTCTTGTAATTAGATATTTTTGTATTTGAATTAATTCACCTATAAATTTACTTGATATGGGTATTAATGAATTTTCTTTTATAGGTTTGTTTAAATTATTAAACGATATAATTTGTTCAGACCCAATTTTTGTATTATCATTATTTTCAAAAGTTATTATATCTTTATTAAAACCATTTGAACCATAGGCTAAATCTAATTTAGATTTATCAATACCATCTGGAATTTTGTCTACAACATAACCTACTTTTCCATTCTGAGCAGTAGATTCAATAAACAAATTATAATTTAGCTGTGTCATTTGTATTAAATATTTAAACAATGTAATTTTATTTTCTTTTTTTGAATTTGAATCAGGCTTTTGTATTATTGATTTTTTAAAGTCCTCATAATTTTTATAAAAATCTTTTAATTTATTTATATCATTATAATAAATTTTTTCTATCTTATTTAAAGAGTTATCATATATTGTATCTTTATTAAAATTATTAAAGTAATTCAATATATATTGTTTTGCTGTATTTTTATTTATTATTTCAATAGATTCATTTAATACATCATATATTTTTGCTATGTCTGAAAATATATTCATATATAATTTATTTTCTGCCATATTTATTATTAATTTTCTAATATATATGAAAACATCACCATATAGTACTTTAAAATTTTCATCACCACTATTATTTGAAATATTAAATATATTTACTTGAATTGATTGAAATATTTTATTAAATGTTTCATATTCTGTTTGTAAATCAAATAATAAATTTAATAAATTCATTATACATAATATTATTTTATTTAATTCTTCTATTTTTTTTTCTTTATCATTTATTTTGTTAACAAAACTAGTGATTAAGGTTTCTAATTGAGTAAAATTATGTTCTAATGAATAATATAATATTTTTAAAATCATTGTTAATTTTATATTTTTTTTTATTTTATCTATAGTATTTTTGTTGTCCTCCGTTATAAAATTACTATTTATTAATTCAATAATTTTTTCATTACAAACTGTATTATTAGATTCAAAAATAAATTTTGATACATCTAAATTTAAACTATGATTTACATTAATTAGTTTTGTTCTATATGTAATATCATTTGATATGTCATTAACATTGTTTAAATCTAAATCTAAATCAGGAAATAAATAATCATTATTATTAATATTTTCTAAATCTTTAACATCTATTTTATCAGATGTTGATCCAGATAAAGATACAATTTCATTTATATAATAAATATATTTTACAATATTATCTATATTTTCATAAAAATGTTTAATGTTTTGGATATTTTGTTTTAAGTCTTTAAATATTGATAATTTATCAATAATTTTTTTTTTTGAGATATCAATATCAAAATTTATTATTTTTTCTAAATTATTGTATTCATTGTATTCCATTATAATATTATCAGGATTAACATCTGGCCCCCATCCATTTTCAGTATTACGTTCAAGATTTAATTGTTTTTTTCCAAAATTAACTTTTTTATCTAGAATTTCTTTTAATTTTTTTAATTGTTCATTTTTAATTTCTATTATTTTTCTTTGTTTTTGCTCATCTGTTAAATTCGGAGTAGTAGTAATTTCTATTATTTTTTTTTGTGTATTTTCATTATCTAAAATATCTTTAATATCATTTCCAAAAATATCTTTTCCTTCTTTTAGAGTATTATATTGATTTTGTATAAACTGTTTTATTTCAGGTGTATTATTAATATATTTTGATAATTCAACTGATAAATTACTTAATGTATTCGAATTAACTCTAAATTTTTTTTTTGGAAATATTTTTTTATCTATTTTATCAGGTGTTTCAATCTGATTACCTATTACCGCATAATGTAATGGTGTTTTATATGAATTATCTACATTATTAATTCCATGTCCTACATTAAGTAATTCTTGTGCAATATCTGTAAGTTGCAATCTACATGCTATATGTAATGGTGTTAAACCATTTTTATCATACGATTCCATTAAAGTAAAATTATCACGTAAAAATTTAATAATATCTAATTTCTGTCTTTTTGATAAGTTATCATTTGCAATTACTATATGTAGGATACTTTGTCCTTCTTCATTAACCATATCACTTGTAGTTATTCCATTTTTTATTATATATTCCTTTAATTCTAATATATTACTTTCATTAGTTGAAACATTGAGTAATAATTTTGATATTATTAATGGATCTAATTCTTTACTTGGTATTAATGTTCTATTTAAAAAAGGATTCATTCTAGTTAATGTTTGTTGTTGTGCTGGTCTACCTTTATATTGTTGCTGTCCACGATTCATATTTATTATATATTATTACAAATGAAAATAGTTTTATTAATTTATATTCAATAAATTAATAATTAATTTATAATTTATATTATGATATTACTAAATTTAACACATACGATAATCTTCCATTTTTTGGCATTGTGGATTAATCTTTCCAGCACGTGTATCATTATAACGTTTAAGTTCAACATATTTATCACCTTCTGGTTGACGTGTAGATGGACATGTGTGTATGCATGGATTTGGTTGGCATTGGTAGTATTTATTATATACAGACCATTCTGCATCCATTATTTTTGATGCATTAGATTGTAAAAATTGTCTGTATTCGTGATCTGAAACTATGTTATTTATATTTCTTATATATTCTTCACGAACAGATGGCATTCTATAATCAGTAATAGATGAATATCCCATAACTGCAGGGCATTCTTTATAATAGTTGTCTCTAGCAAAGTTCATATATAATTATTGATTAGATTTTTTATTTATTTCATCTTTAATTTTTAAATAAAGTTCTTCTTTATTATATAGTTTTCTCTTAACTCCATCTTTGTAAAAAGTTGGAATATTATATATTTTTGCAATATTATCTAAATCTTTTTTATTATATGTTTCTATATCATTTAATTTTGATATTAATTTAATTTCATTTGTACCCATTGTTTCTATTGTTTTGTCATCTTTTTGTATTAAATTACCTATATTTATTTGCGGTTTATTTCCCTTAGATTTTTTAGACCCAAACGATATAAGACCGTGAATACTTTTAATTCCTTTACTTTCTTTGCTTTCTAGAGATATTTTATTAGATTTATTATTAGATTTATTATTAGATTTATTTTCTTTATCGTCTTCAAATAAATTTAATTGGTTATTTAATATAATATTATCATCATCGTTATTATCATCATTATTATTATCATTATTATTTATTTCTAAATTTGTATGTGTTTGTTGTGTGTGATGTGTATAATTTGATATTATATCATTATTTGCATTATTTGTAT
>Ga0194130_10003177_pt1 | contig 22425 bp, 19 predicted proteins | sample TA2KigsurfametaG_FD_160084 | JGI IMG/M metagenome (GOLD analysis project Ga0194130, IMG submission 160084) | Freshwater microbial communities from Lake Tanganyika, Tanzania - TA2015050 Kigoma 12 surface | ecosystem: Environmental > Aquatic > Freshwater > Lake | place: Tanzania: Lake Tanganyika... | reverse complement strand
GCGGATGATGTGTTCCGCCGTGTGCCTGGTGCGTTTCATGGCGAAGTCCCCGACCCAGTGTGGCCGGATGAGGACTCTCATTCACCCTGGACCGACCTCTGGGCATCACGTCACTTGGGCCAAGACCAAGATAGATTGCAGACAAAAGATAAAGTCACACTCTAAGCCAAAAAAGCTTACATAACAGTGAGACATAAACAGTATCGGCATTGATGTCGACCGTGACTTTATCCGTAGGCATGAAATGAAAGACGCAATATTTAGGAGATTCGAAAACGTACAAACATGCTAGTTTGCTTAAATGAAAATGAGTTTATCATGATTTTTTGTGAGCTATCAGACGAGTACGTCGCGAGCCAATTGTGACTCGGTAGATTCGAGAGTCTTTATCCCGAATAGGGGGTCACGCAATGATCCGCTTGGCAAAGACGATGAAATACTAGATCACGGCGACTCAAAAATCGAAGCCTGTGTTAACCACATGCATTAAACTATATTAATTGCTGAAATAATGAACACAAATATTGGCCTGTCAATCATCAAGGTATTGTGGGGAGTCAAGATGGGCTTAGTAGACATATGAGATAGCTGTAGCATCTAATAGGCTAGGTGGAATTTCGGCGAACAAATGCCAGGCCATGCGTTTTCCACACCGCACCAATCAGGCAGCTAAAAATTGTGATATTTGTAATCACATTTCATCAACTTTTCAACTCGTCTTTTAGTCTCTTGCTATCCAGTCTTAGATATACACATCAGCCATTGTACAATCAAAGCACATTTTGCAACATACCAAGTCCTCCGAGAAGGCGCCTAATTTAGAGTACAATTACAGTATTCTCACGTTCCAAGCTTGATGAGAAACTTAACAGCCGATAAATTAGACAAGCATAATAAGAAAAGTTCATTTGTCTGCGCTTCTGTTGGTTCGTTTCCCTATTTAGCTTACTATTCTGGACATGATGACTTAATTATCTTTACGAAAAGGCGCCTGCGAGAGCATTTCATTGAATTCTGTAATATTATCGGTCTAGAGGTCAGTGCTCACATCTATGTGTTGAGAGATGCAAAGTTTAGCCTATTACTACATCGTAAATTCTTAAGAGTTCCAATTGCAAGACAAACATTCTTTTTTGAAGATCACAGCGACTATGTACTCATTCGCTATCAAGAATGGCTGTCACAGAGATCTGTATATTGCATTTTAATAGATAGATATTGCCTTGACATATCACTGTTTAATGTGATTCATTACCCGAGTCTTGCCCACCGTCTAAAGATTTATTTCAGGGGAATTGACATCTCAAGAATAACCTTGCTAAAAAATAGCTTACTACGTAATAAATTGTGCAGAGTTGAGCCAATGATAAACTTCTATAGTTGGGAGGCGATATTCAGGCCAAGTCTAACTTGCTATGAAATTTTAAAGAAAATAATAGCCATCAAAGACATCAAGCCACAATTAGGTATTCCCTCTAGTTGTTCTGTATTATTTCTGGATTCACCTTATCCTAGATTTAGCGACAAGAAGGTCCTATCAATACTCAACAATCATGCTAAAACAACTATTGTCAAGCCACATCCAAATGAGCAGTTAAGTCCAGTAGCCATGTCACTAATTGAGAATGGTGCGACGCTTGCCAAGAATAGACTAGTTCCCTCTGAACTTTTCTGCTTCTCAGGTGTAAGATTGGTAATAACAACAGATGAATCAACTTCCCTTGAGTCCTTTCTAGAATCCTCTGTGCCATGTATTTCACTCAAAAGATTATGGATGGAACACAACGGTAACTTCTTGCCTAAATATCGGCTAGTTAACTACCCAGAAAATGTCATTGAACTTCGACGATTAGTAAAGCAATGTGCGGATTTTTCTTAGTTATTGCCAACCATGAAAACCCGATTGATTCTGCAATAGATATAAATCCGGCGATCAGAGCTAGTCTTAGTCAACGCGGCAAAGATAGATTCACTCAGCAGGCTCTAAGCATTAACTCATATTTTAGAGGCATATTCTATCATTCTCTGCTTTCGATTTACGGCTGGGATCTGCAGGCAAATGAAAGCAATATAGCTCCCAGGGCACTTGATTTCAATACTGTAAATGCTGAAACACTTTCTTATAACGGGGAAATATATTCCATACGACATAAGAACTCTCGTGATCAAACATTTGAATCGGATGAGTACTTCTTGCTTGACCATCTTCAGTCACTTGATCTTGATTCAAGCAAAGACATTGCCGGTCTCCAACTTGATGTAGACGGTCAGTATTCGTTCGTCTATACTATTGGTAAAAATATTCTACTGTCTAGAGATTTTCATGGCCATAAGCCACTTTTTTACTTCCAATCATGTGATTTACTAGTAGCTTCGTCATCTTTACCGTTACTTCGTATTTACTTAACCAAGCTAGGCCTATGTAATATCTCAAATCAAAGTCACTCTGCACCATCTTTTTATAACCTACCATATCGAGATGAAGCTGCATGCAGCTTGCTAGCTGGGTCAACCATGTTATTCAATCTGGAAGAAGACAAACTTAAGTTTAAGCAACATTTGTCGATACACTCATATCAGAAACTGTGTGTTCCAATTAAGCCTATAACACAAATCTCACTGAAAGAAGGTTTTCGACTGGCTGTCGAATCTATATTGCCAAGATCTCGACCATACTGCCTGCTTCTTTCCGGTGGCTATGACTCTGCATTACTTCTATCAACACTATGCGAATTACAATCTCCTCCAGTTGTTGCGATTACTTATGACAATGGACATAATTCACTTGATGTTGCATCTGCCATAGCACTGGCAAAACTATTCAATATAAAGCACATTGTATTGCGACCAAATCGTGATGATCATCAACAGTGGTTAGATATGCTGCATGTTTACAATTTGCCGAGTGATCCTGCTAATGAAGCTGTGTATCATCTACTGCGTGCGGCATCAGAATTCTCCAGAATAGTCTTATGCGGTGATGGTGGTGATGAGATTTCGAGGCGATACCGTCGTTTTATATATTACAAGAAACCATTTGCTCGTTTACTTTCTTGTATCCATTTCTTTAAACACTATAATAAACGATATGTAGCCAGCGCTAGTAGTATACGTAGCGAGTGTGATTATGTCTCTACCCAAGAAAGGATAAGCAAAAAGCATAAGCCCTTGTCAGTACTTCATAGAATTGCTCACAGATCATCAACGCCTATAGATATGTATAAGATTCCGGAATGCTTTTTCAGCGCGTCATATGATCTTCCTATGAGTTATGAGCTTCTCATAAACTTGCCGGAGAGACTTTTGTCAAAGACTGAGCAAATTGGTTATTCATTAGGAGTTGAAGTCCGTTCGCCTTTCCTTAGTACATCTTTCTCGTCTCAACTTGTAAGGGAAAATTCGCGATCTCAAAATATTAATGCCAGCAAATTATTGCTTGACCGAAATCTCGCAAAGCTAGTTTCTGCTTGTAAAACAGGTCTTGCTTAGCGCATCATAAACTTTAATATGATACCTACACTTTCTGTTGTTCTTCCCACGAAAAACTCAATAGAAACTCTCCCCAGGTGGTTGTCACCTTTCTGGTCGCTGGAACAGTCTTTTCTCGATCGGCATATTGAAATAATACAAATAGACGGATTTTCTAGTGATGGCAGCGACAATTTCTTTTGGCATCTGCCTAATATTAAGTCTATTGCTCATACTTGTGTCTCACAAAAACCCAATGGTATTTATGAAGCCATTAATACTGGGTACAAGCTAGCCCGAGGTAAGTGGATTGTTGTAGCCAATTCTGATGATTATTTTATTTCCGAGAACCTATGTAATTTTATTCAGATGTATCTTCAAGACAGGTCTGAACCTGTCTACGATGCTATATTTGCTCCTGTCTTCGTAGAAGGTTACGGAGTTAAGTGCGCTTCTCTTCCATCAACACTAGATAAACCAATTGATATTGACGCGGTAGTTTCAAGTCACTCAATCGGTTTCTTTATTCGTCGCGATTTTGTTGTTAGTCATAAGCTTTCATATTCCCTTTCCTTTAGTATATGTTCTGATTATGATTTCTTTATCCGCCTAATTGCTGAGTATAAAGCAAAGCTACTGTGCATTCAGGGATCCCTGCCGGTCGGTTGCTTTAGTTATGGAGGGATATCATCTTTAAAAGCAAGTAGGGAAATAATAAAGAAAGAGAAGTGGCTAATATCCCGTACATATTTTGGCCTAATTTTTAGGCCATATCGGTTCTTAATGAAAACCAGGCGTCTTCTCTGTCGCATCTGTGCTTCTTATGATGTCGCACTTATAGGTGGTACCTTCAATTCATTTGATGGAGGCCAGGCTTCATCTATTCCTGAGTTGTATAGACTCTTTATGGCTTGTAATATATCAGTCATCCGAGTCAGTTCTAGGCCTTCCCCTAAACCAACTCATTTCATTAAGAGTCTCCTAGCATTGCTGAGATCGAAGGCTGTCATTTTCAATTCTGACTTCTATCCGGTTTATCCTTTATATCTTCTCCTTTCTTTGTTGATTGGTTCGAAAGTTATTTTCATTCCACGAGGTGCTTACAACAATACTAGACTGTGCAAGAATCCCTTCAAGTTTGCGTATATTTACTTATTGCACTCTTTATCATCTCCTTTCTATGTGTTTCTTTCAAAGACTGAGTTGTCCGAAGTTTCATATAGTGTTCTAACACGAAAGACATCCCGCACCATTGTTATTAACCCAACTTTTTCCTACCTACGAGATCTAGAACTTCGCTTCACTGGTAATCATTTCTGCATGCCAAGAGCAAATAATATCTTGTTCGCTGGCAGGGGTCCTACAGTCTATAAAGGTTTAATACGTGATCCCAAGGGTTTTACATACATTTGCAGATTTTCAACACTTTTCAACCAACGAAAAATAAGCATTTCAGCAGCTACTAATCTATCGGCGATTGATGCCAGACTAATTAGGTTTAATTCATTTGATCACACAGAGACGATGCCACAGGACTTATTCTTTGGCTATCTTATGAGTCATCGTTACCTATTTCAATTCTCCTCTGAGGGAGAAGGATTTAGTCAGCTTATTGCACAAGCTCTCTTTTTTGGCTTAAGGATAATATGCGATAGTCGTTCGATACCGTGCGAAATTGTAGAGCGTGTTGTAGCTGAACGTGGACAACTACCTGATGATTACTGGCTGAGTGGTGACTATAAACATGATTATCTTGTTATTGCCCGTCATATCGATGGCTTTTACGATGATATTCACATTCTTTTCTACAATGCTTTTCGTTCGTATCTTGATGAGATGCAAACTTCAGTGATGCTGGACTGGATCCATCTTCTTAAGTCAACTAAAATGAGGCGAGCCAGGATTTGACAGAGTAATGAATCATGATTCTTGTGCCCATCTTTGTTGCATAATAACACCAGATTTCCAAGCCATTCATTCTGGAGGTATTCTCACATACGTTGTTATTCTGGCAAAGAGGAGTGAGTCCGCTAGGGGTTGAGCTCGGACCCACGAACCAAGTCCTGCCGGAACTAACTTGCTCATCCTTATGCTCGATTACGCATAAGGGCCAACTACGGCTCGTGACCCAGCACCTGGGCACAGCCGCAATCTCGTGGAGCTGGCCTGCAGTACTTAATCAGTCTACGCTCATTTTACAGCTGGATGACTCGCCTGCATCACCTCAGAGCTAAATCAGCGAAGATTCATACCACAGCCCATGGACACGAGTTGATGGGTATTGTTACTTCCACCACGGCCGGAAACACGAACAGGAGTAGTATTCCAATACCAATGTCTTAGATTCAGCTCACATTCTGTTGAGTTCCCTCTGCGCCGACCTTGCTGCTGTCAATCGAAATGATGAATCCGTGCCGAATACTAGAACTAAAGTGGGGTAAATTAATAGTCCTAGGAAGCATCGCTAACAGCTCATGTTGCACGGACTCCTGCCTCCAGGCTGAGACAGAAGTCTAACCTGGGCTAATTATTCTGGGAGCGTGCCGCTGAGCCCGGCGCTCTCCATAAACAGTAGTGTCTGGCTGCGATTGAGAAAGGTTGGGACAGCACCTGACTAGCAGCCCTGGGCTCACTCCGAGACTGAAGAAGGCGGGTCTTGAAACTTTGCTAGTTAGACAGAAGGCGACGATGTGGTTCCGTGCGCGAATCGAAGCGGAGCTCGATCCTGTGACCTCCGAGGGGATAGTTCTAGTGATGGACGTAGTGGGTTTGGCTTATGCCTAGTTTGAGCAGCCAGCCAGCTGTAATGTCTCACATAGTTTATCAGCATATGACGTGTCCCCCGGAGGTCGGTCCAGGGTGAATGAGAGTCCTCATCCGGCCACACTGGGTCGGGGACTTCGCCATGAAACGCACCAGGCACACGGCGGAACAAATCATCCGCAAGCTCAAGACCGCCGAGCAGCTGATCGCCCAGGTCAAGACCGTCGTCGATGTCTGCTGCGTGATCGAGGTGACGCAGCCGACCTACCACCCCTGGCGGCAGCAGTATGGCGGCATGCAGGTCGAGGAAGCCAGGCGGCTGACTCAGCTGGAGAAGGAGAACGCCCGGCTCTAACCGAAGGCTTCTCCGAAGGAGTGGAGGCTTTTGGCAGAAGCCGAGCTGCAGAAGGCGATGCTCAAAGACCTTGCAGAGGGAAATTTCTCAGCCTGGAACGCAGGCGCAGGGCCGTCACGGTCCTGCAGGAGTGTTACCGGGCTTCTTAGCCGCTGACCTGCCGGGTTGTGGGCCAACACCTCAGCACCCAGCGCCATGGCGGCAAAGTTGTCGACCTGGAGGAGACCAATCTCCGCCATCGCCTCCGGGAGATCGCGGCTGAGCACATCCGCTGGGGTCGGCGCATGGCCTACCGGCTGCTGCGGCGTGGGGGCTGGACCGTTAATCACAAGCGGGTCCAACGGCTCTGGCGCGAGGAAGGACCACAGCGTCCCACTCCCAGGAAGCGAAAGCTTGCCAGACCCGCCGACGTCTCTGTGCGGCGACACCGGGCTGAGTATCCCCACAAGATGTGGGCCATGGATTTCCAGTTCGATGCCACGGCTGACGTTCCCAGACTCAAGTTCCTGAACGTGCTCGACGAGCACAGCCGCCTTTGTCTGTTCATCCGAGTCGGCAGGCGCTGCTAGGCCAAGGGCGAGTGGCCGTGCTGGAAGAGCTGACTAGCCTCTATCCGGCGCCGGCGTTCATCCGTAGCGATCACGGGCCGAAATTCATCGCTCAGGATCTATGGGAGTGGTGCGAGGCCAGTGACACCAGCAGCACCGCCTACATCGAGCCGGGATCCCCATGGGAGAACGGCTTTGCGGAATCGTTCAATGGACGGTTCCGGGATGAGTTTCTCAACACCGAGCTGTTCTCCACAGCCCCCGAGGCTCAACTCCTGGCCGATCGCTGGCGCTGGGAGTACAACACGTTCAGGCCACATTCGGCCCTCCAGGGGCGTACGCCCCTGGAGGCAGCTCAACTTGGAGCTGCAGCATAACCACAGCCACCCACTCTCATAAGCGTTGGTTCGATAAAGGGGGTCACGTCAGTTGGGCCACCGCATCACCGGCGATCGGCTGCAGGGCCCCTGAATCGGTGTTGGTTTCCACATGGTTCGTGTCTCTGTCGACGATTCCATGTGCCTGGCCTTCTCCAAGGTGCTGCCAGACGAGCAGAAGACGACGATGATCTGTCATTTCACCCGTGCTGTCGCTTGTTCCCAGGCCCAAGGATCTAACGTCGTAGTGTTTTGAGCGGTAATGGTCCTGGGTATGTCTCTACAGCTTTTGCCATAACTTGACGTGTCCGCGCGTTAGGGGAGATCCGCACCAGTCCCTATATACCCAGAACCAGTGGGTCTAGCGGAGAGATTTGTCGTGAGTTCTGCCGGGAGTGGGACTTCGCATTGACCTTCGTTGATAGGAAGAGCGGAAATGTCGGCTGCTTGGCAGCTTAGGCATCTATCCCCGGCTCATTAAGCACTTAGCTCTGGCCTGGCTTTCACCTCAGCAGCAACTCGCTGAACTGGTCGACTGACCAACCTGTTGACCCACAAAAACTACAGCAGCTTATTATTGTTAAAACAGATTACAAGAAAGACTTTTTTCATTGAAGAGTGAGCAGGAAGATCTCCGTGAATTCCTTTTTGATTCGAAATAAAACAGTGCGACCTGGGAATATATCCATAAAATAGATTATCCCAATCGATCCATGCAGCATCGTAGCTATCGCCGCCAGTCTTAAGAATATCAAGCCGGGAAAGTAAATCGCTCAACATATATCGCTTGCGGATATGGGACTTTTTTACGTATACATATGGACCTTGACACAGGTTTACTATGTCGGTTATGGCAATAAATATCTTGAAGCTATTGTAAGAAGTATCATGGTGAAGGCGACGCGGGAGATTGATCCCATCGTAAACATAGTAAGAGATATATGATGGGGATGCATTAAGGCCGATTGATGAATTATATGCGTAAACATCAAGGATGTCAATCCATAATGGATTAGAACGTGGCAGTAGATGGGGATTCAATATTTCAACAAACCCATAGTCAGACCCACTAATTATCTTTGTGCGGGTTACATACAGCCTATTCCTGATCTCAACGGAAGACAGTCCACAACAAGGGCCGCCAGCTTGAAGCGCATGTATATTTTCGCTAGAGAAGGCAGATTCAGGGGGGATTGCTCCAGCATACGCAGGTAGAAGTGATATACCTTCATCGCAGAGTGATTGTTTCCAGGTCGCGTTGGGCATTGTACTTTGGTGATGCGATTACTTAGGACTTCTCATTATAATAAGAAGCTGTACAGAGCATGCCTGAAAAATTCAGGCAAGATTTTAAAGTGAGTCCAAGGTTGGAAATGAGATATATGTTGATTTTCTGTTGGATGCAATCTGCTGAGCTATGGTATGAGGGTGTAAGCTTCAGAATTTTTTGATTCCGTGTCATGGTTGAATCATATATTCGGTAGTAAGAGGCAGGTCTACTCCAACCCCTTTACATTGCATGTCGGAGAAATGCCGATATTGCATTAATTTAACTGCTAGATGCCTTAGCTTGAATTTACAGCATCACCTAATTGTCAAGAGGCAATGCAAGGATCATCTCCTCTTTTTGTTCCAAAGCTTGCATTCCACGTAGTGCCCTGTTAATGATATAACCAAGCAGGGAAATGATTCGCCTGTCGAAGAACCAGATAAAAGATGCAAAAGATTCGGCAAGTCATTAGACAATCAAGTTGTGTTGCCTCGCCATGTACGTCAACCGAACGGCTAAACGAGTCGCTGCTGTTGTGAGCGCCAGACCAGAGCCCAGTTCTTATTTAGGTGAATAAAGATGGCCAAATAACTGGTCGGCCAGCGGTTGCGCTCCTCTAAGTTCGGGTAAGCCATGGCATAGGCCCATTCCATGCAGATGGTCTTGATGAATCCTCCTGCCTTTCTGTTAGTTCTGGGTGTAATGGGCCTGGTGCGTATGTGCCATAACCCATGGTTATGGCAGGCCTTCGCAAACATTTTGGATACGTAGACCTCGTCGCTGTCGCTCATCATCCTCCGGCACTTGAACCTCTTACCGTTGAACCAGGTTACAGCCCGGCTGACAAAGTCGATCACGGTCGGTTTTTGCTCATCCGCTTATGATGTGTACCCCGGAGGTCGGTCCAGGGTGAATGAGAGTCCTCATCCGGCCACACTGGGTCGGGGACTTCGCCATGAAACGCACCAGGCACACGGCGGAACACATCATCCGCAAGCTCAAGACCGCCGAGCAGCTGATCGCCCAGGTCAAGACCGTCGTCGATGTCTGCTGCGTGATCGAGGTGACGCAGCCGACCTACCACCCCTGGCGGCAGCAGTATGGCGGCATGCAGGTCGAGGAAGCCAGGCGGCTGACTCAGCTGGAGAAGGAGAACGCCCGGCTCTAACCGAAGGCTTCTCCGAAGGAGTGGAGGCTTTTGGCAGAAGCCGAGCTGCAGAAGGCGATGCTCAAAGACCTTGCAGAGGGAAATTTCTCAGCCTGGAACGCAGGCGCAGGGCCGTCACGGTCCTGCAGGAGTGTTACCGGGCTTCTTAGCCGCTGACCTGCCGGGTTGTGGGCCAACACCTCAGCACCCAGCGCCATGGCGGCAAAGTTGTCGACCTGGAGGAGACCAATCTCCGCCATCGCCTCCGGGAGATCGCGGCTGAGCACATCCGCTGGGGTCGGCGCATGGCCTACCGGCTGCTGCGGCGTGGGGGCTGGACCGTTAATCACAAGCGGGTCCAACGGCTCTGGCGCGAGGAAGGACCACAGCGTCCCACTCCCAGGAAGCGAAAGCTTGCCAGACCCGCCGACGTCTCTGTGCGGCGACACCGGGCTGAGTATCCCCACAAGATGTGGGCCATGGATTTCCAGTTCGATGCCACGGCTGACGTTCCCAGACTCAAGTTCCTGAACGTGCTCGACGAGCACAGCCGCCTTTGTCTGTTCATCCGAGTCGGCAGGCGCTGCTAGGCCAAGGGCGAGTGGCCGTGCTGGAAGAGCTGACTAGCCTCTATCCGGCGCCGGCGTTCATCCGTAGCGATCACGGGCCGAAATTCATCGCTCAGGATCTATGGGAGTGGTGCGAGGCCAGTGACACCAGCAGCACCGCCTACATCGAGCCGGGATCCCCATGGGAGAACGGCTTTGCGGAATCGTTCAATGGACGGTTCCGGGATGAGTTTCTCAACACCGAGCTGTTCTCCACAGCCCCCGAGGCTCAACTCCTGGCCGATCGCTGGCGCTGGGAGTACAACACGTTCAGGCCACATTCGGCCCTCCAGGGGCGTACGCCCCTGGAGGCAGCTCAACTTGGAGCTGCAGCATAACCACAGCCACCCACTCTCATAAGCGTTGGTCCGATAAAGGGGGTCACGTCAGTTGGGCCACCGCATCACCGGCGATCGGCTGCAGGGTTGTCCACCGGCCTTGGCTACGACCGGGTCTACGTGGCCATCGATGACGCCACACGGCCTGCCTATGTGGAGGTTCTCGCTGACGAGCAGCAAGCCACAGCCATTGGCTTCCTGAGCCGAGCATTGGCCTGGTTCAATGGCCAGGCTGTCGATTGCGGTCAGGTCATAAGCGACAACGGCACGGCCTACCTTTCCAACACATTCGCAAGGCCTGCCGGAGTCCTCGGCTTCAAGCACATCCGCACCAGGCCTTACACGCCACGCACGAACGGAATGGCCCAGCGGTTCATCCAGACCTTCTGCATTGAATGTGCTTATGCGATGACGTTCCAAACCCCCGAGGAGCGAAAGGCCTGGCTGCCTCGATACCTGTCGATCTATAACCGCATCAGGAGGCACTCAGCCCTTGGTACCGATCTCCCTTAGCAGCGGTTCTGCGAGCTGCTCGGCTGAACTACATGCTAAGACACAACAATTAGAGAGTCTGCAGTTGCCGGGCGATTTGCTGGAGGATCAGCCGTTGGTAGCGGAGATCCGCGGCGTGCTGCAGTTGCTGCGGATTGAGCCTCGGACGCTGCGTGTGCCGAACACTCCGACGATCCGCCAGAGAGGCCACGCGGCCTATGCGGTAACGAGCCACGCATCTGTAGGCGCATCGGAGGCTGATTCAGTTCTCGGCGGCCAGTTCCTTGAGGCTGCGGCTGTGCGGCAGGTGTTTGGTTACGAGCCAGCAGGAGCCCTACATTCAGCGTCAGACGAGTATTGGGAGGCTATATCTAGAGCGTTAGGTCTTGGTTAGTGGGTCGAACTTCAACCCGTAGGGGCCTCACAATCACTTGTCAGCTTTACAACGTGCTGAGACACAACAATTATTATGGCAATTGGATTCGCAGCATTACCCCAATCGCCAAGATTGTATGTCCTACCTTGTCAAATCGCTGGTACCAAGCGATACAAATTGTGGAGAGAACAACACACGGTAGCTAAGCCTCCATCTGTGCAAGGAAGAATTGCCACCTCATTCTCTTCTTGGCGTAGGTCTAACTCTAATCTGTTAAATCCAACTTTAGCCTGATCTCTATCCGTTTTCATTCTAAAGAAGAGATCTATAGCAAGTTTTGCGGTTTTTTGTGAGTTTACCAATACTGTGCTTGCATCTTGTGTAGGAAGATTCCTCGATTTCTCGTATGTCACTGTTTTTTGGAAAAGTCTTAATCACCACGGAGTACTCACACTCTTCTTCTAGTGAAACTCAAAGATCTGAATACAAGTGGTTTAACTTGAGCTGGTCTTTCGCATCTCACTGATTAAATAAATACAAATCATCAGCAAACTGCTGCTAGGCGACCACCTTGAAAGCAATAATACTAGCGCCCACTCTATGCCAGCCAAATTTGAAAGTAATGAAACGCTTAAAATGATACCGGCAATACCCATACTGACCAATAATGATATTACGGGTGCTATGGAATCAAGTAATCTTACAGACTCATAAGCAGTAAATCCGCTTCCAAAAACTATAGTCGCTAAATTGAAGTTCTGTAGAATAAAATCAATTACTTCTTGGCGTGCTGTGAAAGCTGAGTCTAACTCAATATTGCCAAATCCCTTTGCTGCAAGATAAATAAAAACTCTATATAAAACCAAGAATAAAACAGCAGCCAGGGCAATCGTGATTTTTTGTATTCTCGCATGTCCGAATAGCTTCCCCCAAATTCCTTTTAAATAGTGAATGTAATGTAACCTATTCAAAGTAAAAGACTTTGCTGCTAAAAGAAGTATCCCGCTTGCTGAAAGTGTAATAATTATAGCCGCAAGATCAACCATTAACTCCTTTTTCTTGCTCTCAAAGCTCGGCGACAATAATACTAATGTGGTACATATATCACCTGGCTCAAATAATAATGAATTAGACCGGTAATTATTATTATAAAAGTTGAGCCGATCTACAAGTTCGCACTGATAGCTGAAGAAGCAAATATCTATACCAGCAAGATAGTGAGATATGTATTGTATAAACCCTAGTGCCAATAGCGTAGTGCATACACATGAGACTTCGAACTTGCTTTCTTTGTGCAATATTCCTGATAGTGCTAGCACTAGTAATGTACCTATTAGAAGAGGCATTGTAAATGCAATTTTGCCATTGATCGCCACTCCATATATCACCATTGACAGCAAAACTGCCAATAAACTAATTAAATATTTGAGATCTGTGGCGCACTTTCCGGGCCTTCTTACCATTAAGAATATTCCATATATACATATGCATGATAATCCTATAATCGATGAATATGTACCTGAATCTGCCGACGCGCCAAAGACTATAAGTATAAGAATAACGAAATACGTTATAAGAGTCCTAGTACATATCCTATTATACAAAGGCGCTAACCTTTTCATTTAAGCTCTGGTTTTCACCTAATGCGATTCTACCTCCTTGACTTGCTAAGACTTTTTGCAACTCTTCAAGTCTTTACAATTCACTACTTAGCAATCTTCCAATTTCCTTTTCCATATTCTTTATTGCTGCACGGATATCTGGGCATCTGCATCTTCTTTTCAATTAGCGCTTTCTTGCTCTTCAACAAGATCTCAAGTTCTTATACCTGTTTAGTAACAACTCCCGGATATTTAAATAAAAAAATGCTATTTAAATTTTCCCTAAATCTTGTTGCAAACCGGTTCTCACGACTTTTCCCTGAGTATTTTCTGTGCGCTCTGATCTCTTTCTTTTTCTATCGTTATCCCGTTGACACCCTAATGAATTTGCCTCAGAACGTTTTTTTCGGTATTTTCCTTCACCAATCTCAACTTTACAATCCAGTAAGCTGGACATTGCAATTTGAAATTATTCATATCATTGCCGTTGCAATCTCTTTTGCTTTTATCGGAGCTACTGGTTTCTTCACTTACATGCAATCTTTCCCCTCACCTCTTGGAGCCTATTTGATCTCTTTTATCGTATGTTCTATCCTTCCAGTTATTGCCACTTTCTCTACATCTAATCTTTTCCCTACTGGTGAGCTGTGGCTTATGTTTATATTAGGTCCTCTAGCTATCCCATTATTACTCACTCTATGGTCTAGACTTACTTCATATCATATTCTTTCAGCTTCTATAGCAGCATATTGCAGGGCTTTTCTCAGATGGACGTCTGAAATAGCATTTTCTTTCTATCTAATTCACTATATTATACTAGAATATTGCAAGTTTATTGACGTTCGTTCTTACCTTTTTTGCTTGCTCTTATCGGTTCTTACAGCAGTTGGCCTTAGGTTTGCAATCCGTCATTCTGCAGTTCTCGCCAAATGTCTTTAAAAATCCACTTCAAGCCACTTAACATTTTTATTATAATTCTTTCTCCTTCAGAGTATTCACTTATTTTCTCCGATCCCCAAGGGACGCTACCTTTGTCTCCTCAATGCTCTTTGTATTCATATCGCCCAACCTTGTTTAGGGCTTTGATGCGCTTCTCTCAACGAGTTTACTCTAAGTTTGTCTTCGCCTTATCTCTCTCATTTACGCCATGGGCTCTTTTTTTATCAGCATACAGAATTTCCCGTTTCACCACTTCATATAACCGATTGAAGCATAGTTGTAAGTACGTAGTTCATTGGAACGCTACCCTAAGACGTAATTCTCATGGTCTGAAATATTTTGACCTTCATCTTATGGGTTCTGCCGCTGATCCACATTCTTTCATACCAGATTCTAGGAAGTGCTACATATCCTCGCGCGACTTCACCACAGCACAACAGAACACAAGCACCCCAAAACTATTTGATTTTATTTATATCGGTAATCCAACATTTAATAAAAACGTCTATAACTTTCTTGAGGCTTCTTCTCAGCTCTATAACTCCCGTCCTAACATTAAGACCTGTACATTGCTTACTGGGAACTACAGCAAGATAATCCCCCCTTTGTTTATTGACCCACGACTCATTGTTCCAGAAAAGAGACATATTGCTGATTTTCCTTTCAACAGGCGCATTCTTCTATCCTCTAGAATGAAATATCCTGGACTTCACACGGACTTAGTGAGTCTCTTGCTTAGATCCTCCCGATACTTGGTCTTGTTTAGCGAAGAGGAAGGAGAGCCAAGAGTTATAAAAGAAGCTCACGCTCTTAATGTTCCAACCATTGTCAATAGGATGATGTTTGGATCCGTCCATTCATCTTGCACTTACGGCATAAATACACTCTACAGTAAATCGTCCTCTGTTCAGCACATAAGAGACGCGCTTGAAGAGTCCCTTGATTTAGTTCTACCAATAACATTTACTTCTTCCTTTCGAGAAACTGACAGCTTTGATCTACTTGCTACCAAACTGCTCACGCTGATTGATCCTTCCAATAACTCTCACTCATATGTATCCCAACTTTCTTCTTTATTATCACAACTAAATCTTATTCATACTCTACCAGGCCATTCGAACGAGGAATTTCGTCTGCAATCCGATGATTTCTCAATTTCCTCACAGCTTTATAAGTCGTTCTCGTCTCTAATGCGTAATCTATGATTAGCTGTCTCGCGTCCCTTTATCATGGGTCCGATGCCTATGAATTTGAATCCTGCCTAATGAGTCTATCTCAGTCAGTTCTTCTGCCTGATGAATTTATTATCGTGCAAGATGGGCCCGTCAAGGCTGACGTTATCCGCGTGTTGGATAAGTATCGATTAGCCCTTAATATTATAGATATTATACTTCCTTCATCATCGGGCCTAGGACTTGCACTTCGTACAGGTCTTTCTCACTGCACTCACCAGATTATTTGTCGGATTGATACTGACGATCTATACCTCCCTAATCATCTTTCAAATGCTTATAAAGCCTTTGCACTTGATCCTTCTCTTGATATCTATGGGACTCCTGTTTTCGAGTTCCAGAATATTTCAGCCGATTCCTGCTTGCTTTCTTGTAAATCTGTTCCTTGTTCCAATGAGTCCATATGGTCTGGCCTTTCCTTTAGAAATGTCATCAATCATCCTTCTGTTTCTTTTAAGAAAGACTCCATTCTCTTTGTCGGTTCCTATCAACCTGTTATGTACTTTGAGGACTACTTCCTATGGTTAAAATGCCGTCAAAGTGGGCATAAGTTCTCCAACTCAACTTCTTGTACTGTTCTCATGCGACGCAGCTCGAGTCTTTTGTCTCGTCGTTCTGGTTTCCAATATTTTTATTGTGAACTAAAATTCTCCTTTCTTGCTTTTTCTTGTCGCCTTTTTGCTCCCTTCTCCCTTGTTGTCCTACTAGTTCGCGCTCTTTTTCGCCTTCTCCCTTATCAATGTCAACTTTTGCAGAATAAATTGCCTTGGAGGTCGCATAATGTTCGATTTTCTTCTCCAGATAATCTGATACGCTTAGGCCACTCACTTTCCACTTATAGCGTCTTTGATCTTAGTCGTAATTGATTTATTACGCACTCGTAGCAACCCGCCAAAGCGATATAAGAACTCGGGTAGGCACTGATTGCCTCCAAGTCAATCCCCACCGTTTTTAACCCATTGTCGTGATTTGTCGACTTATTGTGTTCGAATAATCTATCGATTACTTTTTGCCCTGGCCCTCAGTAGTGGCACATGACCGCCCTTCGCAAATGACAGTCGTCAAGGCTTTTCTTTTTATTATCTCAATGCTATAATTCTGCGTCTCTTCATCATATCGATGTCCATTCCAGTTTTTGCCTGATTTGACACAGGTCTACTCTGAGGCTCTTTCCTTCTGCATCGTAGCCTCTAAGGTCCCGATGCAACACTTTGCTGGTTCAATCTACTCACCTTCCTAATAATACCTCCCATAACCATGTTGTTACGTTTGCCCTGGTTGCAATCCCGCAGGAGATTATTGGCAGCCGTTTTAATAGACGTTACTCTATTTTTGCTGCTTTATATCTTTTTCCCCTTATCCCGCTTTGGAAGACTGCCTTCGTTCTCTTTTACCATATGTGCATTAGTGGGTCTTTGGCTGCTTTCTAGTTATGTGACCGGCCGTTATTCGTTGGCCTCTGCTGAAGAAGGAGCCCAGTACCTTTTTTTTGTAACACGGTCAGCTGTCACTTTATTTTTAACCATTGGAGCTTATCTGATTTATTCCTGGCTCACGGCATCCACGCTAGCCCTAAGTCCGCCACGTGGCTTCTTGCTGCCGTTGCTGCTCATCTTCACCTTTTTGAGCGGTATTATCCAATGTCTTCTGGCGCTAATAATCTTTGCCAAAGTTAATCGTGTCCTCAATTGGCATTTTCTTGGTTCGAGCGCCACTTTTACAGCTCTGACTAAGCATATGGCCTGGCGGAGAATTCCTGCCTCTATCACCTTCTCTGCTGAATTTCTTATCTCCCGCGATTTCCTTTTGAATCCTAACTCAGGGGTTATAGTTTCCGATTTCAATGCGTTGTCTTTTGCGCAGCAACAGCAGCTTCTGCAACTACAACAGAACGGCACTCTGGTCATTGGCTTGATCGGCTGGTGCGAGTATGTTTTGCAGCGCCTTCCGCCTGAATTCCTCTCTAATGCTGACTTTTTGCGCGGGGACTTTTCACGCCTTCGCAGCCCTATGCAGTCTCGGCTCAAGCGCCTAGGCGATTTGTTTGTGAGCTTTTGCTTGCTTGTCTTCTCCTTACCTATCCTGCTTATAGCAGCCTTGTTGATAAGACTTCAGGATGGTGGGCCTGTGTTCTACAGCCAGCTACGAAGCGGCATTGGTGGCAAACATTTCCGAATATGGAAACTTCGTACTATGTGCGTTGATGCTGAAACCCGAGGCGCTCAGTGGGTTAGCAATGGAGACAACCGCATCACCCCCGTTGGCCGCCTTCTGCGGCTTACCCGCCTCGACGAATTCCCACAACTCTTTGCTGTACTCAAGGGTGAGATGAGTTTGATTGGTCCCAGACCCGAACGCCCTGAGTTTGAAGAGGACCTCGAGCGTCAGATCCCATACTATCGATATCGTCATTCAACACGCCCCGGCCTCAGCGGTTGGGCCCAGGTGAATTACCCTTATGGCGCCTCCGTGGAAGATGCCGCGAACAAGCTCAGCTACGACCTCTACTACCTTCGCAACTTCTCCTTTCTGTTCGATTTGCTGATTCTCTTCAAAACCATCCGACTCGTTTTCAACGCACACGGGGCTATTCCCCAGTCCCCATCAAGTGATATCCCGTAGATGTACGTCCCCACGCTTGATACATAGTCTGTCGCAGAATTTCTTACCGGGCTTCTCAGCTTCAGTTGTGGTTGGCGAAATCACTCCTTCCCGTTCTCGATAGTGCCTCTACCGCAATTGATCTCGACCTGATTTGTTACCCGAGGTCGATCTCTGATTCACTTATGCGGCGTGAATTTCGCTTCTCGGCCTGGTATCAGCTGTTGGTGGCGGTGTTGGGAATCCTTAGTGGTTGCTAGAGCTTGCGGCATCTGGACCCCTTTCCGATCCCGCACCATGTACTCACCTATTCGCTGGGCATCGAGCTCAGGCCTGCGGCATCAGACTCTTCGTTCGCTATTTCTTCCACGTGGTGGATACCGAGGCTCTGTGTGTGGCAATTCGTGACTGGACGATTGCCCAGTCCCCTGTGGTGCCGAGGACGTCGAGCAGCTGTCCTGTTATAAGAGATCCTTAAGGACGAGACTGATTCCATCGTAGGTGGTGGTCTGGCTTTAATAGCCCATTGCACGCTGCACTCGCCCGCCCTCGGCATGGCGATCATTCATGTCTGCTTTGCCACCGTCGAAAACCATGAGAGAGCGGACCTGCGGCAGCCTCTTGGCAAATGGATATTGACGGCGTGCCGATTCAGGTGTAAACGCCTTATACCCTTCGCCCCTTTTTCGGCAGCTCATGGAGCAGTTGGCCGACTTGACCCTGACGGTGTAACTGCAGGCTTCCCCGTTGGAGTAAGCTAACCATCTAACATTCCACCGCCAAATCCGCAGTTAGTTACAGGAAACGCGCAGGATATTCTTTGTGCCAACTGCTAACGAGATCAGTCCGGCCGCGCCATCACCCGCACCCGCTTGCCAAACAGGTACCGCCCACATTTCCGAGACCTCTGTCAGCACCAGCTTGATAGTAGAACTTTTTGCGATTGGCAGCCGAAATAACTTACCTTTTCATTCCACCTATCTCTTCATCACCAGCCTGCGCACCAAGTCAGATGCGTTGCAGCTACTGGTTCTCAACCACTGGAGTATTTAGGGTTATCACCGGACTCTTGACACCTAGCTGTACGAGGATACGCACCGGCTTCGCTGCAATTGCGTTGGAATGATGGCCTCCTTGCTCACCGCAGCAGCTCAACCATCTGCCGCTGGCCGGTTTTATTCGATTCGAGCCTGCATGAAGGCGGTGATACACGACATCACAGGTCTTTTGGCGATGGCCAGTCGGTGCCTAATCCAACCCATGTTGAGACTTTGAACGAGCCCTAAGTTCTATCCCGAGCACCGTACCCCTTTTGCTGAGGATGTCCAGAATCGCCACCAGCAGCATCCACAATTTTGGATAGAGAATTCTCTCTGCTAAACGGCTATCAGGAAGGGCCTTAGGGAAGCTGATCAGAACCTATTAAGCGTCTCGTTTTTAAGCGATTAGGCGAATAGATATGGGTGTGACAATCTCATGAACTTGGAGCTGAGTGCTGAACGCTAGTGGCACTTCGATTGACATATAAGGGGCCTAAGCCCCGCGCCTGTTTCATAAACATTTTCACGCTATGCCATGATCAACAGTATTTAAGTGTTGCTTACGCAATCGAAATCATCTGTCCCTCATACTCACTCAAGCACGAAAATGAAGCGATTCATTCGAAGTTCACTTGTTACATTTTACAGCGCCCCTTGATTCGAATTCAATACTTCATAATCCTATATCGTACAGGTTGCACGTCACATTTGTCGCGCGAGTTTGTGCGCCAAATACAATTTTGTTTCATTGCAAATTTTTTGGCTGTTGTCTCATTTTGCTATTATAGCAAGTTACTATCCGTGGATCTATCCCCCTTTGCGTCTCGTTTGTTTTCATCGTGTTTGAGATTTTGCCCAATGCGTTCGCTCGAAGCTACTGTAGAAATTCTGTATGACAGCGTACGTTGGCTTGTCTCTATAGATTTTTCTCCCTAGGGCAATTGCTCCGCTTCTATGGGATCGCCTTAAATATTTCTAATCAATATAGAAAAACCTAATCTCTTTCATTCATATTCCTCGAAATGCAGGTATCTATACGGCAAGACAGCTCTACGGAACCCTGTCGGTCATCTTCCCGCATATCTAGTGCGTGATCTTGTTTATGGAAAGAAAGTATATTATTCCATGGATACATTCACCTTTGTCCGATGCCCAGTCTCTAGGCTAATTTCTGCCTATCTCTATTGCAGAAATCGGGGTACACCTGCTGTCCCACAGTCCATTTTTACTCGTCCACCCTCCTCCTCACTACGCAATTTCGAAGTATTCTGTAGAGACTGGCTATTCAGTCAAGAATACGGGAATATTGATTTCGTACTCAAACCTCAATCTGCATGGATTCTTGACTATAATAATAGTTTGATCGTTGACACTATCATTGACATATCGCACGCTGACTCGTTTCTCGCCAAGTTCATGGTCCTGCGTCAGATTACAAGAAGGTCGTCAGCACAATTTCTATGTCGCAATTCGGTAGGCAATGCCCTACGTCAACAAATCATGTCTAAATTGCCTAGAAGTCTTATTGATGACATAAAAACTTACTACGATATTGATTACAAGGTGCTTTCCGGTCTCTTTCTCGAAACTTGTTAGTAATGCTTTGGTGAACAGGCGGCATCATTTGCTGCTCAATCTTACTTTGATTCCTGGCCAAGAGTGGACGGGTTGGCAGTAACATCTTGGCCTCTGGGATAACCAAATCGCCGCGACCACTCAGCAGCCTATATGGTATGTCTCTCCTGCTTTGTTCTCTCAACATGTCATTTGGCAATATCGGCATTACAAGCTGATAAATGTCTGCTTTGCCAGCCAGGTTCATATAACACCCGCGGCCTCTATAAATTTTTAGATAGAGCGCCCACGCATCCGGAGTTGATGCAGTAGGAACGGAATCCTAATCTGCGCAATGTAAGTGTTGAGCGCGTAGCTCGGGCGCAATCATTGTCGGTTGGTCTCGCAACTCGAACTCGCTTCTCGCAAACGTGCCTCCTGCTGCTTGTGATTTAGCAGGTCTTAAAGAACTATTTGCCGTCGGTTAGTTTGTCGCTGTGCCGCCGCCATGAGCGCCGCACGGATTTACTCATCATGGGTTTGGGTCGCGAGGGATCCACATGGAGCATACCTTGCCCCAGCTACCTCGGCTCCCAGTGCACCGTCTGATCAACGCAGCTGTGTTTGGTGATCTGGTACTAGCGGTGCTGCCGCACTGCGGGTAGAACAGAGTTGAATCGATTCATCGCAGAGCACCACCACCGGAAAGCCTCAATTATCAGCTTAGCCTTTCTGTTCCCTGTGCCCCGTTGCAGCAGCTGGTCTTGCATCAGCAAGTGCAGGTAACACTTCTTGCTTTTGCCTTCGATCCGTTTCCAGCTCCGGATGAGCTGAACAAAATATTAGTCCTCTCAGTGGTCGAGTCATCGGTGGATAGTCCTCGGCTGAGTAGGTAGTTATTTCTGAGTCTAGGCTTTACTAATGTAAAGACTATTTTCATTGAAGCACCTTCTCAAATGAAAGCCTCGCCTGAGTTGGCAGGGCTTCGCGATCACTGAGGACAGACCTCAAGCGGATCCCACACCCACGTAGGAGCCGTAGAAGAACAGACCCACCACAAAAATCACGGCCATGCCGCCGGCGGTCGCCACCAGCCAGAGGGGCAACACACCTTCGGTCCAGCGGGAGCGCCACGCAACAGCGGGGCGGCCGTCAGGCAGGCGATCGGGGATCCGGCCGTCGGGCAGGTTGGATTTTTTGCCGCTCATTGGAGATCCTCCCGATCAGTTGAAGAAGTAGCTGGAGAACAGCACGCCGCAGGTGAACACAAACAGCAGGCCCAGGTACAGGCTGGTGCGGTTGAGCTCAACCGGCAGGTTGTTTGGGTTGGGGTTGCGTTGCATGGTGGCAGAGCTCAGCGGCGGATGAACTGCATGGCGGCCAGGGCGCCCAGGAAGAACACCGTGGGAATGCCGAGGGCGTGAACCGCCAACCACCGAACCGTGAAGATCGGGTAGTTGCGGGGCGTGGAGGAGGCGGGAACTTGCGTCATCGCTTATTGCAGGCGCTGGTCGAGGGAGGCCTTGGCGTCATACCGCTGGCTCACCACGGGAGCCTTCGAGTCGTTCGCTTGGAAATAGGCATCCGGTCGGGGGGTGCCGAAGGCGTCGTAGGCCAGGCCCGTTGACACGAACAGGAAACCCGCCAGGAACAGGGCCGGCAGGGTCACGGCGTGGATCACCCAGTAACGGATGCTCGTGATGATTTCGAAGAACG
>Ga0194130_10003169_pt1 | contig 22441 bp, 11 predicted proteins | sample TA2KigsurfametaG_FD_160084 | JGI IMG/M metagenome (GOLD analysis project Ga0194130, IMG submission 160084) | Freshwater microbial communities from Lake Tanganyika, Tanzania - TA2015050 Kigoma 12 surface | ecosystem: Environmental > Aquatic > Freshwater > Lake | place: Tanzania: Lake Tanganyika... | reverse complement strand
TAAAGTATACAAAAGTATGGATCAAGGATGGAACAACAATAAAAGAGTTTGGGGCAGTGAAATGATTTACGAATTTAAAAAAACAGATAAACCATTATCAATTTAATGCAATGACAAACAAAACACCTAAGAAACAATTTGTTCAAAAAGACAACACTGTATGGGAGTGGGAAGAAACACCAGAACTTCGCAAGTTTATCAAGACACAAGAGGAAAAGCGACACTTGACTAATTCCTGATCTGCCCCTATAATATGCGTATCGCCAACGCGATCACTAAGGGGCGGTGGTGGAATCGGTAGACACACCAGACTTAAAATCTGTTGGGCGTATGCCCGTGGGAGTTCAAGTCTCCCTCGCCCTATTTTAATAAATAAGATTGATTAGTTGCAAAAAATTGCAATGTCGTTTGCTGGATATAAAATCACTTCAATGCATTGTTTTTGTGATAATATACCAGTGAAAATGTATTTTATCTGCAATCTTCCATTTGCTTTTGATGCTTTAGAAGAGCATGAAAAACAGGATAAATGGATTTTATCAGAATGTGCCATGAATATTGAATACACAATGGAAGACATGTATAGAATTAGCGATTATCTAATCATGGAAGAAGCACATCCGTTACTATTTGAAATTCCTTTAATAAATCCAGAATTGTTGCCAGATGACTCTGTTTCATGATTATCTAGAAGGTGTATTTGACAATCGTTTACAAGCGATGAAACATCCCACAAGATATGCTAGAATAGTCATTACACATAAAAAAATAGATGAAAATAAATTTTATGGTAGACAAGCGTATCATCATTCTCTAAGTAATCCTTATAGGGAATTTCAAATGGTAGTTTGCCAGGAGGGGGAAAAATTTCGCGTCAAAAATTTTGATAAAAAAGGTTTGACATATAAGGAAGGATGCGATACAATATTTGAGCTAATAGGCGATGAGTTTCATGGGCACAATACGGATTGTACTTGTTGGGTCAATTGGAAAGGTGTCACAACTTATTTGACAAACAACATCATCCTTGGGTATAATACATATAAAGTGATGGATTCGGGAATTGATCCGAGGACAGAACAAAAAATCTGGGGGTCCGAATGGGGGCACTTAGAGTTTATTCGCCACTATAGCTCAGCTGGATAGAGCAACGGTTTTGTAAACCGTAGGTCGTCGGTTCAAGTCCGACTTGTGGCTTTCCCTCTTTGAGGGAATAGGTGACGCCACCAATATTTCGGACAGGGGTTCAACTCCCCTCATCTCCATTCACGGGGATGCCACGGTTTAGACGGGGTGTTAGGAGCGTGACTGAAACCTGCTTGGATAAGCACAAAATAGATGCCAAAAACATCACAACCGCAGCGAATAACATCGTTGCATTCTCCCGTCAGGCAGTTGCTGTCTAGACAGAGATCGGGGTTAAGTTAGCCTTGTTATCCAAATAACTCAAGGAGGTGGAAAGCCTCTTCCCAACAGTTCGTTTTCTTACTATAATGGCTAATAAGTATAATTGGGTTATTGCTACTGAGAGCGGATCTAATCTCATTCAAGGAAACATTTACTATGTTGAAGAATCGAGATGGACTTCTGATAAAACTCAGGCCACAGTATTTCCTTCAAAAGCAAAAGCAGAAGCTCTTGCCAAATCTCTTAATAGAGAGTATACTGTTGAAAAAGAATAGGGGGAATTAGCTCATTTGGTAGAGCACTGCTTTTGCACGGCAGGGGTGAGGGGTTCGAGTCCCCTATTCTCCATAATTTCTTTACACTATTATGTCTTTAATTTCTCAAACAGATCGTGCTATGACCATTCAAGCAATTGAATTTTACATTGCTTCTATGAAGACATATCACACTCCAAATCCAGAAAAGATTAGTCAATACATTACTCTTCTAAACTGGATTAAACTAGAATATCAAAAGCACAATTAACTTCATTCCCGAGTAGCTCAGCGGCAGAGCGGACGACTGTTAATCGTTTGGTCGCAGGTTCAAATCCTGCCTCGGGAGCCTGGGACTGTCGCCTATTGGTTAAGGCCCACTGCTTATAACGGTGCGAACGGGGTTCAATTCCCTGCAGTCCTATTGGGAAATTAGCTTAGCGGTAGAGCACACGACTGATAATCGTGCGGTCGGTGGTTCAAGTCCACCATTTCCCATATCGCCCCCCAGAGTTGTATAAATAATCTGAGATCAGATCTTAGACACCGCAACGGTTGGGAAAATATGGCTTTGACAAGACTTGATAATCTTATCAGTTCAAAAACGGGTAAGTACCTTTATGTTTCTCCTGATGATTTTAACGCATCAGATGAATTGAATCATAGAGGAAATTCACCAATTAGACCATTCAAGTCTATCCAGCGTGCTTTCTTAGAAATTGCAAGATACTCCTATTTACCAGGAGTTGACAATGATCGTTATGATCAGTTCACGATCATGTTGATGCCCGGTAATCACTATATTGATAACCGTCCGGGTTTAGTTGATATTAATAATATTCCTGAATTTGGATTCAACCAAGCAATAAATGAGTGGACAGACAATTCAAATCTAGATATTTCTGATCCAAATAACGTTCTTTATAAATTCAACAATACTGAAGGTGGTGCAATTCTTCCAAGAGGTTCTTCTCTGGTTGGATACGACCTTCGTAGAACAATCATTCGCCCCCTTTATGTTCCAGATCCCGCAGACAAACTTGAAAAGCGTTCTGCAATTTTTAATGTAACTGGTGGTTGTTATTTTTGGCAATTTACAATTAAAGATGGTGACCTCGAACCATCTTCTCCATTATATGACAGTAATGAAGGTGTTGGTAAAGTTTATTATCAGAATGGTCAATGGGATCAGTTGGCAATTCCTAACTATTCGCACCATAAACTAACAGTATTTGAATATGCTGACGAGGAAGAACTAGGTCTTTATTACCGCAAAATTGCAAAAGCATTTTCTCAGTATCAACCAACAATTGATGATCCTGGTGAATTCTCTCAAAGAATTCAAGAAACCAGAATTGTTGGTCCTCTTTCTGATATTCGTGCTATTGAGAGTATTAAATGTACCGATTCTTCACCAGCAGGAGTAATTACTGTTGAATTAACAACTAAAGTTAATCATGGATATTTTAAGAATCAATTTATTGCAATTGAGAATAATGGTCTTGATGATCAATTAAATGGCACTTTCCCAGTTGATGAAATTGATATTATTGATGCAAGAAAGTTTAGATATTTAATCCCGGGAACCGTTGCAGCACTCGGAACAACAACAAGTCTTGTTAGTGGGACAATATATACAGCTCAAAATGGTTTGAGTGCAAACGCAGTTGTTAAAGCAGAAGTTGATTCTGTTGAATCTGCCTCTCCATATGTCTTTAACGTATCAATTCGCTCTACTTGGGGCATTTGCGGTATCTGGGCAAACGGTCTAAAAGCCACTGGATTCAAATCCATGGTTATTGCACAATATACTGGTGTTTCTCTACAAAAAGATGATAGAGCATTTATCAGATATGATGAGTTTACTAATACATGGAATGAAGCATCACTAACTGATGCTTTTGCTACTGTACCATATCACACCAAGGGTGATGCGTATTGGAAAGATGATTGGAGAAACTTCCATGTACGTGCTTCAGAGGATGCATTTATTCAGGATGTTTCTATTTTTGCTGTTGGATTTGCTGATCACTTCTTAATGGAAAGCGGTGGTGACATGTCAATCACCAACTCCAACTCCAACTTTGGTAATACATCTTTACACGCCATTGGTTTCAAAGGATTTGCTTTCAACCAAGATAAGGGTGGTTATATTACTGATATTATTCCACCCCAGATCGTTCCAGAGACTGTCGGTAATACTAAGAGGAATTCTTATTATGCATTAGATGTAAAAGCATCTAATGATACAAATAATCATACCAAAATTTATTATGGTGATGATGACGCATATAATCCAACAAAACGTCCAGCAGTATCAATTAATGGATTCAGAATTGGTGCTAAATCTGATGAAAAATTATATGTTAAATTAACACCAAGAAGTGCTGGATCTGGAAACATATTTCATGCTACTTTGACTCCTACTGGATTTAACAAATACACAGCGTCTGCAGAAATTCTAAATCCTAGTGGTATTGTTGTAAACAATAGAAATCTTGACGCTGCTAATAGAATTGAAGATAATAAAGAGTTTATTCAAGAAGAAGCATATGGTTATATTGTTGGTAAATATCCATATCTCTTAGTTAAACCAAATATTGATATCCAAAAATGTAAGAGAGACATTGGATATCTTATTGATGCTACTATACAAGACTTAAGACTTGGTGGAAACATCAATACAATTCAAGCTGCTGAATCATATTATGTTGGATATTCTTTATCATATATTGGTTCTGAATTAAGCGAGTCGCTTGAAGCATATGCATATGCAAAAGATATTGCTATTGCAGCAATGCGTAATTTTGATTATTTACGCACTAGTGCAGATACAACATCTGGATCTGCTATTGTAAATGTTGGTGATACCACTGGAATCGTTCAGGGTATGACTGTTGCTGATTATGATCCATCACAATTTATTAATGGAAGGTTGAAGACTGGAGCAGTAAGACCAGCATCACCTGTGATTCCAAACAATACTTATGTTAAAAGAGTTGTTAGTGCTACTACAATTGAATTAGGTCAGAAAGCAGTTTTCTCTGAAAAAAAACTTGTAGCAGATCGTTTTGGAGATGCTCGTAACTTAATTCTCACAAACAAAAATTTCATCGCTCAAGAAGCATATCAAAAAATGCTTCTTGATTTTCCTGGATTTGTAACACCAACAGGCAATCCCCAAGATTGTATTGATGATATTATAGATGTAATAGAAGCAGTTGCAGAGAGTTTAGCATATGGTGGAAATGAAGACACCTGGGATGCAGCATATCTATATGAAAGCGGGGCTCATGTTGCTGGTGAAGAGGCACAAACTATTCGCGCATTTGAATATGCTAGAAATCTAAGCATTCAGGTTATGCGTAATGAAGATATTCTTATCTTTGGTTCGCATGGTTTAACTCAAGTAAAAGATCTTACAATTACCTATGATGCTCCAGATCCTGTTACAGATAGAAATGCCGATGCTCGCAATTTAATCTTATCAAATAAGAATCTAATTGCTGCAGAAGCATACGCCAGAATGCTCGTACAGTACCCTGGATTTGTAACTCCTACTGGTAACCCCCAAGACTGCATTGATGACATTATAGATGTGTTAGAGGCGGTTGCAGACAACGTTGCATATGGCGGTAATGATAAGACATATGAGTGTGCTTCCATATATGTAAAAGGTGCTCATGTTGCTGGTGAAGAAGCACAAACAATCTTTGCTTTTAATCAAGCAAAAGAAATGGCAATTCAAGCCATGAGAAATCAAAAAATTCTTATTATTGGATCTCATGGACTAACTCAAGTAAAAGATCTTACAATTACCTATGATCAACCAGAACCAGTTGTAGATCGTTTTGGAGATGCTCGCAATTTAATCTTATCAAATAAGAATTTGATTGCTGCAGAATCATATGCAAGAATGCTTACAAAAAATCCTGGATTTGTAACACCAACAGGCAATCCCCAAGATTGTATTGATGATATCAAAGATTTTGTTGAGGAAGTTTCTTACAATCTAGCATTTGGCGGGAATGATAGAGTTTTAGAGATGATTAATCTCTATATCCAAGGAGCACATGTTGCTGGTGAAGAGGCACAAACTATTGATGCGTTTAATTTTGCTCGTGATTTAATGATTCAAGCGATGAGAAATGAAAAGATTCTTATCGTTGGATCTCATGGATTTAATCAAGTATATGATACTTCTATTACTTACAATTCGCCAACACCAATTGACAATAAATCTGCAGATGCAAAAAATCTTATTCTATCAAATAAGAATTTTATTGCTGAAATTGCTCTCGGCAGAATGTTAGCAAGCTATCCTGGATTCTCTGTACCAACTGGTAGTGTAAATTGTCTTGATGATATCAAAGATATGATTACGGTTGTTGCACACAATCTTGCGTATGGTGGTAATGACCTTGTTTGGGATGCGGCAAATCTATATGCAGCAGGAGCACATGTTGCTGGTGAAGAGGCGCAAACTATTACTGCGTTTAATTTCGCTCGTGATTTAATGATTCAAGCGATGAGAAATGAATCTATCACTGTTGGCGGACATACAACATTAACTCAAATATTTGATAATACAATTACGGTTGATACTACTACTCCAACTTGCCAGAGTCAAGCAGCTGCAATTACTTCATTAGTTGATTTACTAACAGATACTATTTCAACACCGACTTCTTTGTATTCTGTTAGTCGTTCAATTTCTGCTGGATCTTGCGAAAATGTAAAATCTACAATTACAACACTGACCCAAATTGTCACAACTGCTATTACGAATCCACTAAGTATTGCTGGTATTACAAAAACTACTTCGGTTGGATCATGTAATGATGTAAGAACAACAATTATTACTTTGTTCGACATTCTTACAAATGCTATTGTAACTCCATCTTCATTATCATTAATTCAAAGAAATCTATCGAATGGATCCTGTCAAAATGTAGCATCAGGCATCACAACTCTATATGGAATCCTTATTAATACTCTCACTAACCCTGGGTATCTTCAGTCAATTCCAAGAATTGAAACTCCATTAGGATTATCATTCGGTCCGTCGGTGAATGCAAATGCTACGACTACAAATACGTATTTGTATTTCGATCTCACTGCTGGAGTTTACAGTACTATAGTACCAACTACAGATGATACGATTACACAAGCTACAGAGTATCCAGAGTGTAATAATGTATCAAATACTATTCGTCAATACTTTGAGAATATTGCTGTAATTATTCAAACCGGATTAAATACTGTTCCGAGAAACGAACCAACACAATTAACAAATCAACTTGCTAAGAGAGCAACTGTATGGACTCTCCAAACTGGAACTGGATCAAACCCGCATAACTTAGAAACGGGAACTGCTGTAATACTTGTCCCTCGTCCAAGATATGATACTGTAACACAGAAATATGTTGATGTAGATAAGAGAAAGATAAGACTACCAAATCGTTTTGAAACTAACGAAAAATATTATGTAATCGCACCTGGAAGAACTACTAATCCAGAAGATTATAGTGCAACGACAGTATTCAATGGTAGTGATCAAACTAAAATCATGCTTGCAAGCAGCAAAGAAAATGCAGCTGCGGGTATCTACATTCACTCTGCGGAAGTAGAAGCAATTGATCCAGATATTGAAATTGATATCTATCAATTTGTATTAGATGAAAATTATGATCTACATCAATATTCTTGTGTATTAGACATTGGGCAAGGTGCTGTTGGATCTGGTATTCGTACAGATGTACCACATATTTTTGATGTACCATTTGCTAATATTACTGGTCATCAAGTATTTTTTAGAGCAAATGAAGGTGGTAGCTTACCACTTGTTGGATCTAACTATGCATCTGATCCTACAGTTGCAGATACTAATGGTAGAATTAGAGGAAATAGATTCTATTGGGCAAGATATCAAAATAAAAAAGTATTTACTGTTCACTTAAGTAAATCTGAAGCAATTGCTAATATTAATCCAATTACATGGCAACCAGGAACATATGATTTCTCTGTATTTGCGGATAAGCGTCGTTCTCCAGTAAGATTTGATCCCTCTTATGCAAATCCAAATACTACACCAACAATCTACGGTAAATGGTACATGCAGGTTGAGGATCATTCTTCAAATGCAAACGATCCAGAATATAGTAGTAATATTCTGACAAGATTCCACGAGGCTGCATACAGTGATCTTTCTGGACAAAGCAAAACAAATGATTCGTGGTTTGCAAGACTTATCGACGGTAGAGATGCACTGGAGCGTATTTATCGTCTTCGTTATGTAATTCCCGAATATTTACAAGCTGTACGTGATCCTATTAATGGGTTTACCATTAAGATGAGAAAGGATGATACAAGAAAATTACTACCACAAAAAATTCTATTAAAACCAGTATCTGGATCAGTTACTAAAGCAAGTTTTTATAATCCAATTCAAGCAAACGAAAAAATTGGTTTTACTAATGCTGATTTTAATGATGTAACTCTTGGTCTTGTTAGAGATAAAGCATATGATCCATACAAAAAAGATATTGTAGGAACTACTAAATATGCAAAAATCATTGAGACAACAAATTATGTCTCAATGACTATCCAATCGGGTAGATATATTACTAAAAATAATACTCAATATCTAGAACTAACTGTATTTGATTTAGGAATTCAAAACCTTGGTCTTTTAAATGAAAACTTTGTTACTGTTAAAATTACTGCTCCTCAGGGAGGGAATTTTGTTGTTAATAAAACTCAATCATTAAATTCTATTAATAGAGTTGACTGGTTTGGTAATTCGTCTGGATATGCATTCATTCATGCTGTAACGAATGTTCCCGGAACTTCAGACTGGTATATGATTCTGAAGGGAGTTTCTGGCAAAATTGATTACTCTCAGTTTGCAAATACAAGATTTTCTCAAGATTCTGTATTTGCGGATCTTCTTATGGATGAAGACTTTGGTAAGTCTTTATACATTAAGGATTTGATTGCAAAAGGATATCCAGAATATTATTACAGACAAAATGGATCAAAGGTATATACATTAACTCCCGGTGATATTATCACTGACGATGCAAATATTCAATTCTATATTGCTTCTGTTGAAGATGCTGGAGAACTAGAAGATACTTTCTATGTCTTTGATGTCGAGGAGATTCAACGTCGCATTTATGGTCAACAAGAGGGTATCTACTATCTAACTGCAGTACGTGGTAATATTTCTCCATATCCAACAGGAGCTGGAAGTAAAGAGAACTTTAGAAATATGAAGTTCTCACAACCGATTAGTAAACTATATCCATTAAATTATAAAAATGACCCTCTTTGGTTTAAGCAACTAGATGCAACACTAATTGATCCTCCTGCTACTTTCTCGGCAGCAGATAACTACACGCACGGATTAGTTAGAGTTAATGATTTTAAAGGGTCCATGACCAAAGAAATGGTTTTCGACTTTATTTCTCAACCAGCTTTATCTAAAAATACTTACACACAAGTATCTTCTGTAATTGATAATAGAATTAGAGCACAGAAAGGCAATGCTTCTTCTGGATCTGAGGATCGGTTGATTCCAATTGCTGGCGATAGCACAGTTATTACAGATCAGCGTCTCTATGTTGAGCTTCGTAGACCATCAATTGCTCGTGCTGGTAACCATACGTTTGAATACCTTGGTTTTGGTCCTGGTAACTACTCTACTGGTCTTCCTGCACGTCAGGAGATTGTTTTAACTCCTACTCAGGACTTCTACGCACAATCTAAGAAGCAAGATGGTGGTCTTGTGTTCTACACTGGTTTAAACTCCAATGGTGACCTCTATATTGGCAATCGTAAGATTGATGCTATCACTGGCGAAGAAGAGTTCCTAGAATCGGCAGCACTTGTTGATTCGGATGATGATACTGAAGATATTGGAAATCTCACCACTACTTTTGATGTTCCAGTAACGTTTAACCAATATATCACTGTTAATGGTGGTGATGACCAAGATTTGCCGAGTACGTTTAACTCACCAGTAGCCATTAATGTTCTTGGAAGAATTAGAGAGCCTTCTCTAAAAATTACCTCAGCTGTATCTCCAAATGATGGTGATGATGCTACTCTTGATAAAACAGCACAATTTCTTAACCAAGATACATTTGGCGATATTATTCTTTCTAAAAATAGAATTGCTGCATCTATTTTTCAATTCAATCCACGCGGATCAAATGGTTCTGCTCAAGCATATAAAATCCAAAATCATGTAGTCTCAAATCTTGGATCAAATATTACACCAAATCAATCTGGTTTGTATGGTACTCCGGGTAGCACTGGAACTGCTTTAAATGCAGAACAAGCAGTTCTTTATGGTTCAAAAGTTCCACTATCTGGTGATATCCTATTAAAAGGGTCTGAGGTAGGACAAAGCGGATCTCTTGGTTGGATTTACGCAAATTTCTTTGAAGATGTTCCTGCTGCAAATATTGCAAACTTTGCCATGGATGGCAGTAGTGTCATCACAATTAATTGGGCAAACAACCTATCCAACACTCAAGTCGGAATAACATCTGGATCACAAATTAGAATCTCTAACTTTAGCGATTCTGCATTTAATGGACTATGGCAAATTATCACCAGCTCCTTTAATCCTTCTGCATCTAATTGTAAGATTGCCATTTCCGCAAATAGAGGAAATGTAAATAATGATAACCCAAGACTATGGTCAACAGAAGTTGCTCTTGGCAATGGAGCTCTGCTGGAGTTCTCAATTTCTTCTTGGAAGGAAGTTGGAGTTCTCGGTGCAGAATCAATCAGAACAGATACAGATTCAATTGGTGATTACAAAGTTGGTATTAATACCGTTGCTCGTTCTCCTCATTCTGCATACACAGATTCATTTGTTGATTCTGCTACAACTGATCCTCGTGCAAACCTAGATGTTGTTGGTAAAGCATATATCAGTGGTAAAACATTATCTGTCTTGCCGAATAATTATCTTGCTAATTCAAATCCAGCAAACCGAGTATTTAATGCTGTTTCTGATGCATTTGTAGTTGGTGGTGATAGTGCTTCTCCAACCAATTACAGCACACTCAGAGTTGATACAAACACTGTTGCTATTACTGAAGCTTCACGAGGGAATAACCTTGGAAGAGTTGGTATTAACACAAATCAATCGGTTACTAATAGTCAACTCAACAGAGCACTGGTTGTTGTTGGTGATTCTAGATTTACTGAAGATGCTAGGTTCCAGAGAGATATTGAAGTCTATACTGATGGTGCTACTGATACCGCTGAAATAAGAACTGGCATAACAACTGGTAATTTCAATCTACTCAATGGATCTACAACTACTCAGTTTACTGGTGAATTATCAATTACTGCTGGTGTTCTGAGCAAAATAGATTCTAAGGGACTTAGATTTGGTAATAATCTTGCTTATATTCAAATAGGTGATGTATATGCTAATGATCAGTTCATTTATGTTGGAAATTCTTCTCTTAATAGCAATATTTGGATTGGCAACACCCCAAGTACTAATACTAATATTTCAAAGATCACTATTGGTGGTGCTTATAATAACAATGAATCATTATCATTTGTACAAGTTGATACCAAGGCGTTTAAAACTTCTGGTGATTTTCAACTTGGAACAAGAAAGGGGTTGTCTGATACAGTAAAACTATCATCTACAGCTGGAACAGTTGAGTTTTTCTCTGGTAATAGCGCAACATCAAAACTTGACTTCGCTACAAACGCATCTGATATTACGATTGGCGGTCAAGGAGGACAAACTAAGATTAGAAATAATCTTGTTGTAGATGCTACTGCTAGATTTAATTCAGATATCATACTTTGTGGTGGATTTGCATCATATTCATTTACTGCATTTAGAGCTCAAATTGGAACCACTGCATTCGCTCATAATACAGGAGATCTTGGCAATAATATCTTTAATAAAAATGTTGACATTGTTCAGGTTCTTAGAGTTGCATCAAATAACGCAGTTTATAATGAAGTTGACACAGCTGGTACTGGTACATGGGGAAGTTCTGTATTCCAGAATCAAATTACTACAATTGGTGGAACACCAATAATCGCACCACAAACACTTCCTCAATTAACTGGCAATCAATATTATTTGCCTATTAAGAATAGACCGTATGATGCAAGTGGAGCTCAATATTTCTCTGAAAATGATATTCTTCTAATTGATACGAACGACAGCGCCGGTCGCCATCCAGAATTTGTTAAAATTATTTCTTTACCTCGCATTAACATTGCGCCATACTACTTGGTAGTAGAAAGACTTCCATTTGGAACATTTACAGCTACAAGATCTGATCATCCAGACGTAACAGCAATTTACAAGTGTATTGTACAATTTGATGCTACATGGACTACTGTTTATGTAGATGCTACTGGAACGGAAGAAAATATCTACTTATCTCAGTTTGGTGGAACAATCAAACAAGGAGATTATATTATCCTTGATCGTGAAGATACTAACAATAATGGAATTGATGATAAAGGAGAATTTTTCAAGGTAAATACATTACTTGACTTGGTTCCTAAGAAACTCATGATCAAGAATGGGTGTGATGGACCCGACGAAACCATTGTATTTGAAATTGATTCTACTACTGGTGAGATTGAAACTTCTGGAAGTGCTGAAATTAATGGATCTCTTACATTAATTGGTGGATGTACAACGCCGTTTACAAATTTACCAACAAACGAAAAATTATCTATTACAAACGGATTGAGTGTAAAAACATTTGAAGTTGATACATGTACTGGAGATACTGATATTGGCAATAATCATGGAACAGTATTCTTCCTATCGCAGCAATATGGAACTACTCCATCTGCATATCAAAAGGATTCTGATATTGTTTATGTTTACAGATTTAATCCTCAAACAGAACTATCAACTGGTCCAATTACTACACTTTCTCAACCAATTGTTGCAGCAACATCAAATATTAAAATTCAATCAAATCTTTCTGCATTTATGAAAGGTGATTTGTGTGTCATGTATGTAAATGGAGTTTCTATTGAAATTATCAGAATTACAGATGATCCATATACTGATTCACAGGGCGCTTTGGTTATTCCAACTGCAAGTAATCTAGAGTACCCTACTGGTGGTAGAGGTCAAGAAGGAACAACCGCAAAAAGTTTTGGAATTGGTGTTAATTTTGTAAAACTTGATAAGTATGATAAAACAACAACGCTATTGCATGATGTCCCTGGTACAACACAAGCTCGTGTTGCATTACTAAAAGCTAGAACGCCAAATAATAATGATTTAAGACTTGAACTAACCCTTCGTAATGCTGATCTAATTTCTCCAAAATTGGATTACTTTACGCTAATGAGAATTGGAACAGAATTCTTCGTTGCTGATAGCGTTGATGGAAACTTGGATGTATTCTATGCTATCAAGATGCCTAAGCAAATTAGAAATCCGAACACAGTAAACACAATTCCAGTCAAATTATTTGGTGGTGGTAAGACAAGCATTTATGATGATCTGACTGTTTACAGTGGTGCATTTAGAATGTACGGATCTGATGGTAAGACTCTTGTTATGTCAATTGCTAATGATGACGGTCACTCTGGAGATGGATCAATTGAAGATCCAGTAACTTCTACCAATGGTCTTACATTAAAAGGACCTGGAACATTTTATGGAGATCTGAAAGTTTACTATGATGATTGTCAGATGAATGGTATTTGTTCAACTCAGACATCATTTAGAGTAACAAACAAAGAAGGTAATGTCGAAATGGGACAAACTTTCTATCAAAAAGGAAAAATTTTCCCATCAGAAATAGCATCTGACGTAATTTTCCATATTGATAATCTTGGATCTGCTGGTACTACAACTTCTGGATCTAAAGATTTTAGAATTTATCAAAATAATGCGATTGATTCTTTTGGTATTGAAAAGTATTGGACAGGTAACGGCGGAAGAAGACAGACCTATGTTTCATTTGATCCAGCAACTGGTATTGGTCAGCAGCAGGATAATCCATTACAAGTTAATAATAATTATTTAATTAATGTTTCTTCTGGAAGCAACATGGTTTTATATCTACCATCAAATGCACAAACTGGAGACATGATTAGATTTATCGAATTAAGTGGAAATCTAACTTACAATACTAGCTTGATTCTACGAGCTCTTAAAATTAACAATGTCGCAACTTCAATTCAAGGAGATTCGGTTGGAACTAGAGTTGGTGCTGGAGCTGGTCAATCGTTAGCATCAACATGGGACTCTGGTGAGTTAATTATTCAAACTCGTAATGCGTCATTTGGTTTAGTATACGCAGGAACAGTTGATATTGAAGGGTCTTCAAATGCAAGAACAATTCCACCCGCTTTACGCGGTTGGTGGTTACTGGAGCTATAAAATGGCCACATATTACAGTTCTATTAAATGCATGAGAGCTGCCAAAATTGGCACAATCATGCCTTGGGGAGGAGATGGAAATACAGGATTTCTATTATCTAATATCCCAAGAGGGTGGATTGTTTGCACGGGGCAAACATTAAATGCAAAAGATTATCCATTATTAGCTGCCGCTTTGGGAGATACTTACGGTGGTGCTATGGTAGACTCAAATGGAAATCACCCAGAATTTCCATATGATCAAACTCAGGCAACATTTAGATTGCCACAACTTTCTAGTACTGTGATGATGGATCTTGAGCAATATCATTTAGATATTCCAAAGTATAAATACGGTCAATCTGATCCTGGTAATATCGTTTTTAATGCTGCTGGAACCAAAATAAAAGACTTGATTGTTGATTTTGGCGAAACTATTCCGATTAGAACAACTCACGAAGCAACTGCGGATATTGATTTTTCTCTTAACTTAGCTGGTAATTTATATTTTAAATTTACCAATATTACTCTGAGAAATCCAGATTTTGTTGAAACTATTCATACATTAAATAGAAAACTTGGCATAAATCATATGCCATCACATGGACACTCAGACAATATTAATTCTGTTAATCCTAGCGCAACCGGTCCCATGGTTTTTGTTACAGACCAAGGAATCGCTATGAGTGGAAGTGCGACAACATCTATTTGTAATAAAACTGATGGACCAAACACCTGTTCTAATGCATCTACTCAACCTCACTCTTGGCAAGAGGGAGCAGTCAGTCTTACATTTTATGGTGATGAAACAAAAGAACATAGTCTGCCGAGATGTGATTCATTCATGGAATTCATCCAAGATAGCACAGGCAAAAACTATTGGGGATTTATTCCAGCTGGCGCGGATAACTGGACGACAACTAATATTTTAACACCGAATGGCGGATCTGGTCAAGCAAGTACGACATATACTCAAAATATTTTTGCAAGAGGTGAGACAAGTCAAATTAATAACACAATTCCAGTAGATACTCATAAAACTCCTTGTCATACTGGGATGTTTCCAAAACCAATGATCTTGAGAGGAAGACCAAACTTCTTTGGATATAATACGGGAGCTCCCCCAAGAGCAGACGGGTTACTAGATAATCCAGAAACATCTCCAGCATTTTCGGTTGCGGGATGTACGCTAACGGCAAACAGCAACGAAATTCTGTTACCGCCCGGAACAAATATCAAAAGATTATATGGCACTGGTCAAGATACTTGGTATCAATGGGATAAACTTACTCCATTGATGTATGTTACTCCTGTGAGTGTTGATAACAAATATTATTATCTTAGAGAGGGAACTTTTATTCAAATTATAGAATATAATCCATCTACAACAGTTTATAAGTTAATATTGAATCAACAAGCAAGAAATAGTGGAACAATTGATTTGCAATTTAGGAATGCACCATGGCCAACAAGTCTGAACACAGCATCTGCAAATAAAAATCCGATTGAGCAATCTTTTAGAGGACATAATCACGGTAGTTTTGAGATTGCTCAAGGAATTGGATCTATGGCTGGACCACCATCTCATACTGCTTCAAATGCAAATGGAAGTTCACTTCAAGCAGATAATCTTGAAGACGCTCTAAATATTTCTTGTGATGTCTCACAACCAAATGTAACTGTAACATTCATCATAAAGGCATTTTAATGGCAACTTTTTACTCAAAAGAAAGAGCAAAATATGGTAATTTAACTGGGCAAATTATTATTTGGCCAGTTCAATATGATGGTGATCCTAGTGAGGCTGTTAATGCAAGGAATTTGCCAGCTGGATATTTAAAATGTGATGGTGCAAAATATCTAGCAAAAGATTACCCAGCACTTGCTTCTGTATTAGGAATAGGACCAGAAACGAAATTTGCTAGAAGAAAGATTGATGGAACAACCTTAGAAGTAATTAATTCTGATCAATTTGTTGTACCAGATTTAGGTTCTAAATATCCAGAACCAACTTCTGGTGCGAATGCTGGTCTTTATAATAATATCAGATTAAATAATTCGCTTGGCAATGAAATAAGCAGATCTGGAATTGGAATTGAAGCAGTTTCTGCGATTGGTGATACAGTGAGGATTACATATTCTGGGACAATTAGTGTCCCCAGTCAAGAAATTCTGATTCGAGGGAAACCATCATATACATATGCGGGAGATACGCACTATACTGATGCTGAGGGAGTTGAGGAGACAATGATTCATCCTCATGCTCACTTTCACTCTGCTACAAGGGCAAGAAATTTTTCTACTAGGGAAACTAGTTCTGCAGCACCTCTAGCAGAAGGAGCAACTGGTAGAAGAAATGCGTCTACTATTGCTATTCAAGATTGGCTTGACAATACTAAAAATTCTAGTGGTAAGCCAGGAAGCGCACAGGAACCTTGTAGAGCAATTACTAAATGGAGTCCCGGGGACGGCGGCGGACCTATATCGACGCAGAACTTTTTTGTCTTCCAACAGCAAACAATTTATTGGGGTGGTTGTATCTTTGGTGCTGGTCAAACATCATATACATATGGATGCTTGAGCAATCAAACTTATACCTTACAGGGATCTGAATTAGAAGGATCTCCCGATGGATCACACACAACAAGATATAGGAATGTTGCAGAGGTCTTTGGGATTTGTGCTTTTATAGGCGGCGGCGATGATGCGAACTTCCAGAATCAAGTTCCAGTAACATATACGAATGGAGCAGTTGGGGTTCCAAAAGATTTTCTTGGTAATAGTTTATATGATGTTGTCCCATTGCAATCAAATCAAGAAGCAAAATCTCTTGATGTAACTACTGATGTTGCAAACGTAGCTACCGATACGGTCGAATTAGGAATTGCTGCAGGTACAGATCCCACTAAACATAACCACAGAATCGATTTAGATACTAATACTCATACATATAAAGTAAAAACTAGAGCAGTTATTGTCCCACCAGAAAACTTAATAACCACTATGGATATAACCGCAGATAAATCAGTTTCAATTGACTCTGCTTGTGCTCCATTTATTGTTATGGAATATTTAATCAAGATATAATCATGGTAGTATTATCTAGAAATTATAAAAATGCAAGAAGAGGATTTCTTACAGATGCTCTTGTAGACACTACTCCAGTTGGTTCTATTGTACCAAATTTAAAAACTACTCAAAATAGTTATGATAACAATTTTGTTATTGATGGAACATCAAATTATCCTAAACTAGGTGATATTTCTGGAAATGCCTATCTAACTGGAGATGATCCAGCATATACTCATGATGGGTATTTGTATTGTGATGGATCTGAGTATTATATAAAAGATTTTCCTGCTTTGTTTTCAATTATTGGAACCGATTATGGTGGCACAGCATCACAGGGGGCAGATATTGTAAATCCTGGGCAAAACTATACCAGTGCTCCATTGATAACAATTGCTCCTCCTACTATAGTTGGCGGGACTCAAGCACAAGTCGGAGCAACAATTGATATTCAAACTGGGATGGTAAAAAGTCTTACTGTATTAAATGCTGGAAGTGGATATAACTCTACAAATCCTCCTTTAGTTACTATTTCTGGAGGTGGTGGTAGTGGGTTACAAATTGTATTAAGAATTTCTTCAACAGGTGGCAATCTTGTTGCGATCACTAAATTTAATGTGACACAATATTGGGGAGATCAATACCTGGGGACATTTAAAGTCCCTGATACAATTGCCAAAAAAATTGTTGGTAATAGTGCAGTATTTGGTAATAATTCTCCAAATATTGGAAATTCAACTCTTGGAGTTGGAACAATTGGTGGTGGGTGGGTTCTAACAAAATCATTACAAGATGATTATTTTTCTCTTGGTAGAATCACTACAACTGGATATGAAAAAGTTACCGAAAGTACTGATTGTGACATTATTGGATCTCATACTATAGATATTACAATGAGAGAAACTAAGTTGAGTGGTGCTCCTCAACATAGTCATACTGTTTATTACTCTACTCCTGGTACAGAAACTTGGGTTGGAGATAGTAGTGGAGATCGCTACCTTCAAGATTATAAAACTGGGTCTGGAAGACTTGCTAGATGGTATCCAACAACTGGTCAAGTATTTACTCATAAGCATGGATTATTAAGACGACCAAATATCGACAATACTGTGGCAACATATGATGTATTTGACTATGAAGGTGGTGCTGGTGGACCTGGAAGTCTTAGAGATCCAAATGTTCCTTTAAGTCAGCAATATTATCTTGCATCTGGGGCGACCGGCGCTGGCAGCTTTGTATTTGAAACTTCTTTTCCAGATCCTACATTTTATAGCTTTACTGGTGCTTCAGCTATTGGAGGAAGAGAAATAAATACCGGCGGGACACCAGTTTATGAATACAGTGATGTTTGGGAATTTACTACGCCCGGTGGACCATATTCAATTAATTTTTCCAATATTACTGGAAATCCAGCTCTTTTACAATATATTGTTGTTGGTGGAGGTGGATCTGGAGCTGCTGGAGTTCAGCAAGGAAACGATGGAACTGATAGTATTTTACAAATTGGTGATGGAACAAAACTTAATTTAAGAGCTGGTGGTGGAAAAAAAGGCGGAGGTACAGTCAGCCTCGGCGGCGGTCAAGGCGGAGCGGGAGGAGTAGCTACGTCTACTGGAACAGTAGGTGGCGGCGGAAGATCTGGATCACCTGGACAAAATGGAGTAAATGGACAATCTGGGAATGGTTGGCCAGCTGGAACTTATCCCAATAATCCAAATGGCGGCGGTGCTGGCGGACTTTTAGGACATGGGACCAGTGCTGGTCTGAAGGGTGTAGGAACTAGTGGAGTTAATGTGTTTGTGGGCGGGCTAAGCGGCGTATATAGCCAGACATTATCTAGTAGTGGTCAGTTTAATTTTGCCAGTGTTAGTGGTACGCCAACTGCTGCTACATTTATACTTCAAGGTGGAAAAGGCGGCAACGCTCGCGGCGGTCGGCAAGGAGCTGGCGGCGGAAATCTTAATGTAGAATTATCTAGTGCTAGTCTTTCTTCAATGAAGACTTATACATGGTCTGTACAAGTTGGCACCAAGGGAGGACCGGGCGGTGTGCATCGCGGTACTGGCGGTACTGCTCCTCACTCTGGCACTGGTGGTATTGGCGGTGCTGGACACTCAGATGCTGCCGGTGGCGGTGGAGGTGCATCAACTATATTACTTCGAGGTACTCAAATCGTTGCTGGCGCCGGCGGCGGCGGTGGAGCTGGCGCGGATGGATATGATGGTGGAGCTGGCAGCAATGGTTTAGGTCCTCCTGTAGGAGTGCAAGCAACAACCGGTGCATTAGGTCCTGGTGCCGGTGGCGCTGGTGGTAATTATGGTTGCGTCGGCGGTGGCGGCGGAGGTGGAGGCGGCGGCGTAGCTGTAAATGGTCTTATGTTTGGTGGAGTTGGAAATGGTGCAGGATCTGGTGGTCCTGGTGGTGGACCAGCGGGAGACGGTGGCCATGGCGGCGGTGGTGGTGGATTTAGTGGTGTAAGTTCATATAGATCTGATGTTTTTTCTAGTGGCAGTTTAGGAGTATCATCCTCTAATAATGGTTCTGTATCTGTAACAGTTAGCTATAATAATGATTATTGGACACCCGGCGGCGGTGGTGGTGGCGGTGGCGCAACATGGGATGGAAATGTTGGATGGACTAATCTGAACAACCCAGCAGCTGCTACGGTTTATGTTGGAGCTGGCGGAAATGGTGTTTCAATGTCTGGAAATACCAGTGGATCTACATCTTCTGCTACACCAGGATATGTTAAAGTTGCACTTGGGAAAATTGTTGGATATACGGGCGGGCAAACGGGAATTAGTACTGGAGATGTTGTTGTAGCAGGTTCTCAAAGTCCTACAGCATGGGATATCAATATTTACGGTAGTGGGAGTGGATCTGGAACATCTGGAGACTTTAAACTGCCAACTACACAAGTTCCAATTGTTTATATTGTTGGCGGCGGCGGGTCTGGTGCAACTGCTACTGCAACAGTAACTGCTAATAGAGTTACTGGGATTACTCTGACAAATGCAGGAACTGGTTATACAGAAATTCCCTATGTTTATGTAATGAATGGTGCAGGAAAAACTACCACAGCTACAGCAACAATTAATGCTACATCTGGAACAGTTGAAAACATTATTTTGACTCCAAACTCTTCAAGTGCAATTACTCACTATCTAAAATTTGGAGGACTTCCCGATGGTAATAATACAACAAGATATGCAGAAATAAAAGCAGTTGACACAACTAATGTTAATTATGTTTCTGTTAAAGCATGTAGAGGAAATGGTGTTAACGGTGGAAACACACCAGAAGAAGTTATTCGTATTTACTATCAACTTGCTGGGTCTGGGACCTGGAATTTAATTGATGCAATTATTACTCCAACAGCTACCAGAATAGATCCAATCATTGGTAATGTTCCAGCAGTTTCTCCAGCGTGGGATGGGACACCTGGCGATACAAAATGGTATACTTATACAGTTGCTTTGCCTCAAGCAGCAAGAGCTCCAAATACAAAGATTAAACTGGAACAACCAAGATCTGCGCCATCTTCAGCAAATGACAATGCAGATGAGACTGATCATTATGGATTTGCAGAAATTATTTATTGGAGAGAAAAAGTTACAGGATTAGTATTTAGATCTTCTCCTGGCGCAATATCAAAACCACTGGTAGATCACCTTTCTTATACAATTCAAGGCGAAACAGGTCCGGGGGTTACATATAGTTCTGGTCTTGGTGCATCAGCGGCAACACTGACATTGGCTCCAACAACTAAAATTGAACCAGTTGCTACAATTGATCCAGATTATGCAATTCCTTTACTACATCCATATAGATTATGCAAGTATCTAATCAAAGCTTTCTAAATACATACGGAGACTACAATCACTAGCATGTCAATTTATAATATCGCGGATATTCCTGTGATTAGCGTTCAATTAAATGTTATTCAGCAGGAGATTACATATAATGGTATAACTAAAACCATTTCAGAATCCTATTGGAAGGATGAATTGACTGATGTTTTGTATCCTCTGTGGGATAGTGACAAAGATAAGCTAATCATGTTTACTTACTTCACAAATAACACATATCATGCAAAAAGAAGGAAATTTATAAAAAATTTTAAAACTAATGAGTATGAGTGGAAAGATTATGAAATGGAGCAAGTTGAGGTATCTGAAGCAGAATCACTGAAGAATAAATTGGTTGAAGCATTTTATTTGATTGATTCTATTGAAAATCAAAATTTTCAAGTAGAGCTGGCAAGAATGTATGCCAAGCAAAAAGAAGTATCACCATTTTCGATCAGACTTGCAAGAAACTTTTTATTATCTGAGACAGATTGGGCAGTTGGTACAGATAGTCCTTTATCCGAAGAAGATAAATCTCTCTATATTACATATAGATCTAAATTGAGAGATATAACTGATACCAAAGAGTTTTCTGTAAATATTGAGTCTACAAAATTTCCAATCAGTCCAGAATTTTATCAAAAAATTTATTCTAAAAATTTTGCTGATGTTGAATATCTATCAACAGAAAATCAATTCTTGCCCTTGGGTGCTCATTATTTAAAATTATTTAAGGATAAGATTGCAAATTATCTTATGCTAAAATCAATGACAGAAACAAATTATTTTGATGCACTTCTAACTGAGTACCAAAAAATAGTTTATCCACCAGATCTTCCAGACCAAGACCTAACTAAGGAAGAATCAGAGAGAAGAAGAGAATGGTTGGAATCTTTAATTAAAAATATTAGTGATGAACTGGATGGAGAAAAATCATGATTATTTTTGGAAATGAACTTTCAGTATTTGATTTAATTACATCTTACACACAAAGACACCAGTGTTCGTGTCTGTATTTTGATTTAACAAAATATAATAATCTTTCAAACGAGAAAAAAGAACAAGTAAATTCCTTTTACTCTGAATTTATTGATGACTATGTTTTAGATATTATTAAGCAAGGAATATATACAATAATCAAATTCGATGATGAAGATGTCGCTACGGTAAATGCGGTTTCGTGGTTTCCTAAAATTGATTATTGTCCAGATGAAGATCATTTCATTCGCGCATATGTTGTAAATGTTTATGGTGACATTGTTTGGGAAAATATTCCAGAACCAATGCGGTTGACAGAACCAACAGAGTGATTTAGACTGTAAAAAGTATTCTGATTACTATGAAAGTTCCCACACAACCAGAGTTAATCCATCTTCAGCTTCAAGCGATTCTCCGTGATCACAATATTCCAGAGACTGAAGTAAAGTACCTGGGTGATCGTGTGTATCCTGAGACATTTCAAGCACACCCCGAAT
>Ga0194130_10003166_pt1 | contig 22459 bp, 23 predicted proteins | sample TA2KigsurfametaG_FD_160084 | JGI IMG/M metagenome (GOLD analysis project Ga0194130, IMG submission 160084) | Freshwater microbial communities from Lake Tanganyika, Tanzania - TA2015050 Kigoma 12 surface | ecosystem: Environmental > Aquatic > Freshwater > Lake | place: Tanzania: Lake Tanganyika... | reverse complement strand
CGTGAAGGCATTTTTTTCTGGGTGTAGAATGATCAAAAGAAATACAAAAGAAATACAATAGAAATAATCCGAGCAAGCTCGGAGAAATAGAACCAGATTCTTTTTAAACCTTTTTCACGTAGCGAAGCGTAGTCTTTTTCCATCGTATTTCCATTATTTAGTTACAATTCCATTCACTTGCCTCCAAATTCCTAGCGGATTGTGGTCCTGTAAGGCATCGGGAAGTAAGGAATGCGGCATGTCCTGAAAGGCAAGGGGACGTGCGAATCGTTTGATGGCGTAAGCGCCCACGGAGGTGCTTTGCGCTGCCGTAGTGGCGGGAAAAGGTCCTCCATGCTGCATGGCATGGCCTACTTCTACCCCGGTAGGAACACCCTTGAAGAGGATTCTTCCACATTTTTCTTCGAGCAAGTTGATCAGGTAGAGTTGGGATTGTAGTTCCTCCGGCTCCGCCCACAGGGTGATGGTCAATTGGCCTTGTAGTTGCTTCGCTACTTCTACCAAATCGGCTACATCTTGGTACACCACCATCAAGGCAAAGGCTCCAAATACTTCCTTTTGAAACTGCTTATCTTTCAGCCAATCGGCAACCTGGATTTCTGCCAAGGCCGTACTACCATTCAAGAGATGCTTGGGGTCCGAAACTTTTATCCAACGAAGTTCTTCCTGGGCTTCCATGACTTGGATTGCATCGTAATAAGCTTGCGCGATACCGGGATGGAGCATGGGAGCTGTGGCAATTCCTTGTAGTTCGGCGACCAAGGAGGCTTCAAAAGCCTTGGCTTGACTGGCCGGAACGAAAATCAACCCGGGGTTGGTGCAAAATTGTCCTACACCCAAGGTGAGGGAAGCAATAAATGCCTTGGCCAAAGCCTCCCTTTCTTTGCTGAGCTTATTTGGAAAACAGAAAATAGGGTTGACCGAACCCATTTCGGCAAACACGGGGATGGGTTCTTTCCGCTGGTTGGCCAATTGGAATAGGGCCATGCCTCCTGCTTGAGAACCCGTAAAGGCCACTGCCTTGGCCAAGGGATGCTGCACCAAGGCTTGGCCTTCCGCAATTCCACCTTCTACATGGGTAAATAATCCTGAAGGAAGGCTGCAGGCAATAAGAGCTTGTTGAATGCAGTTGGCAACACGTCTAGAGGTTTCAAGATGCGCGGGGTGTGCCTTGTAGATCACTGGGCATCCTGCAGCTAGCGCTGAGATGGTATCCCCTCCTGCCGTGGAAAAGGCCAAGGGAAAATTGCTAGCTCCAAAGACCACTACCGGGCCGAGTGGAGACAAAAATCGACGGATATCTGCTCGAGGGAGGGGGCTTCGATCCGGTAGGGAAGGGTCGATGCTGGCTTCTACCCAAGACCCTTCCTTTACCAGGTTGGCAAAAAGGCGAATTTGACCCGTGGTCCTTCCCAGTTCTCCTTGGATTCGCCCTTCAGGAAGATTGGATTCGCGCACAGCCAGGGGGACGATTTCCTCCCTTCGGGATTCCAAGATTTCTGCAATTTTCTCCAAAAAATCTCCTTTTTCTTTTCCTGAGAGGTTTTTGTAGAAAAGGAAAGCTTCTTGGGCTGCCTGAAAGATGGAATTGGTATTCATGGTGTATTGGATTTAGGGGAATTACTAGGGAAACAAGGTAGAAATACGGTGGAGATAGAGTTGAAATAGCCCTAGCCGAAAGGCTAGGGGAAATAGGGAATTCAAGTTCGAATTTCCATTGTACTTCTCTAGATTATTTCACGTAGCGAAGCGCAGTGTATTTCTACTGTATTTCCACACTATTTCTTTATAGTATCGGTCTATTTTTAATCCCATCCAAAATTATTTTTTCAATTCTTGTGCGTTCTTCCCCAATGAGGGTAAGCCTAGGGGCACGTACATGTTCTGAACCTATGCCACAATGGGATTCGGCAAGTTTGATGTACTGCACCAACTTGGGATGAATGTCGAGTTCGAGCAGGGGCAAAAACCAGCGATAAATCTTGCGGGCCTCTTCGATTTTTCCCTCCTGAACCAGGTTGTAAATGACCACTGTTTCTCTAGGAAAAGCGCAAACTAGACCAGCTACCCATCCTACAGCACCCATGAGCAATTCTTCTAAGGCTAGGGTATCCACTCCGCAAAGCAGTTGGAAACGGTCTCCAAAACGATTGATCATCCGAGTCACGTTGGAAATGTCTCGAGTGGATTCCTTGATGGCTTGGATATTGGGGCAATCCGCAAGTTCTGCAAACATTTCCAAAGTGACTAGGGTCTTGTAGTCTACCGGATTGTTGTAGATCATCATGGGAAGGGCAGTGGAATTGGCCACCGCTTTGAAGTAGGCTACTACTTCACGAGCATCTGCAGCGTAGCGCATGGGAGGAAGTATCATCAATCCAGAAGCTCCTAGTTCCTCCGCTTTTTTGGCCCAGAATAGCGCCTCTTGGGTTGCTCCTTCTGCGATGTTAAGGATTACGGGCACCCGTCCGTTTACGTGTTTGACTGTTTCTCGAGTGAGCGTGATTTTTTCATCTTGTGACAGTACGGAGCTTTCTCCGAGGGTTCCTCCCAAAATGATTCCATGTACTCCGGAGGCCAGTTGGAAGTCCAGGTTTTTGAAAAAAAGGTCCATGTCTAGACTGCCGTCTGCATGAAATTTGGTGGTTACTGCGGGAAAAACGCCTTTCCAGTTCATAAGCTCAATGGGGAATTGGAGTGTTGTGATGAGTTATTTTCAAAAGTAAGTAAAGTTTATAGGGAAGTATTCTTTTCTCCAAAAGATCAAGAAAAATTCCTAGGCAGAAAGAATTTTTCATAAGCGGAGTAAATATAGAGGCTAGTTGTAGGTTATGGACTTCTTTGTTCAGGTTGCAAAAGTCACTCTTTTTTTAGTACCAGTACCTTACTGTCCATGACATTGCCTACAAACAGGTACTTGTCAAACGGTACTGCTACCGAGGCGCCGGAGAGTTGAGCCCCCGAATTTGTCCATACGGATCTAACTTCTGGTTTTTTCCCTTTTTGGTAATCTATGGTGATCACTTCAGAAGGGGAGAGTGCGGCATTTCCACCAGCGTAGGAGGCAAATGTCAGCAGATTAGGGTGACAACCAATCCACAGTTTTCCTTGAGGGTCCAGCTCTATGTTGTCAACACCCGTCCCCGTAGGAATATCTTCTACGAAGGCCAAGTTCCCATCAGGAAGTACATCAAATACGCGAACCATAAATCCCCTAGAGCTGGCCACGTAGAGCAATTTTTTGGAGGGATCTACTTGGAGTCCATTGGGGAAGGATAGGTTATCAGCGACTGAACGAAAGCTTTTACCGTCGTAATAGCCCACGTTTGCTACGCTAAGTCCTAGGTAATTCTCCGCAAGCAGTCCTAGGGATGAAGTGTAGCCGTGGTCATTGGAAAAATAGAAGGCTTCTGGGCTTACCATCACCAGATCGTTGGGACTGATCAATGCTTTCCCTGTAAGGGTGCCTACATGCTCTAGACTTTTGCCCTGAAGAATGAAGGATTCTATGGAATGCTTGCCTTCCACATGGTTGATGGCCATTAGTCCATACCTAGCACTATCTAGGTAGAATACGCTGATGCCATGAGGATAAAAGGGAAAGTTTAGATGGGAAGAAATCGAGATAGCTTGTAAGGAGTCTTCTCGAAGATCTACCAAGTAAATCCCATGCATGCCTTCCTTCCCCTCTCTTCTAGCTGCCCTATCGTCTACTGAGAGGAGCAGAAGGCTATCTTCTTTGGCAAGGGCGATATCTTCTACCCCAGGTAGAGCAAAGGTAGTATAGACCTCACCTGCCTCACTTCCATCTACAATTTCTCTAAAATATCCAGTGGAGTAAAATGTGTACAGAAAGAAGCCTGCCATCAAGGCAAGTAAAAGGCAACTTAGGAGAAGAATTTTTTTCATGGAACCTTGGAGTTGAATTTGGGTTATCCACACCCTTAAGACGGGAAGGGAGCTAAGGTAGAATTAATGAATTTGGTAAATTTTATACCATCGGTTATTCAATTTAGCCAATTTTTTGTGTTATTCAGCTAGGGATTGATTTTGCTCCGAGACTCTTATTTCTCTGACCTAGGGAAGTCACCCGCCGAAACCCGTGTTTCTGTACCCACGACAACTTGATATGAAAAAAATCTGTTTTATTCTCTTATTTGCCTCTTGCTCCTTTGCGGCCTCGGCTACCGAACTTGTGACCTTGATCCAAAACTACCAAGCTGACCGGGGTGCTCTTTCCCGATTGTATACCCATAGGCTTTCCGATGAATATTTCAAACGCATGGAATCCTTTACGCAGGGCTATTTGCAAACATTGCAGGCGCAGGCCTATGCTTCCTTATCAGAAGATGGGAAGATAGATTACCTGCTTTTCAGGAATTATTTGGAAAGGGAACTGTCTGACTTGGATTTGGCAAAAAGGGAATTTTTGCAGGTTCAGTCGGTACTTGCATTTGGCAAGCCCCTAGAGGAGTTTGTGGTAAGTCGACGTAGGGCGGCACAACCGGAGGCACAAGCTTTGGCTCATCAATGGAACGAGGTAGCGAAGGTTCTGGAGTCCCAAATGAAAGCACTTCCCAGTACCCCCAAATACAGCTCTTGGCAACGGGCGGACTTGGCAGCCCAAGCCATTGAAAGTTTACACAAGGCGGTTAAAGAATCTTACGATTTCTATTACGATTTTGACCCTGCTTTTACTTGGTGGATGCCTGAACCTTGGAAGAGAATAGATGAGGGCATGAAAGGCTATGCCAAAGCGCTGCGGGCCCACTACAGCAATTCGGTCAAGGACGACGGCAGTGGGATCATAGGAAGACCTATTGGAAGGGAGGCCTTGGAAAAGCAGTTGGCTTATGAAATGATCGCCTACAGCCCAGAGGAACTGATCGCTGAGGCCGAAAAGCAGTTTGCCTGGTGCGAAAAGGAGATGCTGAAGGCTTCCCAAGAAATGGGATACGGCAACGATTGGAAGGCCGCATTGGAAGAGGTCAAAAATACCTATCTTCCTGCAGGGGCATGGCCCGAGGAGGTGGTCAGATTGGGTGAAGAAGCCATTGACTTAATGGTCAAAAATGACTGGTTGACCGTGCCGCCTTTGGCGATTGAAACTTGGAGGACCAGCATGATTTCCGCAGAGCGACAGCGCGTGAGTCCATTCTTCTTAGGAGGCGAAGTCATTCAGATAGCTTATCCCACTTCAGAGATGAGCCATGAAGAGAAAATGATGTCCATGCGAGGAAACAATCCTCATTTTTCTAGAGCTACAGTACAGCATGAGCTTATACCTGGACACCATTTGCAGCAATTCATGAACCAGCGCTACATGACGCACCGACGTCCTTTTGGAACCCCCTTTTGGACGGAAGGTTGGGCCTTGTACTGGGAGTTTGTACTCTGGGACCGAAAGTTTCCTCGGGACGCCAAAGATAAGGTAGGCATGCTTTTTTGGAGGATGCATAGAGCCTCCCGCATTATTTTTTCACTCAATTACCATTTGGGCAATATGACTCCTCAGCAATGCATCGATTTGCTCGTAAATCGTGTGGGTCACGAACGGGCCAATGCCGAGGCGGAGGTACGGAGATCCTTTGAGGGCAGCTATGGGCCTTTGTATCAGATTGCTTACATGGTGGGAGCCTTGCAAATCCATTCGCTTCGCCAAGAAATGGTAGACTCGGGGAAAATGCCAGAAAAAACATTTCACGACTTGATTCTAAGTCAGAACGCCATGCCTATAGAAATTCTGCGGGCCAAAGTGACTGGGAAGTCCCTTTCTAAAGATCATCGGGCCAGCTGGAAATTTTTGGATTAGCGCCCTTGAATAAAAAAAGCCTACTCTTTGTAAACTCTCGCTTGATTTTAGCATTTCAGGAGATGATTTACACCTACCTTTAGCTTATGTATTTGCTTTCCATGTGGACCCAACTGATTAAACAATTTCGTCATTACCTTTCTTTGGAGCGCTCCTTGAGTCCTAATTCCATAGAAGCGTACACGCGAGATGTGGAAAAGTTGGCAGCCTTTGCCGAAAAGGAATTTCCCTCCTTGAGTCCTTTACAGTTGGAACTGGAGCACCTGAGAAGATTTGTGACCGCCTTGGCAAAGCTTGAAATATCCTCTTACTCCCAAGCTCGCATCCTCTCTGGCATCAAGGCGTTTTATAGATTTTTGGTCTATGAGGATCGACTCTCAGAGGATCCTTCTCAACTCTTGGAGGCTCCAAAGCTGGGGAGAAAATTACCCGATACCTTGAGTTTTGAAGAAATTGAAAAGTTATTGGAAGCCATTCCCTTGGGAGAACCTGAAGGCCATAGAAATCGGGCCATGTTAGAAGTTTTGTACAGTTCGGGCCTGCGTGTTAGCGAATTGGTAGAGCTCAAGAAGAGCCAAATTTTTACCGATGTGGGGTTTTTGCGGGTGGTAGGCAAAGGAAATAAAGAGCGCTTGGTGCCTATTGGAAAGGATGCCTTGCATCATTTGGCCCTATACCAGGAGCATGTTAGAGTCCATCAGACCCCCTCCAGGGGCCATGAAGAATATGTTTTTCTCAACCGTAGGGGGCAGAAATTGACTAGGGTGATGCTTTTTTTGATCATCAAAAAAACAGCCCTGCTGGCAGGGATCAAAAAGAACATCAGCCCACATACCTTCAGACATTCCTTTGCTACCCACTTGATAGAAGGGGGGGCAGATTTGAGGGCCGTTCAGGAAATGCTGGGACACGAAAGCATCACCACCACGGAAATTTATACCCACTTGGATCGGGAATATCTCCGGCAGGTATTGAATAGTTTTCATCCTAGGAGTTAACTAACCTTACCGTATAACTAAGCCTCTAGCTTAAAAATGCTGTATTAATAAAACAAGCAGCCTACCTGAATTTGTACAGGTAGGCTGTTTAACTTTTAGAGAATAAAAAGCTTATCTAAATTACATCATTGACGCAACTAATGCTGCTCCAAAAATGAAATAAATCACTGTAATAATAGCAATCCATATTAAACTAGCTTTTGCCCAATTGGATTTACTAGGATTTGTTGAACTTCCAAATGCCCACACAAAAAGCATAACGATTCCAACTAACGGAATTGATGCGATTAGGTAGGTAATTAACCATTCAGATGTTTTGACAATTTGAGGATTTTCAGAGTTTTCCATAGCTCTTGGGTTTTTTGTTTATTGGCTCTACTCGTAAGGCTTTTCAATAACTCCCAGTTTTTAGAATGGTTTCCTGCTCCATATTGATTATTCAATTCTAAATTAAAATTTTTATTTTTCAAAACAGGTATACCTTAAGTTTTGCGTATTGATTAAATATTAAAATAAAATTTCATTTTTTTTGTATATCAAATTCAGTTTTATCGGTTCTATTGCAATCAAATAGGCCTACCTATTGGAGTAATAGTTATCAGGAATTAAGACTTTTTACCATTTCCTTCACCTGCAAGTCCCCAAAGCCATAGATTCCTGCTTTTTGGTTGAATTCTTGGAATACAAGTTGAAAATCATCCATTCCACTCGCCAGAATTTCCTTCAGAATTCGTTCGGGTTTGCCCATGCCTTTTACTCCGGGAAGTCGATCAAGTTGTGCTTGGCAGACCTCCTCCAAAAAATGAAAGCAAGGGGAAGAAAGTGTGGAAAGTGATTTTAATTTTTCCCAGTCTTGATTAAGATATACATTCCAAAGGTCTTTGCCCAGATGTATATCCTGTTGACTAAAGGGAATGCGATCCTTGTAGCATTTTTTGAGAAATGCTAATGTAGTTTGGCCAAATCCAGTCCATCGGGAGATAGAACTAGGAGGAAAAATTCGAAATAATTGGAGATAGGGTATTTCGGAAAGCACCGAAACTAAAAACCATAAATTGATCTGACAAAATAAATCATCTTCAAACCAGAGGCAGACTTCCGTATTTTTTGGAAGAGAATACAACCGTTCAAATTCTGATACGGTTTGTTGAAAGTAGGCTTCTTTGCTGACTCCATAGCTTCCACAAATAAAGTCTGACCGAATCTTCCAAAATTCATCCAAGCTAGTTGCAAGGACTGGGCCAACGATCAATGCCTCCCTAAAAATTAAATGCGCTTCAAAGAAGAATGCTTCTTGGAGTTGACCGGCAAGTTGATCTCCATTTAAAATATGAATTGGGGATTTTATCTTTATATTTTTCAAAATTGGAAAAGTGGAAAATACGGAAGCACTACTTCCAAATCGACTCCTGAAGAATTTGCTGGAGGTTGTGGGTAGAGATAAATAGGATTACTCGAACTAAATGATAAGCTCCTAAAAAAAAAGCCAAGGTGTAGGCAAGTTTGGAACTGTAAAGGAGTGAAGAAAAATAATTCTTTTGTGTAGCAAGCTCTGAAAGTAGGACAACGATGGCGACTAGGCTAGCGAATGGAACGAAAGGTCCAAGAATATGGTATTCTAGGCTTTTTAATAGATTTCCCTCATACAAAAAAATAATGGATTTGGTCATGCCGCATCCAGGACAAGGAAATCCCGTTAGCATTTTGAAGGGGCATAGGGATTGTTCGGTCTCAATATGCCCATGACTGGAGAGCATAATGAAATAGGGGACTGCCAGCATGCTTAATGCGCCGGCAATCCCATAAATTTTCCTACGCTGTTGTTTATTCATAAAGCTTGTTGATATCACCTTGAACGATCATTGCTGCTACCATGGGGAACAAAAATCCAAGAATCATCAAAAGCATGGATTGATCCTTGCCGGACTGTCCAGTTTTTTCATAGATTTTTGGTAATCCTTCTTTACCAATAAGGTAGTAGAAATACAGGTTAACTGGCATGCAGCAACCTGAAAAAATTGCAATGGGCTGAGAAACTACTTCGTTGCCTGTGACTTCATTGATCACTTGTGCTACTTTGATGTTCCAGTAGATCAAGTACAAGCCGCAAGTAACGGCTCCGAGTACTAAAACAAGTACTGGTTCGTTTTTAAATTGTACGGTAGGTTGGGTCATAAGTTTTTTGATTCATTTTTCTACTCGTAAGGCTTTTCGATGTCGCCCCGTTTTTTTACATGGTCTCTGGCTCCATCATTGAATTTCAAGTGTAGCATTTTATTTTTAAAAATTCAAATCAAGCATGTAATTAATCGATTTAAAACCAATGATTAGCAAATTAAATTGGGAAAATCGAGACTTTTTACTAGAAAAATTAAACATTAGATCCATCTCGTTTACAATCAAAAGAAAGGGAACTAGGGTCTTGGGAAGGCTCATGCTAGGGAAATTAATAATTCTCTTTCCCCTTCGGATAATTTTTCTAATTTTACGCCAATTTGGACCTAAGTAAAATCAATCCTCCTTTCCCTCATGCCTAAAGATCAAAGCATCAAACACGTACTCCTCATTGGATCAGGTCCTATAGTCATTGGCCAAGCATGCGAATTCGATTATTCCGGTTCTCAAGCTTCCAGATCCTTGAGGGAAGAAGGCATTTGGGTTACTTTGATCAACTCCAATCCAGCCACTATCATGACTGATCCGGTGACAGCAGATCACGTGTATTTGTTGCCCCTAGAAAAGAAATCCATTCGAAAAATTCTGACCGAACATCCCGATATCGATGCCGTTTTGCCTACCGTGGGAGGTCAGACCGCTTTGAACTTGGCCATAGATTGCGAGAAGGCAGGAATCTGGAAAAATTTTGGAGTCCGTATGGTGGGCGTAGATATCGACGCCATCGATACCGCTGAAAACCGAGAAAAATTTAAAGCCTTGATGGAAAAAATCGGAGTTGGGGTGTGTAAAGGCTCCACAGCCACTTCCATGCTTCAAGGTAAAGAAATTGCGCAAGAAATTGGATTCCCACTCATCATCCGTGCCTCGTACACCCTTGGAGGGGCAGGAGGTGCATTTGTAGAGAAGGCCGAAGATTTTGAACACTTGCTTGCTGCCGGACTGCAAGCTTCTCCAGTGCACGAAGTACTCATCGAACAAAGTATTTTGGGATGGAAAGAGTACGAACTCGAGGTGATGAGGGACAATATCGGCAACATGATTGTGATCTGTTCCATTGAAAATTTTGACCCCATGGGGGTGCATACGGGAGATTCGATCACGGTAGCGCCTGCCATGACTCTTCCCGATACGGTGTATCAGCGCATGCGCAACTATGCCATCACCATGATGAATAGCATTGGTAATTTTGCAGGAGGATGTAACGTGCAATTTGCCGTGAGCCCGGACAATCAAACCATCATCGGCATAGAGATTAATCCCAGAGTTTCTCGATCCTCCGCCTTGGCTTCCAAGGCCACAGGGTATCCCATCGCCAAGGTAGCGGCGAAGCTTGCCATAGGGTACAATTTGGATGAATTGTCTAATTCCATCACTGGGACTACTTCGGCTTATTTTGAACCTGCTATCGACTACGTGATCGTGAAGATTCCTCGATGGAACTTTGATAAATTTAAGGGAGCGGATCGTCGATTGGGCCTTTCCATGAAAGCCGTAGGAGAAGTCATGGGTATAGGGCGTAATTTTCAAGAAGCCCTGCAAAAAGCCTGTCAATCCTTAGAGATCAAAAGAAATGGCCTAGGCGCGGATGGAAAAGAACTAAAAGACCAGGCGCAAATCCTCCACTCCCTAGCCAATCCTAGTTGGAACAGATTGTTTCATGTCTACGATGCGTTCAAATTGGGTATTTCTTTCCGTACCATCCAGGACCTCACCAAGATCGACAAGTGGTTTTTAAAGCAAATCGAGGAGTTGGTTCATTTGGAATCGGAAATAAGCAGGTACACGCTCGATACCATCCCAAAAGAAGTGATGGACCTGGCCAAGAAAAAAGGCTATGCCGACCGCCAAATCGCCCATCTTTTGGACTGTTTGGAAAGCGATGTATTTGCGAAGCGCTACCATGAGATGGGGATCAAGCGGGTTTACAAATTGGTAGACACCTGTGCCGCGGAATTTGCTGCGAAGACGCCTTACTATTATTCCACCTTTGGAGAAGAGAACGAATCCATTCGAAGCGAGAAGAAGAAAGTGGTGGTCTTAGGATCTGGACCCAACCGAGTGGGCCAAGGTATTGAATTTGACTATTCATGCGTACATGGGGTCTTGGCTGCCAAAGAATGTGGCTACGAAACACTCATGATCAATTGCAATCCAGAGACGGTATCTACCGATCCCGATGTAGCCGACAAATTGTACTTTGAGCCGGTATTCTGGGAACATATCTACGAAATCATTCTCCATGAAAATCCCGTAGGGGTTATCGTGCAGTTGGGAGGTCAAACGGCCTTGAAGTTGGCAGAAAAATTATCAAAGTACGGAGTCCGCATCATCGGCACTAGTTACGAAGCTTTGGACTTGGCGGAAGATAGAGGGCTATTCTCCACCCTTTTGAAAGGAAACAACGTGCCTTATCCTGAGTTTGGCACCATTCACAATACAGACGAGGCCTTGGAATTGTGCAAGACCATAGGCTTCCCGCTTTTGGTTAGGCCCAGCTATGTGCTAGGAGGACAGGGAATGAAAATCGTGATCAATGAAAAAGAGTTGGAGGAGCATGTGGTCAATGTGCTCCGTGATATTCCTAACAATGAAATTTTATTGGATCATTTTTTGGAAGGGGCGATTGAAGCGGAGGCAGATGCCATTTGCGATGGAGAGCACATTTACATCATCGGGATCATGCAGCACATTGAACCTGCAGGGATCCACTCAGGAGATTCCTATGCCGTACTTCCTCCATACAACCTAGGAGATTTGGTCATGAGGCAAATAGAAACCTACACCAAAAAAATCGCCTTGGCTTTAAAGACCGTAGGCTTAATCAACATTCAGTTTGCCATCAAAAATGACAAGGTGTATGTGATTGAAGCCAATCCACGGGCTTCACGTACCGTTCCCTTCATTTGCAAAGCCTACCAAGAACCTTACGTGAACTACGCCGTTAAAGTAATGTTGGGGGAAAATAAAGTGAGTGATTTTAATTTTAAGCCTGTAAAGAAAGGCTACGCGATCAAGGAACCTGTTTTTTCCTTTCATAAATTCCCAAATGTCAACAAAGAACTTGGTCCAGAGATGAAATCTACGGGGGAAGCCATTTACTTCATTGATGATTTGATGGATGATTATTTCTTAAAAATTTACGCCGAACGAAACATTTACCTAAGCAGGTAATTCCATCTACCGACCTCTGTTTTGATCAAACTACTGTTTATATTATTGGGTGTGGGCTGGCTTTTGGGCCAACTCATCCGCTATTTTTTGCGCTCCAAATTGGCCCAGTTGGCAAGGCAATTCAATGAAGCGGCCATGGAGCAACAGCGGGCCCAGCAGCGGGCCTCAAAACCCAAGGATGCTGTGGTGGTAGACTTTGTGCCCAAAGATTTTGAGCAAAAAAGAAACAAAAAAGTGGAGGGTGGGGAATACGTAGACTACGAAGAAGTGAAAGAATAATTGGAAACTCTTTATTGTCTCCGTTTGCAAAAAAAGAGCTTGGGTCCAGAACGTGTTTTGGTTCCTATTAAATAGCCCTCACCCCCGTCTTTTAAGCTAAATCTTTTTTTGAGTTCTTCTGCATCGGTCACGTAGTTGCGGCAGATCACGTTAACTTTTCCTGATGGAAAAAGAGCTCTGATCTCTTGTTTTTTAGGGCTGATTTCCTGCAAGACTTCAAAAACTCGTCCCGGAATACCTGCTTCAAAAAGCTCGCTGGTATAGAGGTGGCTATTCTTCTCCAATTTTTTGAGTCCAAATCGCTGTCCAAACAAATTAAATGCGCCTGCCTTTAGAATTCCAGTCGTGGGTTCTACAAGAAATTTTTGTACCTCCTCCCCATGAGACCGGGCTTCGTTCTCTTCTGAAGGAGTAAATTCAAAGTTAGGATGTGTGCTTTCCAAGTCTACTGCTTCAATCGTTCTTGACTTTTCTGCCTTGTCTTTTTCCCAGTGGAGCAACACCTCCTTGACCTCATTTTTGACCGATACGATTTGGATTTTTTGTATGTCGGGAAGCTCCATCCATGCTTGGGTGAGGTCAATCATGGGAGAAACTTTGAGTAAGATGCGTTGGGTCTTTTGTTGGAGGAGAGACCAGACTTTCACCAGGTCAGGTTCACCATCTTTTAATTTGAAAAATTTTTGGTTGTTTGCTCCCCTTCGGGCTGGATCTGCATAAATGAGGTCAACAGGATGTTCTGTTTTTCTTAAAAACTCCAAGCCATCTCCTTCTACAAACTCGAATCTATCTGCTTGTAGGAGATTTAGGTTGTAGCGGGCAAGTCGAACTAGTTCAGCCTGCTGCTCGCAATACACGGCCTTTTCAAATCCCTGACTCAAGTAATAGGAATCTACTCCAAATCCCCCTGTAAGATCTACCATGCATTTCCCAGAAAGGCCCTTGGCCTTGAATTTGGCCGTTTGCTCCGAGGAAGATTGCTCTAGCGAAAGACTAGGAGGAAAAATCAAGTCCAAGTTTTTGGACCACTCGAGAAGTTTTTTTGCTGCTTTCTGCCTGGCGGCGATCTGCTGCACGGCTAATTTTAGGTCAAATGCCACTTTCCCTTGGTACTTAAAAAGTAAAAGTGCAGGATCTTCATGAAGATGATCCTGCACAAAATGTTTGAATTCATCGCTATTGAATTCCTTGAAATCCATCAGATCAGTTTATTTTCCAGAAGGTATTCTGCTATTTGTACTGCATTGGTGGCCGCGCCTTTTCGTAGGTTATCGGCCACAATCCACATATTGAGTGTATTGGGCTGAGATTCGTCTCTGCGCAAGCGTCCTACAAATACTTCATCTTTTTTGTGGGAAGTGATGGGCATAGGGTAAATGAAGTTTGCTGGATCGTCTTGGACAATAATTCCAGGTGCATTTTCAAGCAAACTTCTTACTTCGGCTAAGTCAAAATCTTGTTTAAACTCTACATTGACCGCCTCAGAGTGTCCACCCATAGTGGGGATTCGCACGGTGGTGGAGGTGACTTGTATGGAATCGTCCCCAAAGATCTTTTTGGTTTCAAGGATCATTTTCATCTCTTCCTTGGTGTATCCATTGGGTTGGAATACATCGATGTGAGGAAGAACATTGAGGTCAATTTTATGGGGGTATACTTTTGGAGGGTTTACCTCACCGGCCCGCTCGGCCATCATCTGATCCACCGCTGCTTTTCCAGTACCCGTGACTGACTGGTAGGTAGAAACTACGATACGCTTGATGCCATAGCGCTGCCGAAGAGGCTCAAGGGCCAATACCATCTGGATGGTGGAGCAGTTGGGATTAGCTATGATTTTGTCCTCTGGGCTTAGGGTTTTGGCATTGATTTCAGGCACAACTAATTTTTTGCTAGGATCCATTCTCCAGGCTGAGGAATTGTCTATGACCACGGTACCCATAGCCGCAAATGCTGGAGCCCATTCCAAAGAAGTACTCCCTCCAGCAGAAAAGATTGCAATATGGGGTTTGGCCGCTACGGCTTCCGCTAGACCGATGACTTGGTAGCCATGGCCATTGAAAGAGATCTGTTTGCCTTTGGATCGTTCTGAGGCTACCAGAAGTAATTTATCGTAGGGGAATTGGTGTTCTTGGAGGACTTCAAGAATTTCGGAGCCTACTAATCCTGTAGCTCCTACAAGGGCAAGTTTCATGGGTGACAATTGAAATGAACAAATAAGGGCACAAAAATACGTATTCCTTACTAATCTTTGGTAATAAAGAAACAGATTAGCTAGGCTTAGGTTTTCAAATTTTTTGAGTATCTTCAACATACTTTTTTACGATAAGCTATGTCTCCATTTTTTTATCGAGCAGGGATGCTGCTCTTTTTGGGAGTTTTCCCATGGTTTATGCCTACGCTAGTTTGGGCGCAAAAGCAAAGTTTCGAAACCCCTTTTTTCGTCGTTTCCTATCCGCAAGCTTTTTTGCCTGGATGGTATGCCAATGAGCTGAGAAGTACAGGGGCGCGAGTGTTTCGATTGGCTACATCCGGCTTGAATGGATCTGGAGCCTTGGCTGTACAGCCCTTGACTACCTTTTCTGGGAAGATTTGGGTCCAACTTTCCACCAAAGGAATGGATCATCCTTGGGTAGTGTTTTGGGCCAAATCCTTGCGAAATGGAACGGGGACACGGCCTGCACTTGTTCATGCTTCTTGGTCAAATAGCCTAGAGGGACCCTTTGTGGAGAGAAATGCCTTAGGTCCTATCACCCAATTTCCCAATGCAAATCAGGAATTTAGAAAGGTAGAGCTGAAAGTCCCCGAAGCATTTGAAGATCAGGAAGAAGTTTTCCTGCTTTTAGAAATTGGGGTGGGACCCGGTACTGGCTCTGCCGCCCGTTGGGTGATGGACGAGTTCGGTGTAGAAAATCGAATGGTCGACACCCTTTCCCCAAGGGTATATTCGGTGAAAGGCTATGGACCCAAAGAAATAATGATCACGTTTTCTGAGCCCTTGGATCCGATTTTTGCGAAGCTTTCTTTGGCTTACGGTATTGAAGGGCGCATACCCTCTGAAATCAAGATGCCTAGTGACTCGGTGGTGGTCATCAGGTCAGATCAGGATTTGCAAGAGGATCAGGAGTATTCGCTTTTTCTTCAGTCTTTACCTGATCTCAGCGGTAATTTTCTTCAAGACACCCTACTTAAGTTTACCTACACGGATCCCACGCGCTTTGGTCCCAAGTCCCTAGTCATCAATGAAATCATGCCTTCCCCTAGGCAAGATCAAGACTTGCCATTTGTGGAATATGTAGAAGTGATGAACCCTTTGAAAAAGGAACTCAGGATAATAGGGATTTCTCTTTCTACCTCAACAAAAAGTACGCCGCTTCAAGAATTTTGGATTCAGCCAGGGGCTTTTGTGCTTCTCTGTCCAGCTAATCAGGCCAAGCTATTGGAGGAATTTGGGACGGTAATTCCTTTAATGAATTGGCCTGGATTATCAAATTCGGGAGAGTTGTTGCGCTTACATACGGCATCAGGGAAGGACATAGATTACCTCAGCTATAGGAGTGCCTCTTGGGGAGGAGGTACCTTTGCCAATGGGGGCTACAGCTTGGAGGTGCCCAATCCCTTTTTTCGCTGCGAGGCCTCTGACTACCTGCTCCCTTCCAAAGATCCAAAAAAGGGGACTCCAGGAGTTCAAAATTCTCATTTTTATCCTGATCAAGACTTTGGAAAACTTCAACTCGATTCCGCCTTTTTCAGGAATTCTACTCAGGTGGAGCTGGTATTTAATCAGCCCGTGGCTTCTCCAGGAGCCTTGGCTTCGTATGCCTTTTCTCCGGAACTAAAAATTGACTCCTTGTGGATATTTTCTTCTGGAAGAAAGGTGGGTATTTCCTTGGCTTCCCCTGCTACGCCTAGCAAAGTGTATATCCTTTCTCTCCCCAAGATGGAAACCTGCTTGGGTAAGTCTTCGGAAGATGGATTTAGGGCACAGGTCATCCTGCCTGAGTTGGCAGAGGCTGGAGAATTGGTGATCAATGAACTTTTGATGGATCCCAAGCCTGGTGATCCCAAGTTTGTAGAAATCCACAATACCACCGACAGCAGCTACCTGAGCCTCGAAGGTTGGGCCTTGGCCCGTCAAGAGGAGGTTGCACTGCCTGCACAGCAAGTTAGGGTTTTTGAAACCAAGGGATTGATGATTCCTCCTAAGGGATTTTTAGCCATTAGCGAAGATCCTGCTCGACTTCGTTTGTCCTATTCCAAATCTGCCGATGGCGCATTTCTTTCCCTTTCGAGTATGCCAAGTTATCCTATCTCTGGGGCTACCTTGCTCTTGCTTTCCCCTGAGGGTAAGGTCATGGAGTCCATTCCCTATTCTCCTTCCTGGCACCATCCCCTATTGCAACAAACCAAGGGGGTATCCTTGGAGAGAGTTTCTAGTAAAAGTCCCGGCAACTATGCCAGCAATTGGCAATCGGCTTCTAGCACCGAAGAATATGCGACCCCAGGAAGAAAAAATTCTGTGGCGTTTGAAGGGGAGAGAGAAGATAATCGCCTGGTCATAGAGCCGGAGGTCTTTGATCCTGAGGGAAGTCAAGGACCTAGATTCACCACGATTCGGTACAGCCTAGATCAAAATGGCTGGGTGGGTAGTTTTCGCATATATTCAGCTATAGGGCATTTGGTCTATGTATTGGGAGAAAACCTGTTATTAGGTACAGAGGGACTCTTTTCTTGGTCGGGTACCGATGAATTAGGCCAAAGGCTCAGTCCTGGGTATTATGTGGTGGTTGCCGAAATATTTGAATTGAAGGGGAGGAGCAGCCTCATCAAAAAAACTGTAGTACTAGGCACCCCCTTACAGTAGCAGGTTGGCAAAAGCAGGTAATGGAAAAATTAGATCCAATTACAGTAGGCTGGGTCAGGATTGATATTAATTTTTTTTGGGTTTTCTAAAAGACAAACGTATTTTAGGAGATTATTTTTTTAAACCCAGTATCCCGTAGACTAAAGAAATTGGAATTGTATGAGCAAGGAAGAAAAAACGGCGTATTCCAAGGATGAGCTTAAAGAATTTGAGGAAATTATTCTTCAGAAATTAGCCTTGGCAAAAGAGGAGCTTCATTCACTAAAGGAGACCTTGAGTAAAAAAAATGATAGTGGTACAGACCACACCTCTTCTACTTCCAAGCTTTTGGAAGATGGGGCAGATACTTTGGAGCGAGAGAGCTTGAACCAATTGGCGGCAAGGCAGCAAAAATTTGTCATCAATTTGGAAAACGCCTTGATTCGAATCAAAAATGGCACCTATGGAATCTGTGTGGATTCTGGCAAACTCATTTCGAAAGAGCGATTGAAGGCGGTGCCCCACACCATGCATTCTATTGAGGCAAAGCTGGCCAAAAAATAGGTTTGGATTTTCTTCATCGTCATATCGAGGCATTGATTTTTTGTGCACCAGAGCCTTTAACGGCTGCTGAGATGCAGGCCTGTTTGTCAGAAATGTTTGGCGCCGATATTCCTAAAAAGGATATTGATTTAGCCCTGCAAGAACTTTCCCAAAAGTATGCGGCAGAGGAATATTCCTTTGGCTTGGAGCATATAGGAGGGGGGTATCAATTTCTCACCAAACCAGCCTACCAAAGCAGTATTCAACTGTTATTACGTCAGCATGCGCAAAAAAGACTTTCCTCAGCCCAATTAGAGACTCTGGCAATTATTGCCTACAAGCAGCCCTTGACCAAGGGAGAGGTAGAGCAAATTAGAGGGGTTGCCTGTGATTATTCACTCCAAAAATTACTGGAAAAAGAATTGGTGGAGATCAAAGGAAAATCCGATGGAGTGGGGAGACCCTTAATTTATGGAACGTCCCAAAAGTTTATGGATTATTTTGGAATCAATTCTCTCCTAGATCTGCCTCAGCTCAAGGATTTTTCTCAACCTGAAAATCAAATCGGAGAAGAAAAGGCTTAAGTGAGAGGAATTACTTTTGCTAAGCGGGAAACCAAAAATTTTTTTCCGCTTTCCATTTCTACGCAAAGTACTCGGGTTCTCCTACTTTCTTTTTTTGTAAATCTTCTTCCTGCCAACTCGAAGTGTGTTTCTGGGCCTAAATCAGCCAAAAAAGAAAATGGATTTGCTTCATTTTTCGTATCGTACTTACTCATTTCCTTCATTAAAAACAGGTCTTTTGCAGAGCTTGCAGAAGGGTTTTTCATATGAATCCGTAAGGGAACCAAAAGGTCATTAGGAAAAATAGATTCGTCGAGTAGGGGTTCTAAAAGTTGCTTGAAGAGGGATTTCCATTCTTTACCGTGTGGCTCATGCCTGACACCATACTTGATAAAAGCTCTCAGGTGGGCAATTTCATGGATGATCGTCAGTAAAAATTGGTAAGGATTTAAGTCTGCGTTGAGCGTAATGGTTTGTAGTTCTTGGTCTTTGCTATACCTAAAATCACCTAGCTTACTGGATCTAGGTGCTTTGACCTTAAATAAAAATGGGGAATCTTCCCAAAGTCGGATGCAATAGGATAGGGATTTTTCGGGGAGGTGTCGATGAAAAAGAGTAAGATAATCGTTGGGCAGGACCATGTAGGTTCTAAGATAAAAAAAAAGAGTCCCGATCTATCGGAACTCTTAATTTTTTCACGCTTGGTGTGATTACTTAGCTGGAGCAGCAGCAGCAGCAGCAGCAGCAGAATCAGCGGCAGCTTGTGCAGCAGCAGCAGCAGAATCAGCGGCAGCTTGTGCAGCAGCAGCATCAGCAACAGAGTCAGCAGCAGCAATAGAATCTTGCTTTGCCTTCTCAATTTCTTCAGCAGACTTACCACAAGATGCAGCAGTAGCCATCAAACCAGCGATTGCGAAAATTGCAAATACCTTTTTCATTTGTTATGGTTTTCTTAATTACAACACAAATGTACTAGTATTAATTTTAATTGTGCAAGTGTTATTCAAATTTTTTATTTGTTTTTGTAAACAATTTTTAACGGAACGCCCTCAAAATCGAAATTTTCTCGTAATCTATTTTCTAGAAATCGCGTATAAGGCTCTTTTATGTATTGTGGCAGGTTGCAAAAGAAAGCAAATACAGGGTTTTTGGTAGGAAGCTGGGTAAGGTATTTTATTTTTATATACTTTCCTTTCCATGCTGGAGGGGGATATTTTTCGATTTCTTGAAGAATAATTTCGTTTAATTTCGAGGTAGGTACTCGCCTGGTTTTGTTTTCATACACCTTGACGGCCAATTCTATGGCTTGAAAAATGCGTTGTTTTTCTGTGACAGAGGTGAAGATGATAGGAATCCATTTGTGTTCTCCGAGTCGTTCCAACATCTGCTCCTTAATTTTATTCATGGTTTTGTGGTCCTTTTCGATAAGGTCCCACTTGTTGACCATGATGAGGATGCCTTTGTTATTTTTTATTGCCAATGAAATCAAGTTGATGTCTTGAGCTTCTAAACCTCGGGTAGCGTCTACCATGACTATGATGACATCGGATTCTTCCAAGGTGCGTAGGGAGCGCATCACCGCATAAAATTCCACATCTTCCTTCACCTTAGCTTTTTTTCGAATTCCTGCGGTATCGGTGATGATGAAGTCTTTGCCAAAAAATTTGTAGCGGGTATGGATTGCATCTCGGGTAGTGCCCGCTTGGTCCGTTACGATGGTTCTTTCTTGTCCCAAAAGGGCATTGATGAAGGAGGATTTGCCCGCATTGGGCCTGCCTAGAATGGAAATTTTTGGTACTCCGGCATCTGGATCTTCTTCTCCTTCCTCTTTGAAATGACTGATGATGGCGTCCAGCAGATCGCCAGTGCCACTTCCACTTACCGCGGCGATGGGAAAAATTTCAAAATCTGTTACGCCCAAGGCATAAAATTCGTTGGCCATGAAGGCTTTTTCCTGATTATCGGCTTTGTTGGCCACTACGTATAGAGGCTTTTTATTGGAGCGCAGCTCGTTGGCAAATTCTGCATCCAGGTCGGTCAGGCCGTCATGACAATCTACCATGAAGAGAATCACGTCAGCTTCTTCGATGGCGAGCTTTACCTGCTTTCTGATTTCAGCTTCATACAAGTCATCAGAGCCGGTCACGTATCCTCCCGTATCAATGACGGAAAAGAATTTGCCAGACCACTGGGCATGCCCGTAGTGTCGGTCTCGAGTGACTCCACTCATGTTGTCCTCTATGGCCTTTCTTTCTTCCACCAGACGATTAAAAAGGGTAGACTTACCTACGTTGGGTCGGCCTACTATTGCTACAATATTTGCCATGATTAAGAGGGGTCGTACCCAAATTTTTTGAGTAATGTTTTATTTTTTCTCCAGTCTTGCTCCACCTTCACGAAGGTTTCAAGAAAGACCTTTTTTCCAAAAAATTTTTCTAAGTCTGCCCGTGCTTCTATGCCTACTTTTTTAAGCATTTTTCCTTTTTCTCCGATAAGGATGCCTTTTTGACTGTTGCGTTCTACGAAAAGAGTGGCCCGTATTTTGATAAGTTGGGCGTCTTCGTGAAAATCCTCAATACCCACTTCCGTGCTGTAAGGAATTTCTTTTTTGTAATTGGTAAAGATTTTTTCTCGAATAATTTCAGAAGCAAAAAATCGTTCTGGCCGGTCGGTGAGCTCTTCTTTATCGTAATATGGGGGGTGGATGGGTAGGCGCTCCAAGATTTCTTGGAGAATTTTTTCTGTATTGAACCGTTCTAAGGCAGATACAGGGATCACCGTTTGGGTCTGTATTCTTGAGGTCCAGTAGTTTGTCACTTCCTCCAGCTGCCCTTCTTTTGCCAAATCAATTTTGTTGATCACCAGGATAACAGGGGTGTCCGAAGCATTTATTTTTTGAATAATTTCTTCTATCTCGTCGTCTGTTTCGAAGAGATCGGTGACAAACACAATCAAATCGGCGTCTTCCAAAGATATTCTGACAAAGCTCATCATGCTTTTGTGCAGTTCATACTTGGGCTGGAGCATGCCTGGGGTATCTGAAAATACGATTTGGTAGTCCTCAGAATGGATCAACCCTAAAATGCGGTGCCGGGTAGTCTGGGCTTTTGAGGAAACAATAGAGAGCCGCTCTCCCACCAAAATATTCATCAAGGTCGATTTACCTACATTGGGTTTTCCAATGATATTGACAAATCCAGCCTTATGAGAAGGAGCGTGCATAGGGTTATTTTTCGCAAAGGTACTTGATTTTTGAGAGATTGTGCTTACCTTTGTCCCACTATATCGCGGGATGGAGCAGTTGAAAACGTTTGACTGGGCTTATATCCGCCGCGGCGGACCAAGGTTCGAAGCGTTGATACAGATAAAAAAGAGAAAAAGACATATCGCGGGATGGAGCAGTTGGTAGCTCGTCGGGCTCATAACCCGAAGGTCACAGGTTCGAGTCCTGTTCCCGCTACAAAGAACCCCTTCTACGTTACGTATTAGGGGTTTTGTTTTTTCAGTAGGCCGTTCAGTAGGCTGTTTGGGGTTAACTTCATTTAAAAAACTATACTTTTTCGGGTAACTACTCTACTCTTTTATTCAGGGGTAATAGGGTTTTGATTAAAGAAGTACAGTTAATTTAGCTTTGCCTCCTAAAGGGTGTATTGAATAAGTCAACCATCAAGTGCACTTTTCTCTTCAATCTCCCTCGACTAGAATAATTTTGGGAAGCGGTCTCCCTAAAACTTTACCTACCAATTCTCTTTTCCTATCAAATTTTTTTTCCTCCTCCTCATTCTTGAATATCCATTGGATTGGAGGAATAGATAAGCCAACTTCAAGCAAAAATTTCAAATCATCCTTTGAGATTGATTTTTCAAAAAAAGCCTTCAACAGTTGAATTTTTTGGTCTTTGGTCATTTACCTTATTTTTTAAATTTTGCCTATCCTAAAAGAGTATCTGGTTTTATTCGTTCATAATCCTCTCAATAAGGATATCTAGATCATCTTCATTCAATTCTTGAAAATCAATCTTTTGACTAAATGTGGTGGTCTGAAGTTTAGGCAATAGATACGGAATCAAATCCGT
>Ga0194130_10003164_pt1 | contig 22473 bp, 16 predicted proteins | sample TA2KigsurfametaG_FD_160084 | JGI IMG/M metagenome (GOLD analysis project Ga0194130, IMG submission 160084) | Freshwater microbial communities from Lake Tanganyika, Tanzania - TA2015050 Kigoma 12 surface | ecosystem: Environmental > Aquatic > Freshwater > Lake | place: Tanzania: Lake Tanganyika... | reverse complement strand
CGTGTACGCCCAGACGATGGTCGCGGTAAGTATGGCGAGGAGCAACAGTAGTCCAGTACGCCAGAACGTCTGTGTGGTCGGTGCCGGTGGTGCGGCGTTGTTGTCAGCGCTGGGGATGGGTGGGGCTGGCTCAGGTGGAGCAAATGTGAACATCAACTCGTGTGTGGCTACGGCATCGTCGCCTGTGGGCGTGATGTCGCGCGTCAAGAACTCGTCGGCGCCGAGTTTGTTGGTGACGTGATAAGGGCGTGTATTGGGCAATGCTGTGACATATGTCGAGGCCACGGTCGGTTCAGTTGGCCGTATGCCCAGATTATCGGTCTCTTCACCGCGCAAAATAGCTCGAATGGTTGCACGCATCTCGAGCACATTGAAGAAGCGTTCGTGTGGTGCTATTTGTAGGGCGTGATGCACAATGGCCGCCGTCTGTTCACTGACGTGTGGTGCAATGTTTTTGAGGGGCGGAAAGTCAAATGGTTTTTGTCCGCGTGGATCGCGCCCACTCAACAAATGATGCATGGTTGCTCCGAGCGCGTAGATGTCCGACGCCGGCGATACATCACCACGATACTGCTCAGGAGGGGCATATCCAGGGGTGCCCATGATGTGACCACGTTGACTGTTTGTGAGACGTGCAATGCCAAAATCAATCATGCTGACGAGCCCGTTGCTGTCGTACATGATATTTGATGGTTTCACATCGCGAAAGATAACAGGCGTCTCTTGGGTATGCAAATAATGCAATACATCACATACCTGACTTGCAATGGATAGTACGACACGTTCGCTGAGTGTGCCTCGTTGGCGGATTAGATCTTCGAGGTCTATACCACGAACCAAATCCATCACAATGTAGACACTACCGCGTTCAATTAGACAACTATAAAAGCGGGGAATGCCAGGATGTGAGAGTGTGGCCAGAAGACGCGCTTCGAGTGCACAGCGTTGAAAGGCCTCACTAGCACGTTCGGTGTGTTGTGGTAGGACGATTTCTTTGATGGCGTATGAACGATTGGCGATGTCGTCAATCGCCTCAAAAATTACCGCTTGGCCACCGGTTTTGATGACACGAATCAAATAATAACGAATATCACCATCAACAAAGGCTAATTCATGACCACAAAACAAGCATGTTTCGGAACGCCGTGGATTAATACGGCGACATCCCGGGCACAAAATGTCATTACGATTGCTCATCAGTCCTCTCATTTAGACTGGGCGTAAATCAAAAATTGCCATCGTCTCAAAATGCGGTGTTTGAGGGAACATGTCGTATCCAGTGACTGCGGTCACATCATATGCCGCATGGAGGAGTTTTGTGTCTTCGATTTGCGACAATGGATTACACGATACATATACCAATCGCTGTGGTGCATGACGGATGATTTGTGCGCAGACCTCCGGACCTAATCCTGCCCGTGGGGGATCAACAACCATTACATCGTACGGTGTGGTGGTGCGCTGTAGAAAGTGTGCCACATCAGCGACTTCAGCCGTGACATTCGTGTATGGCGATTGCGCAATATTGTGATGGCACAAATCGATGCTCGGGGCAAACGATTCTACACAATGGACATGCCCGACGTGTTTGGCCAGACTCAGGGCAATTGTGCCCACGCCACCATACAAATCGGCAACGTGCGTCGCTGGACCGACCGCCCGCGTTACATCGCCGAGCAACTGCTCAAGTAGGTAGACGTTATTTTGAAAGAAGGTATTTGGGCCAATCGACAATGTGACATCGCCCACATGCATTGGCAACAAGGCACTCCCCCAATGCCGATACGGCTCCCCAAATGATACGTCAGCGGGTCCATCGTTGCGTAACCAGTGCACACCGAGGACCGCCGGATTGGTAAGTGTGTCGTGTGCAATATCGGTAATGGCGGTGGTGGTGTTCTCGTCAGGCTCGCGCGTGATGAGTGCAATCAGATACTGGTTTGAGGGGCTACGTCGCACGACGATATAGCGCAAGATGCCTTCATGACTGCGCAGGTTGTAGTCGGGTACGCCACGCGCTGTCAGAGCTTGCCAAATGGTGTGGGCAATCGTGAATCCCTCAGGAGGAATGAGGTGGCATGTGGTGAGGTCGATGATGTAATTAAACTTCCCACCACGACGCAGACCGAAACGCCCTTTGCTGGCAATAAAGTCCATGCGCGTTCGGTAGTTTAGTGGATTGGGTGAGTCAACCACCTGTAGTGGTTGCGTGGTGGTAGGCCACAATTCGGACCACAACTGATTGAGTGCGGTGGTTTTTGCGGCGATTTGATACGCATAATCAATATGCTGGAAGGTACACCCACCGCACATGTCTTGTGGCGGTGCATGCGGGCATAGTGGGCTCTGCTGAGGCGCCTGGCGCGTAGTTTCAATAATACTCCGACGAAATAGCTTTGGTGTCAGCATGCCCATCCCTATATGGTAGCCGTATGTGTGTTCTGTAGTAGTTTACTCGAAAAAAACGCCCCATAATTTGCCAAGATGATTACAAAGTGCGCTGACTCCCACACCATTAAGTGGCGTGTCACCCACCGACATGTGCGACTACCTGGGTTTTTACACGGTATGCGTGCGTGCTTAACCAAGTACATATGATTGCTTTATCGAACCTTAAGGTTTGTGTAAGATGACTCTCATATAATCGGATTGTAATGCGATAAATAGTGCAAACATTGGTTCTCATCATGGGTGAGAGCTGACCATAAAAAACCAATAGCACAAAGGGGGAGTATGACCAATAAATCATCAACCAAGTCAACTGTGTTAATTTTGACGAGCGATGCGGGGAGCGGTCATCGCAGTGCTGCCAATGCCATCGATCAAGCGTTACGTGCGCAGGGAATCACGCCGATTGTCGCAAATCCTGCACATCATCCACTTGCGCCACACACGCTCGTCGAGGCCGAGCGTTTTTATTTGGATATGGTGCATCGAGCACCTGAGCAGTACGCATTAGCGCATTTGTTGACTGATGCGCCTGGGTTGGATTTGTTTTTGGAGTATTCGTTGGCAGGTGCACTGCGTAAGTCATTAGCCGCGTTGGTGCTGACGCATCAACCCGATGTGGTGATCAGTGTCTATCCGTTATTTACGCGTATCATTTCGAGCATGTTTCGCCGAAAAAAACGGCCGCGCTTGATGACTGTCGTTACTGATCTTGGGAATGTGCATCGGGCCTGGTTTAATCACGCTGATGATTGTGTAGCGGTGCCAACAATGGCAGTGCGTGAAAAAGCGCTCAAATGCGGCATCGACATTGCGCGGGTTGTCCACACCGGGTTACCGATTAATCCGGCGTTTGGCCGTATACCGGACAACCCAGCCGTACTCCGCACCGAATTAGGGTGGGATGCCGCGTTGCCGACCATGGTGATGTTGAGTGGAGGTGCAGGGATTGGACCAGTGGCGCAAATGGCAGAGGCACTCGATACCACCCCGAACCCATATCAACTTGTCATCGTCGCTGGGCGTAATCAGCAGTTGGCTACGCAACTCCGTGTATATCCGTGGCGTCATCCGACGCACATATATGATTTTGTGCCGCTTGTGAACGTGATGCACGCAGCTGATGTTGTTGCCTCAAAAGCTGGTGGATTGACGGTCAGTGAATGTTTGGCTGCACAGAAACCGATGCTCTTTTATGGCGATGCTCCCGGGCAAGAGGGTGGAAATCGTGATTATGTGGTGGCGTATGGGGCCGGTTTGGCGGCTGGCGATGCACAGGCGTTTGTCAACTATGCAACCACGTTGCTCAGTAGCGTGCCCCTGCGGGCATCCATGGCCTCTGCGGCACGACAGTTGGGGATGCCCGACGCAGCATCTGCGGTCGCAGATGAGGTGCAGCGTTTATTGGCACTCCCTGCAGTGCGTGTTGCTTCACGGTTGTCAACGGTACGTATCCCGCATACGCGCCCCTAATCGGGGGGCGTGATGTGTACACCAATAGAACGCGCCCCTGTACACGGAAGTGTACAGGGGCGCTACGGTGTTTTGGACTAGAAGTCCATGCCACCGCCACCAGGCATTGGGGCTGATGACTTTTCTTCGGGCAGATCGGCAATCAAGGCATCGGTGGTCAAGACCAATGATGCGATTGAGATGGCGTTCTGCACGGCACTGCGGGTGACCTTGACTGGGTCAATGATACCCTCGGTGACGAGGTTGATGAACTCACCGGTCATGACGTTGTAGCCATAGTTGGTGTCCTTCTTCTCGGCTTGGATGCGGCGAACGGCGTCGATAACGACTGAACCCTCTTCACCGGAATTGCGGGCCAAGATGCGCATTGGCTCTTCGAGCGCGCGGCGCAAAATGCGGATACCGAACTGCTCGTCGTCGTGGGCGACCTTGACGCTGTCAAGGGCTGAGATGGCGTTGATCAACGCCACACCACCACCGGGGACGATGCCCTCTTCGACGGCTGCGCGAGCGGTTGACAAGGCATCCTCGACGCGGTGCTTCTTCTCTTTGAGCTCTGGCTCGGTAGCACCACCGACCTTGAGGACGGCGACACCGCCAGCCAACTTGGCCAAGCGCTCCTGCAACTTCTCACGATCGAAGTCGCTGGTGGTCTGGTCGATTTGGTTGCGGATTTGCTCGATACGGGCCTTGATGGCCTTCTCGTTGCCGTTACCTTCGATGATGGTCGTGTTGTCCTTGTCTGAGACAATGCGACGAGCGCGACCGAGGTCCTCAATGGTAGCGCTGTCGAGCTTGCGGCCGACTTCTTCGCTAATCAAGGTGCCACCGGTCAAGATGGCGATGTCTTGCAACATGGCCTTGCGGCGATCGCCGAAGCCAGGAGCCTTGACGGCCAACACGTTGACGGTACCGCGGAGCTTGTTGACAACCAAGGTTGCCAAGGCTTCGCCGTCGACATCCTCGGCGATGATGACCAAGTTCTTGGTGACCTGGAGGGCTTTCTCAAGCACTGGCAAAATCTCTTGGATGGCGCTGATCTTCTTGTCAGTGATCAGGATGTATGGGTTCTCGAGCTCTGACTCCATGCGCTCTGAGTTGGTGACGAAGTAGGCTGAAATGTAGCCACGGTCAAACTGCATACCTTCGGTGTATTCCTTCTCGAAGGCGATACCCTTTGACTCTTCGACGGTGATGACGCCGTCCTTACCGACCTTCTCCATGACTTCGGCGATGATTTCACCGATTTCACGGTCAGCAGCTGAGATTGATGCCACGTGGGCGATGTCAGCGCGGTCGCGAACTGGAGTGGCCATCTCGCGCAACTTGGCGATGAGGGCCTCTGCACCGCGGTCGAGACCACGGCGGATCATCATTGGGTTGGCACCGGCGGCAACCATCTTGAAGCCTTCGTTGACGATGGCTTGGGCCAAGACGGTGGCGGTGGTGGTACCGTCACCGGCGATGTCGTTGGTCTTGGTGGCGACTTCGACGAGCAATCGGGCGCCCATGTTCTCGAATGGGTCCTTCAGCTCAATCTCTTTGGCGACGGTGACACCGTCGTGGGTGACGGTGGGTGCGCCGAACTTCTTGTCAATGGCGACGTTGCGACCGCGAGGACCAAGGGTGGTCTTGACAGCATCGGCAACAGCATCTACACCACGCTTGAGTGCGCGACGGGCATCTTCGTTAAAGTGAAGTTGCTTTGGCATGGGTTACTATCTCCTCAATAAATCCTGGTAGTGCGAATTACCCTTCGATGACGCCGAGAATATCCTTCTCAGCCAAAACCAAGTAGTCGACATCGTCAACTTTGTACTCGGTGCCACTGTACTTGGCGAACAACACGCGATCGCCGGCCTTGACACTCATTGGCACAACCTTGCCATCGTCGGTGCGGCGACCCTCGCCTACTGCCACGACATCACCCTCCATAGGGCGCTCTTTGCTGGCGGTATCGGGCAAGAAGATACCACCCTTCGTCTTCTCTTCACGCTCGGCTGGCTTGACAACGACGCGGTCAGCCAATGGACGAATGCGGAAGTTTGCCATCTCTGCCTCCTCAACTATATCTGGCCAATTTTTAGCAGTCAATCACATTGACTGCTAACCACTGATAACTATAGTGAAGCACAAAATGCTTGTCAAGCACATTTTTCGCACTCCGGGGGTGAGAGTGCTAATTCATATAGAGATTTAACAAAACGTATCACACAACAAATCAAACTATGTGTGGTGGGAGTACGTATACCGGTATAGAAGCAATCACAAGGGAGTGAGCAATGCAGCTTGATCGAAATATCGGCATGGATTTGGTGCGATGTACAGAAGCGGCTGCACTCCGTGCGGCGCGATTGATGGGGCGTGGTGACAAAGATGCCGCTGATCAGGCGGCAGTGGATGCCATGCGGTTTGCCCTGAATGCAATGGTGATGGATGGCGTGGTGGTGATTGGTGAAGGTGAAAAAGACAATGCGCCGATGTTGTATACCGGTGAGCGCGTTGGTACTGGTGCGCCACCTGCAGTTGACATTGCCGTCGATCCTGTCGAAGGAACAACGCTGCTTGCTGAGGGGATGCCAGGAGCGATTGCGGTGATTGCCGTGGCTGAGCGTGGTGCACTCCATGCGTGGAGCGGTATTCCGTACATGTATAAACTTGCTGTCGGCGAGGCGGCGCGAGGCAAGGTTGATATCAATGCAAGTGTCGCCGAGAACATTCATGCCGTTGCACAGGCACTCCGTCGCCGTGTTTCAGATATTACCGTGGTGGTGCTTGATCGACCGCGTCATCATCAACTCATCCGTGAAATTCGTGAGGCCGGCGCGCGCATTCGCCTGATTGCGCATGGTGATGTGGCCGCCGGAGTTATGACCGCAGTCGAGGATGCTCCGGCAGATATGTTGATGGGCATTGGTGGTGCGCCTGAGGCTGTCGTTACCGCATGTGCGCTCAAATGTCTCGGTGGAGAGATCCAAGCGCGCATGTGGCCACGCGATGATCACGAACGTGCGTTGATAGCGCAACAGGGAATGGATGCACAGCATGTGTATTCGACCGATGAGCTTGTCAAAGGGGAAAACGTCTACTTCGTGGCGACTGGCATCACGTCTGGTGATTTTTTGCGTGGTGTGCAGTACAGCGATGTTGGAGCACGGACGCATTCGGTGGTAATGCGTGCCACCACAGGCACGATACGGCACATTGAATCGTTCCATCGTTGGGACAAGCTCATGCGCGTTTCGGGGATTGATTATCTGCCGAACGAATAAAAACTACAGCCCCTTGGCAACACGCCAAGGGGCTGTAACGTTGATGGATTACAAGACGTCAACGTGACTGTGATCACCGAGGACAAGGCGATACGCACTTGGACGCAGAGTTGAGCGCGATACGACGACTGATCGACCAATCAGACTGTCGCAGAGCCGTCCAGGCAGGTCGTTGATCTGGCAGTCTTCGAGCACAATTGAGTGCTCGATTTCGCTATTTTCGATGGTGCAGTGGTGATAAATCGACGTAAACGGACCGATATACGAATTGACGATGCGCGTCCCCTCACCGATAATTGCCGGCCCACGAATGGTGCTGTTGACGACCTCAGCACCAGCCTCGATGATCACTTTGCCGATGATGCGTGAAGTGGCATCAACGGTGCCGTCCTGTTGTTCGGCGAGCTCTTCGAGCACAAGGCGATTGGCCTCAAGCATGTCGTCTTTTTTGCCGGTATCAATCCACCAGCCGCGGTGCACGTATGGGTATACGACTTTGCCACTATCGACAAGTGCTTGAATGGCATCGGTGATCTCGAGTTCGCCGCGCCATGATGGTTTGATGGAGTCGATGGCTGCCCAGATATGCTTGTCGAACATGTAGATACCGACGAGGGCCAGGTTTGACTTGGGTTCTTTTGGCTTCTCGACGAGGCGCAAAATGCTGCCGTCGGGATTGAGTTCTGCGACGCCGTATGAGCGTGGATTTGGTACTTCTTTGAGGACGATTTGGGCGTTATAATCGCTGGATTGGAATTGTTGAATCAACCCAGAAATGCCACCTTGAATACAGTTGTCGCCGAGAAACATGACGAACCGGTCATCGCCCAAGAAGGGATGGGCAATTTTGACGGCGTGGGCTAGACCGAGCGGGGCATCTTGCTGGATATAGGTAATCTGGACCCCCCAGTGACTCCCATCTCCGACGGCAGCTTTGACTTCAGCTGCGGTATCGCCCACGATGATGCCAATATCAATGATGCCTGCATCGCGAATGGTTTCGATGACGCGAAAGAGTACAGGTTTGTTGGCTACGGGGACAAGCTGTTTGGCACTAGTGTACGTAATTGGCCGCAAGCGTGTGCCCTTACCGCCACTCAAAATTAGCCCTTTCATGGTCACTCCTTTGATTGATGCATGCAATCATACATGATATACGAACGTTATTTGTGCTCCCTACGAGTATACACAAAAACGGCCAGCGTGATAACCACGCTGGCCGTTTTGTGACACACAATCGTTAGCGACGTATACGTACAGCGCCGTAGTAGTGGTCGAGCCAATAACTATCATAGATGCTCGAGACTTGCACGCCGTAACGAGGTGTCATCGCATGCACCATTCGACCGTCGCCGATATACATCGACACATGGGTAATACCACGTCGACCGCTGGTGTTCACAAAGAACATCATGTCGCCTGGTGCAAGGTTGTCGTAACCACCGACCTGTACTCCGTTGCTTGCACTGAACTGAGACGCAGCTAAGCGCGGAATAGTTACGCCCACCTGCTTAAATGCGTATTGCATCAACCCACTACAGTCAAATCCAGTTTTGGGTGTTGTACCACCCCACACATAACGATAGCCGACAAACTGTAAGGCAATATTCGCCACATCACTGCTGGTTGACACATTGGCAAATTTATTCGCGTTGCGCACTGGGGCAATTGGTAGTGCAGGGAAATCCGTGGTATTTGGTACGCGTCGCAGGACGTGCGCCGAAACACTAAGCAACTCCTTGAATACCCATACTTTTTTGTTGTTGTGTGATACCTGTACCCAGTCCTTGTATTTGCCAATCAACGTGAACTTCGTGCCCTGATTGACCATGTCAATGCGCGCATGACGCGAGTCAGGGCCGAGGCGCAAGTTCACTTGATCGCCAGCAATCGTGCCCACCAACTCCGGTGACGGGTCCGGAATAGTATCAGCCGTGATAACGCGCTTTTCTACGTCGCTGCTCACATCCAAAAAGTCTGCACGTACCCACCCCTCGGTAGCGCGGTCAATGGCAACGTGGTACCAGCTCTGGTAGCGTTCAAGCAACTCAACACTCTGGTTGCCGGTCAACGTGGTAATGGCGACATAGTTTGTGCCTGGGCCATCGCGGAGCGTGAGCCCTGACTCTTTGACTGTGCCTGTGCGCGGTGGTGGGAGTGCGGGTACGTTGCTTTCGATGATATCAAAGACCAAATTGGCCGATTCAACGGGCATATTTAACAACTCGCCGGCCATCCAATATACCGGCGTATCAACGCGCTCGCGCACCTGATACCAGTCACCATATTTGCCGATGACTTGGAGCTCCATCCCGGCGTCTGCACGTGTAATGGGATCGTAATTTGTGCCAGGCCCGTTGCGCATATACGCCTTGTCAACCATCACGGTTACTGGCACCACGACTGGGGACAACGTTTGATTGCGCGACACCAATGAAATGGGCACGGGCAAATCTTCGCTGTCCACGAGTGGTGCGTCACCCTCGGTGGCCACGGATTCTTCGGTGATGGGTGCAACGTTTACGGTAAAGTCATCGGCGCTGACCGTGATGACCGGTTCAGTCGTAAATTCGGCAGATGGTTGTACGACGTCCGTGCTCGACACCATCATGGCAAAGGGAATCAGACTGATGACAAGGACGTGCATGATTGCGCGGTGGGTAAACAAACGCACAACCGATGCGGGTTGTTGTAACAAGGTGTTCAGCGTGGGAATTCGATCGGTCATTCGTGATTTAGAATCGTTGCGGTCATAACTACGTCGATTGCGTTGAACACGATTGAGCAGGTCGAACGGCTCGCTATTTGAAGGTGGGATACGTGGCGATTGTTGGATCATTCACAAGACTCCTGGAGTACCTTATGTGGTATGGTATAAGGCCTACCTCCACACCATAATCAACCCGTTGAAGTGTGGATGACTATTATAAACGATTATCAAAAAGTGATATATCGCACTATTATGCGAAAAAACTGCGACACGGAGCACACCCTCCGAATCTGTCAACTCGGAGTATAGCATGATTTTATCAGGTTGTTCAATAGCGAACCGAGCAAGCTGATGGTGTGATGATGATAGGATGATGAGGACGTTGTGGTGCAATGATGCTGCCTGGTGGTGTTTTTTTCGGTGAAATCCGCTTACGGTGATACACCGATAATTTGCATATCTGTGGGGTCAGTGGCATCGCCAAATGCGTAGACAACGGCATATTCGGGGATGTGAACCATGAGCACGCCGCCATCAAAGAGTTGGTAGTTGATGCGGAAGGGAGTGGCCGTGGGTTCGGTGGCCCAGCCGAGATGTGCCATGAGAGCGGGGTGTTGTTGCCATACCAGACCGAACCCACGCCACGGTGCATATCGTTGGGGTGGAGGAGCAACTGTTGGCGCGGAGTTTTGGGTCCATGTGTCATCAAAGACATAAAACGACAATACGGGCACAACACGGACAGCAAAAATGCGTGGACCAATACTCCAGCGTTGATACGGTCCATGATCAAACCACAGCATGTGTCCATATTCAAAGAGTTGGCGTGAGGCGGCGACATCAGTTGCAGGGAGTAGAGTCGGACATCCCGCACTTGTGCGTAGGGTAAGTTGCTGGTACGCCTGTGCCATGGCGGGGTGTAAGGAGCGGATACACGCGGTTTGCTGGTCATACACGCTGGTGCCGAGTAACCCCAGTAAAATTTCGTAAGGGGTGCCTTTTAGTTCTGGATGATACTCCATGCGTCGTCGTTCAAAGTACTGTACCCACAACCAACGCCCTTCGATGTAGGCGACCGATTCGTTGCTAATCGGGTACCCGAATCGTTCGAGTGCGCCGTTTTGCTGCCAGTACGTGCGAAAGGTGCCACACAGCGCATAGCCGGTTTCGGGAAAGATGCGACAATCGTCGTTCCCCTGACTTGTGTCATCTGCGGGTGGAATTGAGCCGTTGCCGAACTGCCATGGTTGGTTGGTGATTTCAAGGAATCGCGCACCGAGCCTACCTGCAGTGATACTGCCATCGAGTTGAATTTCGAGCCGATCACGTTCAAACCATTGCACCGAAAGTCGGCGCCCTTCCACGATTTCGAAGCGTTGAGGAGTAATTGGGTAGCCAAAGACGGCGAGTCCGCCATGTGTTTGCCAATAGGTTTTGATTGGCCCACTGATACAGTGACGTGTTTCTGCAAAGCATAGTTCAGTAGATTGTGACCATAGAGGATGAGGGAACAATGATACGAGTAGCAGCAGCACAACGACATACATGGGAGCATTACGCCACATAACCAAACGATCTCCACTGGCTATGAACACGAATTCCACATGATAGACGGTCGACTAGCGTTCGTTGTTCCCGAGAGGGTCTGCCGCAAATTGGTCGTAGAGTTCACCGAGCCGATCATCGGTGTGTCGCGCATAGTACTGCTCGGTGATGCGCGTATTGGCGTGACCGAGAATGGCTGACACCTCTGAGAGTTGGACACCTTCGTTGAGGAGCCACATCGCCACAAAATGGCGAAATGTATGGGGTGTGGTTGTCCGTAACAGGCGAGCTTCACGCAGTCGACCACGTTGCTCGACGGTATCAGCCAGCGTTAACGCGGCGTGCGTGACGATGTCCCAGGCGGCAATGCGGTTGAGTCGATGCCCTGCTGCACGCGGACCGTGTGAGATGAACAATGCGCTGGCATGGGCAAAGGAGGCGCGGCGTGCCAACAGATACCGCTCAATGGCAGTTCGTGCATGAGGGCGAATAAACACGGTGCGCCGTTTGTTTCCTTTGCCGATGACTGATACCCGATTCGCAATCAGGCCGTGGTCACCGCGCAAATCGTGCGTATCAAGTGCAAGAACTTCAGAAATACGACATGCAGTGGAGAACAGCAAGTGGAGTAATGCGGCGTTCCGCAGGCCACTGAGGCGTTCGCGTTCTGCTTTGCTGTGAAGCTGACCTGCGGGTAGCTCGGCGTCATAAAAGGTCACGAGTTGGCGTAAATCAGCAACATCTGGAGCGCGACCGGGGCTGACGCGCGGCAATGCGTCACTCACGTACATTTCGATTAACGACAAATCACATGTGAGGTGTTTGCGATCTGCGAGATGGCGCAAAATAGCCAACACGCCATGACTGTATGTCTGTACTGACCCATCGGCGAGATGGGTCAGCGAGTTAATCCATTGGGCCACATCGTGGGCTTCGATGTCTTCTGTATGTATGCGGTGTTGCGCGGTGGCCCAGGTGACAAATGAGCTCCATGCATCGCTATATGAGGCCACGGTTGCAGGTGATAACGGTCGTCGACGTTGCCGTTGTATCTGCTGCCATGTGTCAAGCACCTGTGGGAGTGGTGGCATGTCGTTCCTTTGGTGGATAACGCTCTGTATTATTATATCGTGTAGTAAAAAACAAAACAATGACCGAGACGATTATACATGATTGAGAATACGGTGTTCTTAACAGGAATATCATGAAGGTATGGTAGTATGGAGACAACGCAGATTACTCGACTGGTGTGTCTAGTATTCGGATTTGCATATTGCACCCGTGATACAGCAGGAGTGTTACCGTATGAGCCGGCGCAAACGCATCTTATTTGCCATCTCAGATACCGGCGGTGGTCATCGTTCAGGAGCACAGGCACTGCATGCCGCATTGTTACAACACCCACAGGGTCGTGACATAGACTACGACACGATTGATCTCATCACGGCCACCGGTTTACCGCTGTTACGCAACGCTCCCAAGTTATATGATCATCTCTCAACGCGCTGGTTGCCGTTGTTCAATCTTTTCTTTCAGTTGACCAATGGGCGACGTCGTGTTGATACTATCGCCCAAATAGCCTATTTGACAGCGCAGCGGAACATCAAGCGCACACTTGATGAATTCAAACCTGATTTGGTTGTGTCGGTGCATCCGATTGCCAATCGATTCATCGGTCATGCTCGTGCCACGTATACCATGCCCTTTCGATTTATGACGGTGGTCACCGATTTGGTGAGTCTGCACACGTCGTGGGGCGATCCTGATGCCGATGTATGTATTGCGCCTACACACGAAGGTGCGCAGGTCCTCATCGATCAAGGGATGCCAGTTGAGAAAGTCGTGTATGCCGGTTTTCCGGTGCATCCCAAATTCACCGCCTGTACCTTTACAACGGATATGGCGCGTCATGTATTGCACATTGATCGTGAGCGCTTCACGGTGTTGTTGACCGCCGGAGGGGTGGGGTCAGGCCGACTCCGCGAGTTGGTGATTTCGTTGCACCAAGCCTACCCGGCGATGCAGTTGTTGGTGGTTACTGGTCGCAATGCTGCGTTGCGCAATGAACTCCAACGTCTCAATCTCCCCGAACACGTCCGCATTTACGGCTTTGTTGACAACATGGAGCAGTTGATGGCGGCGAGTGATGTGGTGGTTACCAAGGCTGGACCTGGGACGTTGATGGAGGCATTGGTCATGCGGCGGCCCGTGGTAATTACCGAAGCCGTCGGTTTACAAGAACGAGGGAATATCACCTTTGTATTGGACCGTGGGTTGGGCGCACACTCACGACATATTCGCGACATCGTGCAATCAGTGGGTGACTTGATGGATCCGGAGCATCATGCAGCCACCGTGGCGCGTTTGCAAGATGCAGTACCACGTGACGGTGCGCAACGTATTGCGAATATTATCATTGAGCAATTACATACGACACCCCCGACGATGTCACGGCAGCGTCGTTCGACAACACTGATGGATTTGCCACGCTGGATGCGTCAACGCGATCATGTGGATGAAAGCCGCCGACGTATGCGTTTGTTTAGCGTGTCAATTATCGAGCATTTACGACAACAATCGCGTAATCCATTTCAATGGCGCTATCGTATTCGTCGCAAAAATCGCAAATCAAATTCAAATTCGTGATGCAGTTACGTATCAGTATTTTGTAAGTTGCGTACAAGCCACACATACGTCACAAATATGGTATAAATGTACGTGGATTATGGTACTGTATTGGTCATCGTGGACTCATTAAAGAGAGCATATCATGGCTACCGACCGCTCTAGCGATATGGCTTCAACACAATACAAACAACGACCACCGCGACGGAGCGTCACAGAGCAACGTCGACGTATTCGTCGTCGTGCGCAAATCATGATGAATAGCGTACTTGTTGTCTTGATTTTGATTGCGGCCAGTGCGGTGTGGTTTTTGTCGATTGAGCGACGATATCAATCTCGCATTTATCCGAATGTCACTGTACTTGGGGTCAATGTGGGTGGATTATCGCTGAGTGAAGCGAAACAGGCGCTCGAAGACCATTTTCAAACCTTCTATGAAACACCCATCATTTTGACATTTGAAGATCGTAGTTGGGGTGTTACCGGTGAAGAGCTCGGATTGACGATTAACTTTGATGCAAGTTTGCAACAAGCCTATCGAATTGGCCGTACGCGTGACATGGTGTTGAACATCCAAACCATTCAATCCGTGTTGCAACAAGGCACTGAAATCCCTGCCTCGATTGTCATTGACGAACGCAAAGCACAAGCGAGTGTTGCTCGCCTTGCGAGTGTGATTGATACGCCCGCTGTAGATCCTCGCCTCCAGACGACCGGCACGTCACTATGGGTCATGCCAGGACAAAACGGCCGCATGTTGTTGGTCGACGAGACGGTAGCTCGCATTCGCGAGGCATTGCCGACGCTGGTTGCCAAGCAACCGGTGACCGTGGCCACCAAGTCGTTAGTTCCGCGAATCACTGATCAAGCCATCAAGGATGCGCAGGCGCGATTTTATCAGTTGATTGGCCAGCCAGTTGTCCTGAAGGTTGGCACCAAGGAATACATGTGGGGCAGTGAAGAACTGGCACGCATGATTGATGTGGCGCAAGTCACCACAGAGGGTGCGACAGACCGTTTTGAACTGTCATTTAATCCGTATTTGCTGGAGCGACGGATTGCGGCCATTGCAGACGAAACTGCCACAATGCATGTTAATCCGCGTTTGAAGTGGAACAACGGGAACATCGTCGTTACCGATCCGGGCAAACCGGGTTGGCGCGTGAATCCGTATGAGGGCCGTGATTTGGTTATTGCGAGCGTGAACCAGTCAAATCGCATGGTCACGCTGATTCCACGCCATGTGCCTGTGCCCATCAACCAAGCAAATGTGAATACTCTTGGCTTGGTCGCCATAGTGTCTGAGGGTAAGAGTGACTTTACTGGATCAGCTCCGTATCGTGTCACGAACATCGAGGCCGGACTTAAGCAGCTCGATGGCATTCTGATTGCACCCGGCGAAGAGTTTTCGTTTAATAACGCTATCGGCGAAATAGATGCCGCTAATGGCTTCGTAGAGGGATATGCGATTATCGCCAATCGGACACAGTTGGAGTTCGGTGGCGGTATTTGCCAAGATTCAACCACACTGTTCCGTGCCGCATTCTGGGCCGGATTGCCAATCACTGAGCGCTGGGGCCATTCGTTCTATATCAGTTGGTATGACAAATACGGCCCGACTGGTATGGACTCGACCATCTTTACTGGTGGGCCCGATCTCAAATTCGTCAATGATACTGGTAACTGGATTCTCATCCAGGCTGAAGCAAACGTCAAAACTGGCGTGGCTTCGATTAAGTTCTACGGTACGCCCACCAACCGCAAAGTTGAATTGACGCATTTCATCTATGATCGCGCACCAGCCCCCACGGATCCCGTGTATGTGGCTGATGAAGAGCAACCGGCAGGAACCGTGAAGCACAGTGACCGTGCCCGCGATGGCCTCTCCATTGAGATTCGTCGTACAATCACCAATCCGGATGGAACGGTACGCCCACAAGATGTCTTCTTGACGCAATTTAAACCGTGGCCCAACATCTTCGTCCTGAATCCGCAGGATATGGCAGATGGCAAACCCGTCATCGAGATGCCACCACCCCAGCCGAATTTATGGACGCCTGGGTTGACGCCCAGCGAAGGGGTGCGCTACATCTCACCAGAGACGATTGCGCCTGTCGCCGAGGCGCCGATTCGCGTGACCAACTAATCATATTGTCAACAGATTGTTCGAGTGAACGACTGCGCATATGTCGGTTTAGGCCGATGTATGCGCAGTTTGCATGTACTGGATATATGCTGATGCAACGGCTGCCCAACGAAATGTGCGCGCGTGTGTACGTGCCATCTGCATGAGACGTGCGCGCGTATGCTGATCGTGCCATAAGCGACCGATGTCTAACGCTACGTGTGTTGCGTGTCGCATATCGGTGTACTGCGCGTGGTCACCATGTAACTGCCGTAATGCTGGGTAATCGTGACAAAGGACCACGTTGCCTGCGGCCATCGCTTCGACAATCGGTAAGCCAAACCCTTCAGCCAATGATGGGAAGACAAAGAGATGAGCATGGTGATAGAGCTGATTGAGTACGACGTCATCGGGATTTGCCAGGTGAATGATTGGCAGATCAGCGTAGGATGCATCGAACCACGGCAGCGCACGATGATGATGCACATGCCCAGCGATGACGAGCTGACTCTCACGTGGTATGTACCCCAGTCGATACGCCGTCGCCCATGCGTGTAATAGACCGGCGATATTTTTGTGCGGTTGATTCGAACTCACACACAGCACATAGGGTTTGGTAATGCCAAGTGCCGGCAATGAATGTGCAACTGGTTGGTGAAAAAAGACGTCCGATACGCCGTTCGGAATGATGTTCAGTACCCCTTGATATGCGTAGTGATGACGTATTTGTGCTGCTGCATATGCCGATACGGTGGTTACCACGTCGGCACGGGCCATGCTGCTTCGCACAAATTGCCTGAGTATTGCTCGGCGCAATCGGGAGATGCCGGGTAGTTCGAGCGGAATTGCATCGTGCACCGTCAAGAGGCGCTTGGCATCTCTACTCCGAGGCGGCATCAGGAGATATGGTGCATATATCCAATCAGGTGCAAGGTGGCGCATGATGCCCCGCATCTGCCACCACTCCATCAGACCAAATGGCCGTGCATGAAGTGGGTGAATGTGTACGTGTGCGTATGCGCTGTGTGTTGGCAGATGAAAGACATCGTTCGCTGATTGCGAATTTACTATGATGTCTAGCCGACGAATCTGTGGATGTGTGGCCCACTCATGACACAGCATTGCGGTTATGCGACCGATACCCGGATAGTGATTGATGGCGTATCGTCCATCAACACATAGATGAATGCTAGCGTTTTTCATGTGTGTACCATCCATACACATACCCGAGTGCACTCGCATACGAGGCGATGGCTTTGAGTGGAGCCCAGCGTAATTGCCAGCGTGGATCTGCGTATGAATACGGTAGCACACAATGAAACGGGATGATGATGGTCCGCCAGAGTAGCCAAACCGCAGCATGAATTGGCGTCGAAAACCAGTTACCGCCACGGGCACGGTGGCGGTCAAGCCGCACTTCTTGCGCGTGTCCCATGCCGTAATTCAGGTGCTTTTGCCATAAATGACCGAGGGTGTCGGGTGCGGGGTGATACACCCATGTCTGACCGGCTTGGACTATATTGACCGGCTGTTCGGGGGTATGTAAACGACGGAGTCGCACCAAAAATTCAGTGTCAACCCCGCGAATTAATGTGTCGTTGAACCCACCGGCGCGTGTGAACCACGAGCGATGGATGAGCAGGCACGTTGTGGTGATGGTGCAATAAAAATGTGGTGAATCGGGATTCGTTATCGTATCATGGGGCACCACTGGGTGTATGATGCGGGCAACTTGTGCGGCGACGTGGTGTTGAAATGGCGGTGCATCAAGTGGTAGCACGCGTGCACTTCCGACTGCGCCAATACCGGGCTTGGTTGCGCTGGCGAGGAGCTGTTCAATCAAATCGGGATGACCAGGCATGGCATCATCATCAAAGAAGAGCAACCACTCAGCGTCAGTTTGTGCCACGCCGAGATTGCGGGCGCGTCCATTCGGAGATACGCCACGTATCACGATGATGGCATCAGGTGGTCTGGTTTGTGAGCGTAGTGCGGTCTCCAATGCGGCAAGATGCGTTCCATGCAATGACGGAATAATGGCTGCAATCCGGGTCATCGTCGATACTCCGTGATCAGCGCGATTGGATCACACAAAGTGATAACACGCAGCTGTGGCATATTGCCAAGTCTCAAGTAGAAAGCGTTGTGAGACCCGTGACCGTGCATTGAGTGCCGTTGTTATGCGAATGCTGGGATCGTTGAGCATCCGGTTGATGGCGGTTGCGAGTGAATTGGGATCGCCTGGTCGTACAAGCAGGCCACTTGCATTTGAGTCGATGATTTCTTGAATATTCGTAATAGTGGTGGCCACAATTGGTCGTTCCATGGACATGGCAATCAGCAAGTTAAACGACATAGCCTCAGCAAACGACGGTTGCACGTAGACGTCAATCAATGGCAATATATCGGTTGTGTCTTGATGCATCTCGCGAAGAATCAAGTGAATGTGATCGGGCTGAGCGCTCTTTTGGGCGAGTTGCACGAGGTATGCATAGTCTTCACCGTGCCCTACCAAGACCAAGTGGCAGTCGGGATGCTGTTGCCAGACATGTTCCATACTATGAATCAACGTGGCATAGCCTTTGCTGGTGATGAACGGCCCAACACTGCCAATAATTCGACCGACTTCGGGGAGTCCAACTGCACTTCGTGACACCTGTTGTGTCGTATGGAGTGCATAGCGTTGGCTATCGATGCCAATTGGAATGACGTGAATAGGGGTCATGGTGATGGCAAAATGTTGCTGGAGCTGTTGTTTGGCACGATTGGTATAGACGATGATGGTGCTAATGGTGCGTAACAATCGCTTCATGAGCGTGTTGTAGAGTGGGCGGATACCATCACTCGTCAACGATGCGGGGATATTCGCAAAGGTGACCACACGCCATGGTACTTGGGCCAACCACATGGCAATGATACTTTCGGTATCGGTGTCCGGTGATGTTGCTAAGCAGTGAACTAGTGCCGGTTGCCGCTCACGGAGAAATGCAATTAAGACGCGTAGGCGCAATAAGAATGACGCATCATCTGGGATATGCAGCGCAACAATATCAACAGATGCTGATTGACGAATCGTTGTTAATTGGGGGTACATGTGTGCTGACTGATTCACGATGGTGATATGGTATGGCAGGGTTTGTACATGGGCGATGAGTTGTACCACATATTCGAGGGTGTCAATACTGACGTCGTGGCTCAGCAAATAGATAATATCTGGACGATTGGGCATGATAGTTCCTCATTAGTGTGCAGCAACATCAAAAAAACGTGCATACACGAGGTGCATCTGTTTTGCAACGTGATCCCACGTATGAGACTGTAACTGAGATTGGGCACGTAACCCGATTGTATCACGTTGTGGATGTGCGATGAGACGCTTTAGGGTGTTCACGAGATCGTCAACCGATCCAGCTGCATAGACAAAGCCGTTTACGCCATCGTGTACCTGTTCGGCAAGAGCGGGCAAATCTGGTACAACACAGACCACTCCGGCCGCCTGTGCATGCACGAGCATGCCTGATGTGGTAATGGCGCGATACGGTAAGACTAATCCGTCGCAGGCAGATAGGTAGATGGCCGCCTCATGGTCGGGCAGGTAGTACGGTTTCACCGTGATATTTGCAAGGCGTGCAGTTTGGTGGTGAATCCGTGAGAGATAGTGTTTGTCACTCGGCATGCCGGCGATGATGGCGTGCGCTTGGGGGAGGGCATGCATCGCCTCAATCAGCGTATCAATGCCCTTGTACGGTCGAATCATGCCCAAACAGAGGAATAGCGGCATCTCTTGATCCAAGCCGAGATGTAATCGTGCCTGATGTCGTGACATCAGGGGGCCAAATGGGTGTGGCGTATGGCCGTGTGGCACAACACTCGTTGGGATGGTGACACGATAGTGTGTCAGGATGTGTTGTCGTGTTACCTCGTGATGACAGGTCAATGCATGACATTGATTGATGACGTGTTGAACGCTTTTGTGCGCAATATCGTCGTGCCAGCAGGTATGTGGGCGCACGTTGTGGACAGTCCACAAGAGGTGCACACCGCGCCAGCGGAGCATCATTAAGAGTGCCACAAAGAGTAGCATTCGTATCCAAGCCCAGAACCACTGTGGTCGTTGGATGATTTCGTCAAATAAATGGATGTGAAAGATCGCCAACTGTGGACGACGGAACATACACCATACGGCATGCCACAACGATCCGTCATGAATGTCGTAGCGTTCTGCTAGAGCTTCGTGCAGGTGTGCAATATATGGCGTATAGATGAGGCGTGGCGGCAATGAATAGATGGTTGGTTTCATATGGTTGCCAAGTTTCTACTGTACAATACCCGTCTACGATGAGTGCAACAGGTGGTGTTGCAAATGATGTTGTAGTATCGTAGTCGCGACATCGATTGCATCATCTCCTGGCACAATGATATGGGCATATTGGCGCGATGGTGCAACAAAGGCGTGGTGCATTGGGCGAACCGTGTGCAGGTATTGGTGTTGTACTGATGTGATACTCCGGCCACGCTCACTGGTATCGCGTTGCATGCGTCGGAGCAGACGAATGTCGTCGGCTGTGTCGATGAACACGCGAATGTTGATGAGTGCACGCAACTCGGCCGGAACAAACAACAGGATGCCATCGAGTATGATAATCGGACGCGGTTGAACTTCGCTCCCTCCCGAAACTCGCGTATAACTGACAAAATCGTAGTTGGGAATGGTAATCGAATGCCCGTCACATAGACGTTGAATGTGTGTCGTGTAGAGTGCGGTATCAAATGCATCTGGGTGGTCGAAGTTGTACTGTTGTCGTGCGGTGAGCGAGAGATGACCGAGATCGCGATAGTAGGCATCATACGGTAGCCATACCGCACTCGCTGTTCCGATGCGTGCGATTAGCTGCGAGACAATGGTCGTCTTGCCTGCACCACTGCCACCAGCGATACCAATAATACATGGCTTCATGGCGTGTCAACTTGCTTTTGATCAATACTCCGGGCAATGGCTAATTTAAGTCCGACAGTACACCACAAAAGGGCAGTCATGTGACTGAACTCAATGTTGAAAAAGTAATGGTCGAGTACTCCTACGGCGAGTGCGGCAACAAGCCCGGCTTGGAGCCCAATTAACCAGCTGGCGTACATTTCGTCATGTTGCTGGATGGCGCGATTCAGACTGCTCCAACTACGGGCAAACAGACTGCCCATTAATACCAAGAATAAGAGCAACCCGATGATGCCAATGCGCTGGGCAATCGCCAAATAAATGCTTGATACGCCGGCCACCAAATCAATGTCAGGGGCGCGCCCAAAACCAATGCCAAAAAATGGATATGCTTGGATGACCGCGAAGGCGTTGTTGAACTCTGCCAAACGCATTTGATTTGCTTGATCTTGGAATTGCACACCCTGCACAATGCGATTGATAAATTGTTCGCCAATCCCCAAGAAGACGAGCAAGATTGTGGCCACCACACCCCCACCGATGATTAACCACCATAACCGACGATACCGCACTGTGGCCACATATATTGCAGCGATGATTAACCCGCCAAGTGCCGCCCGTGAGAATGTCAGAAAGACCACGGTGACGATGAGTCCCGTCATGAAAACCATGATGCGTCGACGAAAAATGGGTTGTGCTACGATGGTTTGCGTCGCTGCGATGGCACCAATTAACCCTAACATTCCGCCGTAACTGTTGGGGTCTACTGATAAACCAATGGCGCGCATGAGCCCATCAGGGTCATCCTCAACATAGCGCAATACACGCCCGCTTGTCGGGTAACCGATGCGCCCAAAGAGTACGAGAAATCGCTCGGCTAGTGCATCGGGAATGATGTAGAGAATCATGCCAATTGCAGCCGAGACGCTGCCGCCAATCAACAAGAGCCGTAACGCCCACTGCAAATCGTCGTCGTCTTTGATGATGTCAAGCACAGCAAACATCAACAAGATGCCCAAGACAAACTTGGCATAGTTATGCAACGTTGTTGCATCAGGCAAGCCTCGTGCACCAAGAAAGAGCGCAAAAAGCGTGAATCCCAAAAATCCTAATACCGCAGGTGCAAACCCGGTCAAGTTGAGACGATAATCGGGCGTGGTAAGTACGTGTAGGATACGCATGCCCAACAAGGCGATGATGGCTAGTGATAACAGCGATGGCGTGACGATGGCCCTGAATGGCAGGGTACCGAATGGGAGCACGGTAAACAGCATGACAATCGTGCCAAGCATGACACGATTACTACTGAGTGCATAGTATGCGACGGCCATCACCACAA
>Ga0194130_10003160_pt1 | contig 22487 bp, 33 predicted proteins | sample TA2KigsurfametaG_FD_160084 | JGI IMG/M metagenome (GOLD analysis project Ga0194130, IMG submission 160084) | Freshwater microbial communities from Lake Tanganyika, Tanzania - TA2015050 Kigoma 12 surface | ecosystem: Environmental > Aquatic > Freshwater > Lake | place: Tanzania: Lake Tanganyika... | reverse complement strand
TAATTGATAACATAGGAGAAGGGCGATATGTACCATTAATCTGAACAATATTTGTAAATCTATCAATAATGAACTTAGTAGGAATAGTGCCATATACATTTACACCAACAGCGCACATAGTAGTGGGAATGGGGATGAGTGTAAGTATACTAATAGGGGTGACACTATTAGGGATAGAGAACTACGGAAGTAACTACTTAGCAATGATGATGCCAGGAGGGAGTCCACTAGTATTAGCACCATTTTTAGTAGTAATAGAGCTAATATCACAATTAGCAAAAGGGGTATCATTAGGAGTGCGATTAGCAGCGAACATAACAGCAGGACACCTATTATTTGCGATATTATCAGGATTTGCATTCACAATGTTAACAGCAGGAGGGATAATCTCAGTATTAAGTATATTCCCAATATTTATAGTAGTATTTATAACAGTGTTAGAAATGGCAGTGGCGCTAATTCAAGCGTATGTGTTTAGTATATTAACAACAATCTATATCAACGATTCAGTTCATATCCACTAATGCCACAATTAAATTTAGAAACATTTGTAACACAATATATATGATTAGTAATAATGATGGGGGTGATGTATTATAAAGCGGTGAACAGCGCAGAACTAGGAGAAATAATGAAGCTGCGAAAACGAATGGGGAAACAATAAGGGGCAAGAGAGGTGGCTAAAAGTTTTATTACAGGTATAGGACTCGAACCTATAGTAGCCTCACTCAAAATGAGGAGTCTTACCGATTAGACGAACCCGTACAGATTAGGAGGGAATCGAACCCCCACCAATTGTTTTGAAGACAATGGCACTACCATTATGCTACAAATCCAAAAAGTAAGCCAGAAAGGAATTGAACCTATGGCCGCTACATTATCGGTGTAGAGCTCTACCACTGAGCTACAGGCTTAAAGGGGAGAAAGTCAGTGCCTACATCAAAGAAAGAAGAAAAGTGAAAGTTCAATCGAAAGGAAAGAAGGGATAAGAACAAGAAGGAAAGAGAAAAAATCTCCGAAAAGAGCAGCAAAAAGAGCAGCAGTAAGAGAAAGAACACCTCTAGAGAAGTGAGCAAAGAAAAGTATAGGGAGACCAAGAAGTAGAATAAAAGAGAAAGCGAAATCGTAAGCGATATCAGCGAGATGAAGAATATTAGGAGAAAAAAAGAAAGCATCAGAATGAAAAGAAAGGAAGAAGGAAGGAAGAAGAAAGAATAAGAAAGGGGCAGAAGTCGAGAAAAGAAGGAAAGAGGCAAGGGCTCAAAAGATTCAAAATTTAAGAAGAGCAGCTTCTCTAGGAAGAAGAGCAGGCAGAAGTCAAGAAAAGAAATGTCATAGCGCGCAAGGAAAAGCGGAGAAGCAAGCAAAAAGAGCAGCAATAGCGAGAAGAGAAAAGAAAGCATCATCTCATTTATAGTGAAGGAAAAAGAAAGGAGAAAAAGAGAAAAGAGTAGGGAGAAAAGCAAATCAAATAGCAAAAGAAAGAGATCAAGAAAGAAAAATATAGAAAAATCTAAAAAGAAGTTCACGAACGTGTCAAGAAAACAACGGAAAGAGAGGGGCTCGAACCCCCAAGCACAAAAGTGCAACAGTTTAGCAAACTGTCCTATTGACCATTCTAGCATCTCTCCAAGAGCCAAAGCTGGGAATCGAACCCAGATCTGCCTATTTACAAAATAGGTGCATTGCCAACTATGCTACTGCGGCAAGACACTAAGAGAATTGAACTCTTGCAGCTTCTTTGTAAGAGAAGTACTCTAACCACTGAGTTAAGTGTCCAAAGAGAGTAAAGTCAGGGAGGTCGGATTTGAACCGAAATCATTTGCGCCCAAAGCAAATACTCTAACCGGATTGAGCTACACCCTGCAACCTCAAAAAGAATGAGGCAAATATCACCCAAAGTAGGATTTGAACCTAAACGATCTTTTTCTTTTCAGGAAAACGCTTTAACCACTGAGCTATTTGAGTCTAGAATACGAGTCGAGGTCGTAAGGGATCGGGTATTCAAAAGTGTAGCCTAAGTACCAAAATTCCTTTGGAGGGGCTTGAACCCTCACGTCCGAAGACAATTGATTTTAAGTCAATTTTGGCTACCAACTTCAACACAAAGGAAAGTACAAAACAAGGCAAACAAGGAAGGCGTAATAGTTTAAGGAGTAAAAACGTTTGTCTCATAAGCAGAAAATACAAGTGCAAATCTTGTTAACGCCAATTAGTGAAAACTAAGTGCCCTGTGCTGGATTTGAACCAGTGTTGCATTCGTGAAAGGAATGTCTCCTAACCGACCTAGAGGAACAGGGCCAAAAGAGAAAACCGAAAAAATAAGCAAGGTCAGGATTGAACTGACGCGCGGATCCTTATGAGGGATATGCTCTACCTCTGAGCTACAAGCTTAAAAAGGGTGGTAAAAGCTCAGTTGGTTAGAGCAATACACTGTGGATGTAAAGGTCACGGGTTCGAGGCCCGTTTATCACCCAAATGCCAACGATAAATCAAATAGTACGAAAGCCGCGAAAGGCCCAGGAAAAAAGAGAACTCCTATTAGGACTGGGAGGGAATCCTCAAAAGAAGGGGGTGGTGCAACGAGTATATACGCGAAAGCCAAAAAAACCAAACTCAGCATTACGGAAAGTAGCAAAAGTCCGATTAAGTAATGGAAGAGAGGTAGAAGCATATATCATGGGGGAAGGACATAATATCCAAGAGCACTCAGTAGTATTAGTCCGAGGGGGGCGGGTGCCAGATTTACCAGGAGTAAGATATAAGTTAGTGCGAGGGAAATATGATTTAGGGGGAGTAGTCGGGCGAAAAACATCAAGATCAAAATATGGTAAGAAAAAAGATTAATGAAAAGACAGAAAGGAAGAGTATCACGAGTACCGAGAGAGGAAGTGAAAATACGAGGGGAATATGCGATAGTAAGTAAATCGGAGGGAAGAATATCAGTGAAACAAATAGAGACGGCAATAATGACAATGAAAAGATCGCTACCAAGTGAGACAAGAATATTAACACGAATTCAAGGGCATTTAGCAGTGAGTCAAAAACCATTAGAAGTCCGAATGGGAAAAGGAAAAGGATCGATAGCAAAAAGAGTAGCACGAGTAAGAATGAATACGGTAATATTTGAAGTGGAAAGAACAAAAATGGGAGAACCAGAAAGTAAATATTTAGCAGGGTTAAGGGTAGTAGGATCCAAATTACCAGTACGGTATAAGATAATAAGAAGGGCAGGGGAGAAGAAGGTGGAAGAGGGAAAAGGGTAATAATAGAAGAAAAAAAAGGTAAGAAGAGAGGTGGGCTAAAATCCAATTTAACCTCTTAAAAGATTAATGAATTGGATGGCAATAGAACCTTTGACTCTATAGTAGGCAACTAGAATTGATAAACCAACAGCGGATTCAGCGGCAGCAACTAAAAGAACAAAGAAAGCGAAAGACTGTCCTCAAAAAGAGTCAATAGATAAAGAAACGAAAACAAAAATAAGATTTACAGCAAGAAGTAAAATCTCAATAGACATTAAAAGAGTTAATATGTTTTTTCTATTAACGACGATACCAAAAATTCCAATTAGGAATAATAAAAAGAAAAATAGCATTAATTCAATAGGAAGTGTAGCATAGGGGTTATTGCAAAAGCTTGTCGAGCTTTAGGCCATGGGTTCAAATCCCATCACTTTCGACGAAACCTTAGTGAAAATTCACTAGTGTTTCATACTTAGCTAGAGTACGACTACTAAAGTAAAAAAACTAACCAATAATGCAAGAAGCAGCAAAACTAATCGGAGCAGGACTAGCAACAATAGGAGTGGCAGGATCAGGAATAGGAATCGGGACAGTATTTGGATCATTAATCACAGGATATGCACGAAACCCATCTTTAAAACAACAATTATTTGGGTATGCTATATTGGGATTTGCTTTATCAGAGGCAATAGCACTATTTGCTTTAATGATAGCCTTCTTAATACTATTCACATTCTAAGAAGGGGGGGGAAAATGAAACGCTCGTAACTCAGGGGTAGAGAAATTGCCTTCTAAGTAATCAGTCGTGGGTTCGAATCCCTCCGGGTGTTAATGTATTTAATGATATTGTGAGTACCGTTAATGAGTGCAATAATAGCGGGAGTAATGGGGCGAAAATTAGGGATAATGGGAGTAAAAAGAGCTACAGTCATATTAATGGGGGTAACATGAGTGACAGCGATGATGATCTATAATGAGGTGGTGATCCATAAGTCAGAAACATATATAAAACTATGAACATGGGTATTAACAGATATAGGGTTACAGTTTGATGGGTTAACTGCGATAATGTTAGTAGTAGTTACAAGTATATCATGATTAGTGCATATATATTCAACAGAATATATGAGTGAGGATCCGCATTTACCAAGATTTATGTCATATCTGTCACTGTTTACATGATTTATGTTAATATTAGTGACAGCAGATAATTTAATACAATTATTTATAGGTTGAGAAGGGGTAGGGCTTTGCTCATACTTACTAATTAACTATTGATATACACGATTACAAGCGAATAAGGCAGCAATGAAAGCGATGATAGTGAATAGAATAGGAGATGTAGGAGTAGTAATCGCAATAGTAATCTGTTATGCTCAATATAAGTCAGTAGAATATTCAGTTATAATGACAATGGCAACAGCAGAGGAGGTAAAATATATAGGGTATATGTTATTAGTAGGGGCAGTAGGTAAATCAGCACAAATAGGTCTTCATACATGATTACCGGATGCTATGGAGGGTCCAACACCAGTGTCGGCATTAATCCATGCTGCAACAATGGTAACAGCAGGGGTATTTTTAATATTAAGATGTAGCCCAATGATAGAGCAATCAGGAGCAGTAATGACAAGCATAGTAATAGTAGGAGCGGTAACAGCATTTTATGCAGCAACAGTAGGGATAGTGCAAAATGATATTAAGAAAGTAATAGCCTATTCAACATGTTCTCAGTTAGGATATATGGTGTTTGCATGTGGGATATCATCATATTCAGCAAGTATCTACCATTTATTTAATCATGCATTCTTTAAAGCATTATTATTCTTAAGTGCAGGGTCAGTGATCCATGCAATAGGGGATGAACAAGATATAAGAAAAATGGGAAGTATGATAGGGCGACAACCATATACATATAGCGTAATGTTAATAGGGTCATTATCATTAATGGGGTTCCCGTATTTAACAGGATATTACTCAAAAGATGCAATAATAGAAATGGCGTATGGGGCATATACAATAGACGGGACATTTGGACATTGATTATGTACAATAAGTGCAATGATCACAGCCTTCTATTCAATGCGATTAATCAATATAGTGTATATTCAGGATGCGCAAGGGGATAAAAAAACATATGAGAAAGCACATGAGCCAGGAGTAGCAATGACAATCCCACTATTAGTTCTAGGAATAGCAAGTATATATATAGGGTACGTGATGAGAGATATGATAATAGGACCGGGGGCACCATATATAGAATTTGAGGGGGGGTATGCATATCATAACATGGAATCAGAATTTATACCAAGTGAGATAAAATGAATACCAGTAGTGTTAAGTATATTAGGAGCGACATATGCAATGGTAATATATCCATATGGGTCAAGAAGTGTAATAAAAACATGATATACATTCTTAAGTAATAAGTGACATTTTGATCAAATCTATAATACAGTAGTGGTGCAAAGATTATTACAGTGGGGGCATACAATAACATATAAAGTACTAGACCGAGGGTTAATCGAGGAAATAGGACCGACAGGGGTAGTAAAAATAGTAGGGAAGATGGCGGAAAAAGGAAGTGAATATCAATCAGGGCAAATAAGTCAGTATAGCCTAGGGATAATAATAGGGACAATAGTGTTTATAGTGTATAATAGTATGTAGTGGGAAAGGGAAGATAAAGTCAAAGGACAGTGGGATCAAACCCAATTTATCAGATGAAAAACTACTTAATGGATGTGGCAGAGGAATACCAATTAGGGTTTCAGGATGCAGCATCACCAATAATGGAAGGAATAGTAAACTTTCATAATTATGTGTTTATTTATATGTCATATGTAATAACAATAGTAATATACATGCTAATATCAATACTAGTAAACTATAGTAAGGGGAAAAGAAGTATATCACATAAATATTTAATCCACGGGACACAAATCGAATTAGTATGAACAATAACACCGGCAATAGTGTTAATGTTAATAGCATTCCCATCATTTCAACTATTATACTTAATGGATGAGGTAATAGAGCCAGGGATAACAATCAAAGTGATAGGGCATCAATGATATTGATCATACGAGTATAGCGATTATGCACCAGCACAAATCAGCTTTGATTCATATATGATCCCAGAGAGCGATTTAACACAAGGGGGATTTAGATTATTAGAAGTAACAAATAATGTAGTAGTACCAGTGGATACACATGTACGAGTTATAGTTACAGCGGCGGATGTAATACATAGTTGAGCAGTACCATCATTAGGAGTAAAAGTGGATGCTATACCGGGAAGACTAAACCAGACAGGTTTCATAGCCACAAGAGCAGGGACATTTTACGGACAATGTTCAGAAATCTGTGGAGCAAACCATGCATATATGCCAATCTGTGTACAAGCAGTAAGTTTACCAGAATACTGTGCATATGTAACAGCAACAGCAACGACAGAATAAGAGGAGGAGAGGGAAAGGACCATGAATTGGGCGAGCAGATGATTATTTAGTACGAATCACAAGGATATAGGGACATTATATTTAATATTTGGGGCATTTTCAGGAATGATAGGGACAGCGTTTAGCGTCATTATCAGAATGGAATTATCATTACCAGGGCAAGCATTTTTAGCAGGGGATGGACAAATCTATAACGTGTTAGTGACAGCTCATGCGTTCATAATGATATTCTTTATGGTTATGCCAATCTTAATCGGAGGTTTTGGTAACTGAATGGTACCGCTAATGATAGGGGCAGCGGATATGGCATTCCCAAGATTAAACAACATAAGCTTCTGATTATTACCACCATCATTAACACTATTAGTGGTATCTAGCTTAGTAGAAGGAGGAGTGGGGACTGGTTGAACTGTTTACCCGCCAATATCAAGTATAGAATATCATTCAGGAGGGGCAGTGGATCTAGGAATATTTAGTCTACACTTAGCGGGGATATCATCAATACTTGGGGCAATGAATTTTATAACAACAATTATCAATATGCGAGCACCAGGAATGACAATGCATAAACTACCACTATTTGTATGAGCAGTGTTAATCACAGCGGTATTATTATTACTATCTTTACCAGTGTTTGCAGGGGCAATAACAATGCTATTAACAGATAGAAACTTTAATACAAGCTTCTATGACCCAGCAGGAGGAGGAGATCCGGTATTATATCAGCACCTGTTCTGATTCTTCGGGCATCCAGAAGTGTATATTTTAATTATCCCAGCGTTTGGAATAGTATCACAAGTAATATCAACATTTGCAGAAAAACCAATATTTGGGTACTACGGAATGGTATATGCAATGTTATCAATAGGGGTATTAGGGTTTATAGTGTGAGCTCACCACATGTATACTGTAGGAATGGACGTTGACACAAGAGCATATTTCACAGCAGCAACAATGATCATAGCTGTGCCAACAGGGATCAAAATATTTAGTTGAATGGGGACAATGTACGGAGGAAGTTTACGATATAAAACACCAATGCTATTTGCACTAGGGTTTGTATTCTTATTTACAATGGGGGGAATAACAGGAGTATTATTAGCAAATGGGGGATTAGATATAGCGCTACATGACACATACTATGTAGTGGCACACTTCCATTATGTGTTAAGTATGGGGGCAGTATTTGGATTATTTAGTGGATTCTATTACTGAATAGGGAAAATCACAGGGTTCTCATACAATGAGACACTAGGGAAAATCCATTTCTGAATAATGTTTGTAGGAGTAAACTTAACATTCTTCCCACAACACTTCTTAGGATTAGCAGGATTCCCACGAAGATATAGCGACTTTGCAGACGGATACAGCTATTATAACTATATCAGCTCAGTAGGAAGTATCATATCATTAGTAGGGGTATTTGTACTAATGTTTGTAATCTATAAACTATTAACAGATAGAATACCAGCAGGATCACAATACTGAAAAGAAGCAGAATTCTTTGAGTATGCAGGAGAAAGCACAGATAACGTAAGCTTAGAATGAGTGCAAACATCACCACCATCAATCCACACATATAATGAGCTACCGTATATCGTAAGTACAAAATAGGAAAAAAACAGAGGGTGTAATCCCAAAATTGGAGTGAGAATCCCAAGCTGTTAAATGGAAATCCGAGAGTATATAGCAATAGCAGGAGCGATATCAATAATAATTTGTGTGGCATCATACGTTTTAGCCATCCAAAGACCTGAAAAAGAGAAGTCAGAAGTTTATGAGTGTGGATTTCAGGCCTTTATGGATACAAGAGGGACATTTGAAGTAAGATTCTTTTTAGTAGCGATATTATTTATAATATTCGATTTAGAGATATCATTGCTATTCCCCTGATCAACAGTAATAAACGTCGAAAATTATTATATAGTAATGGCATTTTTAGGAATATTGACAATAGGGTTAGTAGTAGAATGGGTAAGCGGAGCAATAGATTGAGAGTAGAAAAAGGTAATATGGCCGAGTGGTTAAGGCGGTTGCCTGTAAAGCAATTACGAAAGTGTCAGAGGTTCGAATCCTTTTATTACCAAAAGTAATGGGCAAAGGCCAAAAGGTTCAAACCTAGCATTACTACATGAGAATACTTAAGGAAAATCCGATATTATCTTTAGTTAATGGAATGTTAGTAGATTTACCAGCACCATCAAACCTAAGTTATGCTTGAGGTTATGGGTCTTTATTAGGGCTGTGTTTAATATTACAAATAGCAACAGGGGTGTTTTTAGCGATGCATTATGTGGCACATGCAGATATGGCATTTAATTCAGTAGAGCATATAATGAGAGATGTGAACTATGGGTGAGCAGTACGATATGCACATGCGAACGGGGCATCAATGTTCTTCATAATAGTGTATATCCATATAGCTCGAGGGTTATACTACGGAAGTTATACAAAACCAAGAGAAGCAGTGTGATCAGTGGGGGTTGTAATCCTAATAGTAATGATGGCAACGGCGTTTATGGGATATTGCTTAGTATGAGGGGCAATGAGTTTTTGAGGGGTGACAGTTATAACAAATCTTTTATCAGCAATACCTTATGTGGGACAAGATATAGTAGAGTTTGTATGAGGGGGGTATTCAGTAGGAAATCCAACATTAAATAGATTTTTTAGTTTACACTATTTAATGCCATTCGTGTTAGCAGGATTAGCATTAGTGCATTTAATAGCACTTCATACAGATGGGTCAAATAATCCATTAGGAGTAGATTCAAATATAGATAAGTTACCATTCCACCCATACTATAGTATCAAAGACTTATTTGGATATGTGGTATTTGGAGTGATCTATGCGTATCTGATATTCTTTGCACCAAATGCATTAGGGCATCCAGACAATTATATAATGGCAAATCCATTAGTAACACCTGAGCATATTCAACCAGAATTTTATTTCTTATTTGCGTATGCGATATTAAGATCAATACCAAATAAATTAATAGGGGTAATAGCATTATTTGTATCATTACTAATATTACTGGTGGCACCTTACGTAGAACAGAGTCAAATCCGAAGTAAACAGTTCCGACCATTAAGCAAATGAATGTATTGAGTATTTGTAGGGGATTTTATGATATTAACATTTATAGGGGGGCAAGTGGTAGAGGAACCATATGTGACAATAGGGCAAGTGGCATCAGTGTTTTATTTCTTATACTTTATAGTTATAAATCCAGTGCTAGGAAAAATCGAGAATCGAATAACAGGGGGAGAAAGGCACTGCACTTAGGTAAGGAAAGCAATCTGCAAAATTGATTTAAGTTGGTTCAATTCCAATCAGTGCTTAAATGAGAATACCAAAAGGAATAGATATAAAAAAAGTAGGAGAGAATGCGATATATGTACGAGGAAAGTTAGGGATCCAGAAAGCAATAGTAGAGGGCGTGGTGATAGAGGGGTCAGATATCAAAGTCGAAACACTAGGAGGGCGAGAAACAATAAAACGAATGATCCAAGGAGTGAGTACAGGGTATAAGGGGAAAGTAAAAATACACGGAGTCGGGTACCGAGCAATAGAAGGAAAAGGGGAAGTAAAATTAAGTATAGGGTATAAAGATGAAAAAGTAGTAAAAATCAATGAGGGAGTAGAAATCAAAATAACAGGTAACGGTACAATAATAACAGGTAAGAGTGCAAACTATGATCAACTTCGACAAACACTAAGTAAAATAGTGGAGGTCCGACCGGCGAGAAAAGATAGATATAAAGGGAAAGGAATAGCATAGATAGACCAATTGTCAAAGAGAGGGGGCACAACAATAATCACAGGAGAAGGACTCGAACCTTCAAAAAACAGATAATGAGTCTGTCAACGAAACCGCATCGTTATTCCTGCAAGGATTCAATAGGAAGAAGAGGGGGAGGGGGAAGTAAAAGGTCACAAAGAGTACATAGCTCAGTGGTAGAGCAGTTCACTTTTAATGAAAAGGTCGAGGGTTCAATCCCCCCTGTACTCAAATGGCGAGAAGAACACATGTAATAGGATATAGATTAGGTACAGGAGTATGATGAAAAGATAGAGTGCCTCCGCAACAACAAAGAGAAAGAGGAGTAGAAAAGCTAGTTCGAGGTATAATGGAAAGATATGGATATTTAACATCAGAAGTCCTGGTTCAGAAGGGGCTAGGAAAGGGGGCAATAAGTTTAGTGGGAGCAAAGGGGGGAAGAATAGAAATGTATTTAATGGAGTATATCAGGGAATTATTAAAGAAAAGTCAAAAGACAGAATATCGAATCAGTTATAGAGAAGAGGAGAAGTTAGAAAGAAATGGAGAATTAAAATATAGAGAAATAGCGAAGAGTCCGCAAACAATTCAGGCAACAATACGACAAAAGAAATGAAAGTAGAAGTAATAGGAAGTCCAATCCAAGGTAGTGTAATTCAAGGAAAAGTGAAAATAGGGCAGGAAATAGTAATAAGACATAAAGGAAAAGTAATGATAGCAGTGGTAGTAAGAACACGAAGTTATACAAAAACAAAAGTATCATTTGATATGGCGGGAGTAGTAGTGAAAGAAATAGGAGGAAGAGCAAAGGGTCCAATAAGTAAAGGAGTAGGAGCGGAAATAGGAGGACTAAGCCGACTGCAAATCTAAAATAGAAGAAAAGGAAGGAAGATGAAACGACAAGATAAAATATTAAAAGGGAAGAGAGGTTTAAGAAGTATAAGAGTAAGTAAATGAAAAGTATCGCGATTATCGTACCAGTGTTGATAGCAGTAGCGTTTGTAACATTAGCGGAGAGAAAAGTATTAGGGTCAATGCAATTAAGGAAGGGGCCGAATGTGGTAGGTATAGGAGGAATCTTACAACCATTAGCGGACGGGGTGAAACTATTTACAAAAGAGACAATCGTACCAAGCCATTCAAATCAAATAATATTTATGATGGCGCCAATACTAGGGTTAACAATGGCATTAATATCATGAGCAGTAGTACCATTAGGAGAAGGGGCAGTAGTGTCAGATTGACCATTAGGTATACTGTATATAATGGCCGTGTCATCAATCAGTGTATATGCAGTAATAATGTCAGGGTGAGGAAGTAACTCACAATATGCATTTATAGGGGCAATAAGAGCAGCTGCACAAATGATAAGTTACGAGGTATCGATCGGGTTAATAATATTAACAGTAGTAATAAGTAGTGGAGAGTTGAATTTAACAGGAATAGTAGAAGGGCAAAAAGAAATCTGATATATGATTCCGCAGTTACCAGCGATGGTGATGTTTGTAGTATCAGCATTAGCAGAAACAAATCGAGCACCGTTTGATTTAACAGAAGGGGAGTCAGAGTTAGTATCAGGGTATAATGTGGAATATTCAGCAATGACATTTGCAATGTTTTTCTTAGGGGAATATTCACATATAATTCTAATGTCAGCAATGACAACAATATTATTCTTAGGGGGATGACAGCCAATATGAGGGATAAGTTTACCACTACCATGATTAGCAATAAAAACATCATTAGTGATATTCTTCTTTATTTGAGTGCGAGCAAGTTTTCCAAGAATGAGATATGATCAACTAATGGCATTGTTATGAAAAAGTTATCTACCATTAAGCTTAGGGTGATTAATAATAACAGTGTCAATACTATTAGGAGCAGAGGCGATAATATAGAAGAAAGAAAAGAGAGGTGGGTAGTGAAATCAGAGAGATATGAATTTGTGAAAATTAATATAAGATAACCGACATGAAAACATTATTAATAATACCGTTAGTAGGAGCAATAAGTTTATATTTTAAGCCAAGTAAGCAGTGAGCATTAATAATAAGTTTAGCAACGATGTTAGAGTCGTTACGAATTTATGTGTTAATGGATAAGAAAAGTACAGAATATCAGTTTGTAGAAAAATTAATATGAGAGACAAAAGAGATAGCATTCGGGTTAGACGGAATATCAATAAATTTTGTAGTGTTAACAACAATATTAATACCAATATGTATACTAGTTAGTTGAGACTCGGTAAAATTACTAACACGACAGTATCTAATATTATTAATAGGAATAGAATTTTTATTAATAGGGGTCTTTACAATAATGGATGTGTTAGGGTTTTATGTGTTATATGAAGGAGTTTTAATCCCAATGTTTTATATAATAGGGGTATGAGGAGCAAGAGAGCAGAAAATAACAGCAGCATATTACTTCTTCTTTTATACATTATTAGGATCAGTAGTAATGTTAATTAGTATCATGTATATTTATACTATAAGTGGGACAACAGATTATGTTACATTAATGGGGTACGAGCTAGAAGAGAAAGTTCAAAAATTAGTGTTCTTAGGGTTTATAGCTAGTTTAGCGGTTAAAATTCCACTGTACCCATTTCATATCTGACTACCATTAGCACACGTGGAAGCACCAGTAGCAGGGTCAGTATTACTAGCAGGGGTTCTAATCAAATTAGGAAGCTATGGAATAATTAGATACTCAGTAGGGTTAACACCATTAGCATGTGAATATTTTGCACCAGTAATGTACACATTAAGTATATTAGGGGTGATATATGCAAGTTTAACAACAATAAGACAGACCGATTTAAAACGAATAATAGCCTATTCATCAGTAGGACATATGGGGATAGTAACAATAGGGATATTCACAATGAATGTAGAAGGAATAGAAGGGTCAATTTATTTACAATTAGGGCATGGAATAGTATCAAGTGGACTGTTTATAGTTGTAACGCTATTATACGAAAGATATCATACACGGGTAGTGAAATACTATAGAGGAGTAACAATGACAATGCCAATATATAGTATCATATTTTTAGTATTAACAATGAGTAACATAGGAGTACCAGGAACAAGTAATTATATCGGAGAAATAATGGCAATAGCAGGAGCAATGGAGGAGAATGCATTAGTAGCCGTATTAGCAGGGGTAGGAATGGTGTTATCAGCAAGTTATGGGTTATTCTTATACAACCGAGTATGTTTTGGAGGAATATCGTCATATATGACAGAAGCACCACGAGACGTAACACGAAGAGAAATGTACGTATTAGTACCATTAGTAGTGTTAGCATTAGTATTAGGATTATGACCAGGACCAGTGATGAAAATCATGCATGGGAGTGTATACAGTGTGTTAGGGTAAAGAAAAAGGGTATGTTGGAACGGTAGACAAGTTCGTCTTAGGAACGAATGCGACAGCATGTGGGTTCAAATCCCGCTATCCTTAAATGAAAATAATAAGAGAAAAAAGAATAAGAAAAGAGTATGTAGAAGGGGCGATAGAAAGAATAGCGAGTCAAATGGTCAGAACAGTAACAGGGGAAACAAATAATAAGAAGAGAAAATGGTATCGGAATATATGTCAAGATACAGGGCGATCACGGGGAGTAGTCCGAGCATACAACATATCAAGACTAGAGTATCGACGACAAGCGGATCGAGGAGAAATCCCAGGAGTGCGGCGAGCAAGTTGGTAGAAGGAAGGTTAGATAAGAGTGAAAAGCTAAATCTAACGAAAAGCGAATGACACAATATCATCCATATCATTTAGTAGATCCAAGCCCATGACCATTAATAGGATCGATGGGAGCATTAGGAATGACAGCAGGGGGAGTAATGTATTTTCATAAATATGTCTACGGGGAATTACTATTAATAGTATCGTTAATATTAGTAATATTAGTAATGGTGGTATGATGAAGAGATGTAATTAGAGAAGCAACATATATGGGGTACCACACAATAGTAGTCCAAAAAGGATTAAAATTAGGAATGATACTATTCATATTATCAGAAGTATGTTTCTTTGTATCATTTTTCTGAGCCTTTTTCCATAGTGCTTTAGTACCAACAGTGGAAGTGGGAAGTATCTGACCACCAGTGGGAATCAAACCATTAAATGCGTTTGAGGTGCCATTATTAAACACAGCAATCCTATTAACATCAGGAGCAACAGTAACATGAAGCCATAATGCAATGATAAGTGGAAACCGAAAAGAAACAATAGTAGGATTAGTGGTAACAATAGTATTAGGAGTAATATTTACAGCATTACAAGGAATGGAGTACTACGAAGCACCATTTACAATCGCAGACTCAGTATATGGAAGTACATTCTATGTAGCAACAGGGTTTCATGGGCTACATGTAATAATAGGGACAACATTCTTAATAGTAAGTTTAGTAAGAATAGTAGAGCATCAGTTAACAAAACACCATCATAATGGATATGAGGCAAGTATTTGATACTGACATTTTGTGGATTATGTTTGAATATTCCTATTCATATCAATCTACTGATGAGGAGGAGCATAGGGAAAAGAAAATGAAGGCACAGATCGACAGAGAGCAAATGGGGGAACAACGAATAAAGGGAATAAAAATCGTAGTCAAAGGGAGAATCCGAGGAGGAAATCGAAAGCAGAAAAAAGTAGTGCAATATGGGAAACAAAACCAACAAGATAAATTAAGTAGAATAGAGTATGGAGCGGGGGTAATAAATACGAGATATGGGACATTAGGAATCAAAGTGCAGAGTGCAAAGGAGCGAAAAGAAGGAAGAAAAGACGAACGAATAAAATGAATAAACGAGAATTAAGAAAAAGTGGAGGAAGAAATAATCGAGGAAGAATCACAGTAAGACATCGAGGAGGAGGGCATAAAAGATTAGAGCGACAATTAGAGTATAACCAAGGAGAGCATAAGATCGAGATGACAGGGGTAGTCCAACGGGTAGAATATGATCCAAATAGAACAGCATATGTAGCGGAATGTGAGGGATATCAGCGAAACTGTTATAAAATAATCGGAGGGGAAGAAGGGGTAAAAGAAGTACAAATAGGGAAAGAAATCAAAGTAGTTAAATTAAAAGATGTGGGAGTGGGGGAACAAGTCTATAAAGTCAGTTTACGAAAAGGGCAAGAGGGAAAAATAGCACGAGCAGCAGGGGCAGGATGTATAATAGTAAAACAAGGGGGAAAGGGAACAATAGTAAGAATGCCATCAGGGCAAATAGCGGAAATCAATGGGGAAAATAGTTGTTATCAAGGGGTAGTGTGAGGAAGAGAACAGGAGAGATTGGGGAAAGCGGGGGCGAATCGAAGATTGGGAGTTAGACCAACAGTGAGAGGGGCAGCAATGAATGCAGTGGATCATCCAAATGGAGGAAAAACACCGGGAGGGCAACCACGAACACCATGGGGGAAATTATCGAAATGAGTACCAACACGAAGAGTGAAAGTTTCAATAATAAAAAGAGTAGAAAAGTAAAAGTGTCTGTAGCATAAGCGGTAGTGTTATGAACTTCGGATTCAAAGGAGTAGGTTCGAGTCCTTCCAGGCACTAATGACAATAGTATTAGGAACGATAGCGGTAATGTCAAGTCTAATGGTGATAACGGAGAAGAATACAATTCACTCAATATTTTATTTAGTAATGAGTTTTGTAAATTCAGCGTTAATGTTAATAATCTGAGGAGTAGATTATTTAGGGCTATTAATAATAATAGTGTATGTAGGAGCAATAGCAATCCTGTTTCTATTTGTAGTAATGATGATAAATGTTAAGGTAGAAGAAACAAATAGAACACGGTATGTGCCAATAGGGATAATAATATCAATAGTACTAATAATGGAAGTGTATATCCAGTATCCGCAACAAGCTCGAATAGAGAATTCAATAGGGTATAAAATCAATGGGGGGGAAACAAATATTACAATGATGGGAGAAATGATATATACATGAGAGTTGGTGATGTATGGAAGTGTAGTATTATTAGTAGCGATGATAGGGGCGGTAGTATTAACAATGAGTCATACAGAAGGAGTGAAAAGACAAGATATATATCGAAAATGAGAAGCATAGAAATTTATTTAATAATAACAACAGTACTGTTAATAGGACATAGCGTATATAGAGAGGTGTATAAGGAGGGAATAACAGCCGAATTAAGCATATTAAGTTTAAGCTTGGGGTTAACAATGGAAAATAGTATAATAGGGCAAATAGTAATGCTAACAGGAATAGCGGTCTACTTAATGGGGAGAGTGGACGGAAATACAGCAATAATCCAACAAATGGGAATAGTGGGATTAATAGTATTAGGGGCAGCAGAAGAGTTATTAATCATCTATATAGCCATAGAGATAGTAGGATTAAGTTTCTATGTATTAGCAGCACGGGAGCGAAAAGGGGTAGAAGGGACAGAAGCAGGTATAAAATATTTTATATTAGGAGCATTGAGTTCAGGATTAATGTTAATGGGTATAACAATAGTATATGCACAGACAGGGACAACAGATTTAGAAATGATAGAGAGTGCAAGTCGAGAACTAATAATAATAGGGTTACTATTTAAATTAGGAGCAGCACCATTCCATATGTGAGTACCAGACGTTTATGAGGGAGCAGCAACAATAATAACAACATACTTTGCAGTAGTACCTAAGATAGCATATCTAGGAGTATTAATGAAAATGGGAGGAGGAGAATTAGTATTGTTAGGGGGACTAATAAGTATACTAGTAGGAAGTATAGGGGCAATAAATCAAACAAAAATCAAACGAATGTTAGGATATAGTGGAGTAGGACATGTGGGATTTATGCTAATAGGGATAGGGGTAGGAACGTATGCAAGTCTTCAAGCAACAATGGTGTACATGGTAATCTATGTGATAATGACAATAAATAGCTTTGCAATAGTAAGAAACCAAGGAATCAGAAAACTAGTAGAATTACGAGGCCTATCACGACGAAATGGGGTATTAGGAATGACAATGGGTCTAGGACTAATGTCAATAGCAGGAGTACCACCATTAGCAGGTTTTTATAACAAGTATTTAGTAATAATGAGTGCGGTAACAGGAGGGGAACTAGTGATAGCGATAGTAGCAATCCTATTGTCAGTAATCTCAGGGTACTATTATGTTCGACTAATAAGATATATGTATTTCAAAGACAAAGCGGAGATAACAGTCTTAACGAACGAAGTAAACGTCCGAACAGGAATAGTGTTAGGGATAACAACATATTTAATAGTAACATTAATGATGTATCCAAGCATCTTAATGGAAGTAACAATCCCAGCAATCTACTAGGAAAAAGGGAGAAAAGGTGTGATGGCAGAGAGGTCGAATGCGATTGTCTTGAAAACAATAGTGGGTAAAACCACCGTGGGTTCAAATCCCACTCACACCTAGGGGGTATTAGCTCAGTTGGAAGAGCGTCTCATTTGCACTGATAAGGTCAAGAGTTCGAATCTCTTATACTCCAGTCTTTAGTAGCAGAAAGGTTCATGCGGCCGACTGTTAATCGGTAGTAAGTTGGTTCAATTCCAACCTAAAGAGGGAGAGGGGGAAAAACGTAAAAGATAGGAAGAGAAGTTTAAGCTAAAGGAGAGGAGAAAAAGGGGAAGAGAGGAAGTCTTAAAGAGGGGAGAGGAAAACAAAAGAACCATGAGGGAAGACCACAAGATCAAAACTTGAACATGGACATAGCGTTTGATATTGGCGCAGGGATAATGCTAGCGATGGGGACCAACACATGCAAGTCGAAAGGCGAACGGGTGAGTAAAAGATCGGAACCAACCAAAAAAGAGGGGCTGATCTCGGATTAGCTAGTTGGGTAGAGTAAGAGACTGCCCAAGGCGAGGATCCGTAGCTGGTATGAAAGTATGAACAGCCACATCTACACTGAAACACGGGTAGGACCCAATAATGGGGGCAGCAGTGGAGAATATTGTGCAATGGACGAAAGTCTGACACAGCAACATCGCAAAAGCACGGAGGATAATGACCAACGTGAGGTAAGGGCCGTCCAAGAAACGTGCCAGCAGACGCGGTAAGACGTAAGGCTCGAGTATTTCCCGCAATGACTAGGGGTGTAAAGGGTGCGTAGGCAGCCAAACAGGGGCTAGAGTACAAAGAAAGATCACGGAGGGGCTAGTGTAGCGGCGGAATGTCAAAAGATTAGCAGAAAGGACGAAGGCGAAGGCAGTGATCAAGAAGGAACTGACGCTGAGGCACGAAAGCCGGAGTAGCAAACAGGTTTAGATATCCTGGTAGTTCCGGCAGTAAACGATGAGCTCATGATACGAAAGTGTCAAAGATAAGTCAAAGAGCTCCACCTGAGTACTACGGTCGCAAGACTAAAATTCAAAATAATTGGCGGTTCAGAAAACCAAGCCGGAGGAGCATGTGGTTTAATTCGACAACACACGAAAAACCTTACCTAACTTAGAGGAGAAAAATCCACAGATACTGCATGGCCGCCGTCAGCCCGTATAGAATATAGCGAGCAAAACCCGGTAACACGGAAGACGTCAGGCAAGATGGTTCAAACGGTTAGGGCGACGCATGTGCTACAGTGTTTAAAATAAAAGGAAGAGAGCTTGTAAGAGCAATCAAAGGGAAAAACTAAAAGAAGTACGGATTTCGGAATGGAAAGTCCGAATGAAGGAGGATTCGGTAGTAATCACAAAGTAGCGAGTTGTGGTGAAAAAAGCAATTCTGTTCGCACAAACCGCCCGTCACCTCGGGAGATTGTCAAAGAGATCTTGAGAAAGTCGTAACACGGTAAGTGTACGGGAACGTGCACTTGGATAGAAGAAGGGGAAAACCCAAGAAGAGAAAGCGCGTATAGTTTATATGGTAAAATTCCTGGCTTCCAACTAGGTGAGATTGGTTCAATTCCAATTATGCGCAATCGTGAATAACATCACAATGGGGTAAAAGTAAAAAAGGGGCGATGAGGGAAGCCAAGGGTTAGAGACAAGGACGTAAGAAAAAGAAAACCTGTACGAGAAAAGAAGAATACAGGGTATCCAAAGGGGGAAACCCCAGTAAAGAAAACCTAGGGAACTGAAACATCTAAGTACCTAGAGGAAAAGAAATCAAGAGAGATACGTGCAGTAGTGGCGAGCGACCCACGAATAGTCAAAAAGCGCCAGAAGTACAGAACAAAGAGGGTAAGTGAGCCCCGTATGTATGAGGAGCGAAAAGAGGAGTAGAACATCAGTACGAAGTTTGAAGAAAGGGGAACCAAACCTCTAAGACTAAACAAGAACTAACACCGATAGAGAACGAGTAACGTGAGTGAAAGGTGAAAAGAATAGCAAAGCTAAGGTGAAAAAGACCCGGAAATCATCGACACCAGAGCAGTCATAGAAAAGAATGACGTACCTTTTGTATAATGGATTTGCAAGTGATATCGATGGGCAAGCGTAAGCGAAGTGAGAACGAAAAAGTCCAAAGATATGGGACCCGAAACCGAGTGATCTATGCATGAGCAGTTTGAAAGCACCCTAAGAAGGTGAAGGAGGAACGAACTCGTGATTGTAGCAAGAATCTGAGAAGACTTGTGCATAGGGGTGAAATGCCAATCGAACTCGGAGATAGCTGGTTTTCTGCGAAAGCTATAAAGGTAGCGCGTTTCCTCAAAAGAAGTATAGAAGTGTAAGGCACTAGAAAACTCAAGAGAGTAAGAACCCAAGAATAGCTAAACTGAAAGAGGAAATAGACAGACTTAGAGCGATAAGGTCCTAGGTCGAGAGGGAAACAACCCAGAACCAAAGTTAAGGTCATAAAGAGGATCAGATAGTGTAAGGACAGTTAACCGACGAAGACACCTAAAAAGTAGGCTTGGAAACAGCCAACTTGAGAGAACACGTAACAGTGCATTAGAAGAGTCGGATAGCGCCAAGAATTCAGGTGGCAAAGATCCGCACCGAAACTAGGAGAAGAAAAAGGGTAGCAGAACAATTCGTAAAAAAATCGAAAGAGAAAATGCAAATATGAGTAACGAACAAGAAAAAGAACCGAAGAGCCCGAGGAGTAAGAAGAAGCAGCCCCTAAGTCAAGTATCCCGAAAGGGAAGGAACGATGGGAATAAAAGAGGGAAAGAATCGGGAAAAGCCACTTTTAGTAAAACTGTACCAATCTGACACAAGTGGGCAAGTAGAGAATACAAAGGTTAATGAAGAATAATCCTTAAGGAACTCGGCAAAATGTCTCAGTAAGGAAACGAGAATGAGACCTGAAAAGGAGCATAGAATCGGGGGGACCGACTGTTTACCAAAAACATAGCTTTTAGCGAACACGTAAGTGGAAGTAATAGAAGCGACCCCTGCCCAATAATTGTATCCGAAGTGCAAGTATGAAAGTATGAGCAATAAGGGCAATGGAATGGCCGCAGTAACTCTGACTGTGATAATGTAGCGCAATCAATAGTCAATTAATTGTTGACAGGTATGAAAGGGGTAACGAGTTCCCCACTGTCTCAAGGATTAATCGCGTGAAATTGGAGACGTAGTGAAGATACTATGAAAAAGTCGTTACGGGACAAGAAGACCCTGTCAGCTTAACTGTTATTATAAAAAGCGATGGAAGGTCAAAGAGAGTAGTCAAACTGGGCAATCTAAAGAGACCAATGAAAAACCAGGATCAGTGACCAAACAAAGCTAATCATTAAAAAAGAAAAAATAAGAGAAATTATAAGAGACAGTTTGGTTGGGGCGACAGCCTTTTAAAAGGTAACAAAGGCTTACAAAGGTAAACAAAGAAGTGTAATAGCAAAAGTTTGCTTGACTGTGAGTAGGATATTACGAGCAGGGACGAAAGTCGGTTATAGTGACCAGCTAGAAGGGAATGGAAAAGCTAGCAATCAGAAGGGAAGTTACGACAGGGATAACAGGGTAATATCGCCTAAGAGTCCATATCGACGGCGAAGTTTGCCACCTCAACAAGGGGTATATATCTCGAGAGGGGTATATAAAATTGGCTATATGCTGGAACCTCCGGGTATCCAACGTTGCTTAGAAATAAGAAACAAAACGAAGGTGCGGACAATCAGCAGGGAAGCTTTCGAAGCCCCTCAACGACTACACGCCAACAACTGAAACAAAGTTGATGATATAGTCTGATCTGCTATGCGAATAGTAGTTTTATTGAAAAATAAAAATCAAAAATAATAATGAGAAATTTTGATAACAATATGCGATGTTGAATCGGCTCTGCTCGGGAGTGTAGAAGCCCCCAAGAGTTGGACTGTTCGTCCATTAAAGAGCCACGTGATTTGAGTTCAGAACGTCGTGAGACAGTTCGGCTTATATCTGTAATGACACGGAAACCAAACTCAAGAGCTAGATTGTACGCAAGGACCTCTAGGTCTGTCCCTCTGATGTACCTGTTGTCTAGAAATAGGCACCGCAGGGTAGTTACGGACAAACGGATAAGAGCTGAAGGCATCTAAAGCACGAAGCCGAAGAAAGAAAGTTTCGAGGATAGCAGGAGACTACTGCATAGATAGGCTGTGTGTGTAATAGCAGAACAGTACTAAAAATCCAAATACTTAACCCCAAAAAAAGAAGGGAAATGGTTAAAGCCCATAACCCATCACATGATGAGAACAATGACATTATCACCATTTGAGCAGTTTGAGATCCATCGAATAATCCCAATGCAATTAGGGGAAACATTTGATATATCAATAACAAACTCAACAATCTATATGATATTTGCGGTAGGGGTATACATGTTACTATATAAAATCAATATAGAGCAAGGAACAGTAGTCCCAGGACGATGACAAGCAGCGATAGAGTTAGCGTATGCGCAAATAGTAAGCATGGTAATGGATAACATAGGAGAAGGGCGATATGTACCATTAATCTGAACAATATTTGTAAATCTATCAATAATGAACTTAGTAGGAATAGTGCCATATACATTTACACCAACAGCGCACATAGTAGTGGGAATG
>Ga0194130_10003153_pt1 | contig 22525 bp, 27 predicted proteins | sample TA2KigsurfametaG_FD_160084 | JGI IMG/M metagenome (GOLD analysis project Ga0194130, IMG submission 160084) | Freshwater microbial communities from Lake Tanganyika, Tanzania - TA2015050 Kigoma 12 surface | ecosystem: Environmental > Aquatic > Freshwater > Lake | place: Tanzania: Lake Tanganyika... | reverse complement strand
CCAGGGCTGACTGAAAGTTCCTTTATCCCGTCTCTGTGGCTCTGATTCCGACCCAGCCGAGCATTCGGCTGATGTCATGCGCCACCGCCATTAGGCCAGCACGGATCGATCGGGAACCGTTGCAGCGCAGCAGATTCAGAGCCAATGTCCTCAGCAGAGCCAACACCTGCACCCCGTTGCGCTGGCTGTAGCGATGGGCGTCCTCACCGAGCTGGGTGTCGCGAGGCCAGTGCCACTGGTTTTCGATTGCCCAGCGCTGCCGAACCAGCCGCAGCAGCGCTTTTGGGCTGGTGCGCAGGGTGGTGATAAAGAAGTGCACGTGGTGAAACGGCTTGCCATCACGCCGGCCAGTGCTCACCAGCTCGATGATCCAGGTGGCCCCAGCCCAGCGCTCACGGATGGCGCCGGTGGTATTGCGGGCACGCAGCGTCCAGCGCACCTTGCGCCCATGGCTGGCCTCGAAATCGCTGATCTCAACAGGGAAGTGCCGGTGGCCACGGAACTGTGAGGCGATCTGCCGATACAGCCTGCGCTGGTTGTTTTTGACCGTCAGGAGCAGGTCGGCGCCCTGCTCGGCGGCGAGCTGAAAAACGCTGGCGAGGTATGCAACGCATCGGCCTGGATCAGCACACCCTCGAGCTCCAGGGTGCTGAGCAAAGCTTTCAGGGCCGCGCGCTCGTGGGATTCACCGGTGTCGAACGAGGTCTGCGCAATCGCCACACCCAGCTCGCGGGCGTACAGCGTGACCTGGGTGACAAACCGCGTTGCGCCATCGGCGCCATCGGGCTGCGCGGCAGAGCCCCGCAGGGTTTTGCCATCGCAGATCAGCTGATCAAAATCCTTGTCCTGATCAGCGATCTGGGCGATGATCCACTCCCTGAGCAACCCAAAGAGCGCCTCGAGCTCCACCCGCTCAAACAGGTAGAGGAAGGTGGAGTCGCAGGGGGCTTTGGGTAGCTCCAGATCCAGGGCTGCGGCGAACGCCCGGTGATGCCGTTTGGCAAAACGCTCCAGATCCCGGGCGCTGCGGCAGCCAGACAGGATGCCCAGGATCGCCATCAACAACAGCAGCCACTGCGGGTAACGCACCCCTCGGCGCTTGCGTCCTTCCGGCAACGCCTGAAGGAAGGCGATCAGATCAGCAGTGGCAGCGGGGTCGGCCAACGAACGGGAGCAGTCCCGACAAAACCGGCACCAGCATGGCCGCACCAGCTGACCTGTGACGGACTTTCAGTCGGCCCTGGGCCGTGGGCGCACGCATCAGTTTTTCCCAAGACAACCACTCCCGCTCCAGCCGCGGCGTGCTGCGAGGCCTCCACTACCAGCTCGAACCCGAACCCCAGGGCAAGCTGGTGCGCTACCCCGTAGGAACAGTTTTCGATGTTGCAGTAGACCTGCGCCGCAGCTCGGCCACCTTCGGGCAGTGGGTGGGGGCCGAGCTGAACGCAGCGAACCAGCGTCAACTGTGGGTGCCTGTGGGCTTTGCCCACGGCTTCCTCACCCTGAGCGCTACCGCAGAGGTGCTCTACAAGGCCAGCGGCTTCTGGAGCAAGACCTGCGAGCGCTGCCTGCGCTGTAACGACCCAGAGGTGGGGATCACCTGGCCGCTGGAGCGCATCGGCGGCGTGGCGCCGTGCTGGCCGACAAGGACACCGTTGCCCCCACCCTGGCCCAAGCCGTGACGGCAGGTGAGCTATTCGCATGAAGGTGTTGATCACTGGAGCCGCTGGCCAGCTGGGGCACGCCCTGCGCAAGCAGCTGCCGGCCGGGATGGAGCTGATCGCCACCAGCCGCAATGGCGGTGATGGACTGCTACCCCTCGATCTCGCCGAAGCCACCGCCTGCCGAGCGGCAGTTCTCGAACACCGGCCCGACTGGGTGATCAACGGTGGGGCATACACCGCCGTTGATAGGGCTTAGAGTGAGCCGGAGCTGGCCTCGGCAGTGAACGGCGGCGCACCGCGGGCCTTCGCGGAAGCACTACAGGACACAGGGGGCCGGCTACTGCAATTGAGCACGGATTTCGTGTTCAACGGCAGGCAGGGCAGCCCTTACCAGCCCGAGCAGGCCCGCGATCCGCTGGGGGCCTAAGGCGCCAGCAAGGCCGCGGGGGAGGAGGCGGTTGAAGAGCTGCTCACGCCCAGTGGATGCGGCGTGATCCTGCGCACCAGCTGGGTGATGGGCCCGGTGGGTAGGAACTTTGCACTCACCATGCTGCGCCTGCACCGCGAACGCAAGTAGATCGGTGTGGTGGCAGATCAGGTGGGTTGCCCCGCCAGCACCGACACCCTGGCGCAGGCCTGCTGGCGGGTGATCACGGCCGACGTGCAGAAGCCGTTGCTGCACTGGTGTGATACCGGCGTCGCCAGTTGGTTTGATGTGGCCGTAGCGGTGGGAGAGCTGGCCCAGGAGCTGGGGTTGCTGGAGCAGCCCGCTGCCGTGAACCCGTTCATCACAGCGGTGTACCCCACCCGTGCCAAGCGGCCCAGCTATTCCCTGCTGGACTGCTCAGACAGCCGCCGCGCCCTTGGCCTCGCAGCCATACCTTGGCGCCAAGACCTGCGCCGGCTGCTGGCAGCTTTGTAGTCAACTCAACAGCCGGAAGGACACCCTGGTCGATCAGCTTCTCGGCGGTCTTGAGCTTGAGAATCTGGTCCGCTGTGTGCTCTTGCGTATTATGGTCCAGTCCTCGACATAGTCTGGTCGAATGAGGGCTCTCATTCAACGTGGACCGCTTTCCAGCGGACCACGTTGACATCGCGCAGCGAGCACGGTCAGCCGCGACAACAGAACTTTGCACGCGCCACTTCCGTCTCTCCAACAATCCTGCGATCCACTCCAGGAGCAGTGGAGCAGTTGGTGCGGGACAGTAGGAGCCTTGAGAGAATGCATTGGATCCTCGACGCCCTACGCCTCGAGAACGAGCAACGGTATGGTAGGCATGACACCGGTGAGACGATTGCGTTGCACACAACAGCTCTAAACGCGTCAACACAAATGCTTTAGCCGGCAAAATTATAACGCAAAAAATTATTTATGACTCAAAATACATACACAGGTACGCAATTTAACGACTTTTACTTAAAGCCATCAAAAGTTGCAAATGAAATTATTATTCGAGAGTCCGCGATTCGCAAAAACGGATGGCAAGGCTATAGCTTATCATACCAAAGACCAGACAAGTCAACTGAAACCTTTTTATTTTCGGCCATAAATAGCACAAACTTGTGCAGGGCTTTTGCTTATCCCCCTCTAGACCCTATCAGTCCGGCGATAACGCTAGAGCTCATCTCTCGATGCGGAAACAATACCTCAATATCATTTACGTGCGCAAATTGGGATATTGAATTCAACGAGTTTTGCGGCGACACTCTAAGGGGAAACATCAGAATACCAACTGACTTTTGCATTCGGCCCTTTCAGCTGATTGTTGACGGGAAAGATTGCACTTACGACTTTTCTATCAAAAAGAACAGCGTAAAACCAAAATACTTATCACAAAGCAGCAAAATGGCCTCTTTGCCTTTTCTGATTTCGCTGCCATTCTCCTTAAAGCAAGATGAGGGATACTTAATAGCACGGTATAATCATAAAAGATCAACCTTAAGCGGAGATTATTCAAGCATTTGCTCTAAGTATATTACAAACTCGATTCATCACTCGCTCCTTAAGCCCTTGCCTATTGAGAGGAGTTCCCCCGCCCAGCCCCGCCCCTCCAAGAGGTCAGTTGCGATATTAATGCCAATATACAATGGCTACTCGGAAACCTTATCTGCTCTTCATTCCCTTTCAAGATATCTAGACCATAATGCATCTGACTTGAATATCCGGTTATTACTAGGGCTAGACAATCCCAAAAACCACAGACTTAACAAGCAGATTGTTAGCAGTTATAGCAGTTGCGAAAACGTATGCGTGTTCGCGAATAGAGTCAACCTAGGCTTTGTCAAGAACTGCAACAAATTATTCTCTTTCGTTAGGCCAGAGGAGGATATTTTACTTGTTAATTCGGATATTATCGCCCCAAACAGAAACTGGATAGAAAGACTTGTCGAATGGCTAGATATTGATCATTCGATTGGCACTGTAACTCCACTAAGTAATCAAGCTTCAATCTACTCATTTCCATTACCGAACCAGGCACAAGAGACAATGGGATCTTTAAGTGTCGACCAAACTGATGATCTTCTTGCCGGAAATGCACTAGTAAACGGTACCCCAATTATCGAAACACCAAGCTGCCACGGTTTTTGCACATTAATTGCTCATTCAAGAATCGGACTAGAGTATCTCTTTGATGAAGAGTTTGGCCGGGGGTACGGGGAAGAAAACGATTTGTCATGCCGGATTAGCAAGAAATATGGATTTCGAAACATAGCAGCACCCAATGTTTATGTATATCATCGCGAGTCCGTTTCATTCTCGAGTGAAAAATCATTGTTAATTAAGATAAACTACTCCAAAGTGTGCAACAAGCATCCTTATTACCATGAGGCTGTTGCCCGATACTGCTCGCTTGATCCGTTACGAGAGATTAGAAATCAGGCGGTAATCCAATATCTGCACAACCTTAACAATAAAAGAAAAAGCATTCTTCATATTTCACACTGGAGAGGAGGCGGAACCGATAAATATATAAGAGGTTTGGTAGAAGCGAGTCCGCAATTTATGCATTTAGGTTTAAGACCTTATCGGCAACGCCTTGGTTATGTTGAACTTTTCCAGATTACCACTGAAGAGGATGAAAGAAAACATCCCGCAGCTGCCATCTTCAGCGAGGATCAACTAAGAGGCTCTGCAAACTTGCTTGCATCTGATTTTAATGTGAGCAAAGTTGTAGTTCATTCACTGATAGATTATCTTAGCTTCGGGGACGTATTTTCGCTGTGGTCGTGCTTTGCGAGACGTTTTTATCATGATGTTATTATTCATGATTATCACTGGATCAACCCTCATCAGGACTTGCTGTCTATCGATTCAAAACTGATCAATCCATGGCCTCAGCTGTCTTTTGATATCAATAATATTAGGCTCCGCGGCAAAAGGGCTGCCAAGTTTGTATTGAGCGATAATTTAGAAGTCCGCTCTCGTAGTGCATTTTCTTTTCTTCAATATGCTAGTAAAGTTTTATTCCCATCTAAGTCAGCTTTTGAAGTGATTTCACGTCATTTGCCTGTCAGCAATCTATCTGCTGAGATCAAGCCCCATGACAACACTGATTGCATCGCCAGTAATCTTGTAACATCTGAGAATCCTTCAAAATCTTGCAAGATCAAGCATGATATTGTTGTAGCTGTAATAGGATCAATTGGGAACAACAAAGGCTTTAAGTTGCTCGCTGAAGTGGTTAACTATGCGCGTCAAGAGAATTTCCCCCTTCATTTTACTGTTATTGGCACGACCATGAACAATTCGCAGATCCTTAGTTATGGCAATGTGTCGATAACGGGAAAGTATCAAGAGCGAGACTTTCAAAGGCTAGTAGAGAGTGCGAGGCCTGATTGCGCCCTCTTCCTGTCGCCGTGGCCGGAAACGTATTCTTATACTCTTAGCCTTGCATTTGCGAACGGCATATTCCCCTTTGTCCTTGATATTGGAGCTCAATCTGAGCGCGTTCGGCAGGCGGGCTTTGGCGTTGTGTTGAACAGTGACTCTCCATCATTCATTGTCAGAAAAATCATGAATACATTTTTAGATCATTCCAGGGCTTAAGAGTGTGTAGTTGCTGTTTAGGGAAAATGCTCCAAATGAACACTCTTAAATAGGGCCTCCAGAGAAGTCAGCCGAAGGGCAGAGGCAACCAACCTGCACCAACCGTGCAGCCGCTGAGTGATCCTTACGCCGCACTCAGTTGGGGCTTCCTGAATAAGGCCAGATCCACTGCAGCGGAATGGATCTCAGCAGTTTTTGGCGGTAAAATATGCATGAACGGGCCAATTTGAGCCCAAAAGCGGCCCGGAGTTTTACACATGTATCGGCGTGAGCATCGTCATCAGCTCTCGTTCGAAGACTTCTTCCTGCCGTTTGGCGGCAAACTCTCTGGTGACAATCGCTGGATCAAGCCTGCTGAGCTCATTCCGTGGGATGAGCTGGAGGACGATTACGCGGCGCAATTCTGCAAGGGCTTTGGAGCACCGGCATAACCCTTTCGCATGGCACTCGGCGCCTTGATCATCAAAGCCTGTCTCGGGCTCACGGATGAAGGCGGATAGCGCACCCCACGGCGGTAACGACCATCGGGGATGGCCTTGAGGAAGCTGATAAGCTCAGCAGCAGTGGGCTGATCGACTGCAAGAGAATGAGTTTCGGCCATTGGAAGGGAGAAATCCCGCCGACCAAACCCAATGCTCACATACCCGCCAAGTCCTGCGCAGACAGACTTTTAGGCGGCCCTGCTCGCCACGGCGTCTTGCGGCCATAGGTCAGCCGGCAGGGCTGATTCAAAGTCTGTCCCAGGGTCTCTTGCCGGGGCTTTCAGCATGGGTTGAGGTCGGCTGAATCGCTTCCTCCCTGTGCTCGAGAGCGTCTCTGCCGCAACCGATCTCGATCTGATCAGCTACCTCAAGGGGATCCCGGACGCGCGCATGCGACGGGGCGTTCGCATCCCGGCCTGGTACCTGTTGCTGGTGGCGGTGCTGGGAATCCTTAGTGGGTGCCAGAGCTTGCGGGATCTAGAGCGATTCGCCATCCGTCACCACGTCGTGCTCACCGAGGCGCTGGGCATCGAGCTCAGGTGTCCGCCGTCGGATTCCTCGTTCCGCTACTTCTTCCTCTAGGTGGATGTGGTTGTCCTATGCGCTGCCATTCGTGACTGGACGATCGCCCAGATCGCCAGCGGCGCGGGCGATCTCGACCAGCTGATCACGGGCAGCCTGGCGAGCTGGATCTGGAGGGCGTGCTGATCCAAGCGGACGCGCTCCATACCCAGCGCCCGTTTTTCGGCAGCTCTAGGAGCAGGGGGCCGACTTCCTCCTGACGGTGTAGCCGAAGGCTTCTCCGAAGGAGGAAGCCAGCCAGAAAACGCTGCACCGCCAGATCGTCAGCCAGCTCAGGGAAAGCGCAAGATCCCCTCCGTGGCAACGGATCATGAGATCAGCCACAGTCGCAACGTCACCTTGACGCTGTGGGCCAAACAAGCGCCTGAGCACATCCGGGAGGCCAGGATCGGCAGCAGCTGGATCGTGGAGGTCACGACCACCGGCAGCCGGGACGGCAAGCCCTTTCAGGCCACCCATCTGTTCCTCACCAGTCTGCGCACTACGCCAGCAGCGCTGCTGCAACTGGTTCACGACCACTGGAGCATTGAGGGCTGGCACTGGATCCGCGACACCCAGCTCCATGAGGACGCACACCGCTAACGCGGCAATGGCGCCGGAGCGATGGCCACGCTGCGAACCGCAGCTCTCAACCTGCTGCGCCTGGTGGATTCCGGTCAATCCGCTCTGGCATGCAGGAGGTGATGCACGACATCACGGCCCTTCTGGCGATGGCCAGGCAGAGTCCTCAGCCCAACCCATGCTGAGACTTTGAATCAGCACTGGGTCAGCCGTTCCTTGATCACCTGAGATCCTTTGAGGCCACTGTGTTTTACAGCGATCAGGAAGTCGACGCCACGCTGCTCGAGGTAGAGGAAAATGGGCGGCTTGCATGCAGCGCGTCGGCCTGCACCGCACCAGCATGCCGTTGAGCTCGACGCGATCAAATAGCTGGCGCAAGCCCCGCGATCTTGCCGTCGACATCGGTGGCGTAGGTGTTTTGGGCGATCGCGACCCCAGGGGTGTTGGAATACAGGCTCACCTGGGCGATAAAAGGAGCTGCGCCAGAAGCGGTTTGATCAATCGAAACCCGCAGGGTCTTGCCATCGCACACCAGGGTGTCGACGCTCTCGGTGACGCCAGGTTGGGCTGCCATCCACTGCTGCAGCAGGGCATCGAAGCCACCGACATCGAGCTGAGAGAGGAGTAACCGGAAGGTCGAGTCCGATGGCGGGTTGGCGATGTGGGTGCCGAGCAGCACGTTGAGGGTATTGCGGTGGCGCTTGGAAAACCGCTCCATCCCGAGCAACGAACCCTGGTTGCTCGCGTCCCAGGGGAGTGGTGCAAATCCCAGAGGACGCAAGCCCCATTACCCCAGTTCAGGCCAGTGATCACGGCCCTATTGTCCCGCAGGTGGCATTTGGCATGGGTTTTCCAGAGTCTTCTTAAGATAAAAGAGAATGCCTTACTCTTGATGAAAAAGATTGGGGTTAGACATGTCATAAGAATTATCTACAAAAACATTATCAACAGAAACGAAAAAGTCCATAAGTCCACCTTTACCCGGCTCAGAAAATTCCTCTTGTATTGCACCAATTCCAAGGGAAGCCATCTCATAATATACAGGAAAGAAGGGGTTTTCGCCAATGTTGTTGGAATTCATTTTATTATCCTTAACAAGATTTCCAATGCAGGAACGAACGAGCTTAATACCCCCTCCATAGTTGTTCACCACAACATTAGAAGTGATATGATTCAGGCAACCATTATCTATAGATATGCCTGGGAGCTTGCAGCAGCTTGAGCCATCGTCGAGCAATTGATAATGCTCAATAAAATCAATTGCAAGATCACAGGAACTCATATTTGTTCGATTACCGTTATATGCAATATGGGAATTAGAAAGGGTGCACATGCAGCTTCCCCAGTCAAAACAAATGCCTTCCTTATTATTATCCTTAAAGCAACACTCGAGAAAGTGAATGGAAATAGCGCCCTCCAAGTACACACCTTGAGCCCTATTTGAAACAAACCTGGAACGAGATAGAATAATACAAGAAGGCTTATTTACTTTTTCTTCAATACTCAAGGGCTCATGACAGCCCTCAGGCATCATTTCAGGGGTGACGTGCGCAGAGCAATTCACGATGTGTAGTCCAGCATCACAATTATAATATCCGCGACTTAACGAAAATACACTATCTTCGATTAGACCATGCGAGGAACTTCCTGCTATCAGAAGAGTTGAGGCTAAATTATTTTTTCCATATAAGTTTTGAATCGCAAAGAGAGATGAATTAAATAAAACAAGTCCATAGCCTTCAAAATCGGAGAAGGAGCAATTGCTGACAGTAAATATTGAACTATTAGAAATCATTAACCCGTTGGCGCCAAAAGCCTGATTTACGCTTCGGATAGCAAACGAAGAGCAATTAGTGATAGTAAGCAAAAACTTAGGCTGAGGGGGGGGGGCCTGGCTTACCATTGGAAATTACGAGAAACTCAGTACAATTTTCTATACAAACTCCCGAATTAGGCAGGCTTTCATTAATATAATATACAAATTTGGACTTATTCTTTAAAGTGCCATCGTCGAGATCTCGAGAATCAAAAATATATTCATATGTATCAGATATTTTGAATTCGGAAAGGAGCTGACTGCTCCTATTAAGATCAACAAGGCCCGAATAGATAAAGCCATCAAATATATATCTTGAACAACTACGTAAGGCCATCGATAGATGAGCATATCTCTTTAAAAAAGAAAAGGCTTCGGAATTCATGAGAGTAGAAATTGTGTGCTATAAGTGACTAGAAATAAAAGGATGCAGGCACATTAAGCGGGTTTATAGTCAGCCCTGAGTGCATCAAGAACTTGCGTAAGCAAAGAATCAAAAGCATAGTTCAGCAAAATCGTTATAGCAAAAGAAAAGAGTCCTACGGAAAAAATGCTGGAATACGAGTCTTTGTATTTATAGCTTCGGCAATTTGGCCAGAAGCATTTAACGCCTCTAAAATTGTAACGTCCATATCCATATATCTAAATGTTCCAAGCCTGCCGACAAAGCTTACCTTGGATTGCTGGCTAGCTAACTCTATATACTTATCTAATAGAGGATTACTTCCGGCAAATCTTACAGGATAGTATGGTTCATCATTATCCAAACATTTTCGACTATACTCTTTAAAGCAAATAGTCATTTCATGTTCCTCCCAAGGCGAAAAATGCTTGTGTTCTGTAATACGGGTATAAGGAATATCCTTGTCGCAGTAATTAATTACTGCATTTCCTTGGAAATTTCCTTCACAAGTAAAAGGTACAAAGTCAAGCGTGCGATACGGAAGCCGACCTAGGCAATAATTAAACCAAGCGTCTAGTGGACCAGAGTAAAAAGTATGAACATAGTTTGCTGCCTCATCTGTCTTAAAGGATCTATTTAGGAAAAGATTAATATGTGGATGGTCAAGTATTTTCTCAAAAATTGGAGTATAGCCATGCTTAGGCATTACTTGGATCGAATGATTAAAATAACTATCATTATAATCAAAACGTACAGGAAGCCTTTTGAGAATAGAGGCGGGCAAATCTACCGGACTAATCTCCCATTGTTTTAAGGTGTAGCCCTGAAAAAACAACTCATACAAATCTTTACCGATCATGCTTAACGCTTGTTCCTCAAAATTCTGAGGGTCAATAATTGATGCATCTGCCTGCATCTTAATATGATCAATCGCAGCTCGAGGTCCAAAGGTTTTACCGAATACTTGATTTATAGTATGTAAATTTATAGGAAGAGAATATACAGACCCCCTCGCTACCGCCTTCACTCTATTTGTATAAGAATGAAATTCAGAGAATTGCGAAATATATTCCCAAACCCGCAAATTATCCGTATGAAAAATATGTGGGCCATACTTGTGTACAAGAACATTTGTTGACTCGTCACGATAAGTAAAACAATTCCCGCCGATATGAGGCCTTGATTCGAAAACATCAACTCGGAAAGATAGTTCGGCAAGACTACGCGCAATAATTGCACCAGTAAAACCGGAGCCGACGACACAAAAAGTTGAAGTCATTACAAGAAAATTAGATGATGTCCAGAACAATACGACTATACCAAGGAACGCTTTTCCTTGTATCCGTATTTTAAGTAATGCTTTAAAGGATCTACATTTGCTGCACGGACGTCCGGATTTAACTCCAAATAGCGAATGGGATCAAAGGTTTGCAGCAATATCTCATACTGCAGTTTGGACATTCCGTTGGGATAGACCTTCTTCTCCAAAACTAGTGTATCAGTAGACGGACAACTAGGAGTAACGATTTCTTTAATTGGCTCTTTTTGATATCGAGAAGAGACAGCACAACTGTAGCTCTTCGATGCCAACAAGTTGCTCCAAAACGTCTCTGTGGTGGTTGAATGATACTTAAATATCTGGTCTTTAATGGCGAGATCAAAATTAGCATCCCAAGTCTGGAGGAGTGCAAAAGTTTGCAATGCCAACTCATGCACGGCAGATATATTGGACCTATCATTTCGCTTGTAAATATAATATGATTTCCGAGAGGGCCAGTATAGGGCTACTAAATGTTTAGACTTATCAGGAACAGACATTGAGTGGACGAATGAAATTATCTGTATATTATCTCGATCAGACCTTTGATGTGGATTGCATGAGTTCGAGAATTTAGCCTCGATCTCAGCAAACTCTTTTTTTCGCATAAGGTACAATTCATCGAATAATTCACTGAAAAGCAGCTTGGGTGAGCTTAAGTCTTCAACAATTTTTGAATATAGGCAAACTCCAAACATATCATGATGCATCGCATGATCGTGGATACGATCAACAAGGCTGGTCTTAACTTTAAGATAGTCCCAATCGCCATGAACAATATTTATAATTAAGCCATGCATATACGCCATGTATTCTTGCCAGTAAGAATGGGCGGGCTCTTGCCAAACAGCAAGATTAGGGTTAGATAATAGAATTCCATTTTTCTTGCATCGCAAGGAATAATCAACATCATCGCCTCGAAGGAAAAAAGCTGCAGGATAACCTATTTCATCTTGAGTTTCAGAAGAAAAAGAAATTAGATTAAATGTTACATAGTCAGGCATGCTCTCTAAGCCGAACCTATGCAGGTTCTGATATTTTTTAAATAGCCAACCGTGATTAATTAGCTGCGGAGTTACTGAAGTTATTTCAGTTGATCCAGCAAGGTATTCTTTGCCCCAGGTTCCTCCATTTTCCCACAGCCTGCATGGCTCAGAATCCATAAAAATCGGCGCACCAAACGTAACGTCTGACCTCTTCAGCTGATTGAACGCGAATACCCTATACAGAGTCTCAGGACTTGCGCAAACGTCATCATCTAAAATAACAAAATCACATTCACTTGACATTGTATTATTAGGCTTAAAATATTCAGCTTTACTTAGCTTGGACAAATATAGATTTATAGATGCATTCCCTCCTCCGCCAAAGTTTGGCCCTGTCCAGGCAGAGCAATTCATGTTTATTTTCTGGATTTCGTCTATAAGTAAATTTTCGGAGTTAGGGGTAGAATCATATACACAAAACATACTCGAAGAAAAGAATATTGCTTTGGATTCTTGTATGTGGTCCCAAAACTTACTATCAACTACCCGCCTGAGAGAGTTTAAAACCCCAGTAGTATTGCCATATGTCCTCACAAGGAAAATTGTGGGACGTATCTTTTCTCTAGCAAAATTTAATGCGTAATACATTGAGTTAAGTATTACACCGTGAGATTCTAGCTCTATAAAATATCTATTAATGCATTGATTTGCCGGTAGTCTTGCAAAAGGAATACAGGTAGTGCCACTGTTATTATTAATGTTAACGGACTTTTGTAGCTCGACATCTCCATTGTTAGTCTCTACATAAATACGTACCAAAAAACTGCCGCGGGCGTCAATAACGACCGACAAGGGATGATCTAAATTGCAATGTCGAAAGCAATTTACATAGAGTGAGTTTCTCAGCGTTCCTGTGTGGATCTTGCCTCCTTTGGGAATAGCTATTGGAAAATTGGTGCTTGAAAAAGCGAGCTGATCTGGTTCAGTGCAATAAAATAATGTCTCTGGCAACCCAAGTTGCATTGAGTTGAGCTCAAAATGTTGAATTGGTAAATCCATGGTGGCTTAATCAGTTAACTATACTAGAAACCTGGTCTTAAGCAGTCAGTTGAAGCGCATGGTTTTAAAGACCATTTAGGCATTAGGCAAAGTTCTCGTCTGCGATCCGTCGTGTCAATACAGTTCGCTTAGGAGAGATGCCATTAGGATTTGTTCTGGCAATGGACACAGAGTCTTCTCAATCCTACTATCAGATATTAGCCAGTCGAGGGCCGCCTCCTGCAGGTCGAAGTGGTCGCCGTTGCGATCCACGCAGTAGCGGCCGAACACCAGCTTCTCCACCAGCCGCACACCGGGACCGATGCGGGAGTAATCAAAGATGATCGAGTTGTCGATCGTGGCTCCTTCGCAGATGTGGCAGTTGGGGCCGATCATCGCCGGGCCAATGATCGTGGCGCCGTTCTCGATGCGGGTCATGCCGCCCACGTAGATCGGCCCGCTCACGTTGATCTGGTCCCAGTCGGCAGCCACATTCAGTCCGGTGAAGACGCCAGGGCGCACCTCCTTGCCCGGAATCTGCACCTGGCGCACCTGGCCCTGCAGCACACTGCGGATCGCCTGCCAGTAATCGGGCACCTTGCCGATGTCGACCCACTCGAATTCCATCGGCAGGGCATAGAACGGTGCCCCGGATGCCACCAGCTTGGGAAAGAGATCTGAACCGATGTCAAACGGTTCGTCGCTGGGCACCACATCAAGCACTTCCGGCTCGAAGATGTAGATGCCGGTGTTGATCATGTCGCTGGCGGCCTGATCCACTGCCGGCTTCTCCTGGAAGGAGCGCACCCGACCATCGTCGTCGGTAACCACTACGCCGTAACTGCTCACCTGATCCTTGGGCACCCGCTTGGTGATCAGGCTGGCCATGGCACCCTTGGCTTTGTGGCGCCGTACCGCTTCGCTGAGGTCGAGGTCGATCAGGGCATCACCGCACAGCGCCACAAAGGTGTCATCGAAGAAGCGCTGGAAGTTCTGGATCTTCTTCAACCCGCCGGCGGAGCCCATGGCGTCACCGATCAGCTCGCCGTCTTCGATGCGACCCTCGAAGCTGTAGGCGATTTCCACGCCGAAGCGCTGGCCGTCGCGGAAGTAGTTCTCGATCTCCTCGGCCAAGTGGGAGACATTCACCATGATTTCGGTGAAGCCGTGCTCCCGCAGTAGCTCCAGCAGAAACTCCATCACGGGTTTCTGGAGGATGGGGATCATCGGCTTGGGGATCGTGTGCGTGATGGGACGCACCCGTGTGCCCTTGCCGGCCGCCAGGATCATCGCTTTCATTTTAATTAATGCTCACCAGCGATGTATTGAATATGTTAAAAATTTACCACGGCGTTGGGCAGCTTGGGCCTATCGCAGGAAGGAAGCCCTGCTGTGGAGCAATGGAAGTGAGGAAGTTTTAAAAATAGAATGTTAGCAAACGCGCTTGAATCGGCCTGGGTCTACGGCCACCTGCCAATGGCAACTCCGTGGCATACAGATAGAACTCTATGTCAAGATTGTTCGAAAGCTTCGGTGTCGAGATGACCCGAACCCACAGATAGGCCTCACATATTCGATGATAATGAGCTGGGGGTGACAACCTTAAATTCAATTTTGAATAGGCCGAAGTGCAATATTTACGCAAAAGAAGCCATCTCTTGAAGTTTTTGATCGGCGAAATGTAGCCCTAATTCAATGTATGCATTTTCGCAATTTTCGCAATTTTCGTTCCATATAGGAATCGGTTCCGATTCGGGACTTTTAATGAGAGTTGCACTTTGACGATATCTTGATTTCTCAATTGCTGACAAAAGAAAAGAGGGTTTAACTCCAATAAAGTTGGCAAAATTAACCAATACTCTATCTTCAAGTGTTAATTCCGAAAGCAAAAAATTTCGTTGCAGAAAAAAGTGTTTTTTAGGTATTTATAGTAGGATATATCAAGGGCTAGGGGCAGTCTCGAGGGGCCAATACGTTGTATAAATGCCAGTAGCTTATCGCCAAGTGAACAGTCGAGAAGAAGTGGCTCTAGCTCCTCTGGATTGAGTTTGTAGTGATAAGAGAATTCACACTTTGTCTGATAGCGCAAAGAAAGCAAGCGCAAAGCTGCCCTGAATTCACTTAATATAGCTTCTCGAAGCGGGCGCACCAGGGCAATTATTTTAATTCGCGGCCAAATATAATAAGGCAAGTTGACGAGGCTAAGATGGCTGTGGAGGAATGAATTGCCTGGTACCAGGTTGATAACATCTACCGGATTAATATTTATAAGATTATCAAAGAAAAAGGTCTTCCCTTGGAGTATAGGGATGATCTGGCCCGGTTCCTACCAAAAGTGTAAGGGTCTTCAACAAGAGCAGATTCGGGATTGAGAAATAAGCGATTGTTGTGAATGCCAACATCTTCGAGTACGAGTCCGAGCTGATGCGTACCTGATTTTGGAATGCTTGAAATTAAAAATACTTCGAATGATTCACTAGTGGATTCGCGCATAATCAAGAAAAACTGAATGATAATACGAATGAACTCGCAACGTTGTGAATAACAATAAAGCCCCTCGTGCTATCCCTGGAATGAATTAATGTCCCAGTCGAATCTTCGATTAATTTTGCTCTTCTTCATCATTAGCTTAGAAAACTGCTAGAAAGCAAGGGAAGAGAGGGCTTGTGCTGCAGGCCTGGATGATCAGCCAGATCCCAGGAGGGGCGGATGGTCTGGACCAGTTGGTGTGTGACGGCAAGACCTTGCGCGGCTCGGCCATCGAGACGGAAGAGGGACAGCAACCACCGTTTTGTTGCCCAGGTCACGGTGTAGGCCCGGGCCCTTGGCGTCGCCATGGCCCAGAAGGCCTACGACACTCACGAATCCAGTGAGCGGGCTGCTCTCAAGGAGCTGCTGAGCAGCCTTGATCTGGAAGGCGTCCTGATCCAGGCGGATGCGCTCCACACGACGCAGTCGTTTTTCGCTGGTGCCTCGCCCAGGGGGCCGACGTGCTCCTGACCGTGTAGCCGCAGGCTTCTCCGAAGGAGTAATCCAACCAGAAACCCCTCTACCGCCAGATCGGCTGCCAGTTCCAGGGAAAGCTCCACATCCCTTTTATTGCAACGGATCACGAGAAGCGCCATGGGCGCGACACCGTCAGGGAGCTGCGGGCCAGAGAGGCACCGGAGCACAACATCAAGACCACCTGGCCGGGTAGCGCCTGGATCGTGGAGGTGATCACCGACACGCTGACCCGCAAGGGCAAGCGCAGCGTGCGGCGACACCTGTTCCTCACCAGCGTGCGCACCACTCCAGAAGCCTTGCTGCGCCTGATCCGGCAGCGCTGGAGTATTGAAAACGAGTGGCACTGGGCCCGCGACGGCCAACTGGGTGAGGACGCCCATCGCTACGCCAACCGAATCGGGGCTCCAGTGTTCGCCTTCCTGCGCACCATCGTGATGAACTTGCTGCGGCGCGGCGGTTACCGCTCGATCCGCCAGGGCTTGCGAGAGCTGGCCTACGACATCAAGAGAATGCTGGCACTGGGAAGCGTGACAACTGCCGGGCCCGCACCCTGCTCACACTTTTAGGCAGCCCTGCCTACAACCTGATCCGGCTGGGCAATCTGCTCAACCCGGCGGTGGCAGCAACATGAATACATGGTTGCCCAGAGGTGTGGCCAGGCGGCAACAATCAGGCAAGTCCAAGGGGGCAAAACGAATGAATTCGGTCGTACTGAGCCGCTGACTCGCTGAAAACGAGCCCGAACGGAGCGTGACCAGCTCTACGGCGGGGAAAAGGCAGCTGTTCAGGCGGTTTTTCCGCAAACTCTTAATCGATCATAAGCTTGATTAGCTAGGAGTTTGTCGCACGGTGGCTTCGAGCTGAGTATTCAGAGAGCCTCTGAACGGACGTGATCCTCCGGGTTGTTGGCGCTCAACGGAGCAGCTCACACTGCTGTCGCGCTTGCCCTGAACAGCTTGAGCAGGTTGTGGGTGGTGGCCATCAGGGCCCATTCCCCGTTCACCTGCTCCAGACCCCTTAATCGGAACCGATCCAGTCCTCTGGCCCCTTTGATCTGCCCAAACACTGTTTCCACCACGGTTTTGCGCAGGGCATAGACCGCTTGGCCTGCTTTGGATCTGAGCTTCCGCTCCATCCGCCCTCTGGTATCGAGGTCTTTGGGTGCTCGGCCCCGCGGCGGCTTGGGCCGCTGACCGTGCTGCTGCCGGCTGGTGGAGATGTAGGCCTCCAGACCCCTCTCCTCGCAGGCTTTCAGGTTGGCGGTGCTGCAGTAGCCGGCATCCGCAATCAAGGCATCCGGCAGCTCCCCAGTGTTGGCTTGGATTCGCTCCAGCATGGGCAGCAGGTGAACCGCATCGCAGGGCTGGTTGCTGACGCCGATCGCCACGATCACCTGGTGGTCACTGTCGAGCGCGGCCTGGCAGTTGTAGGCCTGGATCCAGCCGCCCGATCCCTTGAGGATGTGGCTGTCGGGGTCAGTGTTGCGCTGAGAGTGGGGTTTGGGGTTGCCGATGCCATCGGTCGGGAGCTGTCGCTGCGGCATCGCCACGGGATCCAGATCTCCCGTAAGCACCGGTGATTCCAGCCCTGCTGCTTGTGCCGTTTGGAGCGCGAGCTTCTGCGTGTCATTCGCTCGCTTGCGGGCACCACGGCTGCGGCGTGATGCCTGCTCTCTGAGCTGGGCGTCACCACTGGCTTCTGCCGCAGCAGCATCTGCATCTGCCTCGCTCGCTTGCACCTCGCGTTGACGAGCCTTGGCGGCAGCAGCTTCTGCTTCCAATTCAGCCTTGGCCCTGCGGATCCACTCCAGCCGGCTGGAACGTCGCTGAAGTTCCTCCGGGAGTTCATCGCCCCGTTTGCCCTTACCGACCTGCCCGTCCTCCTGGGCGTCGATGATCTCGGCCTTGCGCAGCAGCGCCCGCATCTCAGCCTCCAGTTGGCGCTCACTTTTGAGCATGCGCTCGTGGCTCATGGCCTTGTGCTTACTGGCATTGGCTTTGACCTTGGTGCCATCCAGCGCCACCGTCCCCAGGCTCACCAACCCTGCCTTCTGGCAGAGCCGCAGCACCTGAACGAACAAGCCGGCCAGAGCACCCAGGTGACGCCGGCGAAAGTCGCTGATGCGGCTGTGGTCCGGCTGCTGGTTCCCGGTCAACACGCGGAAGGCAGCGTCTTCCCAGCAGGCCTTCTCGATCTTGCGCGAGCTGGGCAGCCCAACGCAGTAGGCGTAAAGGAGCAGCACGACCATCATTCGCGGCTCGTAGGCCTTCTCGCCCCGCGGATCCTTCTGCCGATAGACGGCGTGGATCTCCTCAAGATCCAGCTCGCCGGCCAAATCCAGCAAAAAGAACACCAGGTGGTTCTCTGGCAACCAGTCCACTGGTGATGGCGGCAGCAGCAGCGTCTGCTCGGGGTTCCAGGGCCGGAAGGTCTTGGGCTTGACCATGCACCATTCTCGCGCCCGGATCCATTGCTGCCCCTGGGATCTGGGCAGATTTCAGGGCGTCTGTGGAGAGTGAATGCGCTGGTCTATGCGCGACACGCTCCTAGACAGCGTGCTTGCCGCAGGGTAAATTGGAGATTCCTTCTTTGGGGAAGAAGGGCGAAGTTACAAGCTGGCGCAAGCCTACTGATCACGAATGCAAGCAGATCCGCTGCGACATTTCACCGAAAGATAATGGTTTTACTGCAGGCCGCCAGACCTCGACTTAATATACATGGGATAGACTTCTGGAGCAAGATTTTTACCTAAGGAAGGTCTGGACAACCTCCATTCTTCAAATCGGCATTAAGGCAGCGGCATTAGTTTCATCTGGCGACCCGCCTGATTCCCTGGGTTGTCCAGGTTTCCCCTAAGCGATCAGACGACCAAGACCAAACAAGCACAAAACCCTACTTCCTAAAAACCTTTTCACAGCCCGTCAAAATACGCCCTAGGTCTCCATATGCACACCTCATACCACAAAACTACAACGGTCGGCGGCGAGACAACGAGCCAGACCGTGGTAAACGCTGAATAAACCTGTAAACTTGGCAAGCATCTCAATCAACACCTAAAGCCCTCGTCGCATCATCCATGCCAGAAACAAACAATCAAAGGTCGACAACCCCAGAAAAAAACATTCTTAGACCGAATACCGAGCTCCATACTGAAAGCCTCAAATGCCTGGCCCAAATACTTGGAAGCCACGAGCCATGCACTAAACAAGAAATAGAGCTGGCACTGGGCCGGCTACTTGAAGTCGAGAACCTGCTGAACGAGCAGAAAGAAGAAAACGATTTCGCCTTCTTGCAGCTACATCAATTACAAGAAGAGCTAGAACAGTATTTCCTTAAGTCTCAAGACTTATCCAGAGAAAAAAACAAACTAACAAATGCCAATAAAGTTTTACATGCCCGTCTCAGCGAAACGATAATGAGCTATCACGAAAATAGAAAATATTGGCTTATTTCAAGAGGAAAACTTACAAATCCAGTAGCCCGGGCACTTTGCAAGAAGCTGATTTCAATCACCTACGAAGCTTGATCAGGAACCATCGCCCTTGATCATTGTGGCACCTGCGCCTTGAAGAAGCTGCCGCGGTCTACCGATTGCATCACATAGATCGCGAAGCGTTCCATCTTCAGATCAACAGCAAAATTGAGCTGCTCTTTGCTAAGGGGCGGCTTTGCATTGCTCAGCTTCCACCGTTTCACCACGAGCTCCTTAGCAAATTTCTTGATCTGAGGCGCCTCAGGATTGAGCAACAAAGCACAGTGCAGGATTCGCAGGGCATCAAGAGGTTTACCCCTGCGAACAGCCTTGCGCGCATCCGCTTCCAGCATCGCCAGGCGCTTTTTACTCAGCCCGCTATTGGCATACAGGGTCACCATCTGGCGAGCACGCCACACGGCAAACCTGGGGATAAGCTTGGTAAGAAGCTTGCTGATCCAACGACGCAGGAATCTGGGCATGATTGAAGCTTCGAGATTAAAGGCTGAAAAAGATCACTCTTGTTTAATGTTATTTTACACCCGGCTGCGAATGCCCAGCAGAAAGCTGGCGACGCCCCAGATCACGATCGCACCCCCCACCACACCCAGGAACACCTGGAAGCGCCAGTTCCAGTCCTGCACCTCTGGCGCCTGAGGATCACTCAACATCACCAGAAATTTCAGCTGCCGCTGGCTTTCCATACGGCTGTTTTCAACAGCCAGCATCGAGGCCTTGAGATTCTCGGTCGCAAAGGTCACCTCGTTTTGAAGCTTCGTGGCCTCCGTGGCGCGGTTGTTGAGCGCTTTGCCACCAGGGCTCACCACCGAATCCCGCTCCTTCTGGATCTGCTTCTGGAGTTCCTGCACCTGATCCGTCACCACCAGCACTTCAGGGGCCTGAGGGTCACGGAATTGCCGCTTCAACCGTGCTTCCTCCACCTGCAGATCCACCAGCTTGGCCTCCAGAGCGGTGATCAGGCCGCTGGTGGCCGCCGATTCCTGAATCGGATCGAGTTGGCCGTAGCGGGATTTGAAGGCATCGAGCTTGGCCGTGGCCTGATCGAGCCGCTGGCGCGAGCGCAGCACTTCCTGCTGGGCAAAACCCAACTGATCACGGCTGATCGTTTGGTTCATGTCGTTCACAAACAGACGCGCCTCCTGCAGCAACAGCTGATTGAGCAGCAGCGCCGTTTGCGCATCGAGGCCGGTGGTGGTGAGCTGAATCACGCCAGAAAGATCCTGGGGCCACACCTGCACCTGCCGGCGAAAAAGCGCAAGCTGCTGATCGCGGTTGGCATTGGCGGGCAATCCCGCCAGCAGATCGGGCAACCGCCTGGCATAGCGGCGCTCGGCAAGAAGCCTGCTGAACACCCGACGCATCACCTCGGGCGAATGAAGATAAAAGGCCAGGTAGCGGCCATCTTCAAGCGAGCCAAGCATGCTTGGGCTCCCGGTGAGCGGGCCCAACACAGTGGGCATCAGCGTTCCGGGTGGCATGGGCTGGCGGATCAGGAAATCCGACGTGACCTTGAAACGCGCCCGGCCCAGCCCAAACGCGTACAGGGACGCCACTGCAATCAGCAGCACCGTGGCAGACAACGGCGTGATTTTCGAACGGGCCGGCAGACGCACGGCCTTGACCGATTGAAAGCGCGCCCCCAGTACTGAAAGGGCCCGCAGACCGGTTTGGCGATCAAATTTCAAGGTCATGAGTCGTCGCGCGGCTCATCGGCGGCAAGCAGCTGCTCATTATTTCCATAGGCAAGCATACTAAAGCCCAAGCTCGCAAATGCCCAGATCAACACATAGGAGAGGGAAATCCCAGGGATGGGGTAGGTGGGCTGCATGGCATGGCGAAACAGTTCAATGCCGTGGAGAAGTGGGTTCCAGAGCAAAAAAGGCCGCACATAATCCGGCATCAAGGCAACTGAAAAAAACAAGCCTGAAGTCCAAAAGAGCAGCTGTTTGATCACAACATCTACGACAATTTTTACGATCTTCAAACGATGGCCCACGATCAGCGAGCTGAGGCCCACCCCAAGTGATGTGACAGCCATCAGTAGAAAAAGAAACACGGCAGAGCCGGGATCAGCCACAACGATCTGCCACTCATACAGGGATACGGCAAGAATGACGAAAAAAAGGCAGGCACCATGGATCTGCACCTCCACAACGGCACCAGCAATCAAAACGTCAAGCGGCCGAATTCGGCGCAAATCAGTGAAGCGCTGGGAACGGGCAACGCCGGTGATTGCCTTGATCGCAATCTTGCTGAACAAATAAAAAATAACAAATCCAGACGTCATCCACAGCAAGGGATTCATGAATTCAATCTCCCGAACGCGCAGCAGCACCCTCAAAGTCGACAGCACTGCCACAAAAACAAGCGGCTCCACCAGAAGCCCCACCGCTCCAAACGGGCTTTTGCTGATCCGCTCACCCTGGTCGCGGAAGGCCAGCGCGCTAACAATCCCAAGCTGCAGCCTGATGGAATCTAGGATCACAGGGTTGGCCTCCTGCGGGATCTTGGTCGCAGCCTTGGAGCGGCAGGCATGCTGGTGAGGCCCTGGGCCACCCGGCCTTTCTCCACCAAGCGCCCATCGCGAATCACCAGGCAGCGCTGACAGCGCTCAGCGATGCCCAGGCGATCACCAGCGATCGTGATCACGGCTCTCTCGCGGATACGCTGCTCCAGAATCGCTTGCCACGAATCACCCCAGCAGCCTTGGCGCAACAGCGGCGCATAGGCTCCAGGATCAAACACGTAGAGATCGAAATCAAACACAAGGCCCAGGGCCAGCTTGAAGCGCTGCTTCAAGGTTTGTGGCAGTTTCTTGAAGGGGCGAATCCAGACCTTTTCATCAAAGTTGCACAGGGTACGCAGCAACTTCTGCTCCGCCTTGATGCGGCCGCTTTGGCCGTACACACCTGCAAAAAAGCGAAAATTATCGGCGCTGGACAGCAGGGGGCTGAGGCCGCTCAACTGGCCCATGGGCCAAGACACGTGGCCGCGGATCGTTGCTGTGCCTGAATGCGGCTGCTGCACGTCGGCCACGCATTGGAGCAGGGCAAGGGCGGAGCGTTTGTCGTCGGCAGCCACCTGCCAGCGCTCACCGGCGCGGATGCGAAAGCTGAAATCGTGCAGCA
>Ga0194130_10003150_pt1 | contig 22532 bp, 21 predicted proteins | sample TA2KigsurfametaG_FD_160084 | JGI IMG/M metagenome (GOLD analysis project Ga0194130, IMG submission 160084) | Freshwater microbial communities from Lake Tanganyika, Tanzania - TA2015050 Kigoma 12 surface | ecosystem: Environmental > Aquatic > Freshwater > Lake | place: Tanzania: Lake Tanganyika... | reverse complement strand
TCTATTTTTTGCAGATTTTTCGGGTCAAATACAGGTTTTCTAAGCAAATAACCCTTTACAACGTGATTTTGTACATTTGTAAAAATAGGATCTATTAACTCTGTTGGTATTTTAAGAACACCTAAAATACCAGCCTCGGGATGATCTTTGTGTATTATATGTTCAAAATATATTTCACCCTCTATCAACAATTGTCTAAAATATTCCCAACCTGCATAATCTAAATCAAAATACTGTATATATTTGTTAAACTCATCATTTAGTTTTTTAAAACTAGCATCAGTAAAATCCGACTTGCGATTTTTAATTTGTAATTTTACAATATTACCATCTGCATCTTTGTTAATTAATTCATCGCAAATTTGATCTAAACAATTTGAAATTTCCGAAAAAGCAGCCATTACCCTGTAGTCACCTAATCTTGATGCTTTATCTTGTTGTATGTTAGCATATAAATATGCATCTCTATAAGAGTTAATTAATCCAGGTATTGGTGTATTATTATATAATGTTGATGCACTTATACTTTGTCTTTGTAATGCTTCAATTCTTTTACTACCTTTATCAGCGAAATCGGTGTATTTAGGGTTTAATTCATTAATAGGTGTAACATTTGTGTAACTTTGATATGGAAGTCTATTAGTAATAAACTTCATCATAGTTTTCCCAAACGTGCTGTCATCACCAGTAGTTGCCATAATTACTATTATTTAGTGTGGAGCTCGTAAATATATATATATCGTTGATATATAAAATTATGAAAGTACAAGTGTATAACTTGACCCAAAACCACAAAAATCAGTAGCAGGATCTGGTGCTAAACGAGATTTAGGTGTACCATCATCGGGGTCGGTCCAATTAAACGTTAATTGAATTGGTATGTTAGTATCGCAGCAACCTGCAATAGTACCAAGTGTAATTTGTTGCGCCCAATCTACAGATATTGGAGAGGCTGTAAATGAAACTGTTGCACCATTAGGGTTTGTAGTTACTGACCAGCTAAGATCAGTAACATCACCACCTTCATTGTTTAATACTGACCATGTTTGAGTAAGTGGGTTACCACATGCAATACCTGTACCTGTTGGTGTTCTTGTTGATGTTCTAGTTTGTGTAGCTGTTCTTGTTTTTGTCGGAGTTTGGGTAGCTGTTCTTGATGGTGTAGGTGTTCTGGTAGCTGATACACCTGGTGTTTTAGTAGCAGTGGGGGATTGTGTGCTTGTACGTGTACTTGTTGATGTTCTAGTTTGTGTGGGTGATTTCGTTCTTGTAGGTATTGCTGTTTTTGTAGCTGTAGGTGTTTGGGTGGATGTTCTAGTACTTGTAGCTGTTCTTGTTTGAGTGGGTGTTTGAGATCTTGTTCTAGTCTGAGTTGAGGTTCTTGTATTAGTAGATGTTCTTGTCTGGGTTGGTGTAAAAGTTTGTGTTTGAGTCGGGGTTTGGGTTTGTGTCGGTGTTTGAGTTTGAGTGGGTGTTTGAGTGGATGTTCTCGTACTAGTAGATGTTCTTGTTTGTGTTGGTGTCTGTGTGTGTGTTGACGTTTGGGTTTGTGTTGGTGTTTGTGTTTGTGTGGGTGTATTTGTTCTTGTATTTGTAGATGTTCTTGTTTGTGTAGTTGTTTGAGTTTGTGTGGGTGTTTGAGTCTGTGTTTGTGTTTGAGTCTGTGTTTGTGTTGGTGTTTGTGTTGATGTTTGAGTTTGGGTTGGTGTTTGTGTGTTTGTTCTCGTGTTTGTAGCTGTTCTTGTTTGTGTTGGTGTTTGAGTCTGTGTTGGTGTTTGAGTTTGTGTTGGTGTTTGAGTCTGTGTTGATGTTTGAGTCTGTGTTGGTGTTTGAGTATGTGTTGGTGTTTGAGTATGTGTAGGTGTCTGAGTAGATGTTCTCGTTTGTGTTTTAGTAGCAGCTGGTGTTTGTGTTCGTGTTTGTGTAGATGTCTGGGTTTGTGTCTGTGTCGGTGTTTGTGTTGGTGTTTGAGTTTGTGTCGGTGTTTGAGTACTTGTTCTTGTGTTTGTAGCTGTTCTTGTTTGTGTTGGTGTTTGAGTTTGTGTTGGTGTCTGTGTGCTTGTTCTTGTTTGTGTTGGTGTCTGAGTTTGTGTTGGTGTTTGTGTCTGTGTTGGTGTTTGTGTCTGTGTTGGTGTTTGTGTCTGTGTTGGTGTTTGTGTCTGTGTTGGTGTTTGTGTACTTGTTCTTGTTTGTGTTGATGTTCTCGTTTGTGTAGGTGTTTGGGTTTGTGTTGGTGTTTGGGTTTGTGTTGGTGTTTGAGTTTGCGTCGGTGTTTGAGTACTTGTTCTTGTTTGTGTTGATGTTCTCGTTTGTGTAGGTGTTTGGGTTTGTGTTGGTGTTTGTGTCTGTGTTGGTGTATTTGTACTCGTTTGAGTACTTGTTCTTGTTTGTGTTGGTGTTTGTGTTTGCGTTGGGGTTTGAGTTTGGGTTGGTGTCTGAGTTTGGGTTGATGTATTTGTACTTGTTTGAGTACTTGTTCTTGTTTGTGTTGGTGTCTGAGTTTGTGTTGGTGTTTGTGTTGATGTTCTCGTTTGAGTACTTGTTCTTGTATTTGTAGATGTTCTGGTTTGGGTTGGTGTTTCAGTTTGTGTTGGTGTTTGCGTTTGTGTCGGGGTTTGGGTTTGGGTGGGTGTAGCAGTCACCCCGATAGTTGATGTAGATGTAATTGTTTGTGTTGATGTCCTTGTTTGTGTAGAAGTACGTGTTTGGGTAGGTGTATTACTTGAAGTTTGGGTAGTTGTTCTTGTTTGTGTAGCTGTTCTTGTTTGTGTTGGTGTTTGAGTTTGTGTCGGTGTTTGAGTACTTGTTCTTGTGTTTGTAGCTGTTCTTGTTTGTGTTGGTGTTTGAGTTTGTGTTGGTGTCTGTGTGCTTGTTCTTGTTTGTGTTGATGTCTGAGTTTGTGTTGGTGTTTGTGTTGATGTTCTCGTTTGTGTAGGTGTTTGTGTCTGTGTTGGTGTTTGGGTAGATATTTGAGTAGCTGTTCTAGTTTGTGTTGGTGTTTGTGTCTGTGTTGGTGTTTGAGTCTGAGTTGGTGTTTGAGTGCTTGTTCTTGTTGGTGTTTGAGTTTGAGTTGATGTTTTCGTCTGTGTTGGTGTTTGTGTCTGTGTCGGCGTTTGCGTATCCGTACGTGTTGGTGTCGGTGTTTGTGTAGATGTTTGTGTCTGCGTTGATGTTACTGTTTGAGTTGGTGTCGATGTTGGTGTAGATGTTTGAGTTGATGTACGTGTTTGAGTTGGTGTTTTGGTTTGTGTCGATGTTTGAGTCTGGGTGGATGTTATTGTACTTGTACGGGTTTGTGTGGAAGTGCGAGTTTGTGTGGGCGTTTGTGTTTGCGTTGGTGTCTGTGTTTGTGTTGGTGTCTGTGTCTGAGTCTGTGTTTGAGTCTGAGTTGATGTCTGAGTAGTTGTTTTTGTCTGAGTTGGTGTAGGTGAACTACCGGGTGTAGATGTTGTTGTTCTCGTGTTGGTAGCTGTTTGTGTCTGTGTTGGTGTTTGTGTCTGTGTTGGTGTTTGTGTCTGTGTTGGTGTTTGTGTACTTGTTCTTGTTTGTGTTGATGTTGATGTATTGGTGGGGGTTGTTGTTTGAGTTGATGTACGTGTTTGTGTTGGTGTTTTCGTCTGTGTTGGTGTTTGGGTCTGTGTAGATGTCTGTGTAGATGTTCTTGTGTTGGTAGCTGTTATTGTCTGTGTTGGTGTTTGAGTCTGTGTTGCTGTTTGGGTTTGTGTTGGTGTTTGTGTTGAAGTTTGAGTCGATGTACGAGTAGGGGTTGCTGTAGGTGTAGGTGTACCTGTAGCTGAAACACCTTGCGTGGGTGTTCGAGTTTGCGTTGAAGTTGATGTCGGGGTTTGGGTTGATGTACGCGTTTCAGTTATTGTACGTGTTTGTGTGGGTGTCTGTGTCGATGTTGAAGTTAATGTAGATGTGGCTGTTCGTGTTGGTGTATTGGTGGGTGTGGGAGTTGATGTGTTTGTCGGTGTATTTGTTAATGAATTTGTAACAGTTCGTGTATTAGTTGATGTGTTTGTTGGTGTCGTGGTAGGTGTTTTTGTGGGTGTAGAAGTTGATGTTACTGTAGAGGTAGGTGTTTGAGTATTTGTCCTAGTGTTTGTAGATGTTTGTGTTTGAGTTGGTGTAAGCGTTAAAACTGCAGTTGGTGTACGGGTGACGCTTGAAGTAGGTGTATTAGTAGCAGTTCTAGATGATGTAAGAGATGGTGTAATTGTAGGTGTTCTTGTTTGTGTAGGTGTAAAGGTATTTGTTGATGTAGGTGTTGGGGTTTTTGTTTGTGTTGAAGTACTTGTTACAGTACTTGTAATGGTGGGTGTTGTAGTTGGTGTTTGGGTTGGGGTAAGAGTTTGAGTAGGTGTTTGAGTGGGTGTTTGGGTATTTGTTCTTGTTTGGGTAGGTGTAACTGTAGGAGTAGGTGTCGACGATGGTATAACTACAATATCTGCAACCGGTACAAGTCTGTCACTATTTGGATTAAACACCTTCATGGTTACATATATTTATAAAAAAATATTAAATCACAAACACGTGCAATATTAATTTAATTTCTATAATAAATAGTGTTTATTATGATGGGCTGTAAGTTAAAATACATGGGTCACCGTAGGTAGCAGCATGCACACCAGGATATTGAGCTAAAATAGTTGAAATAAAGGTTGAATATAACCAATATGGTGAATGTTGTGATACAACTGTACAGAGAGGGGGTACTTTAAACCAATTATACACAAGTTCAACACATGTAGTATCCATTGATGGTGAGAAACTATCTATAGCTGCTTGGTTGAATCTAAGCATGTATAATTGTTTACTTGTACCTGCGGCTACAGTACCCATACTAGCACTACTAACTACTTCACAACTTGCACCAGCTCCGTCTATATTACTATTAGCATTCACTGATTGACTTACCCCTACTAAAGGACATTGTGGTTCAGGGTTACTAATAACAAGCGTGATATAATACCAACCACCTTCTGGACCCGAGGCTGGTGTAGTGGTGGGAGTTTGTGTTGCTGTTTTACTACGTGTTCTAGTTGCTGTTCTTGTAGAAGTCGAAGTTCTTGTAGGGGTGGGTGTAACCCCTTCAGATGTAGGGGTTCTTGTTTGTGTAGGTGTTTGTGTTGGTGTTTGTGTTTGTGTTGGTGTTTGTGTAGATGTAGGTGTTTGTGTACGTGTTCTTGTGCTACTAGCTGTTCTTGTATTAGTAGGTGTTCTTGTGTGAGTTGGGGTTTGAGTCTGAGTTGGTGTTTGTGTTTGTGTGGGTGTTTGTGTTTGAGTAGGTGTTTGAGTTTGTGTTGGTGTTTGAGTTTGTGTAGGTGTTTGAGTTTGTGTAGGTGTCTGCGTTGGTGTCTGAGTTTGTGTCGGTGTTTGAGTCTGAGTTGGGGTTTGAGTCTGAGTTGGTGTCTGAGTTTGTGTTGGTGTTTGAGTTTGTGTAGGTGTTTGAGTCTGAGTTGGTGTTTGTGTAGGTGTTTGTGTTTGTGTTGATGTTTGTGTTTGTGTTGATGTTTGTGTTTGTGTTGGTGTTTGAGTTTGTGTGGGTGTTTGAGTCTGAGTTGGTGTTTGTGTTTGTGTAGATGTTTGAGTTTGTGTGGATGTCTGAGTCGGTGTAGGTGTAGCAGTAACCCCTGAAGTAGGTGTAGCTGTTCTCGTTTGGGTATTTGTTCTTGTTTGTGTAGGTGTTCTTGTTTGTGTAGGTGTTTGTGTTTGCGTTGGAGTTTGAGTTTGGGTTGGTGTTTGAGTTTGGGTGGAAGTTTGAGTAGATGTTATTGTTTGTGTTGGTGTTGAAGTTCTTGTTTGTGTAGCTGTTCTTGTTTGTGTTGGTGTCTGAGTTTGTGTAGGTGTTTGAGTCTGAGTTGGTGTTTGTGTTGAAGTCCTTGTTTGAGTTGGTGTTCTTGTTTGTGTGGGGGTCTGTGTTTGTGTTGAAGTTTGTGTTGATGTTTGCGTTTGAGTTGGTGTGGGTGAACCACCAGGTGTAGATGTACTTGTTCTCGTTTGGGTGGCTGTTCTTGTTTGTGTTGGTGTTTGAGTTTGTGTGGGTGTTTGAGTTTGTGTTGGAGTGTTTGTTCTTGTTTGTGTAGATGTTCTTGTTTGAGTTTGTGTTCTAGTTTGAGTTGATGTTTGTGTTTGTGTAGGTGTAGGTGAACTTTCAGGTGTAGATGTACTTGTTCTTGTATTAGTAGGTGTTTGTGTTTGAGTTGGGGTTTGAGTTTGTGTTGATGTTTGAGTTTGAGTTGGTGTTTGAGTTTGAGTTGGTGTTTGTGTGGATGTTTGTGTTTGGGTGGGGGTTTGGGTTTGAGTGGGGGTTTGGGTTTGTGTACCTGTTTTAGTTTGAGTGGGGGTTTGTGTTGCTGTTCTTGTTTGTGTAGGTGTTTGGGTTGCAGAAACACCTTGTGTTGGTGTAGATGTTCTCGTTTGAGTAGATGTCCTTGTTTGTGTAGATGTTCTTGTTGGGGTAGATGTTCTTGTAACGGTACTTGTAGACGTCCTTGTTTGTGTGGATGTTTGAGTAGAAGTTGACGTTTTTGTTGATGTTGAAGTATTTGTTCTTGTTTGAGTACTTGTTCTTGTTTGTGTAGATGTTTGGGTTTGAGTAGGCGTTGGTGTTTGTGTTTGTGTGGATGTGGGTGTTTGAGTCGGTGTTACAGTACTTGTTGGCGTTGAAGTAGCTGTAAATATTTGCGTTGATGTAGCTGTTCTTGTTTGGGTAGCTGTTTGTGTTGGTGTTTTTGAGCTGGTTAAACTACTTGTTGGGGTACGTGTTGATGTCACAGTACTTGTTACGGTACGTGTTTGAGTAGGTGTTTGTGTGGGTGTCGCTGTACCGATAGGTGTTGAAGTACGTGTTTGAGTAGTTGTTTGTGTTGGTGTAAGTGTAATATTACATGTTGGTGTAGATGTTTTAGTAACTGTTGATGTGCTTGTGGATGTTCTTGTTTGTGTTGAGGTGTTGGACCTAGTTAAAGTTGATGTTCTTGTACTAGTTTGTGTTCTTGTTCTTGTACGTGACTTTGTAGGTGTATTTGTACTAGTAGGTGTAGGGGTTGATGTGTTGCTTGCTGTAGGTGTTGGTGTTACGGTGGAAGTTACATGTTGTGTAGGTGTAGGTGTACGGGACTTTGTGGGTGTTTGTGTTCTTGTTTGCGTTGTTGTTCTTGTTCTCGTTACAGAAGGTGTAGGTGTTTGAGTTTTGGTTGTATTACTTGTTTTTGTTTGAGTTGGAGTTTGAGTTTGTGTTGCGGTATTTGTAGGTGTTTGAGTGGGTGTACATGTAGATGTAACATCTATAAAACCATCTCTCCCAAATGGTTTCAAAAGACCTATTAAATTATTTTTCTTAAAGTAATTGTTACCCATTTTGTTTAATTATTTATGATAGAACCACTGTGTATGTATTAACTATACCGGGTAAGCAATAATCTGTTGCATCTATAGGTGCTAGCCTATATTTTGGTAAACTTGTAATAGGATCTGTCCAATTAAATGTAATTTGGAATGTAAGTATTGAATCGCAACAACCATATGTTGTACCCAATAACCTAGTTTCTGTAAATGGTATATATAATGGCTGAGGTTGAAAACTAATAATAACACCATCAGGGTTGTTTATCGACCATGTAAGGTCATTAACATCGCCACCTTCACTGTTTAATACTGACCATGTGAGTAATTTAGGTGCATTACATGGTGGTAATGGGGTCGGTGTAGGTGTAGATGTTCGCGTCGGGGTTTGAGTAGCTATTCTTGTAGGTGTAGATGTTCTTGTTTGCGTTGCTGTTCTTGTTTGTGTTGCTGTTCTTGTGCGTGTAGAAGTTTGTGTTGCTGTTCTTGTTTGTGTTGCTGTTCTTGTTTGTGTTGCTGTTCTTGTGCGTGTAGGTGTCTGGGTATTTGTTCTTGTTTGCGTGGGTGTTTGTGTAGATGTTTGTGTTGCTGTTGGTGTTCTTGTCTGGGTAGGTGTATTAGTGGGTGTAGATGTTTGTGATCTTGTATTGGTAGCTGTTCTAGTCTGTGTAGGTGTTTGAGTTTGTGTTGATGTTTGCGTTGGTGTTTGGGTTTGTGTTGGTGTTTGCGTTGGTGTTTGGGTTTGTGTTGATGTTTGAGTTTGTGTAGATGTTTGTGTTTGTGTAGGTGTTTGTGTAGGTGTATATGATTTTGTTCTTGTAGTTGTTGGTGTTCTTGTATTTGTACCTGTTTGAGTTTGGGTTGATGTTGATGTTTTTGTTCTTGTGTTTGTAGGTGTTCTTGTTTGCGTAACTGTTTGCGTTTGGGTAGGTGTTTGAGTTTGTGTTGGTGTTTCGGTGCTTGTTCTTGTACTTGTTGGTGTAGCTGTAGCAGTCACCCCAATTGTTGGTGTGGATGTTCTTGTAGGGGTAGATGTTCTCGTGGGGGTAGATGTTCTCGTTTGTGTGCAAGTTTGGGTACCTGTACTTGTTCTCGTATTGGTTGGTGTTCTTGTTTGAGTTGGGGTGGAAGAACGGGTTGACGTTCTTGTGTTGGTTGGTGTACGTGTAGATGTCTGAGTGCATGTTGCTGTTCTTGTATTTGTTGCTGTTCTTGTATTTGTTTGTGTTGATGTACGTGTTTGGGTTGGTGTCTGTGTTTGTGTAGATGTAGCTGTATTTGTAGCTGTTCTTGTGTTGGTAGCTGTTCTTGTATTACTTGACGTTCTAGTTATAGTTATCGTTCTAGTTTGTGTTGCTGTTTGAGTTATAGATTTAGTTTGAGTGCTTGTTCTTGTTTGAGTTGGTGTCTGTGTTTGTGTAGATGTTTGAGTTTGAGTAGGTGTTTGTGTGGAAGTTTTTGTCGATGTAGGTGTAATATCAGGTGTTCTTGTAACTGAACTTGTATTAGATCTAGTCACTGTACCTGTTCTTGTTGATGTAGATGTTCTTGTTTGTGTATTAGTAGATGTACTTGTAATTGTAGCAGTTCTTGTTACGCTTGGTGTAGGTGTTGAAGTACTGGTGCGTGTGCTTGTAGCGGTTCTTGTGCTTGTGTTAGTAGCTGTTTGTGTGGGTGTATTTGTAGATGTTTTTGTTTGAGTTGATGTTGAAGTTCTTGTGTTTGTCGGTGTTCTAGTTGATGTTTGTGTTGGTGTTTGTGTAGGTGTTCTAGTATTGGTGGGTGTATTTGAAGCTGTACTCGTTATTGTATTTGTTCTTGTAGATGTACTTGTACGTGTCGATGTATTCGTTGCAGTATAAGTTGGTGTCGAAGTTTGTGTTGAAGTTGAAGTGCGTGTTGAAGTTTGTGTAGCAGTATTAGTACGAGTATTAGTAGCTGTGGCTGTCCTAGTAGAAGTTGATGTACGAGTACGAGTACTAGTTGGTGTATTTGTTGGTGTATTTGTTACTGTTGGTGTTAAAGTTAAAGTTTTAGTTTGAGTGGGTGTATTTGTTGGTGTCGGTGTTTGGGTAATCGCTAAACCGTCAGAAGGAATAAACGGTGATAATTTATCTGCTAAATCACGTTGTACGTAAAACTCTGACATATTATTATATATTTAAGTTATTATTGTATTACACCCGTAATATATGTTTTATAACCTGATTCATTTGAAATTATTATACTATAGTTAGTTGCAGAACTAATTGGCGGAAGTGTTATAGATATAGCATTTTCAAAATAATCTATATTACCACCATTTTTAACAATTTCATACGCGCTAAATGGTGGGTTTGTAGCAGATACAGATGTATTAGAGTAAAAATTAACACTTGATAACGTAGGCAAAATTCCTAGTGTGTTTGCAGATAAAAACACCTTTTTAGTATATTCCATTTGCGGTAATGTACTAAAAAATGCTCCTCTAATAAATATTACAGGTAAATTACCTATATACAGAGTTGTTGTTGTAGCTTTATTACCGTCAAAGATAAACGACGTTTCAGTACTTGATAAAGCAGGTAATGCCTTTATTTGCAACGTATCAACAGATGCAGATAAAGAATTATTATACCTTACTAAATCGTCAATAGTTGTATTGAGATCTACATCTATTGCACTTACCCCGTAAAAATTTGTGTCAATAGTGTATATGTTACCAACAGGGTTGTTGTCATTTCTAAACATCCAACCTTTAATTGTAAATGAAGTATCTGCAGTTATTCTATATTTTGAACTACCATCTAATTCAGTGGGGTAATTCATACTAATCGAACCTGACCATAACACTTCTGATCTTATTTCTTGTAGATATGGTAAGTTTACATCTTTAGGGACTTTCCACGAAATAATAATATACGGATTCGTATAAGGTATAAAATTTGTTAATATTTGATCAAGATCAGTTTGATACTTAGTTATTATAGACATTGATACGTCTATATTAACAGGAATAGGGGTTTTATAAAAATAGGATTTGCTTACACTATTTTCATAAAACCCGTCCAACTTATTGAAAACACGTGACTCGTCACGTGATATACTCGATATATTGACAGCAATACATGGTATATCTATATTTTGAGCTTTGTTAACTAAATCATATAAAACCCTTTGTTTTGGTGAATAAAGGTATCTGACATTTATTTTACTTACAACATTACGGTTATTATCAAATCTTTTTATTACAATACTATCAAAAGCATTACAAAATTGTGTAAGTAAATCTTTTACTTCAAAATGAAAGGTTTCAAACTTCACATAGTTATTTATTGTATACTCATACAATACGTTCTATGAAATGCTTGGGTAAAACTGAAATATTATCCTTAATTAATCTAAATGCTGTAGCATCTAATACGTAAGTTATAGAGTGATCTTGTTTACTTCTGGTACATCTACCTGACATCTGCACTAGAGTATTAATGGTTTTACTAACATACCAGGTCTTGTCAATATCAAATTTACGTTTGATACGCTTATTAGATAATGGAGGATACGGTGTTTTAACGATAATTTGAAATCTACCTTTATCACCATTTAAATCGGTACCGAATCCTAATGAAGGGCTCACCAAAACTGTTGGTTCTGATGATTTTAAATGTATATCTAACATCTTTTCGTTATTCGTAGTTTCATCTCTAAAAATGAATCTATCACCCTTTAATTTATTTTGTAGATAATTACATATTTCACTTGTATGTGTATGTATTAAACCTTTTTCATTAGGGTGGTTATCACACAATTCTTGTATTTGTTGTGCAATAATTGGTAAGTTTTTCTTTAAATTTTCATAATTTAACGGTAATTTTGTAGATATATAAATAGGTGATTTTTTAGGGTCAAATGTCGAATCTACATCTATAAATGTATAATCTTTAATACCGAGAGTTTTTGCAAATAGTTCTGGTTTGGTTATAGTTGCAGACATTAAAACAATATGGTCTCCATGATCAAAAATATTTTTCGTTAAAACATCAACGTTTAAAGGTGTTAATGTTAATTTTTCACTTGTTTTGTCTACGATGAACTCACATTTACCCCATAAATCGGTAACATTTTCAATTTGTCTACCTATATTACCTAGAAATTTAAGTTTTATACGATCACCAATTGTTAGATTAGCTATCTTACTAGATGCTTTTTCTTTTAAATATTCACATTGTTCGGTTATAGCAATATTAAGTTGAGTTAACCAACTATAAATTGTATCGTATTTATCTGAAGTAACTTTCTTAACTTTAATACCTGCTAAATTTAGTTTATTGTAATCTAAATTTAGACCATATCTATTTGTAAGTTCTTCTTCAAGTTCACTGGCTTCATCACAAACAATATAATTTTTACGCTTTACATGGTATGGTAAAGCTAAAAACATACTATAATTTAAAATGCCAAACTTTGATGTTAGTAAAGCTTTACGTTCATTGTAATAACTACATACGTTATTAGACCAACAGTTATTTTTAAGAGTGGTTGATAGAATACATGGTGCGGCTTCTACGTCAAAATTTTCATCTACATTACACCTATAATTAGACTTACCTTTTAATTTTGGTGAATCATTAAATAGTTCAAGATACTGATCTTGTAACTGTTTGGTAATTGTTAGTGCAAATGCACCGTGTTGTGGTTCTAAAAGACAATCAGCTTCATATAAAAAATCACCATACTGATCAGTTTTGAATGCGTCATACGATTCGATAAGTCTTTTAAACTCTGATGTACAATCTTGACTTAAATTACCAAGTGTACGTGATATAAAACTTTTTCCTGAACCTGTAGGTGCTCTAACAATTATATATTTTTGTTTGTTGGCAATAGCCTTACCAATTTGTTTAAGAGCATTTTCCTGTGCTGTTGTAGGTGTAAACCCAGTAGGAAAACTTTCAAGTATTTTCGACATTCTTGATAATTCTAGTTGAAATCTTATTTTGAAACAAGTTTATTTTGTAGAATGTAATCTTATATTTTCAATGTAATATTTAGATAAATCAATTTCCACATTTTTTACCATACATTTACATAATACGTAAACATTGGTTTTACTGTCTTTATTGATATAACCTTTACCGTAACAATGTTTACAGTTATCTTTAGGGTACTCTTTAATAGGTATCTGACCTTGATCTAATAAATCTACTTCTTCATCTAAGATTTCATAGCAAATTCCCGAGTAAATACTAAAAAATTTTTTCATATTTCTTTAATAAAAATTAACGTATCGTAAAACTTATTCTTTTTATTGGGTGTATGTATTATAAATTTATAGTTTATAATATCGTTGTTTTTAGATAGTGTGTTTAACTTATAATCAAGTGTCAATGTGTTGTTTTCATTAATTGCATTAAAGGGGTAAGGTATTTCATAATTAAAAATACCGGTAGGTTTAGTAAAAATAAATTGAATAGTATATTCACGTATATTAAGCAAAGTTAATTTACCACTCTTTAAAAGTTTATTATTTTGGTTGTATATACCAATTTTTCTTTGTAAAAAATGCAATAAACGCGACTCTATTATTTCTTTAGTCATTTATTTTGAAAATTAAGTTTTTCTTGTGGGGTCATATTTTGCAATACGTTTGCAAAATATTCCCAAAATTTATCATTAGCAGGAATTGTAGCAACAATTTCAACATCATCACAGTTTACATTTCTATAGTCCTGCATGAAAATATCCCAAACAATAAGAAGATTCTTTTGTCTGGGATTGTAACGTGGTAATCTAATGGTAGGTCTAAAGTTTAATGTTAACCTACCATTAGTGCTATTAAGTAAAGAGTAACTCAAAGTAGCCATCATTCTTCTAAATGGTGGTCTACCTAATAAAGGTCTTCTTCTCTCAAATCTTATTTCACATACATTATTGAGAAGAATTGTTTTGAGTTGATCTCTACTTACTTTCATTTATTGGTTTCACGACTCCAAATATTCTTTGTTCGTTAAGAAATACACCTTTATCTATTTTACCGTGTTCATCAACTTGTAAATTACTTATCTGGACACCCATATTATTAGGGAAACAAATGTAGTCACCTTTCTTAACAAGATTTACCGATTCACCTGCCAATACAACTTTACCTATTCTCCATGCCTGAGTTGTTGCATTTAATGGTATTGCAATACCATTACGTAATATTGTGGTACCATTATTATCCCCAAAGTCAGTGTATTCAACTAAGATTATATCACTTAAGATTTTACTTAACGAAAAACCTCTTAAAACAGAATCAAAAGATTGGTTGTGTGGATTTGATAGATCAATAAGACTCTTTTGAATTGGACCTAATGAATCTATATCAGCTTTTTTGCTCATAATATTTTAATTTATTAGAAATAGATTTATAATCAATAATACCCATATCTACATATTGATAAATTTCTCGCTTTGATAACTGCATATTTTTGTCTAAAAACCCGATAATTTTATCATCTATTTGATTTTCAGCTTTATCTTTTTTGAAATATTCAATTTTCTTCCTCGATGAATTGGGTATTATTTTACATAAAAATTTATAATGTTCCTTTTTTGTTATAAAATTATTGTAATATTTGTTTACAGTTTCGTTAATAATAATAGCTAAATTAGGTGAATACATAGAAAGCCAGCGGTTAATTAAATAACCGCTGTACTCTTTTTCATTATCTATGTTATCTAATTGATCACCTTTTTTAGATATTAGTATATCATTTAAGGTATCAAATAACATATTAATGTGATATAATCTTGGTACCTGCAACAAATATATTATCGTTCATCTCATAAAACAAATTAATAACATCTGTTGCAAAGTCTTCTACTTGCTTATCGTTGAGTTCCGTGCTAAAAGCAAATACAGGTGCACGATCACCAGCTTTAATATTAATACCTAGATGACCTAAAGCAGCACCGTTTTTAACATGGGTAATACTAACGCTACACTTACCTTCAGGGCTTATTAACCCTCGCTGTTTATGTTCCTTAAGAACATAAATATCATCTCCTCTAACATCAACCTTTGCATTAAGATATTTACCAACTAAATTACCAACATTTGCACAAAACAAACGCTGATATGAAACAGCCCCAAATATATTATCACCAAGTAGAGGTATTTCCCAAAGAAAATTTAATGCATCTTCACTCCATATAAAATCCTTTTTATCTACATCTTCCTGATCAATCATACCTTCAGCAAGCACCTCCATGGTGCCTCTAAAAGCAATAATGTTACCAATAGGTAATACCCTATCTTTAAAAAACTTATATGCAAACCTATTGTGGAGAATTAAACCATCGTACGCTGTTTTCGTTTTAATAAACATACTCTTGTATTATGTATTTTTTCTTTAAAAAATCAATGATAAACTACTCCATTGTCAATGGTAATTGGGTATGCAATTGAAGTTACTGAGGTGATAATTTTTTGAATATCATCAATAAACTCTTTTGCATCGAATGGGTGTTCTGGTCTAATATTATACTTCTGAAAAACCTTTTGTAGGTCTTCAGTCTTAAAATGATGTTGAGTGTATTGTATTGTTTGAATATTTGTCATAAATTTATTACACATTTATCATGATCTATTGAACCCATATTAGCTTTTATTTTATAAAAATCAAGTTCGGGTATGTAAATAATATTACGTAACACCCCTGTATTGTATATATCAACATCGGTTTGATAATATTGTTCGTCGTCATTTATTTGATATGTATCACTAATATGTTGTTCCTCGAATATTTCCGAATCATCATCAACCATTCTACAAATTATATCCTCATATCTAGCACCTAAAACTTTATAGTACCGTTTTGTTTCTTCATCAAATTTTTTAAAAATTAATGTTTCTAAAATATTTTTATAACGTATAAATGTATCTTTACGAAAAAGACCTATATTCATACCCCATCTGGTTCTCAATCTTTTGTAATGAATACCCCTAAAATTTTTAGTAACTAAATTAAAAAAATTAGGACCCATATAAACAGTATCATGTGTATAAAACACATAACCTTTAAACTGATCCTGATTACAGGCAATATAATAAGCAGCGGTAAAGTCGATACCACCATATTCAACAAAACAATGTTTTACTGAATTTATGTATTTTGTTTCAGTATAAGGTGATTCACCTACTATAACGGTAAAGTTGTTACGTCTAGTTGGGTCTATCTTATCTATACTATCAAATAAAACTTTAGTAGATTTTTCATAAAAAGAAAAATTACTATTAACAACGTAAGTTATATTCATTGTAAAGCTACAACTTTACTAATCCACTGATACGTGTGTTGCAAACCATTTTGAAGAGGGAAATTAGGTTTCCATTTTAATTCAGATTCAATTAGTCTATTATCTGAATTACGACCTTTTACCCCTGTTGGACCGTTAATATGTTTTACAGTTATATTTTTACCTGAAATATCAATAACCATCTTTACTAAGTCATTTATAGTCACCATTTCGTCTGAACCAATATTGACAGGTCCAATAAACGGGCTGTTCATTAATCTTCTAATACCTTCAACGCATTCACTTACATAAAGAAAACTACGTGTTTGTGTACCATCACCCCACACTTCAATAACACCATTTGCAGAAGCTTCAGCAATTTTTCTACAAATGGCTGCCGGGGCCTTCTCTTTACCACCAGTATATGTACCTAATGGTCCGTATATATTGTGAAACCTTGCTATACGTATATTCAACTTATAATTTCTATGGAATGCTAAATATAATCTTTCGCTAAATAACTTTTCCCAACCATAACTACTATCAGGGTTTGCTGGGTAAGCAGAACTTTCTTCGCAATTAGGGTTTTGAGGGTCTAATTGATTGTGTTCTGGGTATATACATGCTGAAGAAGAATAAAATAATTTTCTAACATTCTTTTTAGTAGCTTCATATGCAACGTTAAGGTTAATTAACGAAGAATTATACATTACATTTGCATCATTTTCACCGGTAAAAATATAACCAGCACCACCCATATCAGCTGCTAATTGATATACTTCGGTAAACGTGTTTTCAATATCACATTCGCTATGCTGATTAGGTGTAAACATAACCCTACTAACGACTTTAGGGTCAATTAAATCACCAATAATAAATTCATCAGCTCTTGTTGATTCAAATTGAGGGTATTTGACATCAACACCTCTCACCCAATACCCTTCATCTTTTAACCTGTTAACAAGATGATGACCTATAAAACCACCTGCACCCAATACAAGAGCTGTCTTACTCATATGTTATATTAAAAAGAATTAAAGTAAATATCAAGAAACATTTTTGTATTATCAGGTAAATAATTCATATAGTTTGGTAAATCATTTAATAATTTATAGGTGTTTCTATAACCAATTATTTCTTTTTCAAGATTGGTAATAAGATCTTGAACGTTTCTATCCTGATATACACTTGCTCTATTGTAAATTACACTGTTTGGAAAATAGTGTTGGGTAATATAACCACCCCATATATCATCCATTCTACCAACATGAGGTAATACTGCATACTTAGGTAATACCTTACGACTTATAAAAGTATTTTGACTATTAAATGGGCTGATAGAAGTGCTCCAGAATGGTGTTCTTGTCATGTCAAAATTAACAATAGGCTTGTATGTCAACCTTGCAATAGCATCTATATCAGGGTCACCATTCCAAAGATCAGCCTGGATTAAAGGTGTAATTTTACTTTCACCTAAATAATCTACGTAACGTCTTTGATCTAATAAATCTAACGGGTAACCTCTATGCCACAAATGTTCGTGATCAGTAACTGAAAGAGGGTCGAAAACATTATATGGTGATTTATAAGCTCTACATTCAATTGTATTACCTATGTATATATCACTACCCCAGTCGTCATAAGGTATATTGTCATCATCAACTGTTGCTATAACATCAGCACCGCTTTCGTGGTAAGCTTCTACAAAACCTATATTACGTCTTTGTATTGATCTCCACCCAATACTATCACTCAATTGCTTATATTTACGTTCTTGATATTCAGGGTGTAAATATGTTACACCGTCTAGCTTTTCATACAATTCATGTGGTGTTTTAGTGTCTCCAACTACATAAAATTTCCAATTACGGTCTTTTGCTATTTTAGCAAATTTAAGTGTTGCTTTTGTTGGTTCGTTAATTGTTGTTGTTACTATTGTCACATTCATACTAAAGATGTAATTATTTTTTTGAAATTGTCAAGACTAAGATACTGCTGTACATTATTTCTAATCTGCATAAGTAGTTTTTCCCTTTTCATTAATATAAGTAATCTCTTCTTAAATTTCCATCTTTATTGAAAAGTTGCGTATTAATATCTCTTTTATGTACTGTGATATTATTATATTTAAAATATTCAGCAAGTTTACTTTCTGAATTACCATCTTTACATTTATTAATATTATTGATAAAATCACAATATGTACTCATTGTGTTATAATCCCCAATTGCAAATTTATCGCATGTGAATCTATGTTCTTTTGGTATAATAATATTATTAGGTTTTATAACTTCTAACCATTTAGGGTCAAATACGTTGATTCTTAAATCCGGTCTACAGCGTATATACAACCCATTTTCATCTTTTGGTGCCATTTTAAAACACCTCTCAACCCCTAACCATTGTAATTTAAAACTTGTTAGATTACAATGTTGTTTATACCCGTTCTTTTCACTTAGTTTAATATCCACTGAATATGTAGATATACCATTGGGGTTAGATATATTGTTTACTGCTTCAAATATATTTTCATCCTCAAATAATACATTACACTCATTACCTAAATTAATATTATCTTCTGGTGGTAAATAATAGAAATAATGCTGATTATGTGAAATACTCTTAAAAATTTTAGTATTTTGCTCTCTTAAGAATGAATGACCTCTTAATTGACCAGAATATAAAACGTATAAATTAGAATACATAATTAGCTAACCCCCAATTTTTTGTATTTGTTGATTTCATAAAGTTATTTACATATTTAAATCTATCATTCAGTTGTTTTCATATTTCTTTAGGTATTAAAATTAAATAACCTTGATCATTGTTTAACTTCTTAATTGTATGTGTTTCACTATACAAATTGTAGATGAATGAACTATCTTCACCGCAAATATCTTCTCTACGTTCCCCGTTATGATATCTCTTCATATGTGCATTAAATGTTCCCCATTCAAATGGTCCTTCTTCATAAATCCACAGGTCATCAATAATAATAACATCGTTGAATAGACCCACCCGTTGTTTAATATGTGTTAACTCCTTTTTAAGAGGTGCGCGGGTATCAGTATTTTTTTCTTCATCATACCTTCTATGTTTTAAATCTGCTCCTGGAAAATGAGCATCTAACCAGAATAAACAGTTGGTGTTAATTTTAGTTAGAATATCAGGTAAAATAATTGAACTATCACCTTCAACTATATCAACTCTTGGATCTTTTTCAAATCTTTTACGTGCATTCTTAACATATTCTGGCATTATTTCGATTGAAATAATTTTTTCAAATGGAAAATTGCAAGTGTGAGCAATTGCATCACCTAGAAGTGTACCGGTTTCGCAAAACGTTTTAATGTTTGATTTATTTAAAATGTTTGCTATATCGAATCTTTTAATATCACCCATAAATCAATAATTATACCTCCACGGTTTTTTAAAGAGCATTTTAATATGCTCATAATGTGGTGGTGTCCATTTTGAATACATATTTAGACTACCTTTAATATCCAATTTTTCTATAATGTAGTTTAGAGATGTTTCTACAGTATGTATTTCAGTTGCATTCTCAATTACTTTACACCAATCGAATAATGTAATATCATTTAAAAATTGCATTTCAGCAATTTTACCGGTAAATTTATCTAAATTTATATACTTACAGACTTGAAAATTAGGTTGTGTGCCGTAGTTTCTATTTACGAATATAAATTTATCACCGTCTTTCAACTTACAAACATCATAATAAACATAATCTTCTTTTTCTTTATTACGGTTAAAGTTAAAATATTCAACCCAGTCATTCCATTCAGTTTGAATCAGTTTATATTTAGCCAACATTACCGACCCTGAGAAATGTTTATCTGCACTTTCAAACTCTAATGGTGTTGCATCTTTTTCGTAATGCTTAAGAGAGTCGCAATTTTCTCTAATATATAATACATTTGGTTGTACAATATATTCAGTTAATGGAAAAATTTCATTCTTTACAGGCCATACAACTGTATCACCGCGTTTAGCTAATTTGGTTGCTACTTTCTGTAAAAAGAAAATATCACCAATACCTGCAGGTTGTTTAATAAGATATTTCATACAAATAACCAAGGATAATTTACAAAAATCCAATCTTCTGGCACTCTGTATTTTTCAACTAATGCAGCATTAGCATCAATAGCATTTTTATTTACTGGTAGCTCGTTATTAGCAAGTATCTCATCTAAGTGTTCAACACTATCGAAATACACTATACCGTCATCACAAAAATGTTTACCTATTGATCTATCACCCCAAAATATTGGTACCGTTTTTGTTGCAAAACAATCCACCACTTTTTCTGTCCAATAACCAGGTTGTATACTATTTTCTATAGTTATGGAAAATTGATAATCATCTAAGGCACTCGTTTTATTTTCAACTGGTTTATAACCATACCCATAAACGTCAATTTCGTGTTTTTGTGCTAATTTATTTATAATTTCATGCCTTAGTTTGTGACCTACAGTATAATTTTTAGAACTTGCAATAATACTAACTCGTTTAGTTTTTTCCTTACAAATATGATCTTTAGGTATCCAACATCTACCATGAGGGTAATACAAATAATTTTCCCCTTTATTTACTAAATCTTCATCAAATGTTAAAACATAATCAAACAGTCTATTATTCTGTTCTACCCATGTATATACTTGAGGGTGTATTGCTTTAGGTTCAAGTATCCATGCTACTTTACGTTTAATAGATTTAGACGCACGTAATATATCAGGTAAACATAAATCTGTTATGAATACAGAATTACTAACCGGGGTATTATCCCTTACCCAGTTTATATATTTACTACTAGATTTGTGACAACTACTATCGTCACCTACAAAATTTTTATCTCTTAAATTTATTTTTACGCGTGTATGTTCCATGTTTTTATATATTCCTCCAATTGTAATTTATTCATAGCTTCAATTTTTCTAACTTCATTTTCATTATTTCTATAATAAGAATGTCTGCTTTTATCTACATTAGCTACATCATGCCATAAATGTATAAGTATATCACTTTGGTTGCTAACTTTTGAAATAGGTATATCAAGTATTCTTGCTCTTGAAATAATTTCATTATCTTCATAACCCCAACCTATGAAATTAGGGTTAAAACCTTTAATTTTATTAAAGGTGGGTTTGTTCATCATTAAACACCCACCCACTGCCTTGGTATTGCCTACCAAATAATTGTCAGTATAATAATTTGTTTTTAAATTATTAAAATCAATTAAAGAGCATACATCTACCCAATTAGATTTAGTAATTGAATTAATAAATTTACCTTTACCTAATTGGGTGGTATATATTGCTACACCATTATAACCTAAAAATAACCCATCATTGGTTAAAACCTGATTGTATAATAGTTCTATAGTTTGTTTATTAACAAAAATATCAGAATCTAAAAAACATAATACGTTACCATCTGCAATTTTTGCTCCTTGATTGTATGATTTAGTTTTTTTAAAAGAATTGTCGGATTTTATATGTATAAATTTATCTATATTGTTTATATAAGTGTGTTTTACGCTTTGGTTAATCGGTGATTGTTCTACGAGTATGAATTCTGTTTTGATATTAAAATTATTAGTATAGTAATTTACACATTGCTCAATATTTACTATACGTTCTTCATTGTCTATTGATATAGGTGTAATAAAACTTAACATAATAATTATATAGTTCTGTGTTTTTTAATTTCACGTAGATTATTAACTACTGTCTTTTCATTTATATCGGTAACAGTCCAAGGTAATGCAGAATGCTTGGTGATAAAATAGTCTGCACCATCTTTAATATTTTGCTTCCAATCTGCACGTGGTCTAATAGCTGAACTAACTTCTGAACATGCTTGTTCCTGTAAGTAATTGTACGAATCTTGTATATCAGGCCACCACCAATAACCTGGTAAATAACCTTTTTTAATAGCTTGATATGAATGATCTATATGTTCCCACGCATTTAGGAACTTTTCATCAAATAACCCTATATCTTTAAGTAATTGGGAACTATAAACACAAAAAGCACCTACACAATGATAATTGAGTGCTAAATTAACATTATCACCATAGTCAATCACTATTCTCGGTCTAGGTTTACCGTTAATTTTATTAGCAGGTCCATGGTAACCATACATTAAATGGTGTATACCAGTTTTTTCTATGTATCTAATATATTCATTAAACACATTTGCGTTAGAAACCATGATATCATCCTCAATTAGGAACAAATAATCACATTTTTTATCTAAAAGGTACTTAAGTGCTTTATTTTTTGAAGCACCCACACCGATATTTTTATCGTTTTTAATATAGTGTGTATCGTAATTAAATTGTATATCATTTCCATCATTAATAACTACTAACTCGTGGATTTTTTCTTTAGGTATGCTATCGTAACACTTTTTAAAGAAATCTGGTCGATTACATGTAATAATACCTAAACCTATTTTATCCATAATACAATTTATAAACTATTTTTTAGAAATAAATAATTAAAATGGCAACAGTATTACCAAAAGAAACCCCGATAAATAATATACCTATACAGCAAGGTATTAACCCCACAGACTATCTTCTTATAAACAATGGGACGTTAAATCTTGTACCGTGGAGTACTATTGTTATTTCCGCAGATCAAACCGATTTTTATACATCTATCTTAAGTATTTCAAGCGCACAAATAAACAATACGGTAAATACGGCAACTTTATCTGCAACAATAATTAATAACAGCCCTAATTGGAATAGTACATATTCTACTGTTAACAATTTAAGTAGTAGCTGGGTAGGGGTACCAACAGCAATGTTGGTATTGCAAGGGTTTAAATCAAATAGTGCTGCCAACTATGATGGTACAGGGGCTCAAATACAAGGTGGTATTGTCGTGGGATTT
>Ga0194130_10003147_pt1 | contig 22548 bp, 20 predicted proteins | sample TA2KigsurfametaG_FD_160084 | JGI IMG/M metagenome (GOLD analysis project Ga0194130, IMG submission 160084) | Freshwater microbial communities from Lake Tanganyika, Tanzania - TA2015050 Kigoma 12 surface | ecosystem: Environmental > Aquatic > Freshwater > Lake | place: Tanzania: Lake Tanganyika... | reverse complement strand
CGGATCCTCGACCTCATCGCAGCCCGTCCTCTCCCTTGACCTCGCTGGCGCGCAGGCCGCCGACGCGGTCATGCACGCGCGCGCCGGTCGCCATGACGAGGACGAGCACCATCTCGTCCGCGCGGGGCGCGTCGCTCACCCCGACCTCCATCGAGTTGAAGTGGCCGCGCACGTAGCTGGCGTTGATGTGCGTCACCGGCACGTCGAGCCGCGCGCCCACGGGCCCCACTTTCTTGGTCGAGGGCACGACCGCCTTGGCCTTGCCGAGCAGGTCGCGCATCGCGTAGCCGCCCGGCACGTGCCACAGCGCGCCATGCTCGAGCTCGCCGGCGGAACCGACGATCGCGCCCTTGCCGAAGCCCTCGATCGTGGAGAGGTCGCCGCCCGTGAGCGCCTGCGCAAGGCGGGTCGACATCTCGAGGCCGAGCGGGCGCAGCTGCTCCATCAGCTGCGCGATCTCCGGCACGTAGCGGCCGGCGAAGGGGTTGCGCACCACCGCGGCGATCGCGCCGACCTTGAGCGGTCGCGCCGCCACCGGGCCGCCCTCGTGGAAGATCTCCTCCACGAAGGTCGCGAACTTGCGGATCTCGATGCCGTTGATCTCCATGCCCGTCCCTTTCAGGCTGCGATGCGCGCGTCGAGGCCGACGCGCGCCATGGCACCGCGCAATACCAGCACTGCGGCGAGGATGCGTCCAGCCCGCGCGAGGCGCTCGGCCACCGCGTGGCCGCGCAGCAGCGCCACGCGGATCTCCGGCGGGGAGAGCGCCCCGAGCCCGGTCGTGACGAGGCGCTCGCCCAGGTCGCTGTCGGAATCGAGGTCGCGCGCCGGCGCCCGCCCGATCGAGGGGTGCCCCGGCAGGTCGACCGCGTTCGCTACGACCGTCGCCGCGGCGTCGGCCTCGGCGGCCGTCGGGGCAAGCACGGTGACGGCGTCGGCGATGCCGAGCGAGAAGCTGCGCCCGCCGCTCCCCTTCGTGGCGCGGCCAGAGGTCGCGATGCCGCGCGCGGGCATCGAGGCCTCGAGCACGAAGCCGCCATCGAGCGCCGGCAACGCGACGTCGCTCACCAGGCCGCAGGACAGGCGCGCGCCGGACGCGAGGTGGAAGGCGATGTCGCCGCCGTCGTTGACATAGGCGCGTTCCAGCGCGCGGCCCGCGACCATCGCCGCGAGGACATGGTCCGCGACGGCACCCGCGACGGCCGCCATCGGCGTGATGAAGCCCTCTCCCGCGAGGGGAAGGCAGGCGCGGCGCATGCGCTCCGCGACCTCGCCCGCGAAGGGAGCGTCATCGACTCCCGCGCGCAGGCGCGGCAGCTCGGCGCAGAGCCCGGGCAGCACGCCGGGGAAGGCGGCGCGCGCCTGGCGGAGCGCGGCCTCGACCTCCGCGCGCGAGCCCCAGGCCTGCACCACGAGGTCGATCGGCCCGTGCTGCAGGTGCAGCCGGTCGCCGCCTGGCAGCATGCGCGCGAGGGCGCTCACCCGAGCGGCCAGGGATGCGGCGCGGGCCAGGGACGGCCCTCGAGGCGATCGACCTCGCGCAGCGAGGCGAGGCTGCGGACCTGGTCCATGTGCCCGCCCATGGCGCGATAGGCGTCGACCGGCATGGTGAACTCCAGCGGCGCCACCAGCGCCGGCGTCGGCACGTAGCCGAAGGAACCGGCGGGCATCGTCGTGACGTCGACCATGTAGGTGATGCCGCCGCCCGGCCAGACATGGACCGGGGCACCGCCCGAGGTCACGCGCGTTACCTCCTGGCGCACGGAGCGCGTGAGCCGCACCGGGTTCCCGGTGACGCCCGCGCGCAGGCTGCCGCCCGCGCCGGCCATGAACACGACGCTGCACAGCGCGGGCTCGCAGTTCTCGCCGATGCGGTCGACGACGTCGACGATGGCGCGCGGCATCTCCGCGGGGCGAGGCACGAGCGCGTCGTCGAGCACGAACCAGGCGGCGTGCTCTCCCGTCGTCGACACCATGAGCAGCCGCATGCCGGGCCACGCCGTCTTCGGGTCGATGCTCTCGATGATCGAGAGCGGCTCGGTGATGTCGGTGCCGCCCCAGCCGGTGCCGGGATTGGCGACCTGAAAGTAGCGGCCGGGCGTCGACTTGCGGCCGCGCACGCGGATGCCCGCGTGGCGCATGCCGAGGAAGCGGCCCGCCTGGTGCTCGGTCAGCACGCCGGTGATGTGGTCGTCGACGACGACCACCTCGTCCGCGTGGCCGTGCCACTGGCGCGCGAAGATGCCGATCGTCGCGGAGCCGCAGCCGACGCGCATGCGCTCCTCGTGCTTGCCGTCGATGACCGGCGCCTTGCCGGCCTGCACGACCACGGTCGCACCGCCGTCGATCGTCATCTCCACGGGCTTGAGCGCGCAGAGGTCGAGCATCGCGTCGCAGGTGACGACGCCCTCCTTCTTGCTGCCGCCGGTCAGGTGGTGGACGCCACCGACCGAGAGCATCTGCGAGCCGTACTCGGCCGTGGTGACATGGCCGACCTGCTCCCCCTTCACGCGCACCGCGGCCTGCTCCGGGCCGAGGTAGCGGTCGGTGTCGATCTTCAGCTTGAGGCCGCAATAGCTGAAGATGCCCTCGGTCACGACGGTGATCATGTCGACGCCGTCGACCCTCGACGACACGATGAAGGGGGCCGGCTTGTAGTCGGGATAGGTCGTGCCCGCGCCGATGCCGGTGACGAAGCTGTCGCCCTCGCGCAGCAGCGCGCCGTCCCACGCGCCGCCCGCGAAGGGCACGAGCCTGCCGTCCTTCTCCAGCGCGCGCTCCAGCACGACCGCTGGCTCGAGGCGGCGCAGCGCGCCGTCGACGTTGCCGTAGCGGTCGCAAGCGCCGGTCTTGCCCGGCCGGATGCGGCACAGGACGGGGCAGGCGTCGCAGGTGACGATGCCGTCGCTCATGGCCGTGCTCCATGCGCGAGGATGGCGGCGCGCACGCGGTCCGGCGTCGCCGGGACGCTGCGGATGCGCACGCCCGTGGCGTGGTGGATCGCGGCGAGGATCGCGGGCGCGGTCGGGATCAGCGCGGGCTCGCCGATGCCCTTCGCGCCGAAGGGGCCGAGCGGCTCGGCGTCCTCGACCAGGATGGTCTCGATCGGCGGCACGTCGCCGATCGTGGGGATCAGGTAGTCGTGCAGGTTCTCGGTTCGCCCGGGCAGGTATTCCTCCATCAGCGCGAGCCCGAGGCCCTGCGCGATGCCGCCATGGACCTGGCCCTCGACCTGCACGGGGTTGATGGCGCGCCCGACGTCGTGCGCGGCGACGATGCGCAGCACCTTGACGGTGCCGAGCTCGACATCGACCTCGACGTCGGCGAGCTGCGCCGCGAAGCCGTAGGTCGCGTAGGGCACGCCCTGCCCCTCGGCGTCGAGCGCGGTGGTCGGCGGATCGAAGCGGCCTCGGCCCATGGCGACGCAGCCCTTGGCGACCTCCGGCAGGAGCGAGAGGTCGGCGTTGCCGAGGCGCGCGAGCTGCGCACGCAGGTCCTCGGCCGCGAGCCGGACAGCGTTGCCGGAGACGAAGGTCTGGCGCGAGGCCGAGGTCTTGCCCGCGTCGCGCGTCAGGTCCGTGTCGCCGGTGACGAGGCGGATGCGCGAGGCCGGGACGCCAAGCGCCTCGGCCGCGATCTGCGCCATGATCGTGTTCGAGCCCTGGCCGATGTCGAGCGCCCCGGTGAACAGCGTGATCGCGCCGTCGCGCGCGATGCCGACCTCCATCTCGGACGGGTTCGACATCGAGGTGTTGCCGATGCCGTACCACATGCAGGCGACGCCGACGCCGCGGCGCAGCACGCCGCACTCGCGGTTCGCGGCCTCGGCCGCGGCGCGCAGCTCGCGCCAGCGCGGTCGCAGCCCCTCGAGGCAGGCCTGCAGCCCCGCGCTCGCCTCCAGCCGCTGGCCGGTCGCGGTGACCGAGCCGCGGCGCAGCGCGTTGCGGTGGCGGAACTCCAGCGGGTCGATGCCGAGCTGGCCGGCGAGCTCGTCCATCATCGTCTCGTGGGCGATCGCGGCCTGCGGCACGCCGAAGCCGCGGAACGCGCCCGAGGGCGGCTCGTTCGTGTGCACGGCGCGGGACGTCGCGCGCACATGCGGCACCTCGTAGGGACCCGTCGCGTGCACGGGGACGCGGTTGGCGACCGTTGGCCCCCAGGACGCGTAGGCGCCGGTGTTGAAGTCGCCATGGAAGACGGCCGCGACCAGGCGGCCGTCGCCGTCGGCGCCGAAGCGCGCCTCGATCTCCGCTGGGTGGCGTTTGGTGGAGGACGCCATGGATTCCGGCCGCGTGTAGGTGCAGCGCACGGGCCGCCCGAGATGCCACGCCGCGATCGCGACCAGCGGCTGCACGGACAGGTCGAGCTTGCCGCCGAAGCCACCGCCGACGGCCGTGGGCACCACGCGCACCTGCTCCGGCCTCAGCCCCATGACATGGGCGATCTCGTCGCGGTCCATGTAGGGCGTCTGCGTCGTGACATGGACCTCGATGCGGTCGCCCACGCGCCGCGCCCAGCCAGCCTCCGGCTCGATATAGGCATGCTCGACGAAGCTGGTGGAGAAGCGGCCCGAGGCGACGGCCGCGGCGCCGGCGAGCGCCGCCTCCGGGTCGCCGCGCCGGACGCGGCCACGCACCAGGACGTTGTCGGCGAGATGCGCGTGCAGGCGGCGCGCGCCCGGCGCCAGCCCCGCCGCGACGCCCGAGATCGCCGGCAGCGGCGTCCACGCGACGGGCAAGTCCTCGTCGCGGATCGCAGCGATCGTGGCGGCGTCGCCAACGAGGGCCAGCACGGCCTCGCCGCGATAGCGCACCTCGCCTTCGGCGAGCACCGGCTGGTCTTTGCCGACGGGATAGATGCCGAAGGCGTTTGGGCCGGGCACGTCCTTCGCCGACAGGACCCGCACCAGGCCGGGGAAGCGCGCATGCAGCGGCGCGAGGTCGCCCACCTCGAAGCGCGCGGCGGCGTGCGGCGAGCGCAGCGCGCGCAGCACCAGCGCGTCCTCAGGCCAGTCGTCGGCGCCGTAGTCCTCGGCGCCGACGAGCTTGGCGATGCCATCGACCTTGGCGATGCGCGCGCCGACGCCGCCATCGGCGTCCCGCTGCGCGGCGGGCCCGGTGCCGGCGACGTCGAGCACAGCCTCGACGATCTTGCGATAGCCCGTGCAGCGGCAGAGCACGCCGCCGAGCGCTTCGAGCACGGCCTGCTCGCCGGGGCGCGGGTCGCGTGCCAGCAGGTCGTCGGCGGCCATCAGCATGCCGGGCGTGCAGATGCCGCATTGCGCGGCGCCATGCGCGTGGAAGGCCTCCTGCAGCCGCGACAGCCTTCCCTCGCGCGCGAGCCCCTCGACGGTGGCGACGCCGCGCCCCTCGACCTGCGCGAGCGGCACGAGGCAAGCGCAGACCTGCGCGCCGTCGAGGCGCACGGTGCAAGCGCCGCAATCGCCGGCGTTGCAGCCGATCTTCGTGCCGGTCAGGCCAAGCTCCTCGCGCAGCGCGTCGGCGAGGCGCGTCGCGGGCGGCAGCGCGACCTCGACCGCGCGCCCGTTGACGGTGAAGCGGACCGGGCTGCAGGCGTCGCTCACGTCAGGGCTCCCTCTATCATCCGGCGCAGCAGCGTCGCGACCGCGTCGCGCCGATAGGCGGCGGTGCCGCGCACGTCGTCGATCGGCGACAGCGGCGCGAGGTCGGCGTCGCCGATCTCGGGCAGCGCGTCGCCGGGCCGCAGGCCGGCGAGGCGCGCCTCCAGCGCAGGCAGCCGGCGCGCGACCGGCGCGCAGGCGCCGACCGCCACGCGCGCGGCGGCGACGCGCCCGCCCTCGACCTCCAGCACCGCGCCGGCCATCGCGATGGAGATCACGAGGTAGCGGCGCGCGCCGAGCTTCGCGAAGGCGCCCCTGGCGGGGCGCGCGGGACGCGCGACGCGCAGCGCGGCGACCAGCTCGTCCGGCCGCCGCGCCGTGCGGCGGTTGCCGAGCACGAACGCGGCCACGGGCATGCGCCGCGCGCCGGACAGGCTCGCGAGCTCGACCTCGGCGTCGAGCGCGACGAGGTTCGGGATACCGTCCGCCGCGGGCGAGGCGTTGCAGAGATTGCCGCAGATCGTGCCGGCGTTCTGGATCTGGACGCCGCCGACCTCGCGCGACGCCGCCTTCAGCCCGTCGAAGAGCGGCGGCAGCCTCGCCGCGAGCAGTTCGGTCCAGGTGCAGCGCGCGGGGATGCGCCAGCCCGCCTCGTCCTCCTCGATGCGCGCGAGGGCGTCGATCGCGGTGATGTCGAGGATGTCGTCGTCGAGCGGCTTGCCGACGCGCGCCGGATAGTAGTCCGTGCCGCCGGCCAGCACGACGCGCGGACCCGCGGCGAGCGCGCGCAGCGCCTCGTCCATGTCGCGGGGCCTGAGATAGCTCGCCACGGCGCCCTCCCGGGGGATCGTTCGTCTACTAACAGTCTGCCGAGGGGCGCGCCGCCGAGTCAATCGCGCCAGCGCACCAGCCCCTTCGCCCCGACCCGAAGGTTGGAGAGCCGCCGGTCCTCGCGCCGCATGCGCCAGGACATCAGCGCGGAGAGTTCCGAGAAGGCGCGGTCGCGGCCGGCGCCCTCGCGCAGCAGGTCGTGATGCCCGTCCGGATCGGCGGCGAGGTCGAAGAGCAGCGGCGCGCCGCGCGCGAAATGGACATAGAGCGCGTCGCGCGTCAGGCGCGCCGACAGCGCGGCCGCGTCCGGGTCATCGCCTAGCGCGCCGCCGCCCTCACCCGCGAGCACGGCGCGGTAGTCGACCTCCCAGTGCACGGCGTCTCGCCATGCCGGCGGATCCTCGCCGCGTAGCCACGGCGACAGCGAGGCGCCGTCGCAGGCGAATGGGACCTCGAGCCCGAGCGCCTCGAGCACGGTCGGCATGACGTCGACGGACTCGGTGAAGGCATCGACGACGCGCCCCGCCGCGCCGCCCGGCATGCGGACCAGTAGGGGGATGTGGAAGGCCGCGGGATGGAAGCCGACCTTCCCGTAGAGCCCGTGGTCGCCGAGATACTCGCCATGGTCAGCGGTGAAGACCACGAGCGTGCGCGACGCCTCGCCGCTCTCGTCCAGCCAGTCGATCAGCCTGCCGACATGGTGGTCGCATTCCGACGCGAGCGCGCAATAGGTCGCGCGCAGCGCCGCGGCGTCCGTGTCGGCGAGGTCGCGCGCGAGGCCCTCGCGGCCGGGCACGAGGCTGGAGACGCGGAACTGCGCGCGCAGCGCGTCGAGCAGCGGATGGAGGCCCGGGGACGCCGGCGGCACGGGCGCCTGCATGCGCGCCGCGTCGTGCAGGGCGAGGTACTCGGCCGGCGCGGTCCAGGGCGGGTGCGGGCGCAGGAAGGAGACATGCGCGAACCACGGCCGGCCGTCGCGCGTGCCGAGCCAGTCGAGCGCGGCGTCGGCGACGAAGGCGGTCTCGGAATGCGCGGCGCGGAAGCGCGCCGGCCCGCCGAGCCGGCCATCCGCGGGCGCGTAGGCGAGCGCCGGCGTGTCGAGGCCGCGATAGCCGAGCCGGCGCAGATGCGCGAGCCAGGGCTTGAAGTCCTCGTGCAGCGTCAGGCCGACGTCGTAGCCGGGCAGCACGCCCTCGTAGGTGAACAGCCGCGGGTCGCGCGGCGCCAGGCCCTCGGGGTCGGGGCTCGTGTCGGTGTAGCCGAAGAGCCGCGGCGCCAGCCCCGCCTTGCGCGCCTCCAGCGCCATGTTCGCGTGGTGGCGCGCGAGCGGCGTTCCGTTGGTCAAGCTGCGATGGTTGTGGAGGTAGAGCCCCGTGTGGAGGCTCGCGCGCGCCGGCCCGCAGGGCACGGTCACGGTGTGGTGGCGCCGGAACAGGACGCCGGTGGCCGCGAGGCGGTCGAGGCTGGGCGTGCGCGCGTGCGGATGGCCGAGCGCGCCGAGCATCGGGCCCCGCCACTGGTCGCCGGTGATCAGCAGCACGTTCATCCTTGCCTCCCCCGCCGCGCGCGTCATCGCGGCAGCCAGCGCACACGACCCAGCGCGTCCTCGAACTCGCGGACGAATTCCTGCCAGCGATCGCCGCGCGCGACCAGCGCCACGCGCAGGTTCGTCCAGGTGACCGGCGGCGACGCGGTCTCGAACTGCGCCATCGCCTCGATCGCGACGTTGCCCGCCACGTCCTGCAGGCGGCAGGCGAGCGTGATCCGCCCCGCGATCGCGCGCGTCGCCGCCTCCACCCGCGCCTCGCCGAAGCCCGGGCTGGCGCAGAGGCTGGCGGCCAGCGAATGGACGTCGCCCAGCGCCTCCGAGTTGGGCTCGCCCGTCACCGTGACGAAGGCCGGGGCAAGGCGATGGTCGTTGCAGCCGCGCCCGCCGAGCACGAGCACGATGCCCTCGCGCCAGCCTTCCTGGGGGCGATGGCAGGCGGCGACGCGCGGCGGCAGGTCGACGAGGAATCCCAGCGCGCCGTTGACGTAGCGCCCGCCCTCCACGGGCACGAGACGGTCGGCCTGCGCCGCCGCGCCGGGCGCGACGAGCGCCAGCGCGACGGCGAGGGCGCTCAGTCGCCCGCGGCGGCGGGCCTGAGCTCGAGGCGCCTGAGGCAGCGGTCGATCCATGCGCGCGTCTGCTTCTCCACCAGCGCGTTCTGGCGCAGGCGTTCGTTGAGCGTGCCCCAGTCGACGCTGTCCAGGGGCTGGTCCTGGTTGAAGCACGAGAAGACCACCGTCTCCTTGCCGGTCAGCGGATCGACCCAGCGCTGCAGGCACTGCGCGCAGATCTCCTTCATCATGCACTGCATCGGCGAGTTGATCGAGCCGATCGCGCAATGCGCGGGCTTGAGCAGCGCGCGCAGCGCCGCGTGGCGCGCCGCCGCGACGGCGGCCATCATGCGGTCCGACCCGATGGCGATGATGCGGTCGGCGTCGGCCAGGCGCACCGCCTGGTCGCCGAGCCGGCCCTCGCCATAGGCGCGCATCGCCTCGACGATGTTGCCGGCGAAGCTGCGGTCCTGCGGGCGCGTCGTCGGGAAGCCCGGCGTCTCGTCGCAGCACCAGATCACGACGTCGGCCGCCGCCTCGATTTCCTCGACCTTGTAGCGGTCGCGCAGCCGCTTGTAGCCAGCGAAGTAGACGACGCGCGAGTCGGCGGCGCGCAGCGCGCGGCCGATCGAGAATAGCACCGCGTTGCCGAGCCCACCGCCGACCAGCGCGACGGTCTCGCCGCCTGGCGTCTCGGTCGGCGCGCCGGTCGGGCCCATGAGCACGACGGGCTCGCCGGGCCGCAGCGTCGCGCAGAGGTCGGAGGAGCCGCCCATCTCGAGCGCGATGACCGAGACGAGGCCGCGCGCGGGATCCGTCCACGCGCCGGTCATCGCCAGGCCCTCCATCGCCAGCACGGTGCCATTAATGCGCGCCGCCAGGCTCTCGAAGTTCTGCAGCCGGTAGAACTGGCCGGGGCGGAAGCTGCGCGCGGCGCGTGGCGCCTCGACGACCACCTCGACGATGTCCGGCGTCAGGCGGCGCACGGCATGGACGCGCGCGCGCAGCTCGCGGTCGAGCCGCGCGAACAGCTCCTCCGGCGCCACGTCCGTCGCCGGGCGCGCGGCGAGCGCGCGGCTGACGACGGGATAGCCCTGCTTGGCGCTGCCCATCGCCTTGACGACGTTGCCGAAGAAGGAGGGGTGCAGGTCGCCGAAGAAGCTGACGAAGCGGCCATCCGCCGCGCGATGCATCAGCACCTGCGGCGCGCCGGGCTTCGACATCGCGCGCTCGGGCTCGACGCGCGCGCCGGTCTCGTCGATCGCCTCGAAGTAGCGGCCGTCGAGGCGCACGCGCCCGTCCTCGCGCGCCAGCACGGTGTTGGGCTGCGTGCCGGCGGCGACGAGGATCGCGCGCGCCGGCAGCTCGACGAGCTCGTCGCCGGCCTCGCCCTTGCGCGACAGGCGCAGCGCGGCGGCATGGCCGAAGCGGTCGGCGACCACCTCCACCGGGGAGAGCCCCTCGGCGAAGCGCACGCCCTCCTCCATCGCCTTGGCCACTTCCTCGTGGTTGAGCGTGTAGCTCGGCGCGTCGGCGAGGCGGCGGCGATAGACGATGGTCGCGCCGCCCCAGGATTCGAGCAGCGCGCGCAGTCGCGGCGCGCGGCCCTCGGCGGCGGCGCGCGCGCGCTCGGCGGCGATTGCGTCGCCATGCGCGAGGAACTCGGCGGCGACCTCGCGGTCCTCCGCGCTCCAGCCCGCGCGCACGGCTTCCTCGCCCCGCTCGGCGACGAGCACGGCGTGACGCGCGGCGAACTTCTCGACCTGGCGCGCGTAGTAGGCGAGCGACTCGGTGGCCGTGTCGACCGCCGTGAGCCCGCCGCCGACCACGACGATCGGCATGCGCAGTTGCAGGTTGGCGATCGATTCCTTCTTCGCCGCGCCGGTGAGCTGCAACGCCATCAGGAAGTCGGAGGCCTGGCGCACGCCGCGCGCGAGGCCGTTCTTCATCTCGATGACGGTCGGCCGGCCCGCGCCCATGCACAGCGCGACATGGTCGAAGCCGAGATCCCAGGCGTCGTCGAGCGCGAGCGTGCCCCCGAAGCGCACGCCACCATGCATCGCGAAGCCGTCGCGGCGCTCGAGCAGCAGCCGGATCAGCTTCAGGAAGTTCTTGTCCCAGCGCACGGTGATCCCGTACTCGGCGACGCCGCCGAAGCCGGCGAGCACGCGCGCGTCGAGGTCCTCGTCGAGCGTCGCGACGTCGCGCACCGGCGCGAAGGGCACGCGCGCGCCGTCGGCGGCGACGCCGGACAGCGCGGGGTCCAGCGGCTCGATCTTCAGCCCGTCGATGCCGACGACCGCGTGGCCGTCGTTGAGCAGGTGGTGCGCCAGCGTGTAGCCGGCGGGGCCGAGGCCCACCACCAGGACCTTGCGGCCCGAGCGCGGGCGCGGCAGCGGGCGGCGGAAGTCGAGCGGGTTCCAGCGCGTGAGCAGCGAATAGACCTCGAAGCCCCAGGGCAGCGCGAGCACGTCCTTGAGCACGCGCGTCTCGACCTGCGGGATGTCGACCGGCTCCTGCTTCTGGTAGATGCAGGCCTTCATGCAGTCGTTGCAGATGCGATGCCCGGTGCCCGCGCACATCGGGTTGTCGACCGCGACGACCGCAAGCGCCGCCACCGCGCTGCCGCGGGCGCGCAGCGTGTGCATCTCGCTGATCTTCTCCTCGAGCGGGCAGCCGGCGAGCGTCGCGCCATGCGCGCTCTTCTGGAACGCGCCCGTCTTGCGATCGCGCAGCCCCTTCGAGCAGGAATCCTTCCCCTGCTCGTGGCACCAGATGCAGTAGTTGGCCTGGTCGAGCGCCTGCACCACGTCCATTCCGCGGTCGGTCAGCGAGAAGGCGTCGCGCTCGCGCCAGTCGTGCTCGGGCAGGCGCATCATCGTCACGCCGTCGCGCTCGATGCGCTCGACCGGCACCAGCGTCGCCGGATCCACCTTGCGCGGCGCGCGGAACAGGACGCCCGCGGCATGGCGCGCGCGCCCGGCGGGCGACAGCGTCGCCCAGGCCGCGTAGCGCTCGGCCACGGCGAGCGCGTCCGCGTGCGCCTCCGGCGTCGCGCTCCAGGCGACGACGTGCCGCGCGAAGGACGCCTCTGTCAGCGCCTCGCCCATCGCCGCCTCGAGCGCTGCGGAGAGCGCGGCGGCGTCGAAGGCCGCGGCGGCATCGGCCTTGTGCGCCTTGAGCGCGCGGCGCTGCACGAAGTTGCGCTTGGCCTCCCAGACCGGATCGAGGCTGCGCGTGCCGGCGGAGAGCGCGGCGATCTCCGCGCGGATGCCGAAGAGATCGCCGAGGAAGCGCTCGAGTGGCGCGCCGAGGTCGATCATCAGCGCCGAGGCGTCGAGCGTCGCGAGCGCGCCGGGCGCGGCGCGCGCGGCGAGCAGCCTGTCGGCGAGCGCCGGATCCTCTGCCGTGAGCGCCGCCACGAAGGCACGATCGAGCCGCACGAGCCCATCGCGCGCGTGGAGGTCGGCGAAGTCCAGCCCGAAGGCGAGGCGCAGCCCGGTCATGTTCAGCTCAGCTTGCGAAGGAGGTCGACGAAGAGCGCGCGCTCGGCCGGGGCGAGCGGCTTGAGCGTGGCGCGGGTGATGTCGCGCGCGCGGGAGACGGCGTCGCGCGCGACGCGCGCGCCGGACGCGGTGAGCGAGAGGACCATGACGCGGCGGTCCTCCGGGTCGGGGCGGCGCTCGACGAGGCCGCGCGCGACAAGGCGTCGCACCACGCCCTGGATCGTCGCGGGATCCATCGCCGTCAGCCGGCCAAGCTGGTTCTGGGTCGTGTCGCCGAGCTCGCGCAGCCGGGCCAGCGCCGCGAACTGGGTCGGCGTGAGCTCTAGCGCGCCCATCATCTCGACGAACAGCCCGCTATGGCGCTGGTGGGCGCGGCGCAGCAGGTGGCCGGCCTGGTCCTCGAGGCGATAGCCGGCCTGCTGGGCCTGAGCCTGCGCGCGCGGCGCGCTCGATGCTGGCGGCACGAGGCCTCCTGCGGGAAATCATTCGCATGCGAACAAGTAGCGACCACGCGGCGCGCGGGTCAAGCCCGCAGGCGGCGGGGCGCTTGCCTCGCCCGCGCCCCCGGCCTATTTCCCGCGCGACATGACGACGACGGCGGCCGGGACGATGGACGACTTGCGGCCGGTGCGGATCTGGCTCTGGATCTGCGCCGCGATGATCTTCGTCATGGTCGTCATCGGCGGCGTGACGCGGCTGACCGAGTCGGGCCTCTCGATCACGGAGTGGCGGCCGGTGACGGGCACCATCCCGCCGATCGGGGTTGAGCAGTGGGAGGCCGAGTTCGCGAAGTACCAGCGCATCCCCGAGTTCCGCGAGAAGAACGCGTCGATGACCCTCGACGAGTTCAAGACGATCTTCTGGTGGGAATACGTCCATCGCCTCTGGGGCCGCCTGATCGGCATCGCCTTCGCGCTGCCGCTCGCCTGGTTCGCCGTCACGCGGCGCGTGCGTGGCGGCATGCTCGCGCGCCTCTGCGGGCTGCTCGTGCTGGGCGGAATGCAGGGCGCGGTGGGCTGGTGGATGGTGGCCTCGGGCCTCGTCGACCGCACCGACGTGAGCCCCTACAGGCTGGCCACGCATCTCGGGCTCGCGCTCGTGATCCTCGCGCTGGTCCAGCGCCTCGCGCTGCAACTCGGCGATCCGCGCCCCGCCACGGCGCGCGGCGCGCAGGCGGTTCTCGGCCGCGCGACGCTGGGCGCGATCGCGCTGACCATCCTCGCCGGCGCCTTCGTGGCGGGGACCGATGCCGGGTTCACCTACAACACCTTCCCGCTGATGGACGGGCGCTTCGTGCCGGCGGGCTATGGCGACCTCGCGCCGTGGTGGACGAACCTGTTCGAGAATATCGCGGCGGTGCAGTTCAACCACCGCTGGATCGCCGTCGGCACCATGGCGCTCGCCATCGCCTATGTCGGCAGCATCCATGCCGGGCGCCTCGATGAGCGCGCACGGCGCCTGGCGTCGTGGCTCGGCGCGGCGATCATCGGGCAGGTCGCGCTCGGCGTCGCGACGCTGCTCCTCGCCGTGCCGGTCGCGCTGGGCGCCGCCCACCAGACGGGCGCGGTCGTCGTGCTCAGCCTTGCGCTGGCGACCCATCACGCGGCGCTGCGCAGCGCGCGCACAGGCCGCTGACCTCGACCATCCACTGGCGCGGCACGAAGCCCGCGGCGGCGGCCGCGGAATCGAGCGCCTGGCCGACCCGCGCGTCGTCGATCTCCGCGGCCACGCCGCAATCGCTGCAGATCATGAACTGGACGCGATGCGGCCGCACGGGATCCGGGCAGCCGACATAGGCGTTGAGCGACTCCACGCGATGCACCAGCCCCTGCTGGCGCAGGAAGTCGAGCGTCCGGTAGACCGTGGGCGGCGCCACCTTGCGGCCGTTCTCCGCCTGCATCGCCGCCAGGATGTCGTAGGCGCCGACCGGGCGATGCCCGCGCCAGACGATCGCCAGCACGTGCCGCCGCAGCGCGGTCATCTTCTCGCCGCGCGCGGCGCAGATCGCCTCCGCGACCTCGAGCGCGCCCGCGGAGCAGGCCGAATGGTCGTGGTGCGGGTCGGGGAAGCGGCCGCCGGCGCCGGCCGCATGCTGGTCCGCCGCGCGGGAACCCATGGGCGCGGTCAGAAGCCCGGCGGCTTCGCGGCGTCCGGCACCTGGAGCGCCAGGTTGCAGCCGCAGAGCGGGCAGGGCATGTCGCGGACCTTCTCGACGGCCGCGTCGCGGGTCTCGCCGCGACCCTCGATCTCCTCGATCAGCTGGCGCACCAGCCGCTCATGCGCGCCTCGCGCCTCGCAGGCCTCGAGCAGCGCACGCGCGCGCGGCGTGCCCTCCTCCTCGACGATGCGAAACGCGCGCGCACCCGGCGCGACGGCGCCGAGGGCGACGGTCGCGGCGAGGGCGGGAAGGAGGCTGCGGCGGTCGATGGCCATCGGCGGGTCGATCCGTTGTCGGATACTTGCATTCTAGCAACCGCGGCCGCCATGCCGCCACAGCGACGCGCGCTTGCCCCGCCGCCGCCCGCCCCTAGCTCTTGTGCACCCGTAGAGTGCTGGAGCCAGCCATGCCCGAACCTATCCTTGTCGTCGGCGGAACCACGGGCATCGGGGCGGCGCTCGCGCGCAGGCTGCGCGCCCGGGGCGAGGACGTGCACGTGATGGCGCGCGACGCCGGCCGCCTCGCCGCCATCGCCGGCGAGATCGGCTGCGCGACCACCGCGGTTGACGCGCGCGACGCCGACGCCCTGCAGCACGCCGTCGCGGCCGCGGCGGCGGGCGGGCTTCGCGGCCTCGCCTATTGTGCGGGCTCGATCGTGCTCAAGCCGCTCGCGCAGGTTGGCGCCGCGGACATGGCGGAGGCCTTCGCGCTCAACACGATCGGCCCGGCCATGGCCGTGCGCGCAGCAGCCGGCGCCCTGCGGCTAGGCTCGGGCATCGTCCTGTTCTCCACCGTGGCGGCGCGCCAGGGCTTCGCCAACCACGTCGCCATCGCCGCGGCGAAGGGCGGGGTGGAGGCGCTCTGCCTGTCGCTCGCGGCCGAGCTCGCGCCCCGCCTGCGCGTCAACTGCATCGCGCCCAGCCTGACGCGCACGCCGCTCGCCGCGCGCCTGACCGGCAACGAGGCGATGGCGAAGGCGATCGCGGCGCTGCACCCGATCCAGCGCCTCGGCGAGGCCGACGACGCGGCCGCGCTCGCCGCCCTGCTGCTCTCCGACGAGGCAGGCTGGATCACCGGCCAGGTCATCGGCGTCGATGGCGGGCGCTCCACGCTGCGCACGAAGGGCTGAGCGGCCGCGCGCATGTCGACGCTGCGCCTCGTGCTGGGCGACCAGCTCTCGCCCGGCATCCCGAGCCTCTCGGACGTCGATCCCGCGCGTGACGTCGTCCTGATGTGCGAGGTCGCCGAGGAGACGACCTACGTCCCGCACCACCGCAAGAAGATCGCCTTCGTCCTCTCCGCGATGCGCCACTTCGCCGAGGATCTGCGCGCGCGCGGCCTGCGCGTCGACTACGTGCGGCTCGACGACCCGGCGAACAGCGGCTCCCTGGGCGGCGAGGTCGCGCGCGCCGTGGCGCGGCATGGCGCGCGGCGCGTGGTGGCGACCGAGCCCGGGGAGTGGCGGCTGCGCGCGGAGATGGATGGCTGGCCCGGCGCGCTGGGCATACCCGTCGAGCTGCGCGGCGACACGCGCTTCTTCTGCTCCGCCGAGCGCTTCGCGCGCTGGGCGAAGGGCCGCCGCGAGCTGCGCATGGAGTTCTTCTACCGAGAGATGCGACGCGAGCATGGCGTGCTGCTCGACGCCTCCGGCGCGCCCGAGGGCGGCGCCTGGAACTTCGACCGCGAGAACCGCAAGCCCCTGCCGCGCGACGCGCGCCCGCCGCGCCGCCTCTCCTTCAAGCCCGACGCGACGACGCGCGAGGTGCTGGACCTCGTCGAGGCGCGCTTCGCGTCGAATTTCGGCGACCTGCGCCCCTTCGACCTCGCCGTGACGCGCGCCGACGCGCAGCGCGCGCTCGCGGCCTTCATGCGCGAATGCCTGCCGCTCTTCGGCGACCACCAGGACGCGATGAAGGCGGGCGAGCCCTTCCTCTGGCACGCCGTCATCTCGCCGCAGCTCAACGCCGGCCTGCTTGACCCGCGCGACGTCGTGCGCGCCGCGGAGGCTGAGTACGTGGCCGGTCGGGCGCCGATCAACGCGGTCGAGGGCTTCGTGCGCCAGGTCCTGGGCTGGCGGGAATTCGTGCGCGGCATCTACTGGCTGCGCATGCCCGGCTACGCGGAGTCGAATGCCCTCGACGCGCGACGCCCGCTGCCCGGCTTCTACTGGACCGGCGAGACCGACATGAACTGCATGCGCGAGGCGATCGGCGACACGCGACGCCATGCGTACGCGCACCACATCCAGCGCCTCATGGTGACCGGAAACTTCGCCCTGCTCGCGGGCATCGCGCCGCGCGAGATCGAGGCCTGGTACCTCGCCGTCTACGCCGATGCCTACGAGTGGGTCGAGCTGCCGAACGTCCATGGAATGGCGATCTTCGCGGATGGCGGCTATCTTGCCTCGAAGCCCTACGCGGCGAGCGGCAAGTACATCGACCGCATGTCCGACTATTGCGACGGCTGCGCCTACGACGTGTCCGACAGCGAGGGCGAGCGGGCCTGCCCGTTCAACCACCTCTACTGGAGCTTCCTCATGGACAACGCGGAACGCCTGTCGCGCAACCCGCGCATGGCGATGCCCTACCGCACGCTGGCGCGCTTCGCGCCCGAGCGGCGCGCGAGGCTGCGCGCGGCCTCGGCGCGCTTCCTGGACGCGCTGCGATGAGCGTCGCCTGGGTCACCGGCGCCTCGTCCGGCATCGGCGAGGCGCTCGCGCTGCGACTGGCGCGCGACGGCCGGCGCGTCGTCGCCTCGGCGCGCGGCGCGCAGGCGCTCGACGCGCTCGCCGCCGCCTCCGATGGCAGCGTCGCGCCGCTGCCGCTCGACGTATGCGACGCCGAGGCCTGCGCGCGCGCCGTCGCCGCGATCGAGGAGCGCGAGGGCGAGATCGGGCTCGCGGTGCTGAACGCGGGTACCCATGTACCGATGTCCGCCTCCGATTTCTCGGTGGCGACGCTGCAGCGGCTGGCGGAGGTCAACCTCTTCGGCGTGGCCAACTGCGTCGAGCCGCTGCTCGCGCGCATGGCCGCGCGGCGCCGCGGGCACCTCGCCATCGTCGCCTCGGTCGCCGGCTATGGCGGCCTGCCGACGGCCGCGGCCTACGGGCCGACCAAGGCCGCGCTCATCAACATGGCGGAATCGCTCAAGCTCGACTGCGACCGCCTCGGCATCAGGCTGCAGCTCGTGGACCCCGGCTTCGTGCGCACGCCGCTCACCGACCGCAACGAGTTCCCGATGCCGTTCCTGATGCCGGTCGACGAGGCGGTCGACGCCTTCGTCGCGGGCCTGGCCAGCGACCGCTTCGAGATCGTCTTCCCGCGGCGCTTCGCGCTGCTGCTCAAGCTCCTGAACCTCCTGCCCTACCCCGCCTATTTCGCGCTCGTGCGCAGGATGACCGGCGCATGAGCGACCGTGCCGCCACGCTCGAGACCTATGGGCGCTTCTACGAGACGATGACACGCGAGACGCTGCCCGCGATCGCCGCGCTGGTGGCGCCGGACATGCGCTTCCGCGACCCGTTCAACGACGTGCGCGGCGTCGACGAGGTCGTGCGCCTGCTGTCGATGATGTATGCGCATGGCACGCCGCGCTTCGAGGTGCTGGACCGCGCGCTCGGCCAGGAGGCCGGCTACATCCTCTGGCGCTTCTCGAGCGAACCCGCGGCAGGCGGCGCGCCCATCGTCATCACCGGCATGAGCGAGGTGCATTTCGCGCCCGACGGCCAAGTCAGCGAGCATATCGACCACTGGGACGCGGCGGCGCAGTTCTACGAGCGCGTCCCCGTGCTCGGCTGGCTGATCCGCAAGGTCCGGCGCAGGCTCGAGCTGCCGCCCAGGGCCTCGCGGTAGAACGCCATCGTCGCCTCGGAGCAGGCCGGCCAGCGGAGCTGCGCGGCGCGCGCGAGGCCCTTGGCGACAAGTCGCGCGCGCAATCCGTCGTCGGCGCAGAGGCGTCGCATCGCCGACGCGATCGAGGCCGGATCGCCGGGATCGCCGAGCAGCGCCGCGCCGTCCGCAATCTCCGGGATGCTGCCCGCCTCCCCCGCGACGACGGGCGTGCCGCAGGCCATCGCCTCGAGCAGCGGCAGGCCGAAGCCCTCGCCACGCGACGGGAAGACGAGCATCGACGCGCCGCAATAGAGCGCGGGCAGCGCCGCGTCGGGCACGAAGCCGAGGAACCGGACGCGCGCGCGCAGGGACGGCGCGAGCGCATCGAGCGCGGCGCGGTCGACCGGGCCGAGCGTCGCCTCCTCGCCGGTTGACATGCAGCTCCGCCGCGAGGCCCGAGATCGCGAACGCCGAGAACAACCCGGCGAGGTTCTTGCGCGCCTCGCGTCCGCCCACGGCGAGCAGGTAGCGCGGGCCGGCGCCGGCGGGACCTTCGTCGGCCGGGCCGGGCGCGAAGGCATACTCCACGCCCTCGTGCACGACGACCGCCTTGCGCGCGAGCCATGGCGAATGCTCCGCAAGCACCGCGCGCGTCGCCCCGGACACCGCGATCACGCGTCGCGCCCGCAGCAGCGCCGCGCATTGCCCGGCGAGGAAGAAGGCGCGATGCGCGCGCGCGCCGAACCATCCCGGCGTCGAGAGCGGCAGCAGGTCGTGCAGCGTCAGCACCGCCGGCACGCGCGACGCCAGCGGGACGCCGAGGTTCCAGGTCGCGTGGAAGAGCTCCGGGCGCAGCCGCGCCAGGACGCGGCGCAGCGCGCCCTGCTCCTAGGCGAAGCGCAGGTCCTGCCGCGCATGCGCCGCCGTCCAACCCGTCTCGACGATGTCCACGCCGCTCATCGCCGCAAGCGCGGGATGGAGGTCCGCGCCGGCGAGCAGCGCGAGCCGGACCTCGCCGCGCGCGCGCAGCTCGCGCGCGAGGTTGACGACGTAGCGCCCGACGCCGCCAGTGCGCGCGGTCGCGGCGCGGCAGTCGAGCGCGACCAGCGGCGGCCGCGCGCCAGTCATGACGCGAGGCCCGCGGCGAGGACGCGGGCGATCGCCTCCGGCGCGCGCATCGCCGCCGCGGCGGCGAGGTTCTCGCGCATCGCCCGGTGGCGCGGCCCGCCGCGGCAGGCAAGCGAAGCCTCGAGCGCCACCTCCGGCCCGCGATCCAGCGGATAGAGGAATCCGCACGGGCCATGGGCCCGGAAGAGCGCCGCGAAGAGCGGGATGCCGGGCGCGACGAAGGGCAGGCGCGGCGCCATCGCATCCATCAGCACGCCGCTCGCGACGTGACGGTAGCGAAGCGGATCGTGGAAGAGGCAGGCGAAGTCGAGGCGCGAGGCCGCGCGCAGGAATTCATCGCGCGGCCATCGACAGGGTCGAGGCCGCGTCGCGAGGACGCCGACGCCGACGCCGACGCCATGCACGGCATCGCCTCCGGGCGCATGGCCGATCGCGTGGAACTCCGCGCGCCCCGCGAGGCCGCGCGCCGCCTCCACGAAGCGCATGTATCCCTTACCCTCGCCCGCGAGGCCGAGGGAGCCGAGCCGCGCGGGCCGTCCAGCGCCATCGTCGTCGCGCGCGGGCGGCGCGTCCTCCGGCAGGGGATGCGGCCAGAGGCGCGCGCGCGCCGCCAGCCCGGGAAAGCGGGCGTTGAATTCCTCGCGGATGCCCGGCTCGACCAGCACCGGCGCATGGCCGAGCCGGATGGCGAGGCGCAGCGCGCTCTCCAGATCGACCGAGCGCGCGCGGGTTGCGCCGGCGTGGCGCCCAGAGGTTGGCCGCCGCGGCATGCAGGACCGCGAAGCCCGCGCCTCGGCGCACCCGGCCCGCAGCGCCGAGCAGCGCGAGCGACGCCAGCGTGCCGCATCCGGCGGCGAGGAGGACGAGGCGATGCGGCGGATCGCGCGCCGCGAGCGGCAGGGCGAGGAGCGCCCTGTCGAACAGCGCGTCGCGCGCCGCGCGCCTCACCGGCAGGGAACCGCCGGAGATGCGCGCGCGCAGGCCTGGCGCGAGCGCCTCGAGCACGACTTCGCGATGCGCCGCCTCGGCATGGAACTCCAGCCGCTTGGCCGGCGGCAGCGCCAGCGCGATCGCCGCGAGCATTCCGGCGTTGAACGGCGCGTGCTCAGCGCCATCGACGACGCTGTCCGCGACGACCACGCGCCTCATCGCCGGCGCGCGATGTCGCGGAGGATGGATGCGGCCGGGCGCAGCAGCCGGCCGCGGTCGAGCGCCAGGAATGCCGCGCAATGCACCGCCGCGCCGAGCGGCACGAGCAGGGCGAGCGCCTCGGCATGCGACCAGCCAGCGGGGAGCGATAGGGGCGTCGCGGTGACGACCGCGACCATCGCGGCGCCGGCGAGCAGGGTCGGCGCGCATCCGACCGCGACCTCGCGCAAGGACAGGCCGAGCGGGCGCCGCGCGCGGTCGGCGGCGAGCACGAGGCCGGCCGCGCGGGCGAGCGCCATGCATGCCGCCGCGACGGTCGCGCCATGGGCGATCCCGGCCGCGAGGCCGGCCAGGGCCGCCCCCCCCCCGGCCATGATGGTGGCGCGATTGACCAGCGCGGCGTCGCCGAGGCCCTGGTGCGGCAGGACGGGGCAGTACTGGAGCAGCCGCAGCGGCAGGAAGAACCCGAAGATCGCCGCGAGCGGCGCGGCCTGCGTCCATTGCGGGCCCATGGCGAGGGGGACGACGTGCGGCGCCACCGCGGCGAGGCCCCAATAGGCGGGCACGAAGAGCGCGGCGAAGACGCGCAGCGACAGCAGCGCGTAGCGTCGCGCCGCCTCGATGTCCCCGCCGAGCCTGGCATAGGCGGGGAAGCCGACCCGGTTCACGATTGGCACTACCTTGCCCATGGGCACGTTGACGAGCTCGCGCGTCGTGCGCCACACGCCGAGCTCCGGCGCGCCGAGGAACCTCGCGAGCAGGAACGTCTCTGCCGCCTCCAGTGCCTGCGTCGCCAGCGTGCCGAGCGCGACGCGCCCGCCATAGGCCGCGTCGGCGCGCCCGAGCCCGCGGAAGTCGAAGGACGGCAGCGCGTCGCCGCGCAGCGCGGCGATGAGCAGCAGGAACTGCGTCGCCGACGCTGCCACCGCGCCGACCGCCAGCGCCCAGACGCCCGCGCCGCCCAGCGCGCAGCCCACCGTCGCCACGGTCGAGGCGAGGCCGGCGGCGAGCTCGACCATCGAAACCGCGCGGAAATCGAGCCGGCGCTCGAAGGAGGCCTGCCAGGCGGCGGAGACCGCGTGGGGCCAGAGCACGCAGCCGGTGAGCGCGAGGCAGAGCGGCAGCGTCCGCGGATCGTCCTGCGACCACGCGATCGCGACGGACGCCGGGACCATCGCGAGCGTCGCGACCCCGGCGAGGACGACCAGCAGGCCGGTCGCGCGGCGCGTGCCGCCGCGCGGCGCGTCCCCGCGGATCACCAGGGAGGACGGCGCCACGACGACGAGCGCGCCGAGGAAGGTGACCGGCGCCATGCACAGCGCCTGCGCGCCCGGCCTGCAGAGCGCGGTCCAGCGCAGCGCGGGCAGCACGGCCTCGCGCATCACCGGCCCCGCGCGGGGATCGCCGCCGCGGCGAGCGCCCCGCAGGCATGCACGCGCAGCGCCGTCGCCAGCGCCGCGAGGTACCACCAGCCGTCGTAGAAGGCGAAGGAGATGAAGAAGCTGCCGACGCAATAGGCGAGCAGCGAGGCCTGCAACATGCCCGCGAGGTCGTGCGCCCATCGCCAGCCCGCGACGCCCGCCGTGGCGCGGCGCGCGCGGCGCAGGTCGAGCGCCGCGGCGAGGATCATCAGGAGATGGCACGCGAGCGCGAGCGCGCCGGCCTCCGCGAAGGCCTCGAGGTAGGAGTTGTGGACCGCGCGCGGCGTCACCGCCGGGTCGACCTGCGCGACGACATGGGGCAGCGCCGTCGCCTGGAAGCCGACGCCGGTCAGCCGGTTGCGCAGCCCGAGCTCCAGCGCCACGCGCCAGATCGCGATCCGGCCCATGGCGGACGGGTCGCTTCCGTAGTCGTCGATCGAGCCGAGGCGCTCGAGCAGCGCATCGGGCGCGAAGGCGAGCGCGCCGAGCCCGAGCAGCGCGATCGGCGCGAGCATGGCCAGGCGATGGCGGGTGCGCAGCCAGGCCAGAGCCGCCATCGCGCCGAGCGCGAGCGCGCCGCCGCGCGAATAGGTGAAGAGCGCGCCGAGCGCCACCAGCGGCACCGAGGCCCAGCATGCGAGGCGAAGGATGCGGCTCTCGCTGTGCATCGCCAGGTAGGCGACGAGCGGCAGGACCATCGCGAGGGCGACCGCGAGGTGGTTGTTGTCGCCGATGATGGATCCGTCGGCGCCGACGACGCGGTAGCGGCCGCCGGTCAGCAGCGTGAACAGCCCGCCCTTCAGCCCGAAATAGCCATCGAGAGCGCGACGATCCAGACGAAGGC
>Ga0194130_10003139_pt1 | contig 22632 bp, 24 predicted proteins | sample TA2KigsurfametaG_FD_160084 | JGI IMG/M metagenome (GOLD analysis project Ga0194130, IMG submission 160084) | Freshwater microbial communities from Lake Tanganyika, Tanzania - TA2015050 Kigoma 12 surface | ecosystem: Environmental > Aquatic > Freshwater > Lake | place: Tanzania: Lake Tanganyika... | reverse complement strand
TTTGGATTACAAACATAACCAGTTCAACAACAGCTTCTGAGTCTCCAAAAATTAGATATATTATAATTCAACCGACAAATGTGTAATTTATTATGAAAAAAACAAATGAAAAATTATCAGAAGTGCTTGACATTGACCCAATAAACTATGATAATATTGAGGTAATTAGTGAACCAAGAAATCAAATAAACGATGATGCAGAATTTGCTCGTCAAAATATTCGTGAGTTAATTGAAAAAGGCAACGATGCTATGGACAATTTATTAATGGTTGCAAAACAATCTGATCATCCAAGAGCTTATGAAGTTGCGGCAAATATGTTAAAGAGTCTCACTGATATGAATAAAGATTTAATGGAAATACAAAAACGCAAAAAAGATTTAGAACCAAAACAATTAGATTCATCACCAGGTATAAATGTAGACAAAGCTGTTTTTATTGGTTCAACAAAAGAATTAATTAAAGCTTTAAAGGCAAAAGATTAATGAACTATACACAAGAAATATTAAATGTACTTCAACAAATAAATGCAAACACAAATGCAAACTATGTTGAAGTAAAAAATCAAGTTCAAGAAATCGTTGAACAATTAGAAACAGAGGAATAAAAATGGAAACATTAATTGGATTGATGGGAAAAGTTCTTGCTGATGCATATGCATTTCAGTTAAAAGCAAATCTCTATCATTGGAATGTAGAAGGACCTAATTTTCCACAATACCACGATTTTTTTGGTAAATTATATGAAGAAGTTTTTGGTGCCGCAGATGAAATCGCAGAACAAATTCGTGCGTTAGATGCATATGCACCAGGTTCATTTACAAAATTTTTAGAATTGACTGATATAGAATGTGAAATGAATCAGCCGACTCCAATAGAAATGATAAGAAAGTTATCAGAAGACAATGATAAAGTTCTTGCAACATTAAACTTAACACTTAAACTTGCTGATGAATTTGATAAACAAGGTCTTGTAGATTATCTTGCAGGTAGAATTGATATACATAATAAACATGGATGGATGCTTCGCAGCATTATAAAATAATGACAGTAGATGGTTATTTAGGAAATCAAAATTTAAAAAAAGTCGGTGTTGAAATACAGTATACAGAAGAACAAGCTGTAGAAATTGCAAAGTGTATTGAAGATCCTGTATATTTCATCAGAACTTATGTAAAAATTGTCAATGTTGATAAAGGTCTTGTACCTTTTGATATGTGGCCATTTCAAGAAGAAATGGTCAGATCTTTTCATTCAAATCGTTTTTGTATTTCTAAAATGCCACGACAGGTTGGTAAAACAACCACCACAGTCAGTTATATGTTATGGTGTGTTTTATTTAACGATGAATATAATATTGCGATATTAGCAAATAAAGGTGGTCTTGCACAAGAGATTCTATCTCGTTTGCAAAAAGCTTATGAGTATTTACCTCTTTGGTTACAACAAGGTATTATTGTTTGGAACAAAAGAAATATAGAACTAGAAAATGGTTCTAAAATATTTGCCTATGCAACATCAGCTTCTGGTGTCCGTGGTGGTTCTTACAATTTAATCTTTCTTGATGAGTTTGCATTTGTGCCACACAATATGGCTCAAGATTTTTTCCAATCAACTTATCCTGTTATATCTTCTGGTTCTACATCAAAAGTAATCATTGTATCTACTCCAAATGGACTAAATTTATTCTATAAGATGTGGACAGATGCAATTGAAAAAAGATCTTCTTATGTACCTGTTGAAGTTCACTGGTCAATAGTACCAGGTAGAGATGAAAAATGGAAAGAAGAAACAATACGAAATACCTCTGAAGAACAGTTTAGAGTGGAGTTTGAGACAGAGTTTATTGGTTCTTCAGCAACATTAGTGTCTGGTGTTAAATTAAGATCAATGGCATTTCACAATGCAATTCACACAGAAGAAGGTCTTGATATTTACAAACAACCAGAAAAAAACAGACTTTATATTTGTACAGTAGATTGTTCTGAAGGTGTAGAAAGAGACTACTCTACAATCAATGTAATAGATGTAACTGAAGTACCATATAGACAAGTTGCAAAATATCGCAATAATAAGCTGCCATTGTTATTTTTTCCAACTATAATTTATTCAATTGCAAAAAAATATAACGAAGCTTTTGTATTAATTGAAACAAACAATGTTGGCCAACAAGTAGTAGATATTTTACACTATGATTTAGAATATGAAAATGTATATAAGATTGATCACCACCATATAAAAGGTCAGACTATTTCTGGTGGTTTTAAAAGAGCTTCTAACTTTGGTATTAAAACCACCAAAACGGTCAAAAAAATTGGTTGTGCAAATCTGAAAACACTCATAGAATCAGACAAATTAATCATTAATGACTTTGATACCATTGCAGAATTAAATACTTTTACAAGACAAAAAGATTCTTATGCGGCTGAAGAAGGTAATAATGACGATTTGGTCATAGGATTAGTACTTTTTGCATGGTTAACTGCACAAACTTATTTTAAAGATGCGACAAATATTGATATCCGAAAAGTACTTTTAGAAGAAAATAATATGTTGGGTGAAGAAGAATTGGTTCCAGTAGGTATCATTGACGATGGAAGAGAAGAACCGATTAAAGATTCTAGTGGTGGTTATTGGTCAGAGATAATGGACAGAGGTTATAAAACCTCAAGTTTCTAAAAACATAAATAGACTATAAAAGAATTATTCAGCCTGAAAAAAGGAGATAAAAAATGGCTTTTCAACTATCACCAGGTGTGAATGTCTCAGAAGTTGACTTAACAACAGTCGTACCTTCTGTGGCAACTACTGTTGGTGGATTTGCCGGTAATTTCAATTGGGGACCTGTGGATGAAATTGTAACAATTAATAATGAAGTTCAACTAGTAGAAAGATTTGGTAAACCAGACAGCAACACCTTCACATCATTCTTTACCGCAGCAAACTTTTTGTCATATGGCAGTCAGCTTCGTGTTGTTCGTTCAGCTGGTTCAACATCTAATAATGCTACGACAACTTTTGGCACTGGAGTAAGAATAGATAATAGAACAGATTATGAACAGAATCATTCATCTGGTTCAGTAAACATACGTTTTGCTGCAAAATATCCTGGATCCTTAGGTAATTCACTAAAAGTTTCTATGTCTGATGCAAATACTGCTTCAAACTGGCCATATGTTAATGAATTTTCTTCTGCTCCAGCTAATACAGCTTTTGCTGAATCTAAAAATATTGAAGAAGACGAATTACATTTAGTTGTACTAGACACTACAGGAATAATTTCTGGAAGAGCCAATACAATTATTGAAAAATTTGGATTTTTATCTAAGGCATCCGATGCAAGAAATAGTGATGGAACATCCAATTACTACAAAGATGTTATCAATTCTAAATCAAAATATATTTGGTGGTTAAGTCATCCTACTGAAACGACAAACTGGGGGCAAACATCAACTTGGATTGCACAAAATGATCCTGATAGATTATTTGACTCTTTAAGTGTAACTGATTACACATTTTCAAATGGCTCAGATATACAACCTACTCAAAATCAAGTTGCAAATAGTTACAATCTTTTTGATAATCCTGATTCAATAGATGTTTCTTTGATCATGACCGGAAAAACTGTTGGTGATACAGTACCAGACCAATTAATTAGTATTGCCGAATCTAGAAAAGACTGTTTAGTTTTTCTTTCGCCAGAATTAGATGATGTTGTAGATGCAAATGGAAACGAAACAACTAATATTTTAAACTTAAGAAACACAATTACATCTTCATCTTTTGCTGTAATGGATTCTGGATGGAAATATCAATATGATAAGTACAATGACGTTTATCGTTGGGTACCTCTTAATGGTGATGTTGCAGGACTTTGTGCGAGAACCGATTTGGAGAGAGATCCTTGGTTTTCACCAGCTGGATTTAATCGTGGGCAAATTAAAAATGTTGTTAGATTGGCATGGAATCCTACAAAAGCAGATAGAGACAATCTTTACAAATCCGGCATTAATCCTGTAGTTACTTTTCCAGGTGAAGGTACAATTCTTTACGGTGATAAAACATTACTTTCTAGACCAAGTGCATTTGATAGAATTAATGTTCGCAGATTGTTTATTGTTCTTGAAAAAGCAATTGCAAGAGCGGCTCGTTCTTCACTGTTCGAGTTTAATGATGAATTTACAAGAGCTCAATTTGTAAATCTTGTTGAACCATTTTTGCGTGATGTTCAAGGTCGCCGTGGTATTTTCGACTTTAGAGTTGTTTGTGACACCACAAATAACACACCAGAAGTAATTGACCGTAATGAATTTGTTGGTGATATTTACATTAAACCAGCAAGATCAATAAACTTTATTCAGCTTAATTTTGTTGCTGTTCGTACTGGTGTTTCGTTTAATGAAATCGTTGGACAGTTCTAATAAATAAGAGAGATAGGAGAAAATTTAAATGGCATTTAATATTAACGAATTCCGCTCTCAAATGCAAGGTGATGGTGCAAGACCAAACCTATTTGAAGTAACGATGCCTTTTCCAGCATTTTCGTTACCAGGAAACGCACAGACAAAATTATCATTTATGTGTAAGACAGCACAACTTCCAGGTTCTACCATAGGAGTTGTACCTGTTCAATATTTTGGTCGTGAACTAAAATTTGCAGGTAATAGAACATTTGCCGATTGGACAATTTCTGTTATCAATGATGAAGATTTTGTTGTGCGTAATGCATTTGAGCGTTGGATGAATGGCTTAAATAGTCATACACTTAATGTTCGTAACCCAGCAGCACAAGCTCCTTTAGGATATACTGTTGATTCTGAAGTAAGACAATATGCTAAAAATGGAAGTGTAATTAAAAAGTATAAGTTTGTTGGTGTATTTCCATCAGACATTACTCCAATTGATGTTGATTGGGGTTCTAATGATACAATTGAGGAGTTTGCTGTAACTCTTTCCTACCAGTGGTGGGAATCAGTAGAAGACGGCGTGGTTTGATAAGGAAAGAGCTTTTGCTCTTTCCTTCTTTTATAGGATTATTACATAGTGGCTATTAAACTTTTTGGTTTTACTTTTGGTAAAAGAGACATTGTTCAGGTAGAAAAACCTGAACAGTCTTCTTTTGCTCTTCCAACGGAAGCAATGGATGATGGTGCAGTTACCATCACATCAAATGCTTATTACGGTACTTATGTAGACTTAGAAGGTTCTATTCGCAATGAATTGGAACTGATCACAAGATACCGTGAAATGTCAAATCATCCTGAACTTGAAATGGCAATTGATGAAATTGTCAATGAATCTATTACCTACACTCTAGATAATCGTGTAGTTGACATTAACTTAGATAAACTAAAAACTACAGATTCTATTAAGAAAAAAATATCTGAAGAATTTGAAATGGTTCTAAGGTTATTAAATTTTCAAAATTTAGCTTCAGATCTTTTTAAACGTTGGTATATTGATGGTAGAATGTACTATCACATTGTAGTAAACGAAAAAAATCCAAAAGAAGGTATACAAGAACTTCGTTATGTTGACCCTAGAAAAATAAGAAAAATTAGAGAAGTAAAAACTGGCAAAGATCCAAAAACAGGTGCAACAGTTATACTTTCTACCGCAGAATATTATGTATTTAATGACAAAGGTACAACAACACAAAATTACACAGCATCTACAAATTCTGGTTTAAGAATTTCACCAGATTCAATTATAAACATTAACTCTGGTTTGATGGATGCAAAAAATACTTTTGTCATTTCATATTTACACAAAGTAATTAAACCACTTAATCAATTGAGAATGATTGAAGATGCTGTAGTCATTTATCGCATCTCAAGAGCTCCAGAACGCAGAATATTTTACATTGATGTTGGTAATTTACCAAAAGGTAAAGCAGAACAATATCTTCGTGATGTAATGATTAAGTATCGCAATAAGATGGTTTATGATGCATCTACTGGTGAGTTAAGGGATGATCGTAAACACATGTCAATGCTTGAAGATTTTTGGTTGCCAAGAAGAGAAGGTGGTAAAGGTACAGAGATTACTACACTGCCAGCAGGACAAAATCTTGGTGAATTAGAAGATGTTAAGTATTTTCAAAAGAACTTATTAAAATCTTTAAATGTGCCACTCTCAAGATTAGATGAACAAGCTGGTGGTGGTTTTGCTGGTATTGGCCGTAGTCAAGAAATTACAAGAGATGAACTTAAATTTGCAAAGTTTATTGCTCGTCTTCGTAATAAATTTACACAACTTTTTGATGATGCACTTGGTACACAATTAGTATTGAAAGGTATCTGTACACAAGATGAATGGAAAGATTTTAAAGAAAATGTTATCTATGACTTTAAAAAAGATAACAACTTTACAGAATTAAGAGAAGCAGAACTTCTTCGTGAAAGATTAACAATGGTTGGCATGGTTGATCCTTATATTGGCAAATACTTTTCACATGAATATGTTAAGAAGAATTTGTTAAAACTGAATGATGAACAAGTTGAAGAAATGCAAAAACAAATTGACAAAGAACAAGAACAAGGCCTTGGTGGACCCACATTAAATCAACAACAAGAACCACCAGTGTCGCCAGATGAATACCCACCTGTAGATAACACCGTTGATGATGCGAGTACTGAATCAGCCACTCCAGAATTGGATGCACAAGTTGATAGGTATACATCTATACTAAATAGACGATAATGGAGAAAAATATGGACATTTCACAATTTATAAATGATGTTGCTGCAGGTAATGCTGCACAAGCACAAGAAGGTTTAAATGATATTCTTTCAACAAGAGCATTTGAAGCTATTGATGCTCGTAAAAAAGAATTAGCACAAACTATTTTTGGTGGTACACCAGAAGAAATAGAAGTGCAAGATACTGCTGATACACCAATGGAAGACGAACTTCTAACACAAGAAGAATTTGACGCACTTTCAGAAGAAGACCAAGAACTTTACCTTGAACAATTAGAAGAACTTGATGAAGCAACAAGCTATGCACTTATCCATTCTTCATCTGGAAGAGAAGTTGATAGAGGCAGCAAAGATGACATGGTGAAAAAAAGAACAGACGGTCATCATGTAGCGGCAGTTCAAAAACCATCGGGCGCATCAACACTGAGTAGATTAGCACGAAAATTCATTCCAGGTCAAGGACAAAAACAAGCTGGCGAGAGAGCAAAAAACCAAGGATATTCTGCTGGATTAGATAGAGCAACATTGAAACACCACCCAGATGATAAAAGATTAACAACAACAATGAAATCATCTGAAAAAGCAGAAAAGAGATATGCGAGAATTAGTAGAGGCGAACCAGCATTCAAACCTTCAGTTAATGATTGAAAAAATTATAGATTAAAATGAAATCTTTAGAAGAATTTAAAACACTCGTAGAAGAAGAAAAAGCAGACTATTCAAAGTTTGATATGCTTGTTCGTGCTGGTTTGGCAAACAAAGCACAACTTCAGCGTATTCATAAAATTCTTGATAAGATGCAAGAAGAAAGACCTGTATTCAACAATGCAGACAGAATGATTCTTCAAAATCTTTTCAATAAGATGGTAGATTTAATTTCTAACAATAAACAAATATTTCAACAAAGTCGCCGTGCTGTTCGTGAAGAAATTGAAGAAGGTGTTATTGATACGGCAGACTATAAAATAAGTTCTTCTGGTCGTAAAGTAAGAGCACATCGTATTAAAGTTGGTGATGAAGTAAAAGAAGATTTTCAAATTGAAGAATCTAATGATAATTTAGAAGGTGATCCACCATTTGTACTTGTACTTAAAAGAAAAGCAATCCGATTATATCCAAATAAAACAAAAATTGCTCTATATTACAATCAGAAATTAGACAAATATTTTTCTGTGCCTTATGGACCTTCTATTAATGCCGCTGTGCAATCAGAAGACAAAAATTACGAACAAAAGGCTTCTATAGACGAAGCAGTCATGGACCAATTACACAAAATAGTAAAAGATAAACAAGCAAACACAGTTAAATTTGCAAATGGGCAAACTAAAAAAGTAGATCACTATACTGCTTCTGCAATTACACAATTACATAATGCTGTCAATGATGAAAATAAAAAGAAACTTGCAGATATGATACACAAATCTCCTGCTCATTTAGCAAAGGCTGCCGATTTCGCTTTCAGTAAAGCAAAATGAATTTAATAGATTTACTTTTAGAAAATAATTTAGCTGAAGCTAAAAAAATATTTGAAGATAAAATGTCAAGTAAAATTACTTTGGCATTAGAAGAAAAGAAAAAAGTTTTTTTTAAAGATTTTTTAGAAGAAAACGGATTACTTGAAGCAATAAAAAGAAATCCAAATATTATTAAGATGGGTAGAATCAGTAAGATTCGCCGTAGAATTAGAAGAAATGCAAAAGGTAGAATTGTTGTACAAAAAAACAGAAGACGTTCTGGTTTAAAAGGTTATAAAATTTCAGGTAATCGTGTAGTAAGAATACCTGCTGCAGTTAGATTGAGAAAGGCTCGTTTATTAAAACGATCATGGAAAACAACAAGAAGAGCAAAACTTCGCAGATCACTTTTAAAAAGAAAGTTATCTATGCGTAGAAGAGCATCATTAGGACTAAGATAAATGCCATACGAAATTATAAACTCATTAAGAACAAGATCAGTTATTCGTGTAGTAGGTAATACAGACATTACTGTTAAACTTACTGATCTTTCCGTTAATACATCTTCTGAAGATGTTACTTCAGCTGCAATTAATCACGTAATATCAACCAGTGATGGTGTTGTTAAAATTTATAGAGGTGATAATGCAACAGGTAATTTAGTTTTTGAATCTTTTGGTTCGTGTGATTTGCTTTTAAGTCAATACGACATTTCAATAGCTAATTCATCTACATCAAACATCTTTATAACAAATGCTGGTACCAGTGGTACTGTAATTCTATCAGTTACAAAACAAGCCACTTATGCCACACCGTTAATAGGAATCTAAAATGAAACTCATTAGAGAAACAGTAGAACAGGTAAAGTATCTTACCGAAGCAACAGAAGATGGTAAGAAAAAACTTTACATTGAGGGTACATTCCTTGTTGGCGATGCAGTCAACAAAAACAATCGCATGTATAAAATGGATACACTTCGTAATGAAGTTTCCCGTTATACAGAAGAATTCATTAACACAAATCGTGCATTGGGTGAGTTAGGTCATCCAGACACTCCATCTATTAACCTTGAGAGAGTATCACACAAAATTGTTTCTCTTTCGGAAGATGGTAACACTTTCTATGGTAAAGCACTCATTCTTGACACACCATATGGTAAAATTGTAAAAGATTTTATTGAAAATGAAATTCAAATTGGTGTTTCTTCAAGAGCTCTTGGTTCTTTAGTTCAAACTAAAGAGGGGTATAATCTCGTTCAAGACGACTTAAAACTTGCAACTGCGGCAGATATTGTTGCAGATCCTTCTGCTCCAGGTGCTTTTGTACAAGGTATCATGGAAAATAAAGAGTGGATGATGGTTAATGGTCAATGGGTTGAAACTCAGTTTGAGCAGGCCAAAAAACAAATTAAAAGAGCATCCAAACAAGAAATAGAACAGGTTGCACTTAAACTATTTGAAAATTACATTAGAAAACTTTAATTTTATAAATAAGAAATCATAAGGAGAATCCAAATGGCATCAAACAAACTCATGGAAGCAGCTGCTGAAATTCTTGCTGGAAGCAAGAAATCGGCACCAGCTGTGCCTCCACAGAAATTAGAAGGTGAGGTACAAGACCTTGGAGGTCCTACACCACAAAATGCTAAACCAGATGATGATTCACACAAGATTCATGCAGCTGCTAAAGCACCTGATAATTCTGGAAAAAACAAATCTACAATTTCTACTAAGCCTTCTGATGCTTCCCCAGACACTCAACTTAAGATGAGAAAAGAAGAAGAAGAAGAAAAGGCTGAAGAAGTTATTGCAGAAGATGAAACATCTGAAGTTGAAGAAGTTATTGCAGAAACAGAAGAAGTGTCTTTTAAAGAAGACATTAACGCTCTTTTTGCCGATGACTCTACAATCTCTGAAGAATTCAAATCTAAAGTTGCTACAATTTTTGAAGCTCGTGTTCTTGACCGAGTTCAACAAATTGAAGAAGAAATTGAAGGCAAATATGCTTCTATGTTAGAAGAAGCAGTTGAGTCTATCAAATCCGATTTAACTGAAAAGGTTGATGATTACCTTAACTATGTTGTTGAAAAGTGGATGGAAGAAAACCAAATTGCCGTTGAATCTGGTCTTCGTTCTGAAATCACTGAAGAGTTTATTGCTGGTCTTCGCAATCTCTTTGCAGAACATTACATTGATGTTCCAGAAGAGAAAGTTGACCTTGTTGATGAACTTGCAACAAAAGTTGAAGAACTTGAAGGTAAACTCAATGAAGAAATTGAGACCAACATTCAGTACAAGAAAGCTATACTTGAAGCTGTAAAAAGAGAAACAGTTTATGATATTTGTAAAGGACTTACCGAAACTCAAGTTGAAAAAATGAAGTCGCTCGCAGAGAGTGTAGACTTTTCCACAGAGGAAGAATTAAAAGAAAAACTTGAGACAATTCGTGAAAATTATTTCCCAACAAATATTAAACAAGCTGAAGAAACTCAATTACATGAGCAAGTAAGTGACGAAATGGCAGATGAAAAGATTAAGAAGTCTAATGACCCATTTATCAATGCCGTCGTTCAAACAATTTCTAAAACCAAAATTTAATTAAAATCAAGGAGTAATTAAATGTATTTAACAGAACAATTGCAGAAGAAATGGGAAGCAGTTCTTGAGCACCCAGATCTTCCACAAATTAAAGATCCATATCGTAAAGCTGTAACAGCTTTAATTCTTGAGAATCAAGCTCAAGAAATGGTTAAGCCAGGTTATCAGACTCTTACAGAAACTACACCAACTAACGCTGTTGGTACAGGTGGTTTTAGTGGTGGTTCTACTGGTACAGGTCCAGTTGCTGGTTTTGATCCAATTCTTATCAGCTTAGTTCGCCGGTCTCTTCCAAATCTTATTGCTTATGATATCGCTGGCGTTCAGCCAATGACAGGTCCAACAGGACTTATTTTCGCAATGAGAACTACTTATGGTACTAACCGCAATATGGCAAGCTCTGCTGTTGAGGCTTTCTACAATGAGGCAAATACTGCTCATGCAGGTGCTCTTGGTGGAACACACAACGATATCAGTCTTGCCGCTAATACAGCTTTTGGTAGCGGTAATGTTTTCTCTAGTACAATGGCTACAAGTGGTGGTTTACCAACAGCTGATGCAGAAGATTTAACTTTCAAAGAGATGGGATTCTCTATTGAGAAAGTTTCTGTTACTGCTAAGTCCCGTGCTCTTAAAGCAGAGTACACAATGGAACTTGCACAAGATCTTAAAGCAGTTCATGGTCTTGACGCTGAAACAGAACTCGCTAATATTCTCTCTACAGAGATTCTTGCTGAGATCAATCGTGAAGTTGTTCGTACAATTTACAGTGTTTCTAAAGTTGGCGCACAAGTTGGTACAACAACTGCTGGTACTTTTGACCTTGACACCGACTCTAACGGTCGCTGGATGGTTGAAAAGATTAAAGGTCTTGCTTTCCAAATTGAGCGTGAAGCTAACGCTATCGCCAAGTTAACCCGTAGAGGTAAAGGTAATGTCATGATCTGTTCTTCTGATGTTGCTTCTGCTCTTGCTATGGCTGGTATTCTTGATTACAACTCTGCTCTTCAGGGTCAAGTCAATCTTACAGTTGACGACACAGGTAATACTTTTGCCGGTACAGTCTTCGGTCGCATCAAAGTCTACATTGATCCATACTTCCCAACAGGCGCTTCTTCTGAGTTTGCTGTTGTTGGTTACAAAGGTTCTAATGCTTATGATGCAGGTATCTTCTATTGCCCATACGTTCCATTACAAATGGTTCGTGCAGTTGATACAGGTAACTTCCAACCAAAAATTGGTTTCAAAACCCGTTACGGCATGGTTGCAAACCCATTTGCTGAAGGTACTGCACAAGGCGTTGGAGCTCTTACAGCCAAGTCTAACTTGTACTATCGTGCATTTAAGATTGCTAACCTCATGTAATGTTTTAAGTCTCTATAATAATAACTATAATAAGAGACACCCTTTAAAGACCCACTTCGGTGGGTCTTTTTTTATGCATAAATATAACATATGACAGCCATAACAAGAAACCCATCTAACCCAAATTTTTTACAACCTAATAAGTTTGTATTAAATTTCAGTAGATTACCAAACATGCAATACTTTTGCCAAAGTGTAACATTACCTGGCATCTCCATGTCTGAAGTACCACAAAATACTCCTTTTGTTGATGTTTATTTGCCAGGTGAAAAAGCAATCTACGACATTTTAAATGTTACATTTATGGTAGATGAAATGTTGATTGCATGGAAAGAAGTGCATGATTGGATTCGTGCAATGACTTTTCCCGTAGACTTTGAAGAATATAGAAATTTACCAAACTTAAATTCAAATAGGATGCCAAAATTAAAACCTCAGTATTCTGATGCAACAATAACTGTATTATCTTCGTCAAACAATCCAATTTATAAATTTATTTTTTATGATGTATTTCCAACAACACTATCTACCATTATACTTTCTACAGCCGATGGGCCAGATACCATACCAACCTCAGATGCATCTTTTAGGTATTCTTATTACGACATAGAATATACTTGACATTTATTTTATAATTTTGTATACTATGTGAAGGAGGAATACCATGAAACAAATTGATGATTTACTTGAGATGTGGCGACAAGATTGTGATATTGATAAAACTGAACCTGATCGTGAACTTCTCAATATACCAAAACTACACAGTAAATATTTAAATATACTTTCTCAACATCGCATGTTGTCAAAGCAGTCTGAGTTTAAGTATAACAAAATGAAGAAACTCAAATGGGAATATTATACTGGTAAACTAGATGATGATCAATTGAAACAATATGGATGGGAACCATTTCCTTATATACTCAAATCTGATCTGTCTACATACTTAGAGAGTGATGAAGATTTAAATAAACATATAGCAAGTAAAGCAGTACATGATGAAATCGTTGAACTTTGTACAACTATACTCAAAGAACTGAACAGTAGAACATTTCAGTTAAGAGATTTTATTAGTTGGCAAAAATTTATACAAGGTATTTAATTGACTGAGAAAATTATTCTTCATAAAAAAAATGAAGCCTTTATACAATTTGAATGTGACCGAAGCGTAGCTCAAGAACTATCAGAGTACTTTACTTTTTTTGTACCAGGATATCAATTTACTCCTGCATATAAACAAAAAATATGGGATGGTAAAATACGTCTGGCAAATCTGCGTGACTTTTCTATCTATCATGGTCTTGTTCCTTACATAGAAAAATTTTGTAAGGAAAGAGAGTATGAGTTAGAAGTCGGTGATAATATTCTCACTACAGAAAATTTTTCATTGGTTGAAGCTGTAGATTTTGCTCGCACTCTTAATCTACCTTTTGAACCAAGAGATTATCAAATACAATCTTTTGTACATGCGATTCGTAATAAAAGAATATTACTTCTTTCACCTACTGCATCAGGTAAGTCTCTTATTATATATCTTATCACAAGATATCTACAAGAATCAGATTTTAAAAGAGGTTTGTTAATTGTATCAACAACATCTCTTGTTGAACAAATGTATTCTGATTTCAAATCATATGGTTATGATTCTGAAGAATACTGTCATCGCCAATACTCAGGTAAAGAAAAACACACAGATAAGTTCTTAACCATTACTACATGGCAATCTATTTACAAAAACGATAAAGAATATTTTGAACAATTTGATTTTGTTCTTGGTGATGAAGCACATCAATTCAAAGCCAAATCACTAACAACTATATTGTCTGGTTGTACTTATGCTAAATATAGAATTGGCACAACAGGTACATTAGATGGTACGCAAACACATCGTCTAGTATTAGAAGGTTTATTTGGACCTGTTTATAAGGCCACCACAACATCGGAATTAATTGCACGAAAAGAACTTGCGGACTTTAGAATTAAGTGTCTTATTTTAAAGTATGATGATTTCGTTTGTCAATCTTCTCGCAAATGGGACTATAACCAAGAAATAGAATATATAGTAATGAATCAAGCAAGAAATAAATTTATAAAAAATCTTGCACTATCTTTAGAAGGCAACACTCTTATATTATTCCAGTTTGTTGAGAAACATGGAAAAGATTTGTATGCTCTCATAAAAGAATCAGTTAAAAATCGTCATGTGTTTTTTGTCTTTGGAGGTACAGATGTTGAAATCCGAGAGTCTGTTAGAGAAATTACTGAAAAAGAAAGTGACGCTATTATCGTTGCATCTTATGGCACTTTTTCTACTGGTGTTAATATCAGAAATCTTCACAATATAATTTTTGCATCTCCATCTAAATCTCGTATTCGTAATCTTCAATCTATAGGCCGTGGTCTTAGAAAAGGAGATAACAAAAATATTGCAACACTTTTTGATATAGTTGATGATATGAGAATAGGCAAACATGTCAATTTCACCTTGAAACATTTTATAGAACGTGTTAAAATTTATGATGAAGAAAAATTCAATTATAAGTTCTACAACATAGAGATAAAAAATGACTAATGATCCAACAATAAAAATAATAAGAATGCAAACAGGTGAAGATATAATCTCTTTCATCTGTGAAGATGAAGAAACAGACACAGTTATTTTAAACAATCCTATGAAGGTTATTCTTCGTAGGATGCCTACTGGTCAAACTATTTTTATGATGTTACCTTGGTTACCTATTGAAATTGTAAAAGAAGATTCAGCTATTATTTACGCTTCAGATATCATTACTATGATAGAACCAAAAGATTCTTTAATTGAGTATTATCAAAATGCCATTAATCAAAACATTCTTACTATGTTGAAAGCAGAAGAACAATTGTTGCAACAATTAGAAGAAGATGATGAGGAAGGTGAAGAATACGAAATAACTGAAGAAGAATTACAAGAGATAGAAGAGTATAAGAAAGGTAAACTGTTACATTAATCTTCAAACGGAACACCGCTAGTCTAACTCTTGTCAAGCCATTTGTCAACTAATAAACAGGTAATAATAACATGTCCAAAACAAATCATTATATAAACAACTCAGATTTCTTAGCAGCACTCATCAAATATCGTAATGATTGTAAAAAAGCAAAAAAGAAAAAAGAAGCTGAACCACCAATACCAAATTATATTGGTGAATGTTTTCTGAAGATTGCAGAACATCTATCAAGAAAACCTAACTTTATTTCTTATACTTTCCGTGATGAAATGATTTGTGATGGTATTGAAAATTGCCTAATGTATTTTCGTAACTTTGACCCAGATAAAAGTAAAAATCCATTTGCTTATTTTACTCAAATCATATATTATGCTTTCTTACGGCGAATTGTTAAGGAGAAAAAACAATTGTATGTTAAGTACAAAGCTACCCAACAATTTGGTCTCTTAGATGAAGGTGAAATGTATGAAGATGAAAACGGCAATATGAAACAGTTTGAGTTGTACGATAACATCTCCGAATTCATTCATAATTTTGAAGAGAGTAAGCGTAAGAAAAAAGAAGGTAAAACAAAAGGCATTGATAAATTTTTAGAGGAAGTTTCAGAATAATATGAAAATTTGTATACTTGGTGATACCCATTTTGGAGCACGTGGAGATTCACTAGACTTTCACAAATACTTTGAGAAGTTTTATGATGAGGTATTTTTTCCTTATCTCAAAGACAATGATATTAAGGTGATCTTTCAGATGGGTGATCTATTTGACAGAAGAAAGTTTATTAATTTCAATACACTTCATCTTTGTCGGCAATACTTTTTTGACCGGTGCCAAATTCTTGGTATCAAAGTTCACACACTTTTAGGTAACCATGACATTGCATTTAAGAATACTCTTGAAGTAAATTCAACAGGTCTTCTACTCAATGAATATGAAAACATTCACTACTATGATTCATTTGAGACAGCTGAGTTTGATGGTGTTTTAATTGATGTTGTTCCATGGATTTGTGATGACAATGAACAAGAAATCTTCAATGAGATGAAACAATCAAAGGCACAGATTTGTTTTGGTCACTTTGAGATTGCAGGCTTTGAAATGTATCGTGGCAATGTTTGCGATCATGGTCTTGACAAGAAAATGCTTTCAAAGTATGATATTGTGTTGTCTGGTCATTTTCACCACAAATCTTCTGATGGCAATATTACTTATGTCGGCACACCTTATGAGATGACTTGGTCCGATTATAATGATCCAAAAGGATTTCACATCTTTGATACCGAAACAAGGGATCTTGAGTTTGTAAAAAACCCACACACAATGTTCAATAAGGTAATGTATGATGATAGTGTTACCGATTTTGAACACTGGAAGAATTATGATTACAACAATAAACAAAATACATATGTCAAAGTTGTTGTATTGAACAAACAAAATCCTTTTCTGTTTGATCATGTAATGGACAATCTTTATAAGGCTGGTGTTTCAGACCTAACAATTGTAGAAGATTTTAATGACTTAATTGTTGAGAATGATGAGGAAATTATTAATCAAGCTGAAGATACGATGACAATTCTTGGACGATATATTGACAACCTTACACTTGATGTTGAATCTGAAAAATTGAAAAAACTTATGCGTGAATTATATGTTGAAGCTTTGAATACAGAGGTCGCTGATTGATAATCTTTCGTAATGTTCGTTGGAAAAATCTATTAAGTACTGGCAATAACTTTACAGAAATCAAACTTGATTCAAATGTAAACACACTTATTGTTGGTGAGAATGGTTCAGGTAAATCTACTTTACTTGATGCATTGTGCTTTGCACTTTTTGGTAAAGCTTTTCGTGATATCAACAAACCACAATTACTGAACAGTATCAATCAGAAAGAATGTGTTGTTGAGGTAGAGTTTGACACCGGCAACAAGTCATATAAAATTGTTCGTGGTATTAAACCAAACAAATTTGAAATATACTGTAACACAGAGTTGATCAATCAAGATGCGGCATCTAAAGACTACCAAGATTTTTTAGAAAGATTTGTTTTGAAAATGAATTACAAATCTTTTACACAGATTGTAATTCTTGGTTCAGCCTCATTTACTCCGTTCATGCAGTTATCTGCATCTGATAGGAGATCTATTATTGAAGACCTTCTTGATATACAAATTTTCTCTACGATGAACAGTATCGTAAAGGAAAGAATTTCTTCAAACAAAGAAAGTATGTCTCAAAGTAAACACAATATTGATCTGACACAACAGAAGTATGAACTGCAGAAAAAACATATTGAACAACTTAAACAGAACAATGAAGACAAGGTAAATGAATATGCTACAGAAATTCAACTTCATAGCAATACCGTATCCACCCTACTCAGCAATGTTGCAAGCCTTGCCGAAGAAACAGAAAAACTCCAACTGGTTGTTGCAACTAAAATTGAAACAGAGACTAAGGTCAAGAAGATTACAAAACTTGAATCTCAAATTGAAAGCAACTTATCCAAATTTCAAAAAGATATCAGTTTCTTTCAATCGCATGATAATTGTCCAACATGTAGGCAAACCATTGCCAGTTCTTTTAAAGAAGAAGAGCTCGGCAGTCTTTCTACCAAGGTTACAGAGTGCCAACACGGACTCTCAAAATTAGAAAAGAAATTATTAGAAGAACAGAACAAACTCAACTCAATTAATGAAACACAAAAAATAATCAATCAGAAACAGGTTGAGATTGCCACTGCCAATACAACAATCACCGAAACAAACAAGATGATTGCACGATTGCAGAAGTTAATTGATGAACTAAAGAATTCTAAAGTAGTGACAGACTTAGAAGAACAGCGCCTGAAAGAATTAAAGGATTCTCTGTTGTTACTACAAGAAGACTTAAAACGATTAATAGAAGAAAAATCATATTATGAAGTAGCCTCTGCATTATTGAAAGATTCTGGTATTAAGACAAAGATTGTTAAACAGTATTTGCCTATTATTAATAAACTCGTCAATAAGTATTTAGCGTCATTAGATTTCTTTGTAAACTTTAATCTTGACGAATCGTTTAAAGAAACAATTAAATCTCGGCATCGTGACGATTTTTCATATCACAATTTTTCTGAAGGTGAGAAACAAAGAATTGATATGGCATTGATGTTGACATGGCGAGCTGTTGCAAAGTTAAAAAATTCATCAAATACCAATCTTCTCATACTTGATGAGACATTTGATTCATCATTAGATGCCAATGGTACAGAAGAGTTGATGAAACTTCTTCAATTGTTGGAAGGTGTAAATCTTTTTGTTATCTCACATAAAGGTGATATACTGCAAGATAAATTTGCCAATGTAATTAAATTTTCAAAAGAAAAGAATTTCTCAAGGATTGTTAAGTGATAGATTTTAAAGAATACCTTTCTTATTACCGAGATGTTGTTGATAAAGAAGTGGCTGGGTATTTTTATCCTATTGACATTGTTATGATGTATGCCATATTGCAGTATCTACAAAACAATATGTCTGGTGATATTTGTGAGATAGGTATAGCAGAAGGTAAAAGTGCTATATCACTTTCAAATTTCAAATATACCAATGACAATCTTTACCTATATGATATATTTTCGGAAGAAAATGTTGAGACTGTAGAAAAAAACTTGAAAAAATTTGGAAGGTGTGATAACATTACACTTCGCCTACAAGATTCTACTAAGTTAACGGTAGAAGATATTGACTTCAAACAAAAGTTAAAGTTATTACATATTGATGGTTGTCATGAACATGAAGCCGTGTTGAGTGATTTGGTAGTTTTTAGTCACTTTGTATCTGATGATGGCATCATTATGGTTGATGATTACAACGACTATGAATTTCCTGGTGTAAATGCGGCCACGATTGAGTTTTGTTTGTCAAAGTATAATTATAGAAATTGGCGAGTGTTTGCAATAGGTGATAATAAAGCATATCTATGTTTGAAGAGTCGGCAGAAAAAATACCAAGAGATGATGATATCATTCATGTCTGATTTGTTTAACACCCATCCAAATAAACCTTTTGACATAAAAATGGGTCTAAGACAACTACTAGATATTAATGCTTTACTTTGTGATTCAAGAGAAAATTGGTCAAAAGAAAAATTGATGAACAGTTTATTTAATAAGCCGGAGATAAAATAATGAGTGATGTATTAACAATTAATACCGATCTTGCCGTTAAAAAAGAAGAAGAGAAGATTGAACCTTTGCCACTTTTTGGTGAAGATTATAAAATGCTTGATGATGAAATTCCTCCTTATGTTGACCCACTGCCAAATCCATACATGTCAAAGTTGGCAAAACGGTTGAAGATGACCATGAAACTTTATGGTGGCATTGGTCTATCTGCTAATCAGTGTGGAGTTTATGAGAGAGTTTTTGTAATTGGTACAGAACATTTTCAGTATGTTTGCATCAATCCAAAAGTTGTTGAGGTCGGCCACAATTTAATTAAAGACAAAGAAGGTTGTCTTTCTTACCCAGGTCTTTACTTGAGTGTTGAAAGGCCAGAAACTGTTTTAGTTGAATTTACTGATGAGAATGGGCAACAAAACAGAATGTGGTTTGATGGCATCACCGCAAGATGTTTTCTACATGAACTTGATCATATGAATGGTGTTCGTTTTACTAACTATGTGAAACCAGTGGCACTCAGAATGGCAAAACAAAAGCAAGAAAAACTAATGAAAAAAATGTATCGCAATCATAAAAAAGCTCAAAGAGATGCCGTACTCGTTTAATCCAAAAGATGATGTAGATGCTCAGTGGCAGAAGTGGTTAGATTCTGGTATTGAGTACCAAGATATTTCTATTGATGAACTAAGACAGAGAACGATTGAAGAACTGTCTTATGTTTCTCAGATGGATGTCAAAGAGTATACTTTATTCCAAAAATGGTGTGAAGTGCAAGAAAAATACCCATCAGTTGTTGTGAACGATTTGTGGGAAGGTGAGAAGCGTGTTCTTGAAGATGAAGGTCAACGCAGAGCCATTCAAGAGATTAAAAGTAATATTTGGATGCCAGAAAATCCAGATGATTATCTTTCATTAGAACCTGAAATGGTTTATGCAAACAAACAAGATGACCTGCCTGAATTGTGGAATTGTATTCGTACTTTTTCATCTACCATGAAAAACAATTCTAACATTGGTAGAAATTTAAATTTTATTATTAGAGACAAAAATACAAAAAAATATATTGGTGTTATTTGCATCTCTTCAGATTTTCTTGATCTGACACCAAGAGACAATTACATTGGCTGGGCAAGAGAGATTAAAACTCAAGGCAACATGATCAACCATACTGCAATTGGTTCAACAATTGTACCATTGCAGCCTCTTGGTTATAATTATGTTGGTGGTAAGTTACTTGCTTTACTTTGTTTGGCAGATCCAATACAAGAATTGTGGCAAAAACTTTATGGTGATAAACTTGTATCAGTAACCACTACTTCACTCTATGGCAAAACTAAATCTGGCGGCCTATCTCAGTATGACAATTTAGACTACTGGCAACCGATGGGTTTCACTTCAGGTTCTGTGTCATTTGAACCTCTGCAAGAGACTCGGTATATGATTCGTGAGTGGTTGAAAAAGAATTATACAAGACAATACTTTGAATGGTATATTGCAAAGAAATCATCAGGTCAACCGCATAAGCGTGATCATAAGAATCGTTCATTAAACTTTGCATATTCTAAAATGAATATACCAAAAGAAATCATTCGTTCTGAACATGCTCGGGGCATTTATTATACACCACTCTATGATAAGACTTGTGAATTTCTCCGTAAAGAGTGTGAAGAAAAAGATTTAACTAAATTGTTTGATACCTCTGTTGAAAGTTTGGTGAATATTTGGAAAACAAAACATGCCAAGCCAAGAATCAAACAATTGGTAAAGAAAGACAAGGTTTCTTATGAGACTTTGTTTTATGATGATCTCACTGTACTTACATGGGATCAGGCCAAAGAGAAATATCTTTGCCAAGTTGGGCGTTAAAAACGTTTGACAAGAGCATATATATCTTATATAATATCAAATATGCGGTGAGTCCGATGACACCCTACCCCCGTAGGCAGAAAGGTTTAACTCCTTTTAACCGCTCCATTCATGTTAGTGAGTACTAACTTACTGTTGTTTTTACACAACATTGTGACTTGACAATTCCACTGGTTATGTTACAATAGAGTATATTCAATAGGAATTGAAATGACTACTTTTACCTCTCAAACCAAATCGCAGCTCGCCAAGCTTTTGGCAACCGAAAACATTCGCATTGAGCATAAAAAACTTCATACGGCTTCGTTTGATCCTAAGAATCGTGTTCTCTATTGTCCTATTTGGAAAGATATGTCTGGTGATCTTTATGACCTTTTGATGGGCCATGAAGTCGGCCACGCATTATATACACCTGCTGATGGTTGGCATGATGCCGCCTGTTCAAACGGCAAAAACTTTAAAGCTTTCCTCAATGTAGTTGAAGACGCTCGCATTGAGAAAAAAGTCAAACGCAAATATCCTGGTCTCAGGCCGTCTTTTGTTAGAGCATATAATGATCTAATGAAAAAAGATTTCTTTGGTGTTTCTGGTAAAGACCTTAATGACCTTTCATTCATCAATCGTTTGAACCTCTATACAAAATCTGATTATTCGTTGTCAATTCAATTTGGTGCAAGAGAAAAAGATCTTATTGACCGTGTTCGCTCTTGTGAAACATGGGAAGATGTATTGAAAATTACTGGCGACATTTGGGATTATTCAAAAGAAGAACAAGAACAGATGATGGAAGACTTTAACTTTCCATTTGATTCTGCTGGTTCTGATTATTCTGATGAAGAAGACTTTGATAATTCTTATGATGATATGACCGATTCTTATGGTGATGGTCAAGATGGTGATGATGGTGACCAAGATCGTGCAAAACAAAGTAAAGAGTCTTCTGATGGTGAAGAAACTGAAGAAACAGAGAAAAACTCTTCTGTAATTGATCGCCACAAAGAAAGTAAAGACTATTATGGTAGCGGCGAGTTTGAACCCACTTGTGAAACTGATGAGACATTTCGCCGCCGTGAATCTGAATTGCTTGATGAGAAATCTAAAGATTATTTCTATGTCAAGTTTCCTAAACCTGTATTAGAAAATATCATTACTCCAGCTAAGCGAGTGCATGAGTTACTTTCAAATCATTATCTTGAAGACGCATCTTCAATTGATCAGTGTGTTGCTGACTTTAAGAGTAAGAATGAAAAATATGTTTCTCTTCTTGCCAAAGAATTTGAAATGCGTAAAGCTGCAAAACGATTCGCTAAGGCAAAACTTTCTAATACTGGCGATATTGATGTTTCTCGCCTTTACAAGTATCAGATTGACGATAATATTTTTCGCAAAATGATGAAAGTGCCTAACGGCAAATCGCATGGTCTTATTTTAGCTTTTGACCGTTCAGGTTCTATGCACAATAACATGTATGGTTCAATTGAACAGATGCTTATTATCGCATTG
>Ga0194130_10003137_pt1 | contig 22640 bp, 16 predicted proteins | sample TA2KigsurfametaG_FD_160084 | JGI IMG/M metagenome (GOLD analysis project Ga0194130, IMG submission 160084) | Freshwater microbial communities from Lake Tanganyika, Tanzania - TA2015050 Kigoma 12 surface | ecosystem: Environmental > Aquatic > Freshwater > Lake | place: Tanzania: Lake Tanganyika... | reverse complement strand
TATCGATCCATATATTTTTGCAAAAACTTATTTTAAGACTTGTTTAAGAGATGCAATTGATACAAAAATTAATGAGATGCAAAATTCTAAACCAGAAACTGACCATATAAATGTTCAAATTTATTGCAATCAAATTGATAAAACCAAACGGAAACATGATACAGTTTGTTATAGAAAAATTCATAGTGGTGAAACAGATATATTAAAATCATATGATAATACAAAAGATTATGAATTTAAAGGTAATAATATACCACAAGATGACGAATCGTCTATTTTAGGAAGACATGGTGCATCATTATTAAATAATGATAAAAAAAGTAATCCTATTTTAAAATTTATAAATTATTGTATTGATAATATTAAATCAAAAACCCCAGTAGATGAAGCCGAAATTAAACGACAATTAGATCTTATTAAACCACAATATACAAAATTAAAAGAAAGAAAAGTTTTACCTTTACCATTTAAAGATTCAAGTTTACAACCGTATTTATTAACTATGTTACAAATAAATTTTAATAATATGAAAAAAGCCATAGATAAACAACAAAATTTATTAGATAAAGATATAGAAGAGTTTGATAAATTACATAAAATATATGCTGATTTTATTAGAGATAATACTAATTAAACATAATATTATTGAATCATTTCATTAAGATATTTCATATCATTATTTGTAGTATATTCTTCTGGAAATTTACCATAATTATCTTTTATTTTTAATTTATTCAAATACTTTCCATAATAAGAAATTAAATATGATAGAGTATTATATTGATTATATTTAAATATTTCATGTAGTATCGTTCTTCCATTTGATGAAGAAGAATTTATTAAATTTATATCATTATGTAAAATATAATGTATAATATCTGTTTTATCAAAAGCACAAGCTTCGTGTAATGGTGTATACCCGCGAATATTCTTATAATAGATTGTGCACCCATTTTTGATTAGATAATCAAAAGTTTCAGAATTACCATAGGCTGCACAATACATTATTATATTGTCTCCATTTATAATAACATTTTTGACATTAGAATTATTGTCAAATAATGTTTGCAATCGAGTAATATTCCCAAGTGCTTCAATAATTTCGAAATCAGTAAGATTTGACATTGTATAATATTATTATATTTAATATAATAATATATTAATATATTTGAATATTCAATTTTTTTATTACACCTTTTCACTGAAAAATTTCTGTATAATATTTAGCAATATTCAAGAGAAATTTTAACTAAAAAATTTCTGTTTATACGTGTGACAAATATCAGCGAACATACCCATATATGAATTACTTGATTCGATCTGATTAATTAGACTTATTTCAACATCTTTACATTTCATACCAGTCATCAATTTGGAATCTAGTTTATTATAGACCATATTCCAATCCATATAACCATTATCACAAATATATTTAAAATATATATATATAATATTTTTATTGGCTCTACATTGATTATATACTTGTACAATTAATTTTTTAAATTCATTATAATAAATACTGTTTGTGCCTCCTAAAAAATCAATAATTTCATCAGTAACTTTTATTTCAGGCATATTAAATATAATTGTTGGATTTTCTAATATATATCCATAATCAACATGAAATATTTGTCCATTATTATTTATCATAATATTATCTAAATGTCTATCACCTATACCAATAATATATGCAATTGCACTCGATATTGCTAAACTATTTACAAATTTTGTTTTAATTATATCTAGTTTTGAATTAATATTATGATTTAAAATATAATTTTGTAAAGTATAGCCTTTATCATTAATTTGACGTAATGTTATAGAATTATCAATATATTCTAATAATGCAATATCTCTATTTAACATAATTATTTGGTATGTTGGTATTTCTTCAAAGTTAAATATACTAATTTTATATTGTAATATATTTATAAGATTTGATATTATTTGTTCTTTTCGAAGTCCTATACTTTTTTTTATTATAAATTTTGTATTTTTTTTATTTTTATTTTCATCAATTATTTCAACATCAATTAATAAAGGTTTAGTATTACTAGTAAATTGTTTTATTGAATTTATTTTAGTGATATTATAATTTGGATTAAATGGATAAATTATTGGAAAACTACAATAATTTAATTTATTATTAATAATATTATTTACAAAATCATTTAATTTAACTATATCAGTTAATATTTTTGTGCCAAAATTATAATTAATATATTGTGTTAGAAATTTATAAAATATACTATTATTAATATTAATATCAACGGAACTTAAATAATTTTTTTCAAAAACAATCAAAGATATTATTTTATTATTATATTGCATATCATTAAATAATATGTCAAAAATTTTATCAATAAATATATTGTCCATATTAATTTCTTCATAATCAAATAGATTATTAAAGAAATCGCATATTAATGGTATAATTATATCTATTTTATTTTTATTAATTTTTTTAATTAATATTCTTGTTAGATATATCAAAATATTTTTTATTTGATTTAATTCTAATAATTCAATATTCAAGTTAATACAATATTTTATATATTCAAAAATTTCTAATATATCTTCAAATTGTAATGTATTAGTACATTTACGCGAACACATTAAATTAAAACATTTAATATTTTTTCTAATATCAGATGATAGATTGTTGCTATAATTTTTTAATATATCTTCAAGCCATTCTATATTTTCATATTTATTTGTTTTTGTAGTATATAATAATATTGTTTTTATCAGAACTACAAACCATACATTGTGTGTTAACAAATATTCCTTAGAAACCCATATAATCCATATTTCCCATTCATTATAATTTCTAATATAATAACCATATTGAATATCTCTAAATTTTGAAATTATATGCATTGCAGCAGTTCTATAAGTTTTAGATACACTTTTTAAATTATATAACGTTGGAAGATCAACAAATTCAAAAATTTTTATTAAGTGATCTACATTTTTAAGATCATTAATTTTTGTATTACATGTATCACATACTAATTCTTCAGTGCTTTTTGAAAACCAACTTAATGATTTTTTTAAATTCATTTTTAATGTATTTTCTTGTTCTGGTATTTTAATTATATTTTTTGGTATTTTGGTATATTTATTACAACAATAACTACAAAATACACCACCACACGCTCTACAATGATGTTTTCTAGTAATAAATCCAAAAGTATTTTCACAATTTTGACATTTATGAATTAAATTTGAATCTACCCATTTTTCATTTTGTTTTGGACAAATTTTACTGATATTACTATCTGGTGAACTTGCAACCATTGGATTATCAACATATACAGAATAATTTAAATCGTTATTTATATTTTGTGTATTAATCATATTGAATTTAGTAAAAATTTTGCTTCTTGATGTCAATATATCAATAGGTTTTGTTGGCTCGATAAAAGGCTTGAGTAAATTTAATTCAGACTTTGAGGTCTTCATTATATTATATACATTATATAACAAAATAAAAGTTTATATTTATTTATTTTTCAATATTTTTTGATATTATTAAAAGAATTTGAAAAAAAGTGTATTAGAATGATTTAAAAAGTGTGTAAAAAGTATTTAAAAAAATCAATATATTAATTTATATATGAGTAATCTTAATTTAGATATTATTTTAGGCATAGATTTAGGTACAACTTATAGTTGTTTTGGAATATATAAAGATGGCAAAGTAGAAATAATTTGCAATGAACAAGGAAATCGCACATTACCGAGCTATGTATCATTTACAGATGAAGAACGTTATATTGGAGAGACTGCAAAAGGAATATCTGGTCAAAATGCAAAAAATACAGTATATGATGCTAAAAGATTAATTGGTCGTAAATTTAATGATGAAAAATTACAAAATGACTTAGAACATTATTCTTTCGATGTAGTTGACGATGGAAATAATAAACCAAAAATTAAAGTTTCATATTTAGACGAAGAGAAAACATTTTATGCAGAAGAGATATCATCTATGATTTTAAGAAAAATAAAAGATATTGCATCACAATATATTGGTAGTGAAATTAAAAAAGCGGTGATTACTGTACCAGCATATTTTAATGATGCACAACGCTCTGCTACAAAAGACGCAGGTACAATTGCAGGGTTAGAAGTTGTTCGTATAATTAATGAACCAACAGCTGCTGCTCTTGCATATGGTTTAAATGAAACCAAAACAAAAAATATATTAGTATATGATTTGGGAGGCGGTACATTTGATGTAACTGTTCTGACTATAGATAATGGTATTTTCGAAGTAAAATCTACTGCAGGAAATACACATTTGGGGGGAGAGGATTTTGATTTTGCAGTAAAAGATTATATTTTATTGAGTTTTGCAGAAAAAAATATATTAAAAACAAAATTATTAACAGATGATGAAAAACAAACCTTATGTAAATTATTTAATGTAAAAACAATAGAAGAATTAAAATTTAAACAAAATTTAATAAAATATGATGAGTCAGCTAAAAAATCTGATAAAATACAAAAATATATAGAATCTTTAAAGAAATTTTATGAATTAAAAAATAATGTTAAAACTATGAGAAAACTATTAACTATGTGTGAAAATGCAAAAAAAACACTTTCAAATACAAATATTGCAAATATTAATATAGATAATTTTTATGATGGAAATGATCTTAATATATCTCTATCCAGAATTACATTTGAACAAATATGTAATGATTATTTTGAAAAAACATTAATTCCAATTAAAAATGCATTATTAGACGCAAAATTTTCTGAAAGAGATATTGATGATGTTGTTTTAATTGGCGGTTCTACGAGAATTCCAGCAATTAGAGAATTATTAGAAAAGAAATTTCCACAAAAAATTAGATCTAATATTAATCCTGATGAAGCCGTTGCAATGGGTGCAGCTATTCAGGGAGCTATTTTATCAAATAATAGTTCTGAATTTGGAGAATTAACACTAATTGATGTAACTCCATTAAGTTTAGGTATTGAAACATCTGGAGGTGTTATGTCAAAAATGATAAAACGCAATCAAAATATTCCAATATCTGTAGAAGAAACATTTTCAACATCTACTGATAATCAACCAGGTGTTAAAATTAAAATATTTGAGGGTGAAAGAGAATTAACAAAAGATAATAATTTACTTGGAATGTTTGAACTTACTGGAATTCCTCCAATGCCAAAAGGTGTTCCCAGAATAAAAGTAATATTTACAGTAGATGTTAATGGTATAATGAGTGTTCAAGCAACAGAAGAAACAACTGGTAATCAAAATAAGATTATAATAGAAAATAGAAAAGATAGATTAAATAAAACTGATATTGATAATATGATAAAAGAAGCTGATAAATATGCTGAATATGATAAAATGGTAAAAGAAAAAATAGAATCAAAAAATTGTCTAGATAATTATATATCATCATTAAAGAGAACAATTGAAACATCTGAATACAAAATAAAATTAGGAGATAAATTTAATGAAATTTATATTAAAATAATGGAATATGAAAACTGGTTAGAAGAATCGGAATCGATTAATAACATAACAAAAGATAATTATAAAAATAAACAAAAAGAATTAGAGAATTATATATTACCAATTATAAAATCTTTATTAGCTTAGTCTGCTTTAATTTAGTTAAATTAAGTTAAATTAAGTTAACTATATTATATTATATTATAATATATTATAATATATGTTATCACAATATAGTAATTATGATAGTGATGAATTGTTATTTGGTGTTAAAAAAGGAGGACTTAACGGACTACAAGAATTTCGTCCTCCCCCCCAACAAATTACAGAAGGTGCTGGTTTGTTAGTTTCATCATATTGTGATGTAAATGGATTAATTTTAATAGAATATACTGGTATAATCCAAGAACCATATTCTTTTAGTGAATCATATCCAGTATATCAAAATACGATAAAAACAATCGTATCAGCAATTAAAGCTCCGTATTTTCGAGTTAGATTTCGTAATACATCAACGACACAACAACAAATTTTAAAATTAAATACATATATTTTACCGACAAATCCTTTAATTACATTAGATGTACCATCATCATTTAATGTAGACTCCAGTGGTAATTTATTAGTAAATATAGTTGCTTCGAATGGCAATAATATAAATATAGATTCAAGTGGTAATTTACATACTCATAATATATATACATCAAATACTATTACATCTATTTTTTCAGTAAGCGGTACACTTATAGAATCAAACCCAATAGATTTAGGTGAATATAAAAATTTTGATATATTAATTAGTGGAATTACAACAAATAATGTATATCCGGTTATATTAGATATATATGCATCTAATGATAATACAACATATGTAAAATCATCATATAGTATTGTAATAAATAACGGCGACCTTTCTACAGGTGTATTAAATTGTGTTAGTAATTCTCCATATATTAAAATAATGGGCACAACAAATGTATCTGGCTTAATATTATCAAGTGCAACAATAACATTTTATATTAAAGGATAAATAAATATTAAATATTTTCTAATTTTTATATTAAATTTTTTGGATATTCTATTTTATCATAGAATAATATTAAAAGTTTTTCTTGATATTTTTGCGGTAATAATTTATTAGATTCACTTTGTAAAAGATTTTCTAAATTAGAATAAGGATCTTTTGTTTTATATAACCATACAGATTCTAGTGGATTATTTTTTTTGCCCGATATAAATCCAATAATATTTTCATAAAATATTATATTTTTATCTTTATTAATAATATCTTTTATATTTTCGGGTATATTATCAGAAATATCAAGATATGTATAATATATCATTGGATATAATTCATGTTTATCAATCTTATTAATTATAATCTTTAGATCTTCATCAGCTAAAGAATAAAATCTTCCCATATTAAGAATATAATCATCTGTATACATTATAAATCTATTCATATTATCTATATTTTCAATAAATTTGAAATATTCATTTATTTTAACTAATAACTTATTTATTAATAATAAACTAGAAATCACTCCTTTATGAGAATATATTTTTTTATGTAAATAATGTCTGGTTGTGAATAAATTTACTATATCAACATCTATTTTTTTTGGATAACATATTATATTATTAATAACCATCGCATTTTCTATTAATCTATTATAATTAAATGATATATTAATATTTAACATTTTTGAATCACGTGTAAGATAATCAAATTTATCTACATCAATACTATTATATGAATTTGATACAATTTGATAGATATAAGAAGTATGTAAATTTGAATCAGGATTAATAACATTAAATATGAATTTTAATAAATTACTATCTATAATTTTATTTAATATTTCATTCTTTTTAATGATTTCTTCGAGTAAAATACAGGATCTAAACTCATGATGTATAAAATTTTTATTTTTTTTAGAAATTTTAACATTTTTTAAAAAATAATCATCAAATAAATGAGAATATGGACCATGACCCAAATCATGACATAATGCTCCTATTGAAACTAATTCAATAATAAAATCTGTTAAATATTGCGATTTTATATTATTAAAATTAAAATATTCTTGTAATTCTGGAATTTCTGATATGATATTCAATTCAGATTCTCTTGATTTTATACGTAATGTGTTTAACATTTTTTTTGCAATATGATATGTTCCAATACTATGTTCAAAACGTGTATGAATTGCATTTGGAAACACAAAACTACATGTACTTAATTGTTTTAAATATCGTAATCTTTGAAATTCCGGTGTATCAATTATCATCATAGCTAATTTTGATAATGATATTGAACCATGTATAATATCAGATATTATTTTATAATCTTTTAAATAATCATAAAGTTCTGATGACATTATTATATAAGTTATATAGTAAATCAACTAAAGTGAATCATAGTTAAAAAAATATAAAAAAATCAATTTTTTATTTAATAAGAATATTAAATAATTTTGTTATTTAATAAGAATATTAAATAATTTTGTTATTTAATACCGGATACATATCAAGAATAAAATTAGTTAGATTTATATCAGTGTCATTATATTTAGATGTTGTAAAAAGATATCCAGATAAAATTATCATTAATTGTATTTTTAATTCCTCATTAATCGTATTATTTATAGATTTAAAATAATTAAAATAGCCAGTGAATATATCATACACACTGAATCCTGAATTTTTTAATTTATGAATATCAATTAGAGCAGATTTTATATTATTTTTAGATAATAATTTCAAAATGTTATATAATGTATCATTAGATGGATTTTCATAAATTTTATTAAAATTATCTTTATTAACTATACCAAATCTATCAACCAATAATTGAAGAAAATTAATACCATATCGCATATCACCTTCCGATATTAATGATATTTCATTTAATATTTTTTTATCATATTTAATATTTTCAAGTTTTAATATTCTTTCTAATCTATCAGAAACCATTTCAACAGATAATCTAGTAAAACGAATAATTTTACATCTTGTTTGGATAGATTCTATTATTTTAGTAGAAGAATTACATGTAAATACAAATCGTGTTGTTTTATAATGTGTATCCATTAACATACTAATAATTGGTAATACTTTTTCTGTCATATTATCTGATTCATCTAAAATAATAAGTTTATGATTACAATATTTATCTTTATCTTCATCAGTATATGGTAATTTAAAACTACAAAAATTACCAATTACTCCACTATTAATAGTTTTTATACCCCGATCATCTGATGCATTTAATTCTAAAACTGTATCTTTAAAATATTTACCATATAATTGTTTAGCAATACATAATATTGTAGTAGTTTTACCAATTCCAGGAGTTCCGGTAAAAATCATATTAGGTATATTTTTATTTTTTATGATTAAATTTATTTCTTTAATTATATTTTTATCAGCTATAACATCTTCAAATTTTACTGGCCTATATTTTTCTATCCATAATGTATTACTCATATTATATTTTATTATATTTTATAATATTCTTTTCTTTAATTTATTTATATTAACATTTTTTTTATCAATTTTTTTTGGTTTGTCTTCTATTTCATCATCAATATTTAATATGATATCATCTTTATTATCTTCATCATTATTATCATCATTATTATCATCATTATTATCATCATTATTATCATCATCATTATTATCATTATTATCATTATCATTTTTATTATCCATAATAAATTCTACGGGAGGAGTATAGCAACATTGAGATAAATTTATTGGTTCATCATCTTTTGTTAATTCATTATTAACAATATCAAATTCTTCAATATTATATTTACATTCTTTATAAAATTTTTTACGTAATCTCGAATGATTTTTAAAAGAAGATAAATTATCTGAAAAATCAATTATGAGTGGTCTTAAATCACCATTTTCTAATAATTTTCTCATTGCGCGACCAACAGATTGATTTACATCTTTTTGAGAAGTTGCTAAAATTACAGTATTTAATCTTTCAATATCTAATCCTTCTTTTGCTAAATCATTTGTTGCAAAAAATATATCACCAGATTCTTCTGCTTCATCTCTTTGCCATTGTTTCATTGCACCAATATACATTGTAGTTTTAATTTGGTCTTCTTCAAGTATCTTATTAATTACATCTTTTTCAATTAATTTATCAACTCCTTCTTTTAGTTTTTTTAGGTGTTCGATATATTTACTTAATATTATTATTTTTCGATCTGGATCTTTTCGAATCTCATTTATAATATTTATTATATGTTCAGTACGCTCATCAAGATTTGCAAGATTGCCCATCATTTTAACAATATCTGGTCTACCTTTTTGTGGCCCCCAAGCGTATTTTTTTTCTTCAAATAGTTTATTATCACTTGTATAATTAAAAACTTTTGCACAGACTTGATTATTTATTCTTATTTTTTCTCTATAAATAGTTTCACCTAAAAACCAATGCATTACTTTTATAAGTCCATCTGTTCTATATGGTGTTGCACTTAATGCTAATGTATAACGACAACATGTTTTCATTAAAGCTTGTGAGAATACTTTACTTGCACAATGATGAGCTTCATCATATATAACTAATCCAAATTGATTAAAAACTTCATCATCATAATCTTTCATACTAATACTCTGTATCAAACCCACAACAAATTCTTTATTTTCAACATCTATAGTTTTCCCAGCAATTGTTCCAGCATCTAGACCTGTAAAACGTTTAATCTGATTTTTCCATTGAGCAGCCAAAAATTTTTTATGAGTAATAACCAATGTTTTTAAACCTTTTTTATGTGCAACATAAATACCCATAGATGTTTTTCCTCGACCACAAGGTACACTTAATAATCCTCCACCTTTTTCATCCATATGTTTTAAAATCTTATCGACAATAGGAATTTGATAATCGCGTAATTCACCATTAAAAATTATATTTGCCTGTTCTGGTTCCAATTTAAAATTAACTTTGCCAAATTTTTCAATACCATAATATTTTGGTACAATGATATATTTTTTTGTCATTCTATATAATTTAAAACTCATATCATCATCTTTATTATTGCCAAATTCAATTACTTTGGGTTTAACTTTTAAATCTTTTTTTATTATATTTAAATCAGATTCTGTTAGATCTGTTTTTTTAATATAATAACCTTTATATTTTAGACATTTCATAATTTTAAATATATAATAATATAATTATTTATATCTTTAAATTTTATAAAAATCAAATTTTTTTATGTTATATATTAATATATAATATGGCAACTACGTTAAGCGCATCGTCTGTAATTAATACTGTATCATCATCATTATCATCTGCAGAATCTACAGTTGAAAAAGGATTATCTTTATTATCAAATAAATACATAAATAATTTATTATTAGTATTATTGGTAGCATATTTACCTTATGCCGCACCATCAATTGGTAAATCAATGGTTGGTGTTTTAAATAATTATGCTGTTAAATTTATTTATATATTTTTATTAGCATATGTATTATCAAAAAGTATTTCTACTAAAGGTAGTGTTAAAGTAGCAACAGTTACTGCATTAATTATAGTACTCGGTATTTTAATATTAAAAAATATGGATGGAAGCGAACACTTAGATAATGTATCAAATCAAGAATCCGAACAACCTAAAAAGAAAGGTTTCTTAGAAAATCTTTTAGGTTTATCAAATGATACTTTAAAAAAAACTATGAATTTAAACTATTCTGAAGGAGAAATTAAAAAACAAATAAAAAATAAAGTAAATGAAAAAGTAAATGATAAAGTATCAGCATCAACATCGGCATCAACATTAACATTAACAACAACTCCATCTGTAGAAGTTGCTAAAGCTGTAGCAAAAGCACAAGAAGTAGCTGTTGCACAAGCAGAAGCACACGCTGATGCAATGGAAGAAATTAAAGCAGTTTCTCAACCATTATCTGATGATAATACTTGTGGTTCTAGATCACCATCTGAAGTAACTGGTTTTGATGAAAATAATTCAGAATATTCTGATATTAATTTTTCTAAAGATGATCTAAATAATTGTTAATTATTTGTAAACTAAATTATTATTTGTTATTTTTTTTACATTTATTATAATATATGGATATAAAAACGTATATAAATATTTTGATATTTTTAATATCAATAATAATAATTTATTATGCGGTAAATTATGGTAATATAAAAACACGTATAGAAGCATTAAGTGATATTAAATTACCTGAATCAGAAAATATAGAATCATATGATATGAGAGAATTAAAAAAAATAGTTGATGAACAAACTCATATTATTGATGAACAAAAACATATTATTAATGATTATATAACAAAAAAAGAAAAATCAGAAAAAAAATATTATCTTAATGAAATTAAACCAGATGAAGATTTTGAGAATTATTTTAAACAATTACAAGAAGAAAATGATAAAACAATAAATAATACTTTATCTGATGACAATGATTTTGATATATTAAACCATTATAAATCTAATTTAAATATAGTAAAAACATATCTTGAAGATCCAATAACCAGAGGTTCTAATATATACGAATCTGAACAATATTCAAAATTATTAGAAATCGGTAATATAAAATTAGATAATGGAGTTAAATTACCACATCCAAGTGATTGGTCAATTAATATTGACATGCAAGATAAACTTAAAAAAGATAAAACTATTGAACAAGAATTTTATAATACTATTACAAATTTACCAGAAAAAACATTACATAGTATAAAAACATCTGTACACGATTAACAATAAATATTTAATAATATATTATAATATTATAATATTATAATATATATGACAAATAATAATGAAGTAGATAATTTTAAAAATAATGAATATAATCAATATTGTAAAGATTATACATTTGTACCGTTTGTCTATGAAAAAGTAGAACGGATAGTTGTATTAGGTGATATACATGGTGATTATAAAATGGCAATAAAAATGTTAACCATGTCAAAAGTTGCACGTATTGTATCAAGTAAAATATCAAGAACATCAAAATTATCAAATTTATCAAATTTATCAAAAACATCAGAAAAATTCTCTAAAAAAATATCTAGTAAGTCTTCTAAAAAATCTTCTAAAAAATCTTCTAAAAAATCATCTAGAAAATCATCTAGAAAATCATCTAGAAAATCATCTAGAAAATCATCTGGAAAATCTTCTAAAACATATTCTAAACAAAAAGAAATGTATCTAACTAGAACCGAACAAATAGAAAATATGTCAATATCATCTGATTCTGATTCTACTTCTAATGATATTGCTGAAGTTACCAATATTAGTGATGTTGATAAAGTATCATCAGATAATAATAGTGATACAATATCAGATGTTGAAAGAGAATATGTATTAGAATGGATAGGTGGAAATACACATGTTGTTCAAGTAGGAGATCAGATAGATAGATGTAGACCGAATGGTAATTTTATGTGTAATCAACCTGATACATTAAAATCAGAAGAAGATGAAAATTCAGATGTTAAAATATTAAAATTATTTACTGATTTACACGAACAAGCTGTAAAAGCTGGAGGTGCTGTTATTTCTTTATTAGGTAATCATGAATTATTAAATGCAATGGGAGAAGTTCAATATGTATCATTTAAAGGTTTAAGAGATTTTATGAAAAAATACAAAGTAGAAGGGATGGAATTTGAAGATGGAATGGAAGCACGTAAACATGCTTTTCAACCTGGTAACGAATATGGTAGATTTCTAGGATGTACGCGTAATGCCACAGTTATTATTGGATCAAATCTTTTTGTACATGCTGGTATTATTGATGCTCTTGCAAAACAATTAGATTTAAAAGATTATGTAGATGTTGAAAAAGTAAATATTTTAATAAAAAAATGGTTATTAGGATTAATACATACAAATAAAGTAAATGAATTAGTAAGATCACAAGATTCAATGTTTTGGACAAGAATTCTAGGTTCAATTGAACCAAATGCACCTATAACACATAACGAATGTGAACAAAATATATCGAAAGTATTGAAAATATTTAAAATAGATAAAATGATAATAGGACACACGCCTGCAAGTTTCCTTCATAATAAAGATATTAATGGTACGTGTGGAAATAAAATATGGAGAGTTGATAATGGTTCAAGTAGAGCATTTGATACTTTTGATAAATATTTAAAACAATATGGAGAACGACATCATAATCGTAGATATCAATATTTAGAAATATTAAATGATACTGAATTTCATGTGTGGGATGAAAAAGGTAGAATATTCTAATAAATAAAAATAAATAAAAATATATTATAATATATATGGTTTTAATAAAAGTTTTAACATTTAATGTTGCATCGGATGGAAAAATAAAAAAAAATAAAGAGGAAATGCAAAATGTATTTAAACAATACATAGATGAAAAATTTACCAATATTACTTCCGAATTTATTTTATTAATATCATTTCAGGAAGATAGTTCTAAACCGATATTAATTAGTGAAGAATTTATTAATACATTAAAAGATAAAGAATATAATATAAAAGTTTTTAGTAAAGGTATATTTAATTATCATATACATAATATAATAATAACAAAATTAGATATATCTAATATCATAAAAAAAAGTAAAAATTTAAATTTCTTTTATACAAAAAATCATATTGCAAATATAATTAAAATACCGACATATAAAATAACATTTGTTGGTACACATTTTCCAATTGATACAAGTGATAAAATTAAATTAAATTTAGGATATATTAAACGGAAATTAGTTTTAGATAAAATATTAACTGAATATGTTAAAGATGATAATATTGTTATATTAGCAGGAGATTTAAATTTTAGAATAAATACAGAAAATAAAGATCAATTAACTGAATATATTACAGAAAATAAACTTTATGATATTACAGAAATATTAGATATTACTAAAGTTGGTCCAACCTGTAAAGTAAATCCAGAAACAAGAAGTGAAGAATATTGTAAAGAGCATTTCAGTAAAAAACAATCAAATACTCCACAAATAAATTGTAAAAAAGATAAAAATTCGGATACAGAAATTTGTAATTGTGGTAATCAAGAATGTCCGGAATATATTAATTGTTATGAAAAAAAATATAAACGTATACCAAGTTATTGTGATAGAGTGTTAACTATTCAAAATAAACAAAATAAAAAATATAAAATAGAAGAACAAAATTTTGAAATAGCAATAGATATATCAAAATATAGTGATCATAATGCAGTATATGTTGAATTTAAAATAAACTTAATTACAGAAAAAAATACACAAGATGGTGGTTATTATGATAAATATTTAAAATATAAACAAAAATATTTAAAACTAAAAAAAATGTTTAATTAAGTTATTTTTAAGTTAACTAAATTATTTTTAAGTTAACTAATTATTCTGATTTTTTAGCAGCACGTTTTTCAGCAATTTCTTTATTTACTTTATCTAATTTTCCTTTAAGATCAGAAGAACTCATATCATTAAGATGTTCAATTGCACCTTTTACATCACCTTTATCTTTAAGTGCTTCAGATACAACTTTTGAAAGGGCTGGACCATCTTTAATATCAGTGTGCTTTGCTTTGACTTCTTTTTTAACAGCCATCATGTCAACCATGAATTGTGGCATTCCGCGAGACATACGTTTTGGTCTAGATTCTTTTGACGATTTTTTAGAAGCACGTTTTTCGGCTATTTCTTTAGCGACTTTTTCTAATTTATTTTTTAATTCAGAACCACTCATTGCGTTAACATGTTCAACTGCGCCTTTTACGCTACCTTTAGATTTAAGAGCTTCGGCTACGACTTTTGTGAGAGGGGGGCCATCTTTAATATCAGTGTGATGAGATTTAATTTCTTTCTTAGCAGCCATTAAATCAACCATAAATTGTGGCATTCCACGAGACATTTTTTTAGATCCTGTTTTACCACCTTTTTTAGAATCTTTTTTAGATGATTTTTTAGATGATTTTTTTGCACCACCAAACATAGTTTTAAAATCAAGTTCACTCATATATATTATATAATTATATATTATAAAAAAAATGAATTTATATTAAATTAAGAAAATATTACTAATTAAAACTAAATTAACTTAACACAATCATCACTTGATAATATTAAATGGGCGTACCAGGTTTTTTTCAATGGTTATTAAAAAATAATACACATAATAATATAATATTAAATCAACTAGAGAATATTAATTGTTTATATTTTGATGCAAATTGTCTGTTCCATCCTAAATGTTTTGATATATTAAAATTATATTCAAATATTACAGATATTGAAAAATTAGAAAAATTAATGATAAAACGTATTCTAAATTATATTGAATATATTATAAATTATGTTAAGCCATCGGATTTAGTGTATATTGCAGTAGATGGAGTAGCGCCAATTGCAAAAATTAATCAACAACGTAAACGTAGATATAAATCAGTCATTGACAAAGAATATATGAGTGATCTAAATAAAAAATACAATATAATAAAGAATGATGTATGGTCTAATATTGTTATTACTCCGGGAACTGAATTTATGATACAATTGGATAAGGAACTAAACAATTTTATAAAAGTATTTCAAATAAATAACAAAATAAAAATAATATATTCTTCTTACAAAGAATGTGGAGAAGGAGAACATAAAATATTACGTCATATAAAAAATGATTTAATTAACAATAATAACTTAATTAACAATAATCTCAATAAAAATCATGTTGTATATGGTTTAGACGCTGATTTAATATTTTTGGCAATGTCATATGAAAAACCAGAAAACATATTTTTATTGAGAGAATTAAATCATATTAAAAATGTTTCACAACCTATAACTGAAGAGATTAATGAAAAATTATGTTATGTATCTATTAAAAATACAATTGATACATATAATGAGATTGTTAAAAATAAATTAAAAGAAAATTTAGACATTGTAGAAATAAATCTAGACGAATATGATTTTTCAAAAGATTTTATAATATTATGTTTTTTGTTGGGTAATGATTTTATCCCCCATACTCCATCTCTTAACATACGCAATAATGGTATTGAAAAATTAATTGATGCATATGTGTATATGTTTACATTTACACAATCATATATATTGGAAAATAATAAACTAAACAATAATAGTAAACTAAACAATAATAGTAAACTAAACAATAATAGTTTATTATTAATCTTATCCTATCTTAAAGATAATGAATCAGAATATTTCGAAATAGATCTTCCCAAATACAAACAAAAATTTAGACATAAAAAATTTATGAAACCAAATAATTCAATAAATGAAGATTATGAAAAAGAATTATGGGAACATGAAAATATGATAAATAAATCAGAAGATGATTATATAAAATTAGGTTCTGGTGATATTTCTGAATATAAATTTAGATATTATGAACATCATTTTCATTCAAGAATCAATCAACAAAATTTTGTAGATAAAATATGTCATAATTATTTAATGATGATCCAATGGATTACAAATTATTATTTTGAAATAGATATGCCATCATGGAGATATTGTTATCAATATAATGAATCACCATTTATATCTGATCTATATGAGTATTTAAATAATTTCTTATCTGAAGGAAAACAATTTGAATCTATTAAATATGAAGAGTCAATAAAAATAGAAACACAATTATTATCAGTAATACCTCAACAATTTTATAAAAATATTTTTAATAAAAAAATAGAAAATGAATATAAAAATAAATTAAATGACGATAAAACAAAATTTATGTTTCCACAAAAACCACATATTGAATTAAATAAAGATATGTATTGGATGTGCGAACCATTATTACCGACAATAGATTTAGATTTACTTTAATTTTTTTATTAAGTTAATTAAAAAAAGAATTCATATCGCGATAACAAAATTCCCCTAATTTTATTTTTTCATATTTATATGAAATATAATTTATTTTATTTTTTTTATTTTCTTTATTTTTACCCGTAACATAATCATTTGCTTCTTCTTCTGTTTTGAATATAATTTCTAAATTTATTCTATCATCATCATAATGTACTAGTTGCTCTTGTGTGAGAAAATACAATATAAACATATTCATTTTATATATTTATAATTACAAATAGCATAATAATAAAATATATATTTTTTAATTTTTTAACAATATAAATCTTCTAATAATTTTAATTTATCTTTAGTTTTATTATTTTCACTACCTAATAACTTTATGATATCAATACTCTTATTTTGTGTAGATTTTTCACTTCTAGATGTTTTATTACGAGAATTTTTTTTAGATGATTTTTTTGATGATTTTTTTATTTTTTGAGATAATTCTCTATTCATAAATAACATATCATTTTTATCTCCACCCAACATTTTAGTAAAATCATATTTGGTTTCATTATTTTCTTGTTTTGATTCTTTTACTCTAAATTCTTCAAAAAATGGATCTTTCTTTAATAATTCATCTGGTGTAGTATATTCATCGTTAATTAAAATTCTACCTTTTTCGTGTATAAATTCTTCAGAATCTCTATATTTTTTTGGAACAACTCTACCAATAAATTCTTTTAATTCAGATGGTACACAACTATCAGTTAATATTTGAGGAAAAAATCCCTTTCTAATTAGAGTATTAAAAAAATAATGTACATCATAATATCGATTTTGTTCTGGAGTAATATTAATTTTCTTTGTCCATTTTGATGATACTTTAATATTATCAACTATACCTGGAATACAGGCAAAATCAAAATCCCATAATTTAACATGATAACCAATATTAGGAACTTTATATTTGGCACCAACTACAAGATATCTATAATGTTCTTTTTTAAGACTAATTTTTTGAATTAAAATATTATTTGCTTTCATATCATTATGTCTAAATGCAGGATACTTAGATTGTATAATAGCAAGGATTGATAATATTTGAAATATAAATACTTTCCAATGTGTTAATGTAAATGCTTTATAATTATTTCTAAAATAATCTAATAAATCTCCTTTATTCGCCCATTCGCTAATTAAAATTGATACAGTTGAACTAAATTCTTCATTATGATAACGTTCAACAAATTCTTTATAGCGTTCATTCTTTTCATCAACTTTGTCTAATTTAACTAAATTTACAAAATGTTCAATGTTAGTATTAAATGTACCAAATGGTATAATTAAATGTGGTGTTTGACGTTTTACTATAAAATAACTTAATACTTTTAACATCATTAATTCGGCATTTTCTGGTCTTCTGACATCATTAATACTTCCATAACGTTCTTTTTTAGGATATGCTACAACTTTTACTGCAAATTCAAAATTTCCGTCTTCTGAAATCCCTTTAAAAGTATGACCAGTTGTACCACTTTTTATATATTTTAATTTTCCTCCAAATTGATTTATAACATTTTTAAAGTCAAGTATACGTTTTTTTAAAACTACTCTAGTATCATATGAATCACCACTTTCATTATCGTTTATATTTTTACATACAAAGTTTTCAGTATCCGTTGAATCAAAATTTACTAAAGGCTGTAGATCTTTATCTTCTAATAAATTTTTTATAAATTGTATTCTCATTGGAATAGAATCTTTATCTTCTATATTATTTTTATTAATATTTAAATTTTCTATTGTTCTTTCAAAAATATCCATATATATTATAATTATAATATTATTATAAATAAGATTGACGTAATAAAAAAATTAAATAAAATCTATATAATTTATATATGAATACTGATAAAACATATGATAATATTGATTATTGTTTAGATTTATTATATGATGCGTATTATAAAAATGATGATAGTATATGTATAAAATATGAACAATTAGATAAAAAAAATATTACTATAAATGATATAAAAAAAGAAGATTCTTTTGATCCAAAAAGTATATTATCTGGCAAATTTAAATTTAATGGATTTTATAATAATAGAATTCATTATACACGTTTTGGTATACACCCATCTACCATATCGATTGGATTTATTGATAAACATATAAATAAAAATAATATTTTGAGACCCGAACTGTATCATATGGCAATGTTATATATGTCATCTGAATTAGTGTATGAAGAAAAATTTAATCATATTATATTACCAGTAATGTGTTTTGATATTTCAAAACAAACTTTATTAAAATATTTACCAAATGTTCGAGATGATTTTGGAAAAAATTACGAAGATAATAACGATAATATGTATATAATAATTACTGAACATTTTCATAAATTAATACCATTACAACAATATCTTGATATAAATAAAGATACAATTACTTTAAACGAAATAAAATCAATAATATTTCAAGTATATATAACTCTAATAAAATTAGGAGATAGATTTAATAAATTTAGACATAATAATCTTAATTTATATTCTATAATGATTATGCCTAAAAATCCAACAAAAAATGTATATAAAATAGCAGGTAATGAATATATTATTGAAAACAATACTGTAGATATAAAAATAACAGATTTTGATAATAGTTATCATATTAGTGATTACCCACGTAATAAAAATAATTTTATAAATTTAAATAATGGTGATATTGAAAATCCATATTTCGATGTTCACTATTTTACAAATTTATTAAAATTATTTTTTGAAAATAATATAAATAATAAAAATATTTATGAATTAAATAAAAAAATGGATAATTTTTTTAATGAAATTATTCCAGAAAAATATAAAATAAAATCAAATAAAAATTATAAAGGATTAGACCAAACTTTATTTAATAAATCTTCTGAAGATATAATAACACCATTAAAGATTATTAAAAAAAATATATTCTTTAAAGAATATATAATGCAAAATATTAAAGAGAAAACTGATACACTTAAAACGAGAGAAGATGGTATTAAATATATAGATTCTAATTTTTTTAATAATTATAAAAATAAAATATCTAATAAATATTATAGTACTATGATTAAAGGCAGCAGAAAAATAACAATGGCGGGAACTGAATCAAGCGTTCAAGAAAACAATGTATCTGATGTATCCACTCTTTCATCTGAGTTATATAAAACATCAGTTTCCTCAATCACTCAATCTACCGTAAAATCAGGTGGTTCTAAAAAAGATAAGAAAGATAAAAAAAATCATAAAAACAAAGATTATTCATCTACATCATTCACTTTTACAAATGATTCAATTAATATTACTGGAGGCAAAAAAAATAAATCATCTAAAAAATCATCTAAAAAACATCATTCTAGAATGGTTTCTGAAGGTATGAATAAATCAAGTTCAAGCTCTAAATCATCTTCTGAATCAACTATTAAAAGATCTGAATCTTCAAGATCTGAAAGAAAAATGCATAGATCTAAATATCATGAAGAACAATATGGACAACAAATAAATACAAGAGATAAATCTAAACTTAAAAATCTTCCTGAAGGATTTATGGATCTCGCTCCAGAACATATGGTTAATGGGTTCGAAGGAATGGAAAATGGTATGGGTAATGGTATGGGTAATGGTATGGGCGCAATGTCTCCCGACGCAGGCATGATGCCTCAAATGGGTGCTATGCCTCCAATGGGTGCTATGCCTCCAATGGGTGCTATGCCTCCAATGGGTGCTATGCCTCCAATGGGTGCTATGCCTCCAATGGGTGCTATGCCACCAATGGGTGCTATGCCACCAATGGGTGCTATGCCACCAATGGGTGCTATGCCACAAATGGGTGCTATGCCAAATGATTTAGGTCTTCCTATGATGGATAATAAAATGGCATCTTTTATGGGTGTACAACCAGGACAACAAATGCAAATGGGAGGCGGTAAATCACAACCTTTACAAAAATATAAATTAACTCTTGATAAAAATTTTTTTTTTTGAATGAACAAAAAAAGAATCAAGGGGGGAATCAAACAGGAGGTGGAGAAAAAGTAATTCCAGCATTTATTGATAAAGTAAATCCTGGTGTTCCTAACGAACAACAAAGTATTGAAAATGAACGACGTGGACAACATTATCATCAAGCACCTTCTGGCCAACAATTTCAAGCCGGACCACCCGGACAACCACAAGGTCAACGTCAACAAAACCCAGTAATAGATTTAAAAGTATTTAATCCACAAAAACCAAAAACAGAACAAAAATTTGATAATATTAATTATTTTCCACCAATGAATATCAATCCATTTTATCCACCACAATTTGCAAATTCAATGATGCCTCAATCGTTATCGATGTTGGGCTCAATGTATCCAATGATGGTTAATGTTAATAAAATTTATGAGATTAATGGTTCTGGACCAACAGGTCAACATCAAAAATTAATGATGATATATGAAGATGTATTACCAGAAAAATCATTAAAAACTACATTTAAAACAGTAGGAGAACGTATTACACAAATACAATTTGTAAGAAGTATATTATTTCATGAAGGCGATGGTACTGAAACAAGTCTAGATGGTACTACTGCAAACAGTTTAATTAGTCATATGAAATTTTTAGATTTAAATCCATATAATACCAGTAAATATTCTACAAATCCATATAAAGGTCTTCCTGAAGGATTTTTACTTTATAGATCATGTTATCCAATAAAACGTTCAGAACCTTTCGGTCATCCTGTTTGTGCACGTAATTCAACCGCATTGAATGTACGTATATATAGAATGACAACTGGTGCATATTTAGTAAATAAACAATCAAATACTAAATTTTATGAATATGATCAATGGCGTGAAATTGCTTATTATGAATATGTAAGAGAACATATTATTAAGAAAAAATTATGTCCAAACTTTGTAACAATGTATGGTTATTATTTATGTAAAAAATCAGGAATAGATTTTGATAAAATTACAAAAATAAATATGGAAGAACTTAAACAACTTCCAACACCTGAAAAATTAATAAATCCAATAGGATTTTTAAATATTTATGATCAAAAAGAAAGTGATTTTGTTAGAGATGTTACAGCAGGATTAAGACAAATTAATCCAGGACATATAATTCAAAAATTAGATGCTGAAAGAAAATTACAAGATTTACAAATGATGAATAAACCAGTTAATTTAGATGATTATTGTGGTGAAGTATTAGTAGCAATTACTGAATCACCAACATATAATTTATTTTCATGGGCTTCAAAAACATATCAACAAGAAGGAAATACACGTAAAATG
>Ga0194130_10003127_pt1 | contig 22671 bp, 21 predicted proteins | sample TA2KigsurfametaG_FD_160084 | JGI IMG/M metagenome (GOLD analysis project Ga0194130, IMG submission 160084) | Freshwater microbial communities from Lake Tanganyika, Tanzania - TA2015050 Kigoma 12 surface | ecosystem: Environmental > Aquatic > Freshwater > Lake | place: Tanzania: Lake Tanganyika... | reverse complement strand
ATCAAAAGTTACTCGACCAGCAGACATTCGTGCCATAGAAGATAAACGAACACCGAATTCGATATTTCTTCATGCGACGAGACTGATGGAGGTCTGAATGCGTTCCGCCGCATACCACGGGTCGGGTTAGTTTCTGACGCGTCGGAGTCGCATAGTGGTCGCATCAGTCACACGTCGGATTCTTTGGCTCTTTGGCTCTTTGGCCCCGTGGTGCGCGGCGGAACGTGCTTTACGGCGGTGTGCGGCCGGACGCACCTAGTTATCAAAGTGCGGATTATCATTAATCGTCATTCCACAATATTCCTTCGGCCGGAGTTTATAATCCTCCGGGTGATACACTTTGATTTTATGAGCTTCGTCGATGAGGAACCGGAAATTATTCCAGAACTCGTCTTTGTGTCCAACACTCTCCGTCATAATATGACTCAACTCGTGGAGTGCGACGAATGTCAGCGTGTTTTCATCGATGAGTTTATTTCCCTTCTTCGTTGTATTTACACAAAACGCAAGCTTCTCGCCTTTGTTCTCACTATATGCGGTGTATTCACTTGTCGGCAACGTCTCGCTTATTTTTTCAGGTCGGAAGTTTTTCACTAAACGTTTCACATTCTCTCGGTCAGGATATGTATCTCCCATATGCTTTACAACCTTCTTCATCTTTTGGGTGACCGTCGCAAGAAGATCGGCAGCAAGTTCAAGCTTCGCACGTTCGCGCACACAATATTTATTACCATCCACTTTGGACACAATACATTTTAATTGAAACGCATCAGACTCTTGATAGATTTTCAAGCAGACAACAATAATAAAAATAATAATAATATATCCAAAAACGCTTGTTTTAAACATTACGTTATTGTTATATAAATACGAACAATATACTTTGATATTTATATAACAAGATATTTTGTTTTGTTTCGTTTGATTTGATTCATACACTCGGAAACACCCATTTATCGACTGTTGTTCTCACGCAGAATGCGCGGTGGGCGAGTATCCCTATGATAAAGAGTGTTACGAGAGATTTCCAGAATGAGATATTGAATGTGCGAGAGATAATGAACGCTACGATGATGGTCGCAACAACATCAACGACCGCAATATCGAATACGCGGTAAGAATGTGCGCCTTCTCTCGGACGCCCGAATATATCTTTGTAACGACATAAGTCAATGCCGAAGATTTTCATATCAATGACTATCTCGTTGTATAACCGAGAGATTATAGTATCGGACATCGCCAGTTAGGGTCGGGTTTGTTTATAAAATCGGGTGTATGTGTATAATCCACGGTGAGCTCTTCGCCTGCTTCGATGTCATCGGCGGCGATAATCCACCATTCTCCGGTGGTTTTATCCGGTGTTGTCGAGAGATATGTATTCGGTAGAACCGACCGAGGTGGAATAAATCCGTCTCGATCTTTGCCGGGACAGTGGTTAATTTTACCACCGATAAGTGTGACAGTTTCATCTGGATTGATCGCAACGAATAATCTCTCGCCTTTTTTACGATGTCGTTTCGTAAATAATCCAAGACCCTGAATTTGACTTGGACCGATCGTAAAATCGGGACTCATGAAGATACCATGCTGGTAATTGACGAAAGCAGGCACGATGACGTTTTGAATCAATATAATCGATAACACAAATATAACAAATAATAAAAGAAGTGTCGAGAGAATGGACATGTGATGTTTCGCTGTGAACAACCGATTTGAATGTATATGTATATGTTACATAATATTACATCATGCGCGTTCGGCCGCGTGCCACCGAGTAATGCGCGTTCGGCCGCGTGCCACCGTCATCATGAAACATTATGTAATATTGGTTTTCAAGATTACATAAAATAACTGCGGCCGAACGCAACGGTGGTATGCGAAGGCGGCGGCACTTACTGAGCACCGCAACCCAACTCAAGAGGAGTGCGCATCAGGTCAGGAGCAAAAGTGCTCTGGTTCCAAGGACCCACATTCAGCTGAGGATTAGGGGGCTCAGAACGCAACTGAAGGTTGGCATTCTTCATCGTATTGCCGATGGTGTCGATACCCGTCAAGAAGGTGGCGGAAAGGAGATTCTGTCCAAGAAGGTCGCCGCTTCCTGATGGATTCAAGCTACCCCACTGATTGTTTGTGTCACGGGGAAGAAGATCTGACGGATTGGCGACTGGAAGATTAGTCGCACCGGCAGGAGCACCACCTTGTCCAGTCATACCATTAACGGATGAATAACCGTTGGCGCCGGTGCTAGCAACAGGGGCCGCTTGGTTGCCTCCGACCATTGGAGTGTTCTGGCGACCGTTCGCCTCACCCTGAAGAGCTTCGTGGGGGACAACGAACTTTTGGTCGGAATAGGTATAAACGGCATATACAAGAACAATCGCACCCAAAATCACAAGGATGTGATTCGCACGAAGTGTTTTCTCTAAATCAGACAAAAAACTCATTCTTATAATTTAATTGTATATAAAATAAATGATAAAATAATGTATTCGATATCAATTCTTGCTGTCGTCGTCGGAACTATCTGAATGGAAATCATCTAAATCATCCAATAGATATTTTGCTTTTATTTCTTTTGCTTCTAAATATGCGCGCATCGCCGCTCTTTTCATTTCATGCGCTTTTTGTTTGGCGATTTTATACATTTCATAAAGGACATCCTTATGTTTTTTTAATGTGATCGGTTTACTTATTTTTTTTTCAATCGCAGCAGAGGCGGGGGATTCAGGAGCTTCGAATGTCGGCTCATTAACGTCTATCGCATCGGGTATATTTTTAAAATCGATGTCTACTTCGGTGAATTCAAAATGTTTTATTGGTTGACAAGAAAGATATTTCTCGCTTTCATCGATTAAAGGTTCTTCGTGAGAATTATCTGCTACATCCATTATTTCCATAGGTTGATTCGTAACTAATCCTAAATCATTTTCATGTGATTGTGTTGTATTTTCATTAGCAGAAGTTCTTTCGGAAACGACCTCAGGCGCGGGAGCACACGTTTTATCATCGCGAATAAGACATGTTTCAAATAAAGGGACATCCTGTATTACTAATACTTGACGTAGTAGTAGCTCGATCTGGAAATTACGGGAAGTGAATTTAATACCTTGAAACTCTACGATTGATATAATTGAATGTTCAGCCTTAATATAATCTACTGTCGCTGTTTGTTTATTTTCATCAAAGACTTTACATAAATACGGGTGAACACTTGTAGATACATGTCGATTTGGCTCTAAATTTACACGTAATAAGTAATTTCCATTTTTATATGCGCGTAATGGTGACGCAAGTGAATTTTCAATATCGGTTTGGTCTAATTCCTGTGTAAACCATATATGCCTTTTTTCGTAAAGTAATTCAACCGACCGTTTTTCTAAATTCATTACCCATTCAATACATTCGGTATCAGTTGATGCCAACAGTAAATCTATATGCCCCTTTTTACCGGCAGCAGTTACGATACCTTGTTTTGAAAGTGTTTTAGGTGTTTGAATATAAAGAGGCTGCTTACTTTGACTATATGAATATCGTGTAAGATAGGATCCTCCTGTAACGTGTTGTGGTGGTAATAATTGAAGTTTTTCGAAATGAAACGAATCGTTGGCCTGATAAACATCCATATTCAGCACTGCGTAATACGATGAAACGAATTAGTATGACGCAATAAAATTATTAATGATGGATTACGAGTTTTTTGTATGACATATCCCTAAATCAGAACATCCTTCCGTGGCAATAAAATCCCCTAGGTGATTTAGTAAATTTGGGACCGTTTGTTGCGCAGCACTAAGGCATATCTGCTGGACACTTGAAGGTAATACATTGCATATTTGTTCAATATCGGTAGTTACAAATGAAACTACTTTAGGATTATGGATGATCGTTTGATTTAAGCCATTCGCTAAAAACATACATGCGTCGCATTCAAGGGGGTTCCGCTGGGGGTTCCGCCCCCCCACGACGGATTCGGGGTCGGTGGCGTGGTCAGTGGCGTGGTCGGTGGCGTGGTCAACAGAGGGGCGAACCGGATGCGCCACCGCGACATCCACTAAAAATAATAAGCCAAGTAAAAGAACAGGAATAACTTTCATTAATTTTATACATATTATTAGTAAATTATTTCTATATTTAATATATAATCGATTATTATGTCTCGTAAAACACAATCTAGACGCCAGCGCCAGCGCCAGCGCCAGAGCCAGAGCCAGCGCCAGCGCCAGCGCCAGAGCCAGAGCCAGAGCCAGAGCCAGAGCCAGAGTGGCGGTGCTGGTGAAGTTCCTCAAATCTCTCAAGAAACACTTCAACAAGCCGGAAAGATGGCACAACAGCTATTGAACAATATGGCTTCTTCTCAAGGAGATAGCAGCGCAACTCAAAAGGGCGGTAGCGCACTTCAGGGCACCGAACTTAATGCGGTAGATGCCGCCGGTCTCAAGACCGCTGTGACAGGCGGTGCTCTTGCGGGTGCCGTCGCGGGTGCTGATGCTTATTCTACTCTTCAAGGTTCTCCTCTTGTCGGTGGTAAGAGACGTCGTGGAAAGCGCGGGGGCAGTCGCCAGTCCCAGTCTCAATCCCAGCTCGGTCAGTCTCAGAGCAAGAACCAGAAGGGTGGTATGATCCCCGGATTAATGACCGCTGTTGAAACCGCTTTAGTTCCTTTGGGTCTTTATTTAGGACAGAAGGCGCTCCAATCCCGTAGATCCGGCACTCGTTCTCTCGGTCGTTCTTTTGATTTCAGTCGCGCGTCTCGCCGCACTCGTCGTCGCAGGTAGATTTTATTGATATACAACATAAATATAAGAAGATATAAACATATATTGTATATAAATATATCTTCTACTGATGAATCCAACGTCAATAATGACAGCAACCCATGGTGCGGGTGCGGGTGCGGGTGCGAGTGGTCATACTGGTGCGACTCCACCAACGCTTGAACTGAAAATCAAACGTTGGGTCGAGCTTGACAATAAAATCAAGACGACATCGGAGGAAGTGCGTGATATTCGCACCGAAAAGGCAGTTATCAATGATGAAATACTTGAAATTATCGAAGAAAAGCAACTCACTAGAGCAACGGTGAATATATCGGACGGCAAGTTGAAGTTTGTTAGCTCGAAAACAACCGCTCCACTTACACTTACGTATATCGAAAAATGCTTGTCTCAACTGATTACAAATGGTAAACAGGTAGAACAAATCATGACATATATTAAGAAGAATCGAGAGACAAAGACGATCATGGAAATTAAAAGGGTATATGATAAGAAGTCGAAGACTGTTGAGGCTGACGCTTACGGTGATGATAGCACTAGTGAAGACGCGAACGAATAACTGGGCGAAATGTCGATATGCCTTTCACAGCGTTATAAATATGAAATCATAATCTAATGATAGTATATCATTAAATTAAAAAATAAGGATGAAAACAGAAGTAAAACAGTATTTTAATCCGGATCAACATTTGACATTACATCAAGATAAAGATGGGAATATGATTGGTGGAGGGTATCATGTAAATAACTTATTATACCAACATAAGATGCCTTTGTTTGTATCTCTCGATGAAGCAGAAAGACAACGCGGTGGCGGTGGCGGTGGCGATGATCACTACATTCCTGAAAAGTTCAGCGACTTATTTCGCGATTTAGCAGTCCCTGCTGGTTTATTTATGATGCCCGCATTATTTCGACCTCGTAATTACGCGTTTGAGGTTCCGGAGGGGGAGACGACTGAAATGGGAAAGTCGAAGTCGGCTGAAAAAAAGGACACGGACACGGACACGGACACGGACACGGACACGGACACGGACGAGAATGAGGAATACCGACGAAAACCAGTCCCAAAAGATATATTCGATCGACTATTAGATCTTGTTACACCAAGCGAGCGTGTTCAACATGATGTGAAAACGCGCAAACATCGTCGTTCGATAGAAAAGCGCAAAGTTGCGAAACACAGCAATAACAATACGAAACGCGCACGGTCGTATATGGAATGATACGACGGGATGAATCAATCATTCGACGGTATATTGTAAATGTAAATAACCCTTCCGAGAGATTATCTACATTCATGAATTGAAACGACACAACCGAATGAAATTGTTTTATAATGCGATTTCGGTGATTTTCATACATGCGTCGAATGATGCGCTATAAAACTGAATAGTGTCATCACCACTAATTTTCGATAATGTAATATTGATTGTCACCGGATTGACTGCTGAATTATTATAAGCACCTGCGATTGGAAATATCGTGCTGCTTCGATTTGTAGTTCCGTTTCCACCTACAAAATATTGTTGTCTTTTCGCAATAGGGTCGGTTACGCCAGCAACTACGATTCTTGATTCGAATGAATCGGTCCCACTATCCGAATTACCACTAATTACATACAACGCACTGTATTCCACAATAATTTGGAGTTGTTTGAACGAGGTGTGTATGTATATGACGCAACGGTGCCGCTCGAAATATTGGTGTTTATTTGATTGAAAGATGTATCACCTGGCATCAAGAAAACCGTATTCACCGTCTGTCCGGTTGTCCATCTTGTCGGATTTACCGACCCACTGACATCCAAACGCGCTTGGTTGTATAATATACCCGGCTGTGCTACCGCAACATTCTTTACACCGTTTGAAGTGATGAGCGCATTATTCGTTGGGTTAGTAATATGGGTGAGGGGATAACCACCATGTGAAAGAGGTTCCATCCACATCGAGTTGTTGTTTGTGTTTTGTGCGTTGGCGTTTAACGCACGGCCACGGACCTTATTCATAGAAAGGGATGACATAGGGTTCGAGTGCGGATAGTATATCTATGTTATATAATATACATATACTAAATTATCTATTACAACAACGACCACGCCCCCTTATTAAACGGCGCAATCACTACATCGTTAATCTTACTTCGCATCTCTTGAACACGCGCCTCATGAAGTGGGTCCAACATTTTCCCCGCTTCGTAATTTTGAATACTTGACATCAATTTCGACGACGCTGGGTTAATTTCCGGCTTTTGACCATAACAGTTCACGCCCACCTTCATGCTTGCGTTGCTCATGTATCCTCCATTAATCCCGGGTCGTCCACAACTATTCTTCTTCGTAGGGTCGTTGCTCTTCTGTAACTCTTCCCACGTGGACTTCTGAGTCGGGTATAATATCATCTGGTTATCCGACCAACCATATGAACACCATTCGGCTCCATCTTTGTGCGCTTCTTCCATTTGGTCAATGTTGGCTAATTTTGCCCCATACGCATCACACAACGCCTTCGCATTCTCATAATCATATATATTCGCTGGAATATGGAAGACCTGCTTGCGCATTTTGAGAGATGGACCTGTTCCTAAATCTCCTCCCACCGCATCTGGTTCGGCCGGCAGCAACGATTGAGAGATTACGATCTCGGGTTTGGTGGATAGAAGGTTCGAGATTTCAGTCGTGATATTTGTATTGAAGAAATATTGAAACCCGTTAATTACGACGACGACGATAAAAACCGCCCATAAAAATATCTCAAGAATGGATACGTTCGCAAATAACGTAGCTTCCCGTGAGTCATTTTCAGAAGAACCGCCAGATAATGCGTTGATGACAAAATAGACCATGAAAATGACGACACAAATCAAAACCACCACACGAATATTTAAATATTCATCCACTTTTCCATCAACCCATTCGAATATACTACTCATCTGATTGAGTCCTCTGCGAACGGCATCACTCGAAGTATCGGCGGGGTCTGTTGCCGACGTCGATCCTGGATTGGGAGAAGGTCGCATATTTTTTGTGATAGGTCGTTCCACCGACATGAATGAATTAAACGAATATACTATATATTGTTCTTATAATAATGTCCGTATAATATTCTACTGCGGTTTATTTTGTTGTTTTCTATAAAATAAACAATAAGGTAAGTTACTTGTAATCGTATCATTCATAACGTCTACCTTCTTTACATTTTCATCGTTGAACATATACCACGTATTATCAGCAGTACAAATCGTCGCGGTATAATGCCCACTTTTACTAAAATTCCCGTGATGATTACATACCGCGTATAAATCATATACGTAACTTTCGCGCTTATAACCGTTGATGAATGAACTCATATTCATATTTTTTACCGGTATTTCAACCGGTATTGTCACCTTTTCGGGACCGCGAGCTGTATATCGCACACGCTTCAAATCGATAATCATTATATTTGGAAGACTCCAATACATCATTCCGCGCTTAACATTTTGATACTGCTTTGTTGTTTCATTAAACCATGCGTTTTCACCTTCCATTACTTCTCCACTACAATAATGACTAAAACAATCCAATAATGACGGAACGCGCGTCTTTCCAGATTCGGGAATTTCTACGATCGGTATCGAAAGAGATATGATCGAAAATGGCTCAGGAGATATACTTAATATTTTTGATGCGTCCGTTACATCTGTAATCACCGACATTTGTATCCCATAAAATAGGTTCAACATTTCAGAGTAATTTTTAGTATACATCTGTCGCATCATTTCATAGCATTTACGCCCGATATGATCCTTGTCACTATTTACGTTACCGGTAATTGTCATATTTACTTCTCTCGAAAGAGCAATATGAAACGCGTCTAACATGAAGACTAGAAATTCCTGAACATCATTTTGCGAATATTCTGTAAATAATTCTTGGTTTTTTAAACGGGCAATTTGCTTCATCGATGCTATAAATCCACCTGGCGAAACAATACAATTTTCACTCCACATCAGCGTTCGTAATTTATCCCATTCACTTAACAACACCGCGTCAGGTTTATTTGTCAAGCGTTTTTTATATTTTTCATCATTCAAAAAACGATTCAGTTCGTATGTATGTGATAATGCTTGAAGGCATGAATTCACAAAACACGTATTCCCTAAATTCATGAGTCCGGTGATACCCTTACCCATAAAATCGGGAAATCTCGATTCCATAGAATGCGGTTTTGTATTGGTTCTTTACATAATAATAAATTTTTCCGTTTAAGTTTGAATTAGATATGAATGATGAATAAAATTGATTTATGCTATTGTATTTCATTCTATTTTATTGTTTACATCAAAGAAGAATGGTGCTTCTCATGGGTCAATTTCTGGTGATGTCCGGTTCGTTTTTCGTAATATTCCTTATATTATGGATGTGTATCAGCGCGGATAAAAGTGACAGCACCGAACGATATAGCCATCGAAATTATCTTCGTCGAGAGGAGCAGCGTAGAAAACAAATAAACCGATATAGAAACTACAATTGATAAAATCTATTGTTGATGAATATAGATCCGTCGTATAATAATCATGGTCGGAATCGTGGTGAAGGAGGAGGGGATGATAGTCAAGAGGATAGAACCCAGAATAGTTATTACGAGAGATTTCACCTGAATCAATATTATAATGCGGTTGAAGATGAACAAACAACGATGGATGAATATACAACGATGCTTCATTCCTATAACAATTTTATCACCAACAGTAATGCGATGTTTTCACGAATGGAACAAACGTTGCGAGAGAATGTAACGAGGTGTATCGTGAGGCAACATTTTTATTATAATCAATACGAACATATACGCCGTTCACGTGGAATTAGCGCGAGTCCAACCGTCTTCTCTTCGCCGCAAATGGCACCCGCACCCGCACCCGCACCCGCAACAGCACCCGCGTCACAACAGATATCCGATATATTCCCTCGTTTATTAACTAGATATCTAAATACAGAAGTCTCAAGAGAATCCCGTCGACCAAACAATAATAACATATATTCGATGTTGTATACACTTCCGCTTGGAATGCGGACCACAAATACTTCCTCCACAGATACATCATCCGCACCAACGAATGAACAAATTCGCCGCGCAACACATGATACAGTTTTCGCAAATATTATAACCCCCGTAAACGCAACTTGTCCCATTTCAAGAGATGAATTTAACGATCAAAGTGAAATTACGATGATACGCGGATGTAATCATCTATTTAATCGGGAGAGTTTGAGAGAATGGTTCGCCAGACATTCAACTTGTCCACTTTGCCGAAGTGATATTCGTGATTATCGACCTTCTTCGAATCCGTCGTCGACAACTCAAGCGTCAGCAGGGGCAGGCGCGTTACCCCGTTTTCCTGCTAATTTATCCATCGACCAGATCGATGAAAATAATATGACATTTTCGTATGATATACCGATGAATTATACTGATTCTCAGATATATGATGATATTGTAAATACGGTGAATCGTATGAATGGTTCATCTCGTAATCACGGTCATCACAGTAATCACGACGATGATGACAACATGAACGTAGATTAAAAAATATTCCATTCCATTCCATTTCATTTCCCGCGCTTGCCGCCGCCAAACCAATCCGTAATTGCGCGATTCCCTTTATTCAAATTGTCTGCTTTTACTAGAAATTCATCGAATAACAGCGATTTCACTTCTTTGTGCCTCATCTCTGTTATTTTCTTCTCCCGCTTGATAGGGTCGTCTATCGTTGATGCGACTGTTTCAATTGCATCCAAGAATCGCCCCTTCTTCTTTTGAAAAGCAGGCAACTGCTCCAGCACCAGCGCAAACAATTGTTGGACAGGTTTCATAATCTGATTTGTAATATAGAACGAATAATTCAACTGAAGCTTCTTGGCGTGAATATAGTCCGGATGCTCTATCTTGTCGCCTTGAAGCGCGCCCTTCGCGTCGTTGTGAATATACGCATATGGAATACGGTCGCCTGTATTCGGTTTATTTCCAGGGTCGCGCACACCCATTCGATCTGCCAAGACTTTATGCGCGATTTGCTGCGGATTCTTATAATCAGAACGGAGCGATTTCGTAATAATGAGTTTTTCGATCGGGCATTTCTGGTCAATCATGTATTGTAACTTCTCGCGCAGAAATGCGATGGCACGATCCACGTTTTGCTCCTTCATCAGAATATCAATAATTCCTCCATAAATTTCCTTCACGATCGGCGCATTATCACGACGCTTCAACACGATTCCCATACTTTTTAGTTTGCCCTTATTCGGATTCTGCTCATAATACACGCCAACATATCCTTTCTTACGCAGAAGAGCGAAGGGGCAAATCGTTTTTTCATAGACCCATGCGTGCGGACCTTTCAAGAATTTCGACGAATAATCGCCCACCTGTTTCGCGAGCTCAATCGTGATTTCGATCGCATCCTTTCCGCGGATGGGGGTGCCCTCTGGCGTAGCGAGGTTGAACGTGAAGAACACACTGTCAGTATCGCCATAAATATACTCTGCTTTGGAATGAACGATCGGGTATTTTGGGTGTGATGTCGGCAACATGATATCGCCATATGCTTCTTCGACCACACGACGCGCATAAGTAAGGAGTTTGCGTCCGGTTGCGGTGGTTGAAGCAGCGACATCTACCTCGTAGAAAGTGCTCGTCTTCGCACCACACTGTCCATATAATGAATTCGCAGTTACTTTATAACCAAGCTGTCGCTTATCCAGAATATTCGCCATGAATGCGTCCGTCTGTTTCTCCGCGAGTTTGCGTGTTGTCTTACGCGCAAGTAATAGTTCTTCCAAAATCGCAGGCATAATACCTTTCTCACCTTCCGGAAATTGCGCAAATCGACACACCTTTGTTCCGCATTTCACTTTCACAGCAGCAGCGGCTGTCTTTGTAGCAGATTTCGGGCGCGTCCATCGGTAGGTGTCATACGTAATATCCACATATTTATACCCTGGGAGGTTGTCGTAGCGTTGCTCCCCTGTTTCACGAATGAGGTTGCCGTCGTTGTCATATTCCTTCGTCCATACTTTACTATCATGTGACAGATTCTCGCTGATCATCGACGATGGGTATAGTGACGAATAATCATTGCATGCGACAGGATTGTCGAGATACAGCCCGCATTTGGGGGGCAATACAATCGCGCCTTCATAGCCGGATTCGCTGCGGTCCTTGTCAATCACTGGCATCAACGTGTTTTTCTCGCGACACTTCATCGCAACATAACTCGTCAGTTTAATACCTTGACCTCGCATCACGAGGAAACTAATCGGAACGCTACAAATCTTCGCCATCTCCGTGTAACCAGTTATAATATCGATCTTGTTCATCAGATGATGGACCAAGTTACAATCCTGAATACAGTATTTCGCGATAACCGCGCGTTGTTTCGGACCTTCATTCGTCATTCGGAAAATATCTTGTGGCGATACATCATCTTTTGCGAGACCCCAGCGCACCATCATTTTCATATCCGGTGTCGCAGACCCTTCTACGATAAAGCCGCCGCCTTCGCTTGCTCCCGGTATCGCGACCACCTTGAATTTATGCCCGTCTTTGTAAAGGTCTGTCGAATGATTCGTTTGTTCAAATTTCACGAAATTTCCCACTTCAAGACCGAGTAAATTCCCGGACATAACGCGGGTTGTGTCGCTTGCTGCGTCGTATTCCACACTCTTCACCGCGTCGCCGATGAAATAACTTGATACATCGTCTAACTTATACGACGAGAGATTGAAATCACGACGCAAGTAATTATACACATCGACTTGAAGACGACCGGTCATCTTGATATAATGAAGATCATATTGTCCACTCGCAAGGGCGATCTTGGTTTGTTCGATCGCGACATTATCCGCGGTGATTTCGGTGTTCGGGTTTATGAATCCGCCGCCCCCGCTTCCTCCGGCAGCACCACCCCCGGCGTTGGCACACAGTTCGTCTTTGTTGCGCGACAATTTCAAGAATTCCTCATAGCAACCGGTCTCCACCGCACGCCGAAACATGAACTGGTAATCAAAACCGAAAATATTGTAGCCGATAATAATATCCGGGTTCTCCTTCTGGATAAGACGCGTCCATGCGGTCAATACATCTGCTTCTGTTGTGTAGGTTTCGATCTCGGAATTTGGCACTTCTTTGTCCAGATTGTCGCATGTATCGAGAACAATACAGTTACTCAGGTAGGGGCGGTTGCCGTTTTGTCCGTATTTCACGAATGTAGAACCGATGAATGTTACTTTGTCGCCTTCGACTTTTGGAAAAACTGATCCGAGTGTATCGCTGACGATCTTGATTTTATCTTCACGGGTGTGTTTAGTATTGTTGAGTAAGGTCACGAGTTTCACGGATAGGTCGGCGGTGGCGGCGGTCGTCGTCGTTTTCGATGAACCATACTTCGATGGAATCTCATCCACTACATCGTTATATGCTTCATTATCATCGTTGGCGGCGTCGTCGCTATCACCGTCGCTGTCATCGTCACCGTCCCCGTCACCGCCTCCCGCAGCTTTCGCTTCTGCGGCTTTCGCTGCTTCCGCTTTCGCAGTCGCCGCCATTTGAAGGAAGATTTGCTCAATCGTATTTTCTTGTGCGACGACCTCCTGTTTGATTAAATGTCGGAGCTCTTTCGATAATACGAGCCGACACAACCGTGTCATATCCGCCTCTTTTGGGCGTCGTTTCGGGTAGATCGTTTCAATACCTGGGTATGCTGTTCGGCCTTGATATGAATACTGAAATGCGGTATAAATCATATGTGTTAATTCATCATCGGTAATATCCTCGTCACTAACCGCCGCATGCGCGGCTTTCTTCGCAAATACAGAGTCCACAATATTCGTCGCCAGCTTCTTGTATGACTTTACAGGGATAGGAAAGTCGCCGTGACTACTGCTGGCTTCAATATCAAAACTACATATTTTATACGGAACGACGGTCTCTTTTTCATTCTGGGGGATAATGTCTTCAAATGACAAGCGGTATTCATATTGGCATGTGGTCGTGTATTTTTCGATCAGTCGCGTCTTCTTCGTCGAGAATGTGATCCAGCCTGATGGACTTATTTTCTGAATATGGAAGAAACGCAGGATCGGCGGGATATTGGCTTCATAAATATACGTATTCGTCTTCATATTTGCGTGTTCGAAAATATAACCGTCTGGTTTAAGAATCCGCGTCTTCCCGTCACGTGGTGTAAAGATGTCGCAATACCAGAGATTCTTTACGCGATTCATCACCGTCGTATTCTTGAACACGAGAAGGACGAACTTGTGATTCTTCCCCCCGTCAAACCCGTATAGCTTGCGCTTCTCCACGATCTCGCATTTTTCCGCGAGGATGCTGTTTTCGTAGTATTTGCTCTTTAAGTTCTTTTTGATGTCGCGGATGAACGCGGATTTTGTGGCGTTGGTCCAGTTGTCGGCGACCTTCACATAAAAGAAGGGGTGGTAATCATCTACGAAGATGGAGCAGGTTTCGCCTTGTTCGTTGATGCCAAACATCTGTATACGGAATTCGTTGGCGTCGATAGTTGGTCGGGTATGGCCGCCGTTTACACCATCACTGCTAGAACCGGATGAAGCAACCGAACTATTGTCGTTGTCTGACCCGGAGGAATGTGTATTTGTATCAGGAATACAATCATATACGTTGAAATCGATGAGACGAAATGACATGTCATTGACGACTGCTGGTGGCGCTGTCACGGGAGGAACGGTCTTGGTCGCTGGTGTGGGTTTCTTAATAATCTTAAATTTTCTCATTTATATGTGTGTTGTCTGTGTTTAACCTTACTTCTTTTCTTTATTTCAATTTTATATCAGGTATGTAATGGGATAAAATTGAAGAATACTTACTTTGTTTCTTTATATTCAAACAAACGTGAAAACACGTATTGCCGATATGAACGCAGCAGATGTCGCGTATCATCACCATGCTTCGCCTTTCTATGTTTGGATCGCGTTTATTATTTACAACTGGTTTCAAACAAATATCGGACTTTACACGCTAATTCATTCGATTGTTTCGATTGATTATCGACTGTTACTTATTACGATGAATTTTATTGGATTATATGTGTTTCTTCGACATGCGCGGATTGACTTCACGATTCGCGTAAGGATGAATCAGGACGAGTAATATCAGCACGGCGGCGGCACGGCGGCGGCACGGTTTATTCCTTGAAATGAACTTTTTTCTTACCGTTTTCCGCAACCGGTGTCGCCGCAGTATTCTGCTGATAACGTGCTGGGTCGGTTAAAATCGCCATTACTCCAACAATAGTAATAACGAAGTAAGCAGTAATCAACCACGACACCCACTGATACTTATCACATGTCTTATTCGCCAACCAAACGAAAAATACCGATATTATTATATTCACAATTATAATCCCGAACTGAAATCCTACTAAATATACGTCAAGAATATTGATAATAATGACGAGGGTCAAAATGACCGAAGCAAGGGGGCAAACTGCGGTAGTGGGTTGCATCTTGTTTATAATATAATATAATCCAATAAAATAGTTATTGCTAAGGTTGAACCTATTGTTGCGATGCGTCTTCCTTGATTATAAAATCGATATCATTTTGAATTTGTGCTCTTTTTGAAGGATTCATAATATTATCTAACGAATTCATTATGTTAAAAAGTAAATAGATCACAATTAGCCATGATACCCATACGAACTTGTAGCAGGTCTTATTCGACAACCAGTGGGCAAATAATACATATACGATCGTAAACAAAAGGAAGATTACTCCTAAAACGCTAGAATTGTATCGTATCACAAAAACCGGTCCAAATAATAGATACGCATCTATTAGTATTGTTATTATGACTAAAATCATAATAAACGCCGCCATCGGGCATGCTGTCAAATTCGATAACATTTCGTATTTTTATATATTACGCATAAAAATAAGATAATGCAAAAATTTTATTGGTTCTGTAAGTAAGCAGGAACTTTATGCTGCTGCTGCTGCTGTTGTGCTCCTGATCCGATTCTCGCGACCGGTGTCGGCATTCTTGAACGCACGCTGCGTTTATGTTGGCGGCGCATTTCTTTATGAAATCGTTTCAAAGTATCACGGTGAAAATGTTTGAATTTCGTTCGGGCTTTCTTTGTAATATCGTGTAGTATTGTGTGGTTATCGTCATGTCGAATCGTTTTTTTACCGTGACGGCGCACTAAAGCAAATTCTGGGTGCGAAACGACCCAATTCAACATTTTCGAATACGATCGTTCATCCGAATATTCTAAACTACGAATCCCTTTATTGATGTAAACAATCAACGGGACTCCATGAATATCTTTAGGTATATATTTCAGGTTTTGTAATACAGGGTCGGAGGACTCGAGATTCACCGCTTCGATATTTGCTATCGTGAGAACACAACCCGATTTTTTACAACTGTATTTATGTTTTAATTCTTTTATAACACGATCCCACTCCGCGGCCATATTTTGACAATGACCACACCATGTTGCATATACTTTGATGAGAAGTCCATGCGTGTCTGGATGATCGTGTGCTTGTTTCGCAGCAGCGTTGAATTTGTCAATATTATGACCTTCTTTTACATCGATAATTTGTATCATTCCAACAATCTGTCTTTCTTGTATATATCGTAGATAAATAATATTTACTGGAGAATATTTACCTGAGAATAATATTTATCCTCGTAATATATACATAATAAGAATGTCTAGAGCCGTTATTAAATATCTTCAAGAAAAATCAGATAAAATAGTAAAAGAAGCCGGTGTATTATTTACAATTATGAAACTGCAAAATATTTTACCTGTTGTTATTATTGCGTTATTTTTAATTGGTGCTTATGTAACCTATAAGACGCCGAGTAAGGCAACTCTTCCGGAGGGGTTCGTGAATATTGAACCAGATGCTCAACAGGCGCAAAAGTTGCGTAATGCCGCTAGCGCCGCCGCTGAGACCAAACCGCCGACTACGGCCACTGTCAGAACACAAGGCACCGAAGGCACCGAAGGCACCGAAGGCACCGAAGGCTTTGATACCGCCGCTGCGCAATCCGTCGCAGATAACGCACTTCAAACAAACCGTTGCCCGAATATCCTCGTCCAACACGGCAGCGAAATCTTTCTCTATAATTCGAAAGTCGAAAAAGTACCTGGTGTAAATCCGATCCGATTCAAAAGTTTAGACGATTATTCTGAATTCATGGAATGGCTTCGCGGACGCGGTATTCGTTGTCCTGTCCTCTTTTTACAGTATTCATACGACGCACAAGGTCAAGCCGTATATAAGATGCGGCCTTCTCCCGTCGATTTACAGGGAGGTCTCTCGGCGAATGTTCCTTACTCCCCCGCACCTGCCGCACTTGTTCAGATGATGGACGCCTCACGTGATAACCCACCTTTTAATAACCAGATGTATGACGGATTCGACCCGCTTAACTTCAATATGGGCGATTATACCGCTCATGATGCGGCGTTTCGAGAGAAAGAACTCACCATGAAGTATAGCGATAATCCGATGGATGCCAACTGGGGTGGTCGTCAATATACGGAGTCGGTGGTGGCGTCGGGCGCATACATTGACAGAACACGTCCTGATGCCATACGATCGGATACGTCTGCGTTGGTCCCGATGCGTGTTCCTGCTGCGAATGAAACCTACCGCAGTCCAAAGTATGCCGGTGATGCGGTCTCTCGTGGTCGAGGTGCGGATGTAGAGTGGGGAAAGGCACGCCGGCCAGCGTAGATAGCGTATGAATAAAACGAAATTTATGTATGTATATATTTATGGATTTGATAACTATATACAGCGATGTCAAGCGCGAGTCACCCCGAAGAAATCGAATGTTTTCGAACGCCGCCTCCCGATGGACAGTTTTCGCCCGACAAGCGTTACGAATACACATACGCAACACGAAAAACATGGGAGTATATTCCGGCGATTGGACAAGAAGATTGGCGGTATTTTACCAATAAGGGGTTTACATATGCGGGAAAATGGCTTCGCAGACGGGGAGACGGCGGGGGCGAATGGTCCGAGGTTTTCTCGGATGACAGGACTGCGATGGTGGGGGAGGCAGGGGATGCGGCGAGTGAACGCATACATACGGTGCCATGGGATTCTGATGGATTGCTGTGTTGGCGCGAGTGTCCTTATCCTGTAGATGACGTTGTGATTGCGACGGCGACACGAGAGATTATGGATGAAATGATTACATCGGTTGTTTCGAATGCGTCGAATGATGATCACGAACCCGAAAAAATATGCCCCCCGAAGCCACCACCACATATTAAATCTGATGCGAATGATTTTTCACTTATTCGTTATATATTTGGTTCTCCGTGTAAATGCGGCTTATTCGATTGCGCGGAAATAACCACTATGGAGGCGAAATACCAGATTCACGATAAAATCGCAGAATTTTGGTGCTTTGTAACATCCATTTTTTACGGCAGTAGTTTACTTCTTTATCTCATAAAAGAAGAAAACTGGTTCGAAGGATGGCGGAAGATGGGGGAGTGGCCAGCCTATATCCATTTTTCGATTGTAATATCGGTATTGGTTATGATTTGTTCGGCGGTGTATCATATATCATTATTAGAAGTTATAGGCTGTGTCGATTGTTTTTTAGCGTCATTTATTTTTGCGTCTGTTACGATGACTACATTCGGTCTAGATATACTCACTCAAGTCGGTGTTTTACTCGGAATCGGTGTTTTGAATTTATATGCGTGGAGATATAGCACCCGAATCGCGTTGATCGTGGTTGCGCTGATATATCCGTTTGCGATGTTATCATGTTCGAGAATGAAATCGTATTACGGCGGTGCGGTTTTTACTTTGATTACGACAGGTGTCGCATGTTTTATACTCGATCGAATGGGTATCGCACCTCTACATTCGTTGTGGCATATACTTGGCGGCGGTGCTATCACTCTTTCACTTTATTATGTCGTGGTGAATGGACTCTTGGAGTGAACTTCGTCACTTCGTCACTTCGTCACTTCGTGTCAATATATCTCGCACAATCTTCCAGCGTTAGCTTGAACTTATTCATGGTGTTCAACTCATTCATGTGTCGAATGATGTCCTCCATTTTGCCTTCTCCATGGACTTCCCGAGAGACGTTTTTGAGAGAATTCACGATCTTCGCATTCACCCATTCGTCCATATTTTCGATGATTTTATTGTAATGGTTGTAATGTGAGTCCATATTCAGGGACTTCTGGGTCTTGGTGGCGAATTCTTCTTGGCGCTTGGCGATGGTGATGATGTCGCCGTCATTTTCGTCTTCAAGGGGGTTATCGTTGTTTTTTTTAGAGTTTCGATTCGCGAGACCTTCGATCATCCCGATCTGATTACGGAAAATATACTGGACGGCGACGAGAGCGAGGATCATGAAAATGCCTAAAACTACGTATTTGGCGAGGGTGTCGGTGTTGTCGGCGTTTGTTGATGTTGAGGGTAGAAGGGCGTTCATTTACAGGATGTTGTTTTTGAATAGAATGGAATAGAATGGAATAGAATGAAATAGAATGGAATAATAATGTAATATACTGAATTAGTATTAGATTATTTTATTGGTGATTTATTTGCGATGACTGCGACGTTTGATTGTGCGATTATGCTTGCGATATGATTTGTGGTGCTTGATTGTTTTGTATTTGGCGGAACGTTTGTCTTTATTTGTATATTGGTTGTGGCGGTTGTGGTGGTAACGGCGGTGACGTCGGGTTGAAGAACCACCTATTGAACTTTGTGAGTCACCAACTGCGCGTCGTACGTCTCTTAAATCTTCAGTAAGTCCAAGTGGAGATGTATGTGGATGCGAAGGTGAAAATGGATCTAATGCTAATGAATATTCTGAATCTGAGTCAAATGGATTCTCAGAGAAGCCTTTACCTCTTACACGATCAGGTGTGACAGAACCAGGTCGTTTTTTACCTGCATTTTCAACGAGTTGTGAAATCGCGTAATGTTCTATTTTAAAAAAAGATTCAAAAAGGTCTAATGACGCTTTTCCAGCAAAATTAACATCATAATTTTTATAATTAGTTACCGTAAATAGGTTCTTCGCACGTGCGAAGCAACCCATCGCCAATTGAAAATCAGGGCTACTTAGTAATGTGCCAGGACTATAGACAACACATGGACCAAAATATGAAAATAATGAAAATAGGTCTGCGGCATCGTAACACTGTGGAAATAAATTACATGCGTCTTTTAACATATCTACTGCCGCGTGTTTTGCTATTTCTGTATTATCATCCATCATTTGTCCTGCTTCTTCTACTGATAAACAACGTTTCAAATGAAAACAAGCTTTCACCAAATAATCGAGTGGTGATGAATTTTGATCTATATTCACCTCATCAACAAAATGTTCGTGATCTTTCATCAACTCAATACAAATATTGTCAAATTTCTCAAAAACTGACTGAAATGCTGTAACTTGTGGAGGATCCGCAACAGCAACAGCAGCAACAGCAGCAGCAGCAGCAGCAGCAGCATTCGGAACATTCATTCTTACACAAACATTTAAAACACCCATCAAGCTTGGTATCATTTCAGAGTGTTGTAAAAATGGTATTATAGTAGCAATAGTAGGAAATACACTTTCACACACATGGCTAAATGCATCACGATTCTGATAACGTAATTGTATATATTGTTGTTGATGTATTACATTATCTGGACCTGGTAGGCCAAACAATATACTGAATAATACATCAGGATTACGATAATGATTTAAAATAAATAAAACAAACAGTAAATGGTTAATTTGTTCTGATTCTTGATCGTCTATTGATGGCGGATTCAGTATTGCTCTATCTACTATAGTATTTGCGTTTGTATTCAATTCATGATATGCTGATGGTTGGCCATTAATACCAGCAGCATCCGCATCCGCATCGATTGCCGTGTTCAATACGTTCAGTCGTTCATTAATTATTGTCTGTTCTACTATACTACCAAAAGCATCCGTAATGTTTTGAAGATATGCTGCTTCCATACCACCATATTGTATTCTGTGTCGTAATGATTTTTTTTTGTTTTTACTTCTACCAGCACCTCCGGCTCCGACTCCTCCTTCTGGAGCAACATAACCAGGAAACAGTATATCCATACAGTCATGGGTTTTTTTGAATTCTATCTGTAAAGGAGTGCCAAGATCTTTGTTTTGTGACGTGAAATGAATACATAACTCGGCAATTTTTTTGAGACATCCTAACGCATTAAATAAAATCATATTATTTTTGAAAATATCCGTATATACACTATTTATACATGTAACTAATGGCATAACATAACTGGTTACTACTTTCGTTCTTTCATCTACGAATTTTTTTTTATCTGACACTTTTTTTAATACAATTGGACAGTCTAGTTTTGTATTTGCTCCACGTGATGACGTGAATATATCCTCTAATAATTTACGTATATTTATGTCATCTGGTACAAAATTATTTCTTCTTTGATCCGCATCAGCATTATTATTTTTTCTTATAAATGCGATATTTCCTTTTCGTTGATTACAGCAGTGATGTGCCCAAGCATATAACATAGATAAGAAGTTTTTTTGTTCTCGAGAAAAATATACACATTGTAATAATCCAAAATATTCGATACCATGAATAACGCACAATATATGTTCACACTCCATAGATTCATGACTGTGTTCGACCCATACTTGACCACAGATATAACAACTTGGAATTACATAATTATGATAATTTCCAACAGTGCCGTCACATTGAGGAATAGGTCCTTTATGTTCAAAAAAATCACGCGCAACTGGTGCTCCACCATATAAAATTGGTCTAGACGTATTTTCTTTCATTCCTCCTCCGACCAAACCGTCAGGTATTTGAGGTAACTTCGATTGTCCTTTTACTTTTTTAGGTTCTATAAGACCCAATTCCATAAGTGCTCCGGCAGAACCCGGTTCTTTTGAAACATCCTTATTTGTCAATGGATATACAATACAATTCTGCATTCTCGTCATTAAAATCGGTAAATATTTATAGAATTGTTGAATACTGCACTCTCTCGCTTCAAATATATTATCAGTTATTCTCAAATCAATATGAGGAAAAATCTTAAGTGTATTATTTCGTAAATTTCTAGTAAATTCTCCTAATTGTATTTTTGCGGTTTCTGCTTGTCGTCGTGCTGCTTCTGCTGCTGCTGCTGCTGCTGCTTCTGCTGCTTGTTGTGCGGTTCTCTTTGCTTCTTCAGTTTTCTGCCTCAAAGCCTCCAATCGCGGATTTATACGACGTTCTGGCACTGCGGGTGGAGCTACTGGAGCTGCTGAAGCAGGTTGACCGGGCTGAGCGGGCTGAGCGGGCTGAGCGGGTTGAGCGGGTTGATCGGGCTGAGCGGGTTGACCGGGCTGAGCGGGTTGACCGGGCTGAGCGGGCTGAGCGGGTAAATCTAATGTACTAGGTAATTTACTTGTCCAATCATTATTATTTATTGAAATTTCTCGTTCGTTTTGTTGCTCTATTATTCTAACTACAATTTCTACCTGGGTTGAAACACAATGTATATTTATTGTTTCAACAGCAGCAGCATCAGCAGCAGCATCAGCAGCAGCACCTACAACAGCATTGCCCCTTTCCGCCAGAGGTGTTCTACTTCGTTGATTCGCTTCTTGAAACGAAGCAAAAACTCGTGCTGTTAACGTAGCAATAGATTTGGATATATTTTCTGGAATATATAGTCCTTGTGCCTGAAACCCCTGCTTCATAAATGTATCCTGATCAGTTTGCCATTGTTGCATCAAATTATGACTAAATTCATTATTGTTATCACTTCTCTGTAAAATACGTTCAAAATTACATACCAACCATATTATTTTTCTAACAT
>Ga0194130_10003126_pt1 | contig 22689 bp, 17 predicted proteins | sample TA2KigsurfametaG_FD_160084 | JGI IMG/M metagenome (GOLD analysis project Ga0194130, IMG submission 160084) | Freshwater microbial communities from Lake Tanganyika, Tanzania - TA2015050 Kigoma 12 surface | ecosystem: Environmental > Aquatic > Freshwater > Lake | place: Tanzania: Lake Tanganyika... | reverse complement strand
GGAACTGGAATCTTCCTTATGACCATCAATTCTTCAATACGAACAAGCTTATATGTGATGACAACAAATAAGCCAATTGCTGCTTTGGTGCGATTCGGTATCGCCGATCGGAAGCAGCTCGCCCAAGCGACCGGGCGAACGACTTCATGTGATTCGAAACAGCGAGGTGTATCGTTACCACGATTCGGTTTCACGCTGGTCGAATTACTCGTGGTAATTTCCATCATAGGCATTCTCGTCGGATTGCTTCTTCCAGCGGTACAAGCTGCTCGAGAAGCCGCGAGACGGATGCAATGCGGCAACAATACAAGGCAGATGAGCTTGGCAATGATGAACTATGAAGCGGCGTTTATAAAATTCCCGATGGGGGGTGGGGTCGATAACGATTTCTCAGTCCAAGCCCGATTGCTCCCCTATCTTGTGCAGTCGAACATTCACAATCTGCTCGATTATGGCATGGTTGCGTGGCAATGGCCCTTCAACGCCAAGGTTCCGAACCCAAAGTTCACAGCAGCTTTTGCAATGCCGATCGCGACCTTCCTGTGTCCAAGCGACCCTGCTCCTAGCGTCCAGCAAGTGATTGTGAATGGAACCACGTTTAACTATGGTGGATTGAATTATTTGATCAGCTATGGAAGCGCGACGGGAACCAATAACGATTTGCGATGGTACATCGAAGGTATCGTGTTTCAATTTTCGAAACGGAGATATCGGGATATTCAAGATGGGGCATCGCAGACTGTGATGCTGAGCGAGTCGGTGCGGAGCGTCGGAGACGATATTACGTTGCCTGCTGGCAAGACGCCTCGTTTTCCCTATCAAGACACCCTCAATGGCTCAGGAGGTTTAAGTTCAGCCTTGAATGCTATCCCAGGGCTAAAAACAACGGGATCTTCCTGGAGTGCCTATGCTGATGGGAACAGCATGGTTGCCAATCCGTCGCTTGAAGCGGTTTGGGGAGGATTCACCGGATGGCGAGGGGGATCGAGTCCGGCCCTTCGAGGCTGGGGAATTTGTTGGGGTTTCAGTGGAGCGATCAACTCGCTGACCAACGGGTATCTTCCCCCCAATAGTCGAATTCCGGATGTAGTGACGCACTTTACAGGATACTTCGGGCCGCGAAGTTACCACGGTAGCGGAGCAAATCTTGGGTTCGCAGATGGCTCTGTGCAGTACATCAGCAACAGCATCGATACGTCGATCATCCGCGCTTTGCATTCGGTAAATGGTGGCGAAGTGATCACGGATTTTGAATAGTTTCATCGGTCAGCAGTCACCTGGCAATGTCGTTAGGTGACTGTCGGTATTGCGATGATAGTCCCTAGTTTAATGAGTGAAATTGAAGGAAAAGCCCTGATGATTGGCTGTCGTTATTGGATCCTGTTTGCGATCGTAATTGGTGCCTCGTCCACGCTACGTGCAGAGACCCCCGCGGAATTGTATCAGCGTCGTGTCGTTCCCCTGCTGCAATCGCCAGATGGAAGCAGTTGTTCGGAATGCCACATGCAAGGAATGAAGTTAAATGACTTCATGACGCTGGACCCGAAGGCTACCTTCGCATCCTGGCGAGCGCGAGGATGGATCGATACGGAGATGCCGGACGAGTCTAAATTGTTAGAGTTCATAGCAAAGTCTCAACCGCGCAAAGAGCCAAACCTAAAGCGTCTTCGCCGCGCGGAATTGAAGGCCATCGGAGAGTGGATCCGTTCAGCGAGCAATGACCCAGATTCCCTTGACATACCACTCCCTGAGTTGCGGGATTTGAGACTCGATGAGTCGCTTATTCGGCATGCGCGCAAGGATAAGGTGCTCGATCGGTTTGTATCGGTCATATGGTCTCAACTGGAGCGATGCACGAATTGCCATTCGCCGGAAAGGAATTCCAAACAGGTAGAAAAGAATGGCGAAATGATGAGTTGGATTGTGCCTAATTCCCCGGCCGAAACCTTATTGCTTTTGGAGGACCGCAAACTGATCGACGGGGGGACTCCCTCGAAAAGCCTACTCCTCTCGAAAGCACTGGGGTTGGAAGATCACGGAGGTGGCGTCAAGTTCCCGAAAGGGGGCACACAGACCGCGAATGGTCGAGGTTCCTCGAGGATTACGTCGCGATCAGGAAGCAGAGTTATTCGAAATCGAATCAGATCCCTTCGATGGACTCGGTCGCGACGTGGCGCACAGGGTTGCATTTAAAGGTGCGTGGATTGACTCAGATTTCTCCCGGGCGATTCGGCGTGGTGCTTTTGCATAGAATCCATCATGGCGATGGTGGCCGCGATGTTGAAATGGTCGATCAGGAACCGATTGCGTTTGGCGAGGGACGTGCCAGCATGGATGGTACATCGTGGGGAACAACCCTAAGTTTGCTATTGCCGAACAAGCAATCTCGAACAGATTCTCTCGCCAATAAGGGTGTTTTCACCGAGGATGCCTCGTTGGATTGGCGAGCGTTACTGATCGATGGCAAGTACCAATTGAGATGGGTATGGATTGATGAGCCAGTCAAATCTCTGGAGGAGATCCTTCAATTACCACAGGATGCCCTTGTCGACATTGAAGGACTTTGGGAACCTGGGCAGGCGACGGCGAAGAGTATCCTCTATTCCGATTTCCAACGAAGGTGATTGCGTTGTCCCTCGGGTCCAAGCATTCACTTGGGCATCGGACGAAAGCTATGAGTAGAGCTGTATCGCTTTGACAATCGCATCGATCTCATTGGGGACGGCGATGGCTCGATTGGCATAAGATGCGCGTGTGACACCGCGGCTGCCGAGGACTTCGTTGAACTTTTCTTGGTCGGTGGTGTGATAGGCGACCGTAGCTGTTGGGTCTTTGAGTTGATGGCCGGTCAAGATGCAAACGACGCGATCTTCCATGCCGATGACACCTTGTTGCCGTAACAGCCTTGCTCCTGCAACGCTTGCCGCGCTTGCGGGTTCGCAACCGATTCCCCCCGCGCCTACTTGTGCTTTCGCATCGAGGATTTCTTGGTCGGATACCTTGCGAACAACGCCATCGCAAACGTCGAGGGCTCGCAAACATTTTTTCAAGTTGACAGGACGATTGATCTCGATGGCACTCGCGATGGTATCCGCCTTAATTTTACCTCGATCGAGTTCATCGTAGTACCAGCAAGCGGTTTCCATGCGAGGCCGACCACGGTTCCACTTGAGGTTGCGTTGGTTGTAAAGAACATCGAGTGTGTCGGCTCCAGCCGCGTTGACGACAGCGAGACGCGGAACACGATCAATCAGTCCCAGTTCGCGCAATTCGAGGAATGCTTTGCCGAATGCGCTGCTGTTCCCAAGGTTTCCTCCTGGGACAACGATCCAGTCAGGGACCTCCCATCGCATCGCTTCAAGAACTCGGTACATGACCGTTTTTTGGCCTTCGAGTCGGAATGGGTTAACGCTATTGACGAGATAGATTCCGAGCTCTTTGGATACTTCTTGGACGCGAGCCATGGCATCATCGAAGTCCCCTGCGATCTGGACGGTCAAGGCACCATACTCGAGGGCTTGGGAGAGTTTCCCATAGGATATTTTTCCTGTACCGATAAAGATCACGGCCTTCATCAGTTGGGTAACGGCGCAATACATCGCGAGCGAGGCGCTGGTGTTTCCAGTGGAAGCGCAAGCTGCGCGTTTTGCACCGATCATGTGTGCATGTGTAAATGCCGCACACATGCCATTGTCCTTGAAGGAGCCCGATGGGTTCATTCCTTCGTATTGAAGGTAGAGTTGTCCTGGACGTATCCCTACGTAACGCGCAACGCTGTCTGCTTTTTGGAGCAGTGTTTGACCTTCGCCGACCGTGATAACACGGTTCTGGGGTGCATAGGGAAGGAGTTCATGGAATCGCCAAACGCCCGAGAACCTAAGTGGTTCGTAGCGTCGAGACCACATGGCCTCGAAGTCGGATAGCCGCTTGGGAACGGGCAGGCGGTCCCAATCGTAGACGACGTCGAGCAAATCGCCGCAGGATTTGCAGCGAGTGAGAACTTCGTCGACGCTGTAGGTGGCGGCGCAGTCCACGTTGAGGCAGCGTTGGTGAGCGGTATCGGTTTTTGTGAGTGTTTGTGCGGTCAAGGTACTAGCCATGGTCGAGAACCATAGGTCGTGTCTGCGGCTTAAGGGGGGGGCCATTCGAAAGCCAACTCAGTTTATACGATCCGCGTAAGAGTCTAACGGTAAATCCGATACAGCCGGAATAAATCGGTTGTTCGAAGAACGCATCGCAATGCCCGGCGTTCGCCTTTTCGACGAACTTTGCAAAGGTTTTCTGTGTCGCTGTTTGGCGTGACACGTTGCTCCATCTGGATTAGAATGCATTTTAGTGGACCTAATCCATCCTGACTTGATTACTCGCCTACTCCTTTTTTTCCCAAAATGAGCCCTTCCGAATGACCATCGTAGGAAACGATTCTGTCAACATCACCACGAATCCTAAGACGGTTGCGGATAGTATCGAATCAGCCAAAATCGCTGCGAGAATCGCGGCGGAGAACAAAGGGCAAGACATTGTCGTGCTTGATTTATCTCGCCAAACCAGCATTTTTGACTGCTTTGTAATCGCCACGGGGACCAGTCGGCGGCAACTGCATGCGATCGCCGAGGAAATCCACCGCGAGTTCAAAAAGCGTGGTGAAGTTCGAATCTCGATGTCTGGGTACGACGAAAGTCACTGGATCGCCATCGATTACGGTGGAATCATCATCCATCTATTCGATGAGGAGAATCGAAAGTTTTACGATCTCGAGGGGCTGTGGGCCGACGGGGCTCGCGTCGATTTGGCCGAGGTTCTTAAGAACACTGGGGCGCGGATAAGCATTATTTAGCATCTCCAATTAGCCTCCCAAACTGCTGGATTGTTGTCCTCCGTATGGAGAGTGGAGTAGTCTGCTTAGTGCCCAGTGGCCATTTTGGAGAGTCGGTTCTCCAGCATTACTCGGGCAGCGCCTCCTGTGAATAGCTCTGTTTGTGCGGTGGAATGGATTCCCACCTGTTTCTCTACAGGTGTGTGCATGGTTAGTTGCTGTTGCAGTGCCACCTCCTTATTGGCCTAGGTCGATGTGTTGGTAGAATGAGATCTGGCTGAGGGGAGGCCACTCAGGCTCCCCGCCATATCGTGGGAGTAGAGTCATGTCGATTTCAGTGGAATACCTTCTTTGGGTCCTGCCTGTGCTTGCGGCAGTGTCGTTGGTGATGGCAGCGACCCGGCACGAACGAACCGATCTGATTCTTAAACAGTCCTGGAGTACGGCCTTGTGGGCTGTAAGCTTTCTGGGCATTGTTGCCGCAGTGATTGGATTGGCGATTTGGTGGATTGGTTGATCGCGGAGGACGGCATCCCTGTGCCGTAAGTTCTTTGGTTGTTCACCAACAGCCACCTATGGGCCGGATAACATTAACTGGATACTCAAAGGGAGATTATGCGATGCCATTGTACGAGTACCGATGCGATGACTGCAAAAATGAGGCGGAACTCCTTGTGAGAAACTTGGAGTCCAAGCCGATATGTCCAAATTGCGGTTCAAAACGTATGTCGAAGCTTTTGAGCGTGATCGGGTCACCGGTCATCGGTGATTCGCCATCGAAAAGTATTCGGACCGAAGGGGAAACCTGTGGTCGGTCGCAATGTGCCCGAGGTTGCATGTTCGGCAATGGATGATCGCACGATTGGCACTTCGATAAGGGGCATACCATGCGTAACAAGGTCGGTGAACGTGCGGACGCTCGAGCTAACGGCTATCTCGCGAACTCGGTTGTTTGGAAAACTCTCTGGTTGATGTCGCTGGTCGTCCCGTTGGTCGGTTGCCGAGGATGTGATCGCGGTAAAGAGGTAACTGACGAAACCAAAAAGAAGAAACAAAGACTAGCGGCCGATGAGATGCGTTCTTTGCCCTTTGCGGGGGACTCGGTTGGTAATTTTCTCAAGATGGGGCATTGGTATCAACTTCGGCATAAACTCAAAGCCAATTTTAGCGACGAGTCGTTGACGGCCGGCGTGTCGGTGGTCGATCGAGAAGGCACACCGATCGGTTTCCAGGCGGGGTATGCCCCCTATCAGGTTCGCAGAAACGTACCCCTTGCTGTCGGTCAGGAAAAGACCATTGAGATGAGGGTGTTGCAACCCGTGCTCAAGCCGGCGAACGAAAGTTTGCCCGGAGAAACGAGCAAGCCGCAAAGTTCTTCGCTCTTTGCGAGTTACACCCTCCGAGGGATCGGTACACCCGTTTTGGAAGAAACCTTTCCAAACAAGTACCTGGAAGGGTATCAGTACAATTTTGTCGTCCTCAGTCGCGAACCATCACGCTATACGTTCTGGAGAGGACTGGACTGTATTGTGTGGCCTCGCAGTGACGATTTGCAGCAACTGCGTATTACTCCCCATCGCATCGTGGACATTTCCGAGGGGGAAGTGGCAGGGCATTTTCCCAACCAGTTAGCGACGATGACGTCGATTTCGCACATTGTTGTCAACGATCTATCGCCCAGTCTTATGAGCGAGCAGCAGCAGATCGCGATCCAGGATTGGTTGCGATTTGGCGGTACCTTGATCATCAACGGCCCTGAAGCTATCTCCGCGGTTGAAACGACATTCTTGAAGCAAATATCACCCCTCCGAGAAACTGCGGATTCAACATTGTCCGAAGATGTGATCGGAGGACTCGATCGGGAATGGAGTATTCGGTTTGCAGGTGGTGACCGGATTGCGTTCAAACCGAGCAAGAGTGTTCCCTGCCTTAGCGGCGAATTGGTGGAGGGAGCAAGCTGGGTTCCGCGTTTGGAAGGATTGGTCGCTGAACGGTTGATCGGTCAAGGCCGTGTGGTGATGACAACCTTTTCGATGTCTGACGCTGCCTTCCTCAATTGGCCGTCGTATAGCTCCATGATTCACAATGGGGTCTTGCGCAAACCGCATCGTCACGCCACTTTGGGGACAGAGGCTACGACGCAGTATGCAGATGAATTTATCGGTACAGAGTTGAATCCGTTTCACACGACGCGACTTCGGTTATGGGCCCGAGATTTCGACAGTTCCACTATGCGTTCGGAGTCGGATGTGAAGAGTTCGGCACCAACCGATGTTGAGGCAAAATTTCCTTCGTTAAGAACCGCGAGCCTGGGGGCATGGAATCCTTTCTCCCGAGTAATAGAGAACTCGTTGTTGTGCCTTCGTGAGTCCTCTGGCATCAGCGTTCCGCAAATTAGCACCGTCGTTCGTCTGCTGGCATGGTACTTGGTTTTGTTAGTACCCGCCAATTGGTTGGTGTTTCGACTGATCGGAAAGGTGGAACTCGCATGGGTTGCTGCTCCGATCATCGCATTGGTGGGTGCGGCTGTGGTTGCTCGTAGCGTGCAGCTTGACGTGGGTTTTTCGCGTAGCCAGACAACGTACGGATTTTTGGAATGCCATAACGACTATCCTCGTGGGTTGCTCTCGAGTTGCAACTCCTTGTACACCTCATTGTCGACGAATTACCAAGCTGTGTTCAAAAAGAGTGATGGGTTGGTGGTACCGATACCGAGAGGGGGCACCCGAAAAGGAAGCGATGAGACTGCATATGTTGAATCGTGGCTCGCCGACGAACGCGGCACAGGTTTGCAACGGTTTCCGGTTTTATCCAATTCCACCGGGGTTTTGCAGTCCGAGGAAATGGTTGATTTCGGTGGGCCGATAACTTGGACGCTCGATGAAACGCAAGGGGGCTTTGAGGGGATTAACAAGAGTGGTTTTGCCGTTCGGGATATCGGTATCCTGGGGATTACCAACGACGGCAAATTCATGACCGGATGGGCAGGGACCTCCGAGGATGGTGAAAGGGTTCAAGGTCGTTTGGAGCCGCTTGCTGAGGATGGTATTCGTTGGCTCTCGCAATGGGACGAAAATTCAACTACTGCGAAGCCAAAGACACTGCGGCTAGACGATGGACTCATGTGGACCGATCAATCAGACGTGGGGGTATATTTGGGACCGCTGCTCCAAGATCTTGCGCAACGTTATCCTCTGCAACGCGGTGAATGGATTGCCATGGGATGGACCGATAGCGAGCTTTCCGGACTAGAGATTTCGCCCACCACGGTCCAGAAGAAATCGAGAACTCTCGTATTGATGCATATCCGCGCAGGTGTGCTGGGTGACGTTCGACCGGATACGCGGATTTTCGCCGCGTCCAAAGAAGCAGGCTCGGAGGAATAATCCCTTCGTCAGTTTCTCACGCCCGTTCGAGTTTGGGCCGGTTATGTTCCACGATGAAAGAAGCTCGGGTTTGGACGGGAGCTCCGGGTTTGTCGACATAAGGAACCGTCTGGTATTCCGTTTTCCAAGTTTCTGTGGTGACTTCACAGCGGACATACCCCCGCTCCCCATTGTGATACTTCACAAATGGATTCTCGCTCAACAACGAGCTCAATTCTTTGGGTTGGTCATAGCCATTTCCTCCTGAGGAGATCGATGTCCCGACGAACTCAGTGGCGACGGATGGACTGTCCAGTTCGTCGAAATCGACTTTGAGTTCGTTTGCCCAATTGGTGTGGATATCGCCTGTGAGAACCACGGTGTTCGCCGACTTGAGTTTGCTGATCTCTTGAAGCAGTCGTTTTCGGGCGACATCGTATCCAGACCATTGATCCATGCTGTATTCGCGGACTTCGCCTGGAACGCGATCGACGCGTGCGACCATGACTTGTTGACCCAAAACGTTCCATCGCGAGTCGGATTTGCGTAGATTCGAAAAGAGCCATTCTTCCTGCTGTTCGCCTAGCAAAGTCCCCTTGGGATGGAAGACTTGGCCCTCGAGCGGTTTTCGCCCATCGCCGTTCGGTTGGTCCGAACGGTACTGCCTAGTATCGAGCATCGCGAAATTGGCCAATTGACCAAACGAGATAGTGCGATAGAGCAGCATGTCTGGGCCCTTGGGGAGGGTGCTCGATCTCAATGGCATATTCTCATAATAGGCTTGATAGGCGTTGGCGCGCCGCAGCATGAACTCGCGAGGATCGACGTGCAACTCTTCAGAAATAAGATTGGCGTAGTTGTTATCGAACTCGTGGTCATCCCAGACGACAAGCCACGGTGCGTGCTGATGGGCTGTTTTCAGATGAGGGTCCGACTTATACAGACCATAGCGATTGCGGTAGTCTTGCAGGGAAACGATTTCGGCGCTGTTGTGCTGCCGCAGCTTGTTCTTTCCAGCGGGTCCTTCATAGATGTAATCCCCTAGATGCAGGATCAGATCGAGTTCGTCTCGCACCATGTGCTCATAAGCGGTATAGTGACCTGCCTCGTAATGTTGGCATGATGCAAATGCAAAACGCAATCGGTCAGGAAGTACGCTGGGGGCTGGCATCGTGCGCGTTCGACCAATGGGGCTTGTCGCATCCCCGGCATGGAATCGATAGTAGTACCAGCAATCGGGAGATAATCCCTCCACTTCGACGTGTACGGAATGATTAAGGGCTGGAGTCGCTAGGGTCTTTCCAGTGCGTACGATTTGCTGCATCGATGCGTCGGTGCCGATTTCCCACGTCACCTCGATGGAGGAATCGGGCAATCCCTCGCCGGTGAGAGGCTCAGGGGCGAGCCTCGTCCAGAGGACGACTCCATCGCTCGTTGGATCACCCGATGCAACACCGAGTTGGAATGGATCTTTCGACCATGCCATCCGTGTCCGTGGGATGCCAGAAGCGATCTGGGATACCCAGGGCAAAACTGCCAGCGAAGCTCCAGCGGTGAGGAATTCACGACGATGATGGAGGAACTGGTTTGCTCTTGACCAAGGATCACGCGGCATGACTTAACCTTTTTGGGGCAACGAAAGACGATGTATTATGATTGAACGCAAGGTCGCAGGAAAAAGCATCCCTTTGCAGTCTAGCGGAGTTTTTTTCCAGGAGTGCAACAGTATCTCTATTCGGCGATGGCAAAATCGCTGGAAACCGTGAATCCTTTACGAGGGATTTATGAAGTGTGAACGGCTTGAACGTCGACGGACTCTCCGAAAAGATCGGACAATGCTTGTCGAAGTAGATCCGCGTCGATGTCGCCACGATATTCCATCACGTATTTATTTAGTGAATGCACTTCGAATCGCTGGATGGACTGAGCATAGCCCGGGCTACTCGGTGAACCGGTTGCGATTGGGCTGTGTGTTTCGATCCCCTCCGGCGGTCTCAATTGGTAATGAAAGACTGGAAATTGCCGCATGATTCGCGTGATCTGCATGCTGTGGACCATCTTCCCGGATCGGGTTGGATACTCGATCGGTGCACGGCCTTCGATTCCAACCAGTATGCGCTCGCCGTCGATGATTTGGAGTGCCGCGAAATCGGACGTGCGGTAGCGCAGGAGCGGCAGGAAAGGGTTGCGGCCTCCGGTCAACGTGATTTCACCGCGAACACCCAACGGGCAGTTCGAACCATCGGGTGCGAGTATTTCAACGTGCAAGTCGTCTGGAAGGACTTGGTGTCCATGCTCGTTTCGGACCGCGATGATTCCCGCCTCTGTCATGGCGTAGAGATCGAGGACGGGGCAACCGAAGTCGGACTCCAGTTTCCTGTGGAATCCTTCGGTCATGTGCATGATGCTCGACAGTATCGCTTGCGGTTGATGGTCGAGTCTCAGTCGCTGCATCGCTCCAAATGCGATGGGATCGCCGAGCCAAATCGGTGCTTTCCAGTGGTTAATAAAGCTTTCGCAGTCGGACGGTTTGCGCCATGCAGTGGTGTCGAGGTTGACACGGATACAACCGGCTTCTTGAAGGTATGCAATAACGACAGCTGTTGTGAATGCACCAGGATAAGCTGCAACATTCGTGATCGCGACATGCTCGTTTCCCCGGAGAAGTTCAATTCCCAAACGTTTGCGCAAGGCGTGTTCTAGAAGGGGAACTCCGGATGCGGCGGACGCAGGGTGGTGTGGTGTCCGGGTCGGATGGCCCGTGGTGCCACTGCTGGAAAATACGATGACTTGGTCCAACGGAGCGGTATCTGGCACAAAATCCCATACTTTCGGAGCGAGGTCCGAGCGATTGCACGTTGGGATCTCCTGAAAGGTCTCTCCGATTTTCGCTCGACGACGATAGAACGGAACTGTCGATTGGCAGAATTCGATATGATCCGCGAGCCAGCTGGGGGGGCGTTCGTTGTGCCATACTATCGAATGCTGCAAGGATTTTGCGAACGCTGAAACTTTCTCAAGTCCTTGCTGGTCGAGTTGCTCCCCATTCGGCCAATTCCAAAGCGGGGCACAAGCATGTTGGCGCATCGAATAAAGAAGCTTTCTCCCGTTAGGAGTCAGCATCGGAAAACGCTCCGCTTCGCTCAGCTCTGGATACATCGATACGACCCGTTGCAATTCAGTCGGTCATCCATTCAGCACCCCACTATTCGCCCCTATCGAATACAATGCCTGAGATCCAAGGGAATCCCAGGGGGTGCACGATCGTTACTCGTGCAGATTGTAACTGCATGAGACGTCGACTGTACATGCTTCGCTGCGATACACGCGTTGTTTGCGACGAAACGAGTAGGAACTGGATCGAAGGTTTTTGAATGTGCCAAACCCTCGGGTACCGTGCCTAATACGAAATCGGTACAGTAGCAATCGCCACCGTTTGAGTGCTATGAAATTGAACATTAAGAAAGTACGAACCAAACTGAGGAGTCGAAAATGAAATCGCAAGATATTTTGAAGTCGACATTGAAGGTGACAACCATGGTCACCGATAGCTATGTCAATGATCTCACCGACATCGAACTGCTAACTCGGCCGGGAGTTGGTTGCAATCATATCGCTTGGCAGCTCGGCCATTTGATCAGCTCCAATGCTCAAATCCTCAACTCCTTAGCCCCTGGGTCAGCACCTGAATTGCCCAGCGGATTCGCCGAGCAGCATAGCAAGGCTACCGCCGGGAGCGATGATCCAAAGGGATTCCTATCCAAATCTGAGTACCAAGCATTGCTAACGCGTGTTAACGATGCCGTGGTTGCAGTGATCGATAGGATGTCCGAATCGGATTTGGATGCACCGGGGCCAGAGCACTTTCGAAGCATGTTCCCTACGGTGGGTGATGTGATGGTGTTGCTGGCAACCCACGCATTGATGCATGCGGGGCAATGGGTCCCTGTCCGAAGAAGTTTGGGCAAGCCTGTAGTGATCTAGGGACAGGGTGGCTTGATACCGCTGGATGCTTTTCAATAACCAGCATTGCAGCTTATTACCAACCGAGCGGCTGAGACCACCACTGTTTCCAGGTCCAGCCCGGCGGAGGAACAAACGGCAAGACCGTGTACCATGGTTGTTCGTCGAGCGATTTCGGCTTGATATTGGAAACGCTGACTTGGTTGGCTGAATTTTCCTCTCCGGTATTCAGCAAGGCAGGATTCCCAGGCGGTGCATTGGATGGATTCCTTGGGAACGGACCGAGCATCGACGGACGTGGGGCACCATTCGGATAATAACGTGTAGGTGGGGTGTTGTTAGGATTAAAAGACGCAACGTATTCTCGCTGATGTTTTTCAATCCACGACTTCGTCTTTGCTGTTTCGTCACCAGGCCATACCGTTGTGTTCGCATGCTTGAGGCGCGACGACGCGAGTTCAAAGTCCTCATGGGCAACTGCGGCAATGCTCAGGTTCGTCCACGCGGCGGTATTCCATGGATGCTGATCGGCTGCTTCCTGCCACTCGCGCTCGGCGTCTTCCCAGCGGCCGAGTTTTGCATAGGCGTTACCTTTTCTTACTTGAGTCGAACCGAGCGAGAACCATGGAAGTGCCAGTGACGCTTCGGTGGCATAGGTCGTAGGAACGACCATTTCCCAAGACTTCCTAGCGCAGGCAGCAATGACTTTCAGGTCGCCTGTCGGCTGAAATGCCAGGTCGGGAAAGGTCTTTTCCGCATCGGTTCGATTCATTTCGACATTCTGTTCGAGAACGCGCTTTCCGGTAGTGGTTTCGTATAGAGACCATCGGACCATCATTCGTTCCGGAGTCGGTGGACGCTTGAGGAAACTGTACCACGGTTGCTTTGATGATTCGCGATCCTCGGGTGGTTCAAGCTGATGCTGGACGATGTGGCCTGAGAGAACATAGTTGGCTCCTACCCGACGTGCCGCTCCAAGCGTTGCCATTTCGCTCGGCTGGCCATCGTAAGATACCAACTGGATTCCACCGTTGCGAGCGAGTTGGTCCGGATACATAACCGCGAGTTGCGGCATGCTTTGCGGTCGCGAGGCAATCATCGCTTGGTCTAGTTTTTCCGCGATTGGTAAATCGCCCCCTATTGGGCTAACAGCGATGGTCATGGCGCCACCGTGGTTCATCGGTGGGCTCTTCCAAACGTACATAGGTGCGGACATATGACAGCCGGTGCATGCGGCAATCGCTGCGTAGGCTGTGAGGATAGCAAGCCTCAACGGGGCATGGCGACATGTAGACCGTCGCTCTTGATTGGATGGCTGTCGCAAGTGATCTGTCGGTACCTGAAACATATGCGGATCCATGGGATTCATCTATCTGTTCTAGTTCAGTCGGTGGCGTAGATTGAATTGGTCCAAGCCAAACTCTGGTTTGCGGGAAAAACTCAATTTCCGTCGCCCCTGAGGCTCTGACGCTGCAATCCTATCGACCTCGATGATCTTAAGATGTCGAAATCCTCGAACCATCTCAACGAGCGTCGCTAGTGAGACTAGGGACTTTTAGGGAACGCTTTCAATGGAGATTGGGTAGTTTAGGAGGTGGAGTGAATCGCCGAAAACCAGCCCGTAGGTCGCAATGCTAGCAACCCAATAACCGATCATAAAACTGATCTTGGATCCAAGTGATGGATCTGATAAGGCCATATTTCTGTCATGGCCTTTTGGAGGGATCGTCGCAGACGTAAATATTTTTTCGAGCTCGACGACTGCCACACTGAGAGCCGCTTAACCTACCCCTTTATTGCTGGGTGTGCCAAAATGTCTGATGCGTGGGAAAACGAATTTGCTCGTTTGCAGGATAGCCATGATCGAGCTGGTGAAGGAGTGAGTTGGAATCGCCGGCAGTGGCTTTCTGGATGCATGGGTTTGTCAGCCCTATCGATGTGCTGCGGGTGTAGATCGACTCCGTTTACTGGGCGACCGCAATTGCGATTCATTCCCAAATCGATGGAAATGTCCTTGGGGGAACAAAGCTACGCGGAGGTTTTGGCGGAGTCCGCGGTTTCTCAAAATGCTGCATGGACAGACGCGGTGGTCAGAACCGGAAAGCGCATTTCGCAAGTGGCAAATGCACCGGAGTTCCAATGGGACTTTCGGTTGCTTGCTAGCCCAAAGCAGAATGCGTTTTGTTTGCCAGGGGGTAAGGTTGCGGTCTACGAAGGGATCATCCCATATTGTGAAAACGAAGCGGGGTTGGCGGTGGTAATGAGCCACGAAATAGCGCATGCGTTGGCGCATCATGGGGCCGAGCGGATGAGCCAACAGGCTGGGGTGAAGGGGGTGGGGGCCGTCCTTGGATGGGCGATGTCCGAGACGACCCCAGCGACACGCGAGCTATCGATGAAGGCATTTGGAACGGGCGTTCAATACGGTGTTCTGCTTCCGTACAGCAGGCACCACGAAAGCGAAGCCGATGCGATCGGTTTGCAGCTGATGGCGAAAGCAGGGTATGACCCTTCGGAAGCCCCTTTGTTTTGGGGGCGATTTGGGCAGGCCAAGTCAGGAACGGATGCGCCGCCGGAATGGGCATCGACCCATCCCGGCGACGATCGACGAGCATCCGATCTCGCGGCGAAACTTCCCGAAGCATTGGCCCTCTACCAATCGACGGGAAGCCGTTATGGAAAGGGTGAGAAACTTACTTAGGACGAAACCCTGATGGAAGCATGCACAGCGCCGGTGCGTCTAACAGTGGGGGCTGCGATCGATCATTCAGAGAGCGTTTGCAGGTAGGATAACGCATCCTCAAGCGCTGTGGTTTCGATACCGCTGACGCGGCCACCGCGATCGCATTTTCCTAAAAGGATCAATTCATCGTAGCTCTCGTTTTCCCGAAGGCGACGATGAGCGCGAGCGCCGATGGAACCATCCACGATCTTGTGGGTGTCCATGTGATGTGCAATGAGCCAAGCCGTGCGCTCGGTAATAAATCCATCGAGCGCTTCGAGTCCAGCCTCGACGTGATTCTTGGGATCGATTCCCTTTCCGACATCGTGCAGCAAGGCTGCCAGAAGGAACTCTTCGTCGTATGGGATCGCATCGCATGCAAGATCGTAGACTTGCAACGAGTGGTAGAGTACATCACCTTCGGGATGGTATTTCGGATGCTGCTTGACGTTTTCAAGTGGCACAAGGAGCGAATAGAAAACGCGATACGGGTCTCCTTGGAGCTCCATCGATGCTAGTTCTTGTTCCCATTGGATGTTCGGGTAGGCTTCTGCGAGGAATTCCTCAAGCTGTGGTAGTGTGGCACCTTCGATCTTCTTGCCGGTGATGGAGCTTTTGAATCCATAGCTTCGGAGATTCTCGCGATAGATGGTTAGTTCTACGTCGAATGCCTCTCGGATATGAACATGCGTATAAGTGGCGTTCTCACCATTCTTTCGGACTTGCTTACGTTCGACTTCGTACGGAAGGCCTTCGTCGTCCAAGCAACCCAGAACGACCTCGATGCTATCCGAAAAAATATGGATATCGATGTCTGAGCCGGTTCGAACATGCCCCGTATAGACACTACCGATGAGTCGAGGATGGAATTTGCTGAGAAGCCGCATGACGCGTAACGCTGTCAGTCGCATATCTCGGAGTGAATCGAGCCGAGAGTCTCCTTCGAGCAAGCGGGCGAAGGACTGGACCGCTTCCCGAATTTCGGTGTTGGTTGGCAAATCAGTGGGTTTCACCCAACCTTTACACAGCTGCCGCGCTGCTTTGTTCTTTGCCTGGTAGTATTCGGATTCCTGACGGAAGTACATCAAACGCGCCGCTTCATGAGCGATCGCGCGTCGTAACTTAGAGAAATTCATCGTGGCACCGCAGCAGTGGCTGGATGGTCGGTGCGTGGCATGCAAAAAAATAGGAGTCAAACCTGGCAGGTGTTGGATGCGGCCTTCTTCATCGACCGTCAACGATCTCCACCATGCGTCAACTAGCATAGACTGGGTTGACGTGGTTTGTCTAGTCATCTTCGAGTGAACGAGATGACACTACTTCCAGTCGTAGAGTTGCAGAGACTTTTGGGTTCGGACCGCGATGCTGGAACCCGCAACGGCGATATGCCCCCAAGATTCGTCGTCGGTGAGCTTCCGCTCGGACAGGAGGGTGAACTCTAACGGGTTATGGGCGATTAGCCTCAGTTTGCCCGTTTGGTCGAGAGCGAGGATTTCTTTTCCATTGCTGACCATGCTCCAGTACTCGCCGTAGGGGCGGGTGACCCACGCTTCTTTTCCGGTTTGCAAGTCGATGCAAGCGAATCGCTTGTTGCGGAGATGCATGTAAAGGTAGTGATCGATCACGATCGGTGAAGACATGTAACCTTCCAGCTTGTTATCCCAGCGGGTTTCGGAGGCACCGCTCTTCACATCCAGAAGGAGTGAACGTCCGCCGTAACTACTGGTGAAGATGCCGCCGTTCCAAACCGTCGGAGTTAAGATATTCATTCCTCGGAAAGCGGCGACTTCGTAGCTCCAAAGTTTAGAACCGCTATCAATGTCTACACCTGCGAGATAGGTTCGTGTTTGGACGAGGAGTTGGCGTTTTCCGTCAATGGTTGCGATAACTGGCGACGAGAACGCGCCACTGCTCATCATGCTGCCGTCATCTCCGAGTGCGCTCCAAACGATGTCGCCAGTCGACTTGTACAGCTTGTGGAGGCCCTTGCCTGCTTGGATGTAGAGGAAGTCACCGTCGATAATCGGGGAACAGACCATTCCAAAATCGGGAACTTTGCCAAACTTCGTACCGAAGTCGACGCGCCATTTTTCCTCGCCGTTTTGGCAATCGAGTGCCACCAATACATCTCGGATGCCACCCACGTAAATCGTTTCTCCATCGCAGACCGGAGTCGCTCGGATCCAACTCCCGTTCCTCGCAGCAAAGAAAGGAACGCTCATGGAACCTTTCCATTCACGGTTCCAACGTGTCTCGCCAGTACGACGGTCGACGCAGGTGACTCGCTCGTTACCCCCAGTTGTTTCGGTGGTAAACACCGACGAAGGGGTGATAATGGGTCCCGAGTAACTATCGCCGAACGGTACCGACCAAACCAACTTCAAGCGGTCTTCATCGAGCGTTTCGGGCCAAGATGGATTATCGATCAAGCTATCTCGGTTCGGTCCTCGCCAGCTAAGCCACTGCGATGAGTCCTCAGCCAACGAAACAGGGGCCAACGTGCTCAGAGTACCCACGCACAACATGGACATAGCGAGCGATAGGGACGATATCTTCATCAGAAACATTCCAGAAATTAGAAGTTTAGGTGGGTAGTGAGCAAGAAACGATGGAACTCACTGAGAGTGTTCCTCAAATCGATCCTCGGGACTCCCTTCCGCTGAAAAGCGAGAGCCACCCTTGCGTCTCCAAGTAACACCCAGAGAGTATAGCACCTCGGCAACCCTTCCTTGTGGGGGTTTGGGGCGAGGGGCCCTTTTTTTGATTGTTTCTGAAAATCCTTTTGGACAGAGGTGGAATCCTGACTTAGGGTTTTGGTGGTCGACACCCTTGGGGTGAAGTTGCGGAGTTGAGCTCCGTTTGTTTCGTGAATTTCACCTTGGGGAACAGCTTTAGGTATTCCGAAAGGATGAGCTTTTGTTGAGGCGGCGGGCAACCAATACGCGGATGGGACGACGGCGACGGCGGGGAACTGCGACGGTCGAATGCGCCATCGTATTGCCGGTGTTCGTGTTGCTATTACTCGGAACGATGGAAGCTTGTTCCATGATATTTTTGCGGCAGTCGGTGGAGTTGGCCGCTTATGAATCGGCGCGGGCTGCGGTACTTCCGCAGACAACGTTGGTGAATGTCCAGTCGGCTGGTGCTTCGTTGTTGTCTGCTAGAAAGGTCAAAAACTTTTCCATTACCGTGACCCCGACGAATTTTCAAACGGCAGCGTATGGAAGTTTTATTCGGGTCACTGCGTCAGCGCCGATCTCTGATAACAGTCTATTCGGTTCGATTTTCTACAAAAACATGAACGCGGTTGGATCGGTGGATTTCATGAAGGAATACTGACCCCCGTAGCATGAAGGTACAATTCACTCTCTTGATTCTCAACTTGCGATACCGGTAATACGAAACATGGCTCGAAGCTACAATAGAAAGCGTCGCGGTGGAATCCTGCCATTGATGGCGATTCTGTTGCCGATCACGTTGATGTTTTCCGCATTTGCGATCAACGTCGCATATCTCGAATTGAGCCGTACGGAAATGTCCATCTGTGCGGATGCTGTTACGAGGGCGTCCGGACGAGATTTTGCCATTTCAGGGGACAAAGCGAGTGCGATGAAACTCGGGCGTCAGGCGGCAAGTTTGAACACCGTAGGTGGTCAAGCGATGCGGCTTGCGAACTCTGATTTCGTCTTCGGAGAAGCTTCGCGGCCAGATTTGACGAAACGATATACCTTCGATCCCAATGGGTCATTCCCCAATGCGGTGGAAGTAACACTTCGCAAGACCAGCGGGTCATCGAACGGCAGTTTGGCGATGATGATGCCGATGATATTCGGTGGTGTCTCCTCCATCGAAGCGACGAAAACTTCGCGTTCCAATCCGTTGGAGGCAGACATTGCTATTGTGCTCGACCGGTCTGGTTCGATGGCTTATTCGGCCACGGAAGTAGCCGATGGATCGGTCCCGAAGTCGGCACCTTCAGGGTGGACGTTTGGACAAGCGGCACCGCCCAATTCGCGGTGGCGCGACGCGGTCGCATCCGTGAACGTTTTTTTATCGGAAATCAACAAAACACCGATGAAAGAGATGGTTTCGTTAAGTACCTACAACAGCGATACTGGTACCGATGTGGGGCTGACAACGGATCAGAGTCTGATCGTCAATGCCATGGATAAATACACTCAGAATTTTTTCGCGGGTGGTACAAACATCACATCGGGCATCGATTGTGGTCGACTGACGCTGTTGAGTTCCCAGTCTCGACCATATGCGGCCAAAGTGATGGTCGTCTTGACCGATGGAATCAACAATGTGGGTACAAAAAATCAACTGATTGCCGCTGCGAACTTAGCAAAGAGTAAGAACATCATCATCTACACGGTGACGTTCTCCAACGAAGCGGACAAGTCCACCATGGCTCAGATCGCAGCGATTGGTCTCGGTAAATACGGCCACGCAACTTCGTCTACCGAGTTGCAAAACATCTTCAAAGATATCGCCAAAGGATTGCCGTTACTTTTGACCCAGTAACGAGCCAGCAACTCCTGTCGCAGTTCAATGAATCCAACTTAGTTTCGCACCCGTGAGGAGATCTTTTTCATGCTTGACGAATTGAAATCGGAGAAATTCTTTCGGACTCATCCGCGTCTCCGAGGTGCGCATACCGTCGAGATGGCGTTTATGTTGCCGATCGTATTCGTCTTGTTCCTTGGCGGGATCGAATTTGCGAGATTGCAGATTATCAAGCATTTGGCGGATAACGCCTCGTACGAAGCGGCGCGGGCGGTGATGGTCCCCGGTGCTACGGTTGCTGAGGCGCAAGCGATTGCAAACGACGTCATGAAAATCGGTGGGATTTCGGGAGCAACGGTTACGGTTTCCCCGAATCCGATCCTGGAGACGACTCAGAGCATCAACGTCAGCGTTTCGATTCCCACGTCGAATAATCTTTGGTCTTCCGCGACGTTTTCCAAAAACATGTCGATCAATGCAAGTACGTTGTTGGTCACCGAACGAGGACCGGCGTCCCAAGTAAGCGCCATCGCGAGTTTGCCGCCGCCGCCAGTCGTCGTTCCAACCACTACGAATCCAACCACGACACCATCGACCACCACAGCTTCAACGACGACAACGAAGCCAACCACAACAACGACTGCTCGGACCAACACTCCGACGACCACGACCACTGCGCCCACAACGACGACGAAACCGGCGACGACGACCACGACAACCACTCCAACCACTACGACAACTACGACCCCCACAACCACAGCCTCAACAACCACCACCAAGCCTACAACGACGACCACAGCACCAACAACGATAACAACACCAACTACGACAACGACGACATCTTCGACAAGTACCTCGACGTCGACCGCGTCAACAACGGCCACGAAACCGGCAACAACCACGACGACCACTACGACGGCGAGCACCGGGTCGGGTACAGGTACCGGAACAGGAGTTGGGTCTGGTACTGGTTCCGGAACAGGTGCCGGCACTGGGAGGGGAACTGGATCGGGCACGGGTTCAGGGACTGGTTCCGGAACGGGATCCGGGACGACGTCGGTAACTGGCATCGGTACGGGTGGAACTACGACTACGTCGACGGGTGGTGGTGGAGGTGGTGGGAGCACGGGCACAGGAACAACAGGGTCGACGACTACCACATCGACGGCATCGACGACGACGGCACCAAAAACAACCACCACTACACCAACGACGACTACCACCACTACCACGCCAACAACGACTCAACCAACCACGACGACTACTTCGACGGCACCTAAAACGACGACCACGACAACTACACCTACAACGACAACGACTCCTACGACTTCAACGACAACAACGGCTGCACCCAAGACCACCACGACTACGACAACAACCACAACGCCGACCACAACTACAACCACGGCGCCAAAGACAACGACAACGAAGACTCCACTACCTCCCCCACCACCCCTTTTGTGAGTGTCTTGGCGGGCAAGATAAGTCGATACATCAAAAACGTGTTGGAATGCTAGCATTGCAACACGTTTTTTCTTTTCAGGATTCGGCTTGACGAGAAGGGGTGTTTCGGGACACGTTGTTAGGGCACGTGGTGCAATGACTGCCCGCTTGCTCCCGAAAACTGAGGCGACCCAGTCAAGTGTTCGGGATAGAATTGGGCCGCTAACGACTCGAACTTAGCGACGTGGTTGCTTTGGTTCCGATGGTTGAAGTCATGAGGACTTGTTCAACCATCGGGGACTTAACAACTTTGAACCCAAGCCTTTTCCGAAACCACCTAATCCGCACCATGGCAAGGAGGCCAAAACGTGGAATCATCGCTTCGTCCTGTTGTATCTCTTAAAACGTTGTTTCCAGAAGCGCAGTTTGTCGGAGCCTCCGACATCCATTGTTCAGCATGTGACTCACACCCCGAGAGCGTCCGGAACGATTGGGTTTTTGCCGCGGGAGTTTCCGATTGGGCCGCTGCGGATCGAGATGTCGTAACCGCCATCAACCATGGTGCGACAGCGATTCTGACCGAGCAACTTCTACCGAGCAGTGTCCCTCAGTGCATTGTTCCAAGTGTGCGGGATGCTTATGCCGAGTTGAGTCTCGCTTTGGCGGGAAATCCATGTGAGAAGATACTCACTATCGGTGTCGTTGGAACGCATGGAAAAACTTCTGCATCGTTGATGGTTGCGTCGATGTTAAAGCGGATCGGAAAAACCGTTGCGTACTTTACCGATCTGGGGGCGAGTGACGGAAAGGAATCCGGTCTTCTGTGCGAATCCAACGCGGATTCGTTAGCGATTGCTGAATGGTTGCAGCAAAGCGTCGATAACCGAACTCCGGCAGCGGTGATTGAGTTGAGCGATAATATGCTGCGATCGCATGCTGCGACTGGTATGGAGTTTGACGTGTTAGTGTTCACCAGTCTTCGGAAGTGCCAGAGAAGTGATTCCCTCCAAGCACGCGGAGTCGAAAATGCTATGAGCCGATTGGTGCAGCAACTCAAACCTCATGGTGTGGTTGTTTACAATGCCGATGACGCGAGACTCAACCGCTGGATTTCCCGCCATCAGCCTGAAGCGATCAGTTACGGGCTCGATGCAGCGGCCGACGTATCCGGCCGGAGGACGCGGGCGATGAAGGGCGAGCAGTCAATCATGGTATCGGCGGGGAATTGTATTGCACCCCTGACCAGTACGATTCTTGGGGACCACAATGCGCGCCACATGCTCAGCGCCATCGCCGTCGGATATACCTTTGGGCTGGAATTGTATGAAACCGTCCAAGGAGTCGAACGGTTGCAGCGCCTTCCAGGACGAATGCAACGAGTGCCGGGCGATGGCACTCGCAGCGTCTACGTCGACGTCGCTGATCAAGCAGATCGATTGGCAGTCGCGTTGCATTCCTTGTCCAAGGATGGAACCCCTGTGATCTGCGTCGCAGAGGTTCCCGATGCGGCGACACCTGAGCAACTGGCAGCTTATGGTCGTGTTTTGGAACGGGCCGCCAGGTATGTGATTTTGACCCAATCACGAAGATCGGTGCGGTTTGGGCAAAAGTCCGTTTGGCAAGTGCTCGATGGCTGCGAACGGCCTGCAGCGATCCAGATCGTACCTAACCGCGAAGCAGCCATCGAAATGGCCATCCGATCGTCGCGAAATGGCGAAGCGATATTGTTGGCGGGTTGGGGGGCCGGTCGATGGACCACCGATCGCACCCGACAAGGGGTTTCCGATATCGAAGTCGGGACCAAGTTGCTTCGTGAGTTTTCCGAAGAACCGCAACTGCCAGCAGTCGTCGCTGAGGAGCCGACGCTCAGG